>Ga0316187_10000367_pt1 | contig 34423 bp, 31 predicted proteins | sample CroRivburrow1_MG_FD_204927 | JGI IMG/M metagenome (GOLD analysis project Ga0316187, IMG submission 204927) | Coastal sediment microbial communities from Maine, United States - Cross River worm burrow 1 | ecosystem: Environmental > Aquatic > Marine > Coastal > Sediment | place: USA: Maine... | reverse complement strand
TGTGATGCCCTGGAACCCGAGCCCGAGCCGAATGAACCACCTCTGGAACCTGCTAAAGACGCATAAGGATATGACCCTCAATGCCGTGTCATGGAAACGCCGAAACGCACTGCTGCTGGCTGGAAGGAAAGCCCTGTAAGTACGTTGAAGAAAACACGGTCCCAGGCAGACGCTGGGCCTGTGGCCTGATGCGGCAATTGGGAGATTGGGATCTTGTTCTATCCTCTCCTGAATACAAAAAACAGGTGGCTCCGGTCCTGGAGCCTTTAGGCTATAACTGCCGAGACTGGCCGGACAGCCATCCGGGCATGAAGTGTACGGACTGCGGTTATGGCTGTTGATTATCTAGTCCCATCGGCCAACGCTTCACCGGCAACCATACTCGACGGCCAGAGTTATATACTGATCGACGATTATGCGGCGGGTGGTTCTGCTGACGGCAGCGTCAATAACACCCTGACAGACAACCAGTCTTCGAACTCAGCGACCTGGGCGCTGAGTAATATGACCGGAAGTATTTCGTCGCTGACCTCGGCTATCTTCAAGGTCACAGCAGCGATTCTGTCCTGGACGGATGACGTAAATAGCTACACGTTCACGCTGAATATCGGCGGTGATACGCACACCCTTACGTTTTCGTGTAGTGCCACCACCAACAACTACCAGACACAGACCGAACAATCGGTCAACCTGAGTGGGGGCAGTAATTACCCGTATAGCCAAGCGCAGTTTGATGCGGCCACGGTCACCCTTACCAACTCCGGGTACAGCAAGACCAAGGGCGGCGATGGCATGTGGCTGGCAATCGATGCGATTGGTGTTGATGTCACTTATACTGCTGCAATTCCAGCAGATGTTCCTGTCACAGGGGTTGAGGGCACCGGTGAATTAGGCAGCGTTACCTTATCAGGTAAAGCCAGTACAACAGTCAGTGGATCAGAAGCCTCCGGGGAGGTAGGCAGTGTTACCATCCGATTGGGTGATCCGGTTGATGTTCCCCTTACAGGTGTCGAGGGATCGGGAGAAGTTGGTTCTGTCACGGTATCTGCTAATGCCAGTATTCCAGTTACATTTAGTACTGAGGTAATAACCACTGCATATTGGGATATTGTAGCCGATGATGATGGCGTATGGACTGATGAGCCTAATGCAGCTGATGGTTCATTAAGTACTTTTGCATACACAACTATTGCAGGATCGGATTTTAGTAATTTTCTCGCTGGTACTTCAAATACTGCATCAAATTCCGGGCCTCCAATTACACAAGTTCGTGCTCGGTTTTACGCTCAATCGGACAGTATAGAGAGCATTGATGGGTATGTGTACGATACTAATCCTGTTGGTGCTTTTGATGCACTAAATAACGGTCCTAAGTGGTCAAATTGGGTTACTTTAAGCTCCCCGACAGATGACCCTGGAGGGGATTGGACTTGGCCAAAAGTCCAGACTCTTAATTACCGTTTATGGAAAGTTAGCGGTACAACCCAAGCAGACGTTTATCGAGTTGAATTAGCAATTTCTACAGGAAATGGAGATAACCCTACTGTAGAACCGGGTTCAGTTTCTATCAAAGCCAATGCAGATGTTCCGGTCAGTGGTCTTGAAGCAACTGGAGAAAGCGGATCTGTTTCTGTCACAGGTATGGCTAATGTCCCTGCGTCCGGCAGCGGCGGCCCCCCTGGTTCTGAAGCCACTGGAGAAGTTGGTTCCGTTATCGCCACTGGGCAGCAATCTGAAACCGTCATTGTTTCAGGTGTTGAAGCTACTGCTTCTACAGGCACTGCAGCAGTTCCGTGGACCTGGGATGCAGACCATTTCAGCCTGGATGATGACACCTATCATTCCTACGACGGCTGGCATGACGATGCAGGCGGTGTTACTGACGTAAGCGTTAACGGTCTTGAGGCAACGGGCGAAGTAGGCAGTGTCACTGTCTCCGCTGTTCAGAACACCACCGTTCCTGTCACTGGATTGGAAGCAACCGGAGAGGTTGGTTCCGTCACAGTTGCTGTTTTCCAGGATGTTCCGGTATCCGGGCTGGAAGCCTCGGGAGAAATTGGCAGCGTTACCGTTCTGACCGGAGTCGATGTAGACGTTCCTGTAACCGGTCTGGAGGCCACAGGAGCCGTAGGAACGGCCACTGTTCTAGCCGATGCCAATGTATCTGTTACAGGGCTAGAAGGAACTGCCTCAAGCGACTCTGTTCAGATTCTGGCAGAAGCCACTGTAGCTGTTACAGGATTAGAAGCAACCGGCGAAGTCGGTTCTGTTACGGTCACTTCTGCCGAAACGGTAGCTGTTACAGGATTAGAAGCAACCGGTGAAGTAGGTTCTGTTACGGTCACTTCTGCCGAAACGGTAGCTGTTACAGGATTAGAAGCAACCGGTGAAGTCGGTTCTGTTACGGTCACTTCTGCCGAAACGGTATTAGTGTCCGGATTAGAAGCAACTGGCGAAGTCGGTTCTGTTACGGTCACTTCTGCCGAAACGGTATTAGTGTCCGGATTAGAAGCAACTGGCGAAGTAGGTTCTGTTACCGTCACTTCCGCTGAAACCGTATTAATAACCGGACTCGAAGCAACGGGTGAAGTCGGTTCCGTTACCGTCACTTCTGCGGAAACGGTATTGGTATCCGGGCTCGAAGCAACCGGATCATCCGGAACCGTCATTGCTAATGCGGGGACCGATGTTCCTGTTGCAGGATCGGAAGCAACCGGAGAAATTGGATCAGTCACGCTCCAGGGCAAAGCCCTGGTTCCAGTTAACGGATCAGAAGGTACCGGTGAAGTTGGAACGGTTGTTGTTCTGACTGAAGGAAATGTTACTGCGGTTGTTTCCGGTGTAGAAGCCACCGGCGAAGTCGGCAGCGTTTCGCTGGCCGGCGAAGCCGTAGTCATTGAAACGGGCCTGGAAGCCACCGGCGAAGTTAACAGTGTTACGGTAGCAGCCGAAGCCAGCACTACTGTTACCGGATTAGAAGCAACCGCCGCAAGCGGTGCAGTAACCGTCACCGCAATACAAGCCCCCACCATCCCTGTCCTCGGTCTTGAGACAGCCGGGGAAGTCGGTTCGGTCAGTGTACAGACTGAATCTTTTATCCCGGTAACGGGGGTTGAAGCAACAGCGGCTCCAGGTGTTCCCTCCATCACAGGTGCCGCCAACGTTCCCGTTACCGGGGTACTTTCTACCGGAGAGATCGGAACCACCAGTATAAGTATTAATACGTACGCTCTGGTCACCGGACTCGAGGCAACAGGTGAAGTCGGAAGCGTCACCGTACAGACTGTCCAGGCGCCTACGGTACCTGTAACCGGTCTGGAAGCAACGGGGGCAGTAGGCACCGTCGGCATTTCTACAGAAGGCAATGTCGATATCCCTGTTGGAGGATTAGAAGCTACAGGCGAAATCGGCGACGTTACCGTCTTAGCCGATGCCTTGGTTACTGTTTCCGGATTGGAAGCGACGAGCGAGCTGGGTAGCGTAACCACTCAGGCGGGAGCCACTGTTCCGGTAACTGGGCTGGAAGCTTCGAGTGAGAACGGACAAGTTGCCGTTCAGACAGAGGGTAATGTTACTGTCCTGGTAACCGGTCTGGAAGCCGCAGGTGAAAGCGGTCAGGTCGCTGTACAAGCTGAAGAATACGTCACAGTTCCGGTAACGGGCCTGGAAGCCATCGGTGAAAACGGACAAGTCACTGTTCAAACGGAGGGTAATGTTACCGTTGTTGTAACCGGCGTTGAAGCTACCGGGCAAATTACTCCTGTCACGGTGAGCGCCGACGGTACGGTTACCGTAACGGGTGTACAAGCCGCCGGTCAGCTTGGACAAGTTGTTGTGCAAACCAGCGGTAATGTTACTGTACCCGTCGGGGCGCTAGGAGCAATCGGACAAGTAGGCACCGTAACAGTTCATACGCCTGATATAATACTCCGGCGAGTAATGATTGCATCCTGAAAAATAGACGCTTTTGTCTATACACAGTTTGCTACACTCGTCGAATGAAAAGGAAATGTGCTAAGGAACAAGAATGGCGAATGGAACTGCAGAACCCAATGGTGCATGGCATTTAGACAAACGGGTGTCTTGGGGACACATCCTCATGACCACGGCCATGGTCGCTTCTTTCAGTATTTGGCTGGTTTCCCTGGACGGGAAAATCGGACACAACGCTGATGAAATTGAAGAAATTCGGGTGCAGGATCACCGGCATGCTCAGGACGAAAAAGAAATGCGACGAGCATTGGAAGTACGCATGGAAGCTCAGACACGCAGGATTGAGGGTCGAATGGAGGCCCAGTACAACGAAATCATTCGCCGGCTGGAGATCCTGGATTCACGCCTGGCCCAACACCAGCAAACCACTGGAGACACTTAATGAAATTGGCTGACATCAAAAATGCCAGTGATACCGTCAAGGCAGCCCTTGGCGCATTAACCTCTATTGTGGTAGTGCTGGCCGGCACGCTGGGCTGGATGATTGTCACTTTTGAAACCACGGCAGCAGCCGAACAGAAATGGGCCTCACACAACCAGGCCATCGCTTGCAAAACGGTCTATGACCTAAAACGAGAACGGCGTGAACGAATAGCTGAACTCAGTCAGGTCATTGCCACAGCAAAAATTGAAGCCATCAAGCAGGCCATCAAAGGCATTGATGAAGACATCAAGCGTATCGATCCGAACGGAAAATGCTGATGTGGAAAAAACTGAAAGCCTGGATACAAACCCTGAAAGAACTGATCACAGAAGGAGCCTAAAGTGAAGGTTGTTTGGCTAGACCTGTATCACCGAGTGGCTGTGATCCACAATCACCGAATTCTATTCCAAAAAAATTTCCGTACAGATTTTTTCCATACCCTACATCGTATTCGCCAGAGGATGAAAGTATGAAGTACAAAATCCAACGTGGTTTCATTCCCCCAACGGTCGATTTGCAGAACCCCAATGCCCCGATGGCGACAGCCTACGAGCTATATTCTAAAAAAATTTTCAGCAAAAACTGGGAGCATATAGAGACCTTCGAGTCTCGGTTCGACGCTGAATGTTACTTGTTTAACATCGGTGCTAAGTACGATTATACCTATGCGGAGCGCTGGCTGGTATGAAACTTGGTGCTCGGCAAAAACTGTTCATGCGGCTGCTGCCTCGGCTTCTCGATAAAGCACATTCCCTGGGTTTTGAAGTGACCCTCGGGGATGCCTTTCGAGATCCACGAGCCTTTGGCGAAGTGGGCGAGAAAGGCCCATACGGAAATAAATTTTCTTGCCACAAATCCCGGCTTGCTATCGATCTCAATCTATTCCGGAACGGCCAGTACCTGAGCGACACCGAATCGCATCGGGAACTGGGTGAATGGTGGGAACGTCAGCACGACGACACCTGCTGGGGTGGCCGATTCAATGACGGTAATCATTACTCTATGCAGCACCAGGGGCGAAAATAATGCTCGACTGGGTCAACCGGCTGTTCAACCAATACAAATTCATGCGACGCTTCATGCTGTTCTGGATTGTTGTGCTACTGACGTTTGTCACCTACCGGGTGTTCTGGCAAACAGAAGGTGAACTGTCTTCTGAGTACATGGCATTGACGGGGTTATTGACGATAGTGGTGGGACTTTACCAATGGTTGCGTGAACGAGAGGATCGAGGAGGCTGATATGTGGCTAGCATTATTCAGTTGGCTGGTAAAGTGGAAGTGGGCCATTCTTGGGACTGCAGCAAGCGCCGTTGCATTGACACTGTATGTTCACATCAACAACGATGCTCAGCGCAAAGCCGACCTGGCTGCCTGTAAAAATGATCGAGGTACCCTGGAACAAACGATTCTGGGCCGGGATGCCACCATTGTCCTATTGAATGCCAAGGTTGGCCGGCTCAACGGGCGCATCATTGAGCTGGTGGAAGCATCCAATGCTCGAGTCGCAGCTGCCGAGGCAGCAGCTGTGGAAGCACGCTTACGGCGTGATGAAATTACATCCGAATTGGCACAAGCCCGATTCGATCTGGAGGAGGCGTTTCGAAATGATGTGGATTACGCGAATTGGGCTGTCGATGCTGTGCCTGCTGTTAGCTGGGTGTCCCTTCGGAAAGCAGCGTCCGGAACCGATTGAATGTGCGCCGGAGGTCGTGGTCATGGAGAGCATGGTATCCTTGCCAGCAGACTTGGTAACCATACGGGAAAATCCCAGTGTTCCCCTGGCCGGGTCGAATAGGATATTACTGGACTGGGCCTTGGCTTGTGCAGCCAATACACGCCAACTGAATGACCAGATGGCAAGATTACGGGAGTTGGAACATGAGTGAACTACAAATCAAACAGGAATGGGTACAAAACCCGGGCAGTGATCCGGCAAACCCCTACTCTACCGTTACAGTCAATTGTACGGGGTTACCCGAATCGCATGACTTCGTTGGTTTTGAACCCGAACCCTGGGTAATAGAGGTTCCTGATGAGTCTTATTGCACTTTGAAACATGCAAACAGCAGTAGCGATATTGAAACCGAATCAAGTTGCGGAGCCAATGTATACGTCGAAGAAGACGTATCTTGTGTCTACACCAGTACTGTGTTTAATGTTTCCGTGCCGACCCTGACCACTAGCGGGCTGGTTTTACTCGCTACTTTGGTATTGGTCGTTGCTTGGAAAGTCCTCGATTAGTATCATGGCACTGGCCGCGTTATACGGGGCACGTATCGTGGCTACCTGTCGGCGACCCGGAAATTGCTCCCCGGGTCGCCGATAACTTTGCTACAATCCAGACATGCCAAAACCATTTCCCATCGGTCCTTTTCCAAACGGTATGGATAACCGTTCTGACGAAACTTCTTTGTATAAAGGTACCGCCAGGAAACTCCGTAACCTCGATGTCGATAATCGAGGTCACTTGGAACGGCGCCGCAGTTATCAACAACTGATTTCAGCAAAAGAAATGCATAGTCTGTATTCCAATGAAGCCAATCAGTTGTTCGGGTGTGTCGGAAATATCCTCGGGATATTCGACCTAAGCGCCCTCAGTTTCGCCCCTCTCGTCGATATGCCATCTAAGTTCAGGACAGCGTTTACTGAACTCAATAACGTAACTTACGCTTTCAACCCTGACTTTAGTTGCCGCATGCCAAACGGCAAAACTACGGTCTTTACGGTCGGCGTTCCACTCATTGATACCACCCCTGCCATGTTCGCTCCTCTCCCAACTGGTGGACTACGCGCAGGGAAATACACGGTAGCACTCTCAGTGATTGACGCGGCCGGGGAAGAATCCGGTATGAGTCCTGAATATACGTTGGACATCGAAGAGGGGGGCGGCATCTCTGTCATGGGATTGCCCCTCATTACTGGCAACTCACTCCGCCTATACTGCACAACGAGAGATGGCGAAGAATTATACCAGGTACGAGAAGTACCCATGACGGAGGTGTCTTTTACCGTTGGAGCGAGCCATGTTTCTCGGCCTGGTCGTCAGCCTGAAACCGCCCACAAAGAACCTTTGCCCTTCGGTCACTTCGTCGAGTCTATGGGCTCGCGTTTACTCGTGGCTGCGGACAACGTTCTGCACTTCTCATCTACGTTCCGACCACACCTTTCAGATCGGCGACACGACTTCATTACCCTGGAAAATACCATTCACCTTCTCAAGGTTACGGAGGGAGGGGTATATTTGGGCGATATTTCCGGGGTCTACTATCTTGCTGGTTGGGATCCGGCAGAATGGAACCTCAAAAAAGTATCCAACCAAGCTCCTGTCTACGGGTCGGGGCTACTGGTTGACCACGAAGATTTCAGCGAAGAACTGGACCAGGGTGATAGCAACGTTCTCTGGCTTTCTCGCTCCGGTGTTCAGGTTGGGTCACCTGACGGTAAAGTAACCTCGATGCATCCGCATCAACTTGACCTTCCGAAGTACCAAATCGCCGCTGCAGCCTTTACGCAGTACAACGGCATGAAGCAAGCGATTTTTCCCGTAAACTCTAACAGCTGGCTAGGTACTGGTACCGCTGTAGAGAGTGTTATCAATTAGGAGATTTTTCATGTTCACGTTTAAGCACGCCAAAGAATTTCTCCGGTATATTCGCAACTTCCAGTTTGAGTATGCGGATACCGGAATTCTGTTTCCCAAGGCCAGCGTAATCGCTAAAGGCGTTTTCCACGATTCTGTCAACGGAGCCCCTTTCCAGTTCGCCGGACACAATTTGATTGTCGATCAGGGCCTCATTTACATGCTCAAAGCCGCCATGACCGAAGAAACGCAGCCGACTGATTGGTACGTGGCACCGTTCAACGGACCGGCTACCGTTCTCTCGACCTGGACCGCCGCAAATTTTGCTGCCAATGCCACCGAATTAACCACGGAATATACCGAGGCTACCCGACCTGTCTGGACGCCTGACGCCGTTGATACCGGTGCGATTTCAGTTGATAACGACACTGCGCCGGCAACCTACACCATCAACGGTTCAGTTACCGTAACCGGTGCGGGACTCCTGTCCTCCAATGTAAAAGCCGGAACGGGCGGAATCCTGGCAGCTGCGTCTCGCTTTACAGCATCACGCACTTTAGCGGATGCCGACGCTTACAGTTTACGTTACGGAATCGACTTTAATACGCCGTAAAACATGCCCGGTCTTACTCCCTACATCCGGTTTTATGGGAATGAAGATCACTGCAAACTGTTCTTACGCCAGTGCCGCACGGAACTGGCGAAGACGGTCGCCATAGCGGAGAATGCGGGGTATTCATCCTACCAGCGACGCATGATGCTCGATGCGGATACCAACACCTACGCACTTTTTCGCGTAGATGTTGGTGTGCATGCGATTTCAATTACTTCGGGCATGCCTTTACCTGAACCTACTGAAGAAATTTCTGGTGAAGAAAAAGGCAAAGAAGAAAAAGAAATTCAGTCCGTAGTAACGTTGTGGAGTGGCATGTGCCATTACCATCATGTTCTCTATGACCCGGGTGGCGATCCTTCTCGACCCTCTGAAAGCTATCCGTTCATGAAAGAGTTCAAGCCGACGGAAGCCGCGTTCAAGCAGTTCGAGGAAGAATTTCCAGGAGGACTCACGTACCAGGATGTATCTCGGTTAACGCCTCGCGCTGATTTTGATTTGCTGTATGAATATTATGACCAGGATCGCTATGGCCCAAGTACCAATCCACCAGGCGGCTCAGATTATAAGTCGCAAACAGACTTGGTCCGACCGGGTAATTTTTCAGGATTACTCGCTGAAGCCGCTTCGATCGTACTGGGTTATGGCACGTTCAACACCAACGGCGCAACTCGTGCGGCTTTATTGGAGCCTTCGGCGGATTCGGCCTTTGTTACCAAAGTCACGAGTACTGGATTTCAACTTCAATACGATTGGCGATTCGATCGCAGCCACGGCATTGTTCGCGACACTCAGGGCGATCCCTGGTTGGTGGAATGCAGTTACAGCAACGGTATCATTGCCCGGCGCCTGCCCATGTTGAATACCGAAATCGTTAAGGTTTCTACACTAGATAAAGCGGAACAAGAAGCGATCAAAAGGCTCGGCGGTTTTCCCAGTGGGGAATCCTTCCCTCTCAACGTCACGAGCATGCTGAATGATGGCGAAGTAGTACAACTCATGTCGGCAGCGCAATGGCGTACTGAGTTCGCGAATGATAATTACGGCTGGGCTGGAATGGACTATGTAGGTTGGGCCTTTTCAGACACCAGTAATGAAGCCCGTATTGCCTCTTACGATGGAGAAGACGCTGATGGTTATACGACCGGGAATTACTGGAAACTCAAATTCAGTATTAACTCCGTAACTGAAACCTATTCCGCTACGCTCACATTAATCGATTCGAGTACCATGCATTATGCTATCAACGGCACTGGCAGCGGTTCTAATGTCTATTTCTATGACCCGTATAATCGTCGGTACAACGTCGCTTTATTCGCTACGCCCGTGGGCAAAACTCCCGCAGATGTGGTTATTGACCAGGTAATGTGGGTTGGCTGGATGAACGGTACCTGGTCAGAAGTTCATTATTATGCCGATCGTACTTTTCCCGATATCGATTTACATCCCCCTCCCATCACGCCGGCCATGGCCGAAGCAGCCAGCGGAACGTTTTATTGGGGTCTCGATGCCGACGGTACTCAAGGGCCATACAGACTACTTGATTCGAATTACACGACTGAAATCCCACTGAGCCGCACCACAATCAGCAATACCGATACCGAAAACAAAATCATAATGACCGGAGGTACGGGACAAGTTCACCGATGCTGGCCATCTAATAACACGATTAAGTGGTCAACCCACATCGAAACGTTTTACGATCTGTATAGCGGAGGAAATATTTCTGGTGCCGCGTCGATATTAATCCAGCCGTACTCCCGTAGCAGCTACTTCTTTATTCGGTATAGGGTTAAAAGCAATACTTACAAAGCAGGCTGTGTACATCGGCACCCGTTCGTCTATGCACCCGAAGCTTACGGTTACGTTAGTTGGTCCAATGAATACAATAACTATGGTGCAGGTTATCCGTATCCTGCAGAAATTCCTTATGAAACCAACCCGTATATTCCGAGATACGGTACGCCGTCACTGATAAACCGCGCAACAGGCGGTATCAATATATTAAATTCCGGGTCCCTCGGCCCCTGTGATGATCCACCATATCCACCAACTCCTGCTGTCTGGTTATACACTTGGACTACCTTTGCCTACCAAACGGGTGAACCGTGTAATTATATTTCTGATACACCGGTCGCCCTAACAAAATCGCTCTGCGATACGGTTTTCGAAGACGATGAGATTTTTTCTAACATAACTGAAAAACCGCTCACTTCGATGAGTTATCGCATTACCAACAACACGGAACAAAACGAAGGTTCGTACTCTTTTGATAGCTGGCTGGTCGGCCACCGAATACCGGAAGGCAAAATCACTTTCCCCCATTTTTCGGCCAACGACGAAGATTATGAATACGGCATCGGCTGGTTTAACCAGCATTTTTCACAAACCGCGATGCTGGGGGAATTGGCTGTTGTATATACAAACCCAACCAAAAGCACGAACCCGGGTAATGTATATAACTTTTATCTGGAAGTCGAGATTACAGGAACGTGCCCGGGCCTACCGAATACCGGAGATCATATTTCCCACAGAACACTGTCTTTCGTGGGCATTAACGGCCCTTAATGAGGTAAACTGACGCCATGGCAGGTATAACCGTTGTAGTTACAGGCCTCGAAGCGACCGGGGAATTTACCACCGTTACTGCTGATGGCAACGGGGCCATCATCGTAGTAGCCGGACACGAAGCTACGAGTGGACTCGGTACCGCCATAGCAGAAATGCGCTACGACGAAGTGCCTATTGCGGATACCGTAGCGGTTTCCGACAGTACCATCGAGGTTACCTACTTCGATAAACTACTCGACTCTCTCGGGGTTTCGGATACCCTGGCCCAAAGTCAGGAAGATCGGGTAACCGAAATTCTCGAGGCCGAAGATTTCTTCGGTGCCGATACAACCGTCTCGTCCCTGGCCGATTCGGCGACTATCTCGGATACAATAACGCCGTCGACGGCAATAGCAGATCGACTCGATGATACGGCCACGATCTACGATTACGCTTTAAACGTCTTACACGACGCCGTCATCGAAACCATCGCGATCACCGATACGATCACAGAATATTTCCTCGAAAGTGTCGAGGACTCGGTAACGGTCCAGGACGACGTAACGGACAGTCGCGCGACTTCTGACTCGCTTGTAAGCTCGGCAACCGTAAACGATGTTGTGGTAACCGCGGCTGCAGATGCGGTAACAGAAACCGCGACTCTGGCCGATATACTCCTCGGCGGAAATCTCCTGCAAGATGCGCTCTACGAAACGGCGTCGCTCAGCGACTCGGTTTCTGACCTGATCGGTTTCCGTGACACCTTATACGACTCGGCTACTGTCTCCGATTCGTTAACGTTCGCCGGCAGCACTGTGGCCGACTCCGTACTCGAAACCGTCACGGCCAAGGACACTCTGTATGCCCGTGACTACGGGGCCCTGGCCTGGGTCGTGAATACGGAAACCGGGGCCCCGTCGTTCTACGATAACTTTGAGTTCACTTCGATCCTCGAACATCGGGGGTTACTGCTGGCCTCTTCTGCCGAAGGCCTGTTTCTGCTGGGGCGCGCCGGTGACGATACGGACAACGGAATCAAGGTACGCAGCGAAGTCGTAACTGGCTTACTGGATTGGAATTCCGATCGCCTAAAATATCTACGCAGCCTTTATCTAGGCTATACTGGTGGGCAGCTGGATTTAGAGGTTGAAACTTATAACCAACCCGTACCACGCTATTACTATGAACTGGCCGAACGCGATGCTGATGCCCCGAGAAATAACCGCATACGAACGGGACGCGGTTTAAAAAGTCGCTTCTGGAGATTCACCATTAAGAACGTCTCCGGTGAGTGGCACCAGATTTATGATATGTCAGCCATTGTCGACATATCGAATCGGAGGTTGTAATGTCGCATAACCAATATCCGGATGATCATCCCCTCCACGACTACACGGGGCTTGTCGGATTTACCGACGGTGGCGATTTCGCTAGCGGGCCGGGTGGCGTAAATCCGTTTGAAAACGCAAACGCATTTACCTGGGAAGTAGGCGACTTTGTTTCGGGGAAGATCAACCAGATCGATTCTATTCTCAATACGTATCTCGCCAAAGCGGATACAGCGATTACGCAACTCGGAAACTGGACTATCCTGCTTCCAACGGATCCGGTTAATCCACCGGACTTAAATCCGAACTTCGACTACTCATTCACTATCCCTGATCCGGGCTCTGACTGTTGGGGTTCTATTCCGGATTGGCCGATGCCGACCAAGCCGAGTTTCAGTGGTGATGCGACCATCGACGTTCCGACGTTCCCGAGTTTCGATCCGACCTATGTATCGATCAACATCCCGCCGCCGCCACCGTATACCATCGGTGCAGCGCCAAGTCCCGCGCCTACCGTAGTGGCTCCAGACTATCCTGATCCGCCCAACCTGGGCACAGTGGACTTGCCAACTTTACTGGGTATCACCGTACCCGAAGTTCCGGTAATCGTAATCCCCGATTTCGATCCGGTCATTCCTGACTTCACTATGCCGCCTCCGCCAACGGCATCAATTACCTGGCCGGGCGAAGAATACGTGGCTCAGATCATGGACGATGTACTGTCTCAGATCACCGTCTTTTTCGCGGGTGGAACGGGTATCCGGAACGACGTTCAGGAAAGCATGTTCAACCAGGCGGTTGATCGCGAAGACCGGATCACGCACAAGGCGGTACAGGAAGTCGAAGACGAGTTCGCCAGCCGGGGGTTCGTCGCACCACCAGGGCTCATGCTCAAACGAGTAGACGGTATTCGCGACGAGCGCAACCGTACCAAGTCCACCATTGGCCGTGACATCCTGATCAAGACAATGGATGTGGAGATTGAAAATCTCCGATTCGCTGTGACGTCCGGTATCCAAGCCGAACGCCTCTACGTTGATTTGTTCCTGGCCGCACAGGAACGCCTGTTCATGGCACAGCAGTTAACCGTTCAATTCGGTATCCAGCTGTACTCCTATCAGGTGCAGGCTTACCTGGCTGCTTTTGAAGCGGTCAAGATTCAGGTCGAAGTCTACAAGACTCAAGTCGAGGGCGCTCTGGCGCAGATCGAACTGTACAAGGCCGAAGTCGACGCTGAACTGGCCAAGACTGAAATCAACAAGAATCTGGTCGACATGTATGTCGCTCAGATCTCCGCCTTGCAGACTTACGTCAACCTATACGTCGCCGAACTGCAGGCCACCAAGACTAAAGTCGAAGTGGACGGCGTTCGCGTCGAAGCATTTGGCAAAGAAGTTGATGCGTACGCGGCGCTGGTCGCTGCCGAGAAAACCAAATTCGATGCCTACGAATCCCAGATTAAGGGTGAAGTCGCCAAAACGTCTATCACCGAAGCCGAAGCCCGGGCATACCAAGCGCACGTTGGCGGCCTCGCGGCCGGCTCATCTGCCGAAGCCCGGGTACTCGAAGCCAACATCGGCAAATATGCATCCGACATTCAGGCGTTTGTCGCCGAGACACGCGCACTGAACGATAAAGCGCAAACTTATCTAGCCGGTATCCAGGCAAACGTTTCCGGTTACCAGGCGCTTACCTCGCGGTATAATGCCGAAGCTGGATTACAGGAAACCATGGGCCGGGTAGAACTCGCCGCATGGGACGGCTGGAATACGAAACAGATTGAGAACTATCGCGCAAACATCGCACAGAGCGAAGTGAATTTGCGCCGAGTCATAGAAGAAGCCCGCCTAGCACAGGGGGCGTTGGCTTCTTCAGGGCAACTGGCGACTCAGGTAGTTGGTGGCTCGCTTGCCGCGATGCATGTGGGCGCAAGCATCAGTGGAGCAGGTAGCACGAGCGCGTCGGGCAACTTGAGCGAAAGCTACCAATTCTCTGAGTCTGCCAGTGTCGGTGAATCGTACACGAAATCCTGTGCCATCAATCAGGATGCCAGCGTCAACCAAATCCTCGAAGCAGGCGACGCACTTCCTTCGGGACCGCCCTGGGGCGAGTGTTCTTAACAGGAAAAGATTATGACGACCGAAGCAGAACGTAAACTAGCCCGAGCCCGGGTAGCCGCAAAGCTGAAAGAAATCAGCAAAAATACCGGCCACAAAATTGTGGAGGGCGCTGATAAAGCCATCGAAGGCGCGAAGAAAACCGGGCCGAAGATCAAGGAAGCCGGATCTAAAATTGCGTCTGGTACCAATACGGTTCGCGATAAAGTAGCGAAAGTAATCGAAAGCAAGAAACCCGGCGCCAAGGAAAAGGTCAAGCAGGCTAAAGAGGCTTATGAAAAAAATAAGCCCAAAGTCAAAGAGAGTATTAAAACCGGCACCGAAAAAGTAAAAACCAGTGCGGAAAGCTTAAAGAACAAAGCTGAAAATAAAGCTCGTTCCACGGCTGCCAAGAACAAACCTTTGGCAACTCGACCGACGACGAATGCAGGCGGAGGCGGCGGTAAAAATTTGATTCCGTATAAAAACCCGCAAACCAAACCGACTCCCAAACCTTCAGCAGGTAAGAGCGGTAACTTGCTGCGAATATTAAAGAAGCACGGAAGTCCCTCTTTGATTGCCAGCTTAGCAGAAGAGGGCACGCGTATTGCAGGTAATCTGTCGCTCGATAAGGATAAAACCCGTGCAGAGAATCTGCGAACTCAAGATCAGCTGGGGCCTTTAGCCCCGGTTGGTGTTGATATCTACAACCCTGACGAGTTTAATGGGCCCCATCGCCAGTATGCCGCTGGTATCGGTGAATGGTGGGATCGTACCGATGTAAGCGCAGCAGCTAAGTACAACGCGCTTGAAGCACTCTGGAATCCCAATTGGAAAGCACCTACTGAAGGTAATTTCCCTGAAGCTGAGCCCACCGGTCGCGGCGCCGAAGTCGCACGACTGACCGCCGATGCGGATGCGCGATTGTCTGGTGCCGTGCAGGCTGCCAACATACCACTGGGGCAAGGCGCGACGACTCTAACCGGACTGCAGACTTTACGGCGCGGACTCAACGACCAGAACATCGTAACTCAGAATCCCGAAAATCCGGATTACGCAGGCCAGCGTAAAGCCTTTGCCACGGTCGCAGATAACATCGGTGACGCTACCCCGGAAAACGTGGCGCTCGCTCTGGAACAAACGGGCGTGAACCCGGATCTGCAGCAGCAAGTCGGCCTAACTCAGACTCAGGGCATAGCGCCTCTGGTCGGTTACGACAAGACTGGCCGGCCGATCCAGGTTGCCGGTAGCGAAATCTCAACGCTTCAGAACTTCCGGCCCGCCGTGAACGAAGATAAGACTGCCGCTCCGTACGGTTCTGGCGGCGGAGAAATCAGACGCCGATTGCAACCTGATGGATCTATGCTGTTTACAGACATGCCGCAGGCTGGCGCGGTGCCCAGCACCGAGACTATTCCGTCACTTGATGCGGATTTGCGAGCCAATACGCCACAGTTCGGACAAAAAGCTATCGACGAAACCCTACGACATCTGGACACCAACGAACGCTCTGTTGATAGCCTGGCACGACTAGGCTCCAATACCGGCCCGGGCAGTGGCATCCGCGTATTGGGCGGTACACAGCGCATGCGTGACCGCAACGCCCGATACCGTGCACAGGAACGAACTGCTCTGCAAAACAACATCGATAATGCCTGGGGGCAGATGCTCAAAGGCACCAATGATCCATTACCCGAATCCACGGTGAATGCGCTGCGAGGTCGGCGAGCCGATCCAAACGCACCGCCGCCGTTGCGTTCTCTGGAAGAAATCGCTGCCATCGAAGATCCAACCCAACGGCGTGCAGCCTTGATGCAACGTCGTGAAACCTCTCGGATGCACGCAGCCGCAGAACTTGAAACTTTGCTTAATCCGGAAGCGGTTCGCATGGCCGTTGATCCCACCGGCGAGTTCTACAATGCGCCACAACGCAGTAAGCGCCGGGAATACACGGAACGCGCTGAAGCGTATCAGGATGTGATAAGCACACAGATTCAAGCCAAGTACGGCCTGGGCCAGCGTGATGCTACCGACGCACTCGACCCTTATAACTCCGGTATGAATGCGCTGGACGTCGCCGAGTTTAACCGAGAAAATCTCGAATTTAATTTACGTCAAGCCGATAGAAACAAAGTTGAAACAACAAGTGTTATCGATAAAATGGCTCCACCGGATAAAGACGGTAAACAAACTAAGAAGCACAAAGAATTGACGCGTCTTGCAACAGAGCATGGAATCTTCGATGCTAATATGAGCGAAGCCGAACGCAGTAAAACCATTGCCGGTATCGCTATGGTCAAAGAATTAAGAAGAATTTATCCGGCCGGTACCGATAAAGCCCTTGACGCATTGATAGAAAAAGCAGGGCCGAATGAAATTGCACTATCTTTCGCCAATCTGGTGGAAGCCGGTGAGATCGAAATCGAAGACCCCAGTTTTTTCCGCGGATTAGTACAACCTTTTACCTGGGATGCAATGCAAGGTGTAGACGAAATGGGTGCTGAATTGCAAGAATTCTGGAACCCGTACGGATCCAGAATGATTAAACTACGCCGGGGCAATGATCGTATCAGCGTTGAAGAATTCGCGGAAGAACTTGGCATAGATCAGGATGAGTTACGATTACACGGAGTACGCTGATCCGTGAATCAACCCGATAACCTTCGCCGGCGCGCTGAACTGGAAGATCGATACACGTTACGCGAACCGCCCAAGCCCACGCTCGAACAGCCCAAAGGCTTCGACCAGGAAGGCGTAAAAACCACAGAACCTCAGAGTGAGGCCGTTAAGGCCATGGCTCCGCCTGAAGTCCCTGAACCTGTCAACCCCAAGGGGATCTTCGAGGCCATCACAGACAGCTACCGGCGCACAGCGCTCCAGGCAGAAGCGCACACGACTTACGCCGACGCACGGCGGGCGGAAGTCAAAGGCGATGATACGGAGTATGCCCGCCTTCGGAGTGAGTCAGCTGAAAAACTACGCCAGGCTTCCGAGATCACACCGGGAGTCGCGTCTTTTGAAAATGTGCGCTCCCTGCGCGATGCTGCCCAGTTTTCTGCTGAACTGGGGGGCGCGGCCGCAGATAGTGTTTATAATTCGATACTTGGCGGCACCGCGGGCTCCGTAATTGGTGGCGCTGCGGGTATGGCGCTAGCACTCACCCCACTGGGCAAACTGCGACACTTAATGAAAGTGACCAAAGGCAGTGGCGCTTTCGCCGGAAGTATCCTGCCAATGGCTAAACAAACCAAGGGCAGTATCGCGATGCAGCAGGATACAGATCCCGAAGTTGCTCAGCACAGTGTTCGCGACCGGGAATTGGCGGCTAACTTCACAACAGCCGGTTCCCTGGCGCTCGAAGGCCTCGTGCCCTCTATGATTGGTGGACGAGTCGGCACGCGCATCCTGCAGCAAGGGCGCGAGAAAGCTGGACTCCCGGCAAAATTGCTGGGGCAAACCAGCGGTAAGGGAAAGTTAGCCCTCGACGTCATCGAGGAAGGTGCTACTGAAGTACTCCAGGGCGAACTGGAAGCTTTCTCTATGCATTTACAGAACCCCAAGCTGCCGACCTCTGCTGGCCTTACGGAGGCTGTGAACGCCTTCCTGGGGGGTGCCGTTGGCGGTGGCATGGGTCACGGCATGGGCCGGGGCATGGAACTTGGTACCGACTTGATCGGTAAACTGGCTGTGGCACGCGACTCAAGCCCGGGTGCTTTGTTCGGTAACCTCAAGATCGATCAGGAGCTTGACAACAGTTTCGCCCGTGGCTTACCAGCTGTGTTCCGTAGCATGGGCATGGAAGACCTGGCTAGCGAGTTTCACGACTTCAACCAGGGCCAGGTCCGCGATGAGCAGAGACAACAGGAACTCCGGGTTATCCGCGACTACCTGAAAACCATGTTGATCGAGAAGGGTAAGGCCAGTGAACTCGATCCTGCGGATACCGATGGCCAGATTGAAATCGATGCGATGGGGCGACGTCGCACCGACATGTACGAAGACTTGCTCACATCGCTTGGTGGAAAAGACGACCGCCTTGGCGCAGAGAAACGCGCACTCGACCTCGAGTTGATGATTGAACGGCTGGTTGGACTCAACGAGTCCGGAACGCAGCAAGAGCCCGACGACTTCGAATATGATCCAACCGAAGAACCGGATGAAGGTACCATCGGCGCGCAATTCACTGCCGAAGAACGGGCAGAGTTCGCACAAGCTGCTGCACAAGCGCAACAAGCTGCGATGGACGAAGAATCTACGGATTTCGGTGCCAGCGAATTTGCTTTCGAAGGACGCACTCCGCCTGCGGATAGCAAAGACGAAGGTGAAGTGTCGCGCATTGATAGCGGCGGTCTGGACATTAAAAACTCTACATACATTGGAGCGGATAAAAAATTCGACTACGAAGGCCATCAGTCGATACCGATGGCGGATCCACAAAAGAAACGGTGGGCAGCGACTGACGCTAAGCAATCAACGTCTTACGAACGTCCGGTAAACCGGCACTCTGCTTTCGAGAAAGCTAATTACCAGAAGAACTACCTTAAACACAGCCCCTATACCACCGAGTACGCCGATGCGTTTTCGGAAGAAATCGTACGAAACGTACGCAAGGAAGATATCGAATACGTATCATGGGGCAAGTGGCTGGAACACAAACAGAAGCAAACTGGCCGTTCCATGCCAGTCGAAGACGCCTACGCTCAAGCAGCTAAATTTCAGATCCGAGACTACGAGAATCGGATGCAGAATAACAATAACTCCAATCCCGAGCGTTCTGCGTATATCCGCGCCGAACACCAAGGGAAAATTGATGAGTTAAAACGTGCTCTGGAAGTTGGGTTTAATAGCCGCACCAATGACGACGGCTCCATCACGCTCGGGCTCAATGCGCTCTTAAATGACGTTTACATGATCGGCATGGTCAAACGGCAGGAATTCAAAACCGGCCCCTCTGCTTCCGAAGTCATGTCGAACACGGAAGCCGGGCGAGTTCAAGAAGCCTTTAACCGAATCCAGCCACGCGATGCTGCAGGCAACATCATACCCGGGAATACACCGGAAGCTCGCAAAGCCGCACAAGATCAACGTGACAAAATGAAACGTGACGCCATCGCTGTTGTACGCAGGCTCACAACAGCGGATCGTCGGCACTTGGCAGAGCAGGAAATGGCTCCAGACGAAACGGTCGAAGAAGCCACTGCGCGTATGCCGAAATACACCGTTGAATACATGCCCCGGCGTGGTTTTGTCCATGTAGAAAAAACACATCAAGGGCGCGATAAAACCCTCAAATATCCCAAGGATAAAAAAATCCAGGAATTAGGGAGCGCGGGTTTGGCACGCTACCTGGCGCGTCCCGATGTAGTTGGTATCGCTGCTCGCGACAAAGACGGTAACGTTGAAATGATCAACGGAGAACCCGTTGTCATACTGGCCAATACGAAACCCCGTGGCCGCAAAGATCGCGTAGTTCGAGAGACAGCGGCCATGCCCCGGGCAGGAAAACGTGTACCGGTCAGCAAAGCGTTCAAGAAAAACGGGGAATTGAAAACCCTATTCAACGAAGTGAAATTCGGGCTGCTGAAAGAAGGCAATCCAAGTACTGCTTATTCTGATTCGACTTCAAAAATGGAATACCGAATCAGCATTCGTCAGGCTAAAGAAACTCACAAAGCTGAAATTCGGCGAATCGTAAACATACTGGAAAGACTGTTTGCTGAACAGATCAAACACCTTACTCCCGAATTAACCGGCCCCCTGGTCAGCACGGATGCCCGGACACCGGGACCGAATGATGAGGCCGCTCGCCCGAACTGGTGGAAGATCGCAACTTCAGACAAAATCCTGAAAGCCAAAGAGCAGGACACCATAACCGACGCCATCTTTAAAGAGATGGATAAACTCGGCGATGTGGGTACAGATATCCCCTACAGTTTGGCGGACGCAATAGACGCTTTCCCCGAAAGCGATTTTGCACAGATCGCCAACACACTGAACGAACTGAAAACACACCGGGAATCCTACCGCAAACTGATCCTTGAAATGCTCGAAGATCCTGCGGCGGATCATTTCGCTCCACTGTTAGCGGCTGCCGGGATAGATGTCCGTGTGCTTAAAAACTACGAAGTAAAGAGAGTTCTGAAAGCCCACGCCCGCGACCAAAAAGCACACCTTAAAGCCCTGCGCCGGCCGCTCGCTCATGTGGACTCGGAACTGAGGGACGCTTATTGGGAAGATCGGTCTTACCTGGAAAAAGGTGAACTGGAAGAAAGTGACGACAAAGCCACTGTCGACCCCCTTGTTCGGGCAGAACAAATCAGTAACGCGGCTGAAAAGCCGGGAGGAATCAATGAGCTCGAAATCCGGTTGCAAAGGTTGCAAGAAACGGCGCGAGGCAAGCGTACGGAACTTGAACAGATTGAAAAGGGCATCGAAAAACTTGATCCACAAGCTGAAGAAGCCTTTGAAGAAGCAATAGCAGGGATTGTAAAAACAGTAAACCTCGACGATATCGCTGAAACAGAACAATTCAGCTTAGAAGATTATACGAGTCTGGTTAAACAATATTTACAGGACAAAATATCCCGTGAAATGAGCGATGCTACCAACACGGTAAAAATCTCCAACGAAGAACACCTTGCAAATCAGCGTAAACTTTTAAATATCGCTCTAGCCAATTCTGATGAACAGGTACTCAGCTCGAATCCCTACGTTATACGTTTAAGAGAGTTACAAGCTTTAACCGTTGATCAGCTTTTCGAATCGACGCCTGCTAATACTTCTGAATCTACTTATGCACGCGAGCTCGAAGGCCTCTCGACAGATGAAACCAAACAGCTAAAGCGTCTACAACGTTACGCGGCAAAACGTAGAAAGAGCCTGGGTCCCATCGAAGCAGAGATCAAAGAACTTGAAGCACTGATCGCAGGGCCCGGAAAAGTCGGGCAACGGAAAGAACAAAAATTCGCACCGGTGTACCAGGCAGACTTGAAAGCTGACCAGGCGCTGGTGGGGCGAGATTTCTTCTCCATGCTGTTGACCTACGAACAGGGCCTCAAGGAATTACCAGCTAAAAAACGTTCGGCGAAAAAAGAACAGCGTATCCGAGAACAAAAATTCCGTTCCATCGCAGAAGCTTCTGATCGTAAGTACGAAGATTTTGGTATCGCAACCGGTACGTTCTTCCGGGATATGCACGAAGATTATCTACAAGACCCGGAAAATTACGTGTTCCAGGTTGAGCAGGAAATGATAGAACGTTACCTGCCTCGCTCCCTGCCTCCAGCAGGTAAAACCAAACAGGACTTTGAAGCGCAACAGCGTGCGAAGGACAAGAAAAACCGTAAAAAGAAAGCCGAAGTCAAAAAGACTCGGTGGCAAGGTATTGTTGGAAAAACCGATGCACGCGTTGTACGAGCTTTACACAACGCACACAAGTTCTCGACTTCACTGATGCGCGACCGCGTCGTGTGGGAGCAAATGTCCTCCCGGGAACGCGGAGCTGCAGCCAAAGCTTTCGGACTCATCTCCACTCGAAAAGGCCTGAGCGGCGTTAACGTGTCAAACCTGGGCAATGTAAGCCATAACAATGTTGTTATGGCGGTGATTGATACGATCCCGAAATCCAAGAGTCGCATAAATTCATACTTCGAAAAAGTGGCTGACAAGCACGCTGCAATCGTACTGAGTTCTGAATCAGCTGTCATGAAAGACAAAAAACTGTATGCAGAATTCCGGGATTACATGTTTGAACTGGGCTATGCTCCCTTGTTAAATGATCCGCAGTTCTTCGACTCGATGAACGCTGTGGATGCAGTACGCCATGCAGCAGAGTTCAATGCGGCACTGATCGGTATTCAGGTCAGGCTGGATAAACACGCTGCCGATATGAAAGAAGACAAGGCGCCAGAGGACGATATCTGGTTACGGAATCTTCTCTGGCGCCTTGAAGTTATCCTTGCAGATCAGCCGGCTCGAAATACTAAAGGCGGCCGACCTTATGACCTGAATAAAAAAGAACGGATCAAACTTAAATCAGAATACGGTTACGAGTTGAAGTGGGCCAATGATTTCACTCGCGCTTTGCGACTAAAATCTGTTCCTAAAAAAGAAAAGAAAAAAGAGAGAAAAGCTAGACGAAGGAAGGAACAGACAGGCGTCCCTCCAGCGGGTGAGAAAACAAGGGCTTCACAAACAAAACGTACCCGACGAGAAAAAGATCCGGATTACATCAGTCCCGAAGAATCTGCGGAAAATATGCGTAATAAGGACTGGGCCGATGAACAGCGTAAAGCAGCCGAAGGTATGTACGCGGCTTTCATGGCTCCACACGCTGCTGATACCCATGTGCACATGGCGCATTTTTTCCGGTCTATTGGAATCAGTGATGCCGAGCGAAGAATGCGTCGTGATTTGAAACGCTCTATTGCAAAAAACAAGCGCATTTATAAAGCCGTACAGCTACACCTGATTAAAAATCCATACGGCCTGAGTGCTGAACAGAAATCAGCCATGATGGATCAAGCCAACGAAAATCTGTACTACGGTTATGTCTTCCAGATGTGGATGCATAACGACATCAAAGTCGGCCCAACTCCAGAACAATGGTTCCGTCGTATCCTTGAACGCATCGTCAAAATGATTGGTGGCCATACGGCAGAGTATTTCTCAGAAGAATTTTTCACGGCTTTGAGTTTGGGTAACATAAAGAGCACCGAAGAAATTACCCAGTTCTATAAAAACCACAGCACCGATCTGGATACTCGTCTTGCCAACATGAATGAAATCATGCGCGAGGCTACTTTGCGTACAATCGGCACAGGAATCGATGTACTGCGAGAATTGAATTTGGAAGAAGCAAACGAGATCGCTGATTTGTTTGCTCCTGGAGAATATTCACAAGGTTTCAAAGGCGATGGGTTCTTACCGAAACGGCAGCAGCAGATCAATGCCTGGCATAATCGCTTTCGCAGCAAACTGCTGAAAAAATACGGCGAAGATAAACTGAATGAAGGGTGGCAACAGTACCGCGTAGGCGATACCAGTACACAAGTTTCCAGAGACATCGAAAATTTCGTAGAAGAATTTTATCGCTACCTGGATAAGCGAAATGTGCGTCTGCGTGAACTTAATGATAAAGGAAAATACATATACGTCCCCGCAGGACAACGTAAATGGAAAGTGCCGGCTGCTTGGGATTCAAAAGCAGTTAATGAAAACCGCGGGAAATTTCTGAAGCTGTTAGTGCTACACGGCTTAACCGAAGATCAGGCAGAAGCATATATAGATTCGATGCTTTGGGCTGGGGGACATGTAAGTTTCGTTGATTCCCGATGGGACAAAGAAAATAATCCGCACGGTACAGGTGCCTTCAGTGGTTACTCCCAGGTACTTAATGCAACCAATGCAACTGACTTCGCAGAATTTATGCACGATGATGCGCTGTTTGCGATCAATCGAATGGTTCAACAGGGTGTACATAAAGCAGAGTTCACCGTACGTTTTGGTGAAAATGGCGCCAAACTGGATGAGTTGTACTATCGTCTGCGGAAACGTGGCATCAGCGAAAGTCGTTTACGCTTCATCAAGGAACGCACAATTCCGGGACTCCTGGGAACTTTGACTTATAACCTGCACCCAAGAATACGTCGAAGTTTTGGTACTGCAGTTGCAATGCAAAATATGGCAATTCTCCCTTTAATTTTATTTTCATCGATGCCGGAAATTTGGGGTAATGCCATTGCTTCTCGAGATTTCAATCAGGCCTTTAAAGCAGCTAAAGAAGGCTTTGCTGAAATCGGCCGCTCTATGCGACATGGTAAATCAGGCCCCGAATTTGAATCTGAATTAGAACAATTGGGTCGTTTAGTCGGAGCGATTAGCGACGAGATGATGACTAATCGGGTCACTGATGTATTTAATGATCTGATGGCCGGCACTAAGATTCGTGATATGAATGAAAAGTTCTTCCGGTTAACTATGATCGAACAATGGACAAAAGGATTAAGACTTGCTGCAGTACAAGCTTCTTTGGCATATATTACAGATCATCGGGATAACCCTAAAAAGCTGCACCAGCTTGGATTGAAACCGGAAGACATCAGTTTTCATGCAGACGGTAGCCTGGATATGTCGAAACTCGATGATCCGGATAACCCGGTCAGCATGGCAATTTATAAATTCGTTGATCAGTCAGTGTTACGCCCTTCATCTGCACATCGGCCGGCCTGGGGCAGTGACCCCAGATTTTTATTGGTATGGCATTTGAAACAGTTTACATTTTCATTCCACCAGGTATTTTCAAAACATGTTTGGAAACAGTTTGTGAATCGAGACTCTGGCGACAATGAAGATCGGTATAAGATCTTGGCGGCATACATGATGATGTTGCCAACCATCATCCTTTCCGATTTAGTTAAGAATATTGTTGCTCCGTCTAATTGGTATTGGAGTGGTCGAATGACCTTTGAACAGTTTATGTATCTTGAAGTTTCCCGATCGGGAATTACAGGACTTGGATCGCTTCTTTTAGATGAGATGTTGGGAGCTACGTTTAATCAGCCTTTTGGTAAAAATTTCATGGGGCCAACGTTTGAACGTATGACAGATTTTGCTAATGGAAATTGGGCACGAAGTGTACTGGGCTTAACGCCAGGCTATGTATTGTGGCATAAATGGGGTTTAGTGTAAGGTAATTCCTATCGTACAAATGTTAGTCATTCCTGCTCTCTCCAGTACTTATCCGCCAGTTTTTGCATTTGTTCGGGCCATGCGTCAAACTTTTCATTTGACCAGTCCCATCGCATAGCCTCTTTTATATCTGCCTCCAGTTCTTCGATGCGGTCTGCTGCTAATTTACAGGCTTCATACGGATAGTTTCGGAGCCGATCAACTAAATCATTCATTCCTGCTCTCCTGGTGCTGTACAAACGCACTCATCTTTAGCGCACTTTCCGTCACAAACCACAGGCGAACTGTATTTAATGTTGTGCCGCGTATTATGAATAGTCACCCGATGCCGTGCTTTCAACTGTTCATTTTCATAGTGCAAATCTTCAAAGCCGCGAGAAGTTAACCTTTTCACTTTTGCTTCCAGTTCAGCGATGCGCCCCAGTAGCTTTATTTCACCTTCCATCTCATCAGTTAGCCTGTCGCGTAATGCTTCCAGTTCTTCGATACGCTTATCCTTCATTTCTGCTGCGGCTTGCAGTTCCTTGATGCGGCAGCAAGCGCAATAATCTAGGCCTTCTGGAAACTGCCTGTAACAAACTTTGCAATAACCTGCCGGAACGCCGCCGCCATAAACGCAAGTAGGGTTATGTTTTTGTAATAGTCGAGGTTTAGGTCTACACGTGCAGGGCAAATCTCTATTTGTAAAGTCTGGTTTATCAATCTTGCCAATCATTCCTGCTTCTCCAGTAGTGCTTCAAAAGGTATGCGCTTACGTACCAGTTCTGCCGAATAAGTAACTGATGAAGAATAAACCCATCAAAATCCATATAATGAGCCAGAACCGGACGACTATGAAGCTCCAGAGCGTGTAGCTCCTTGAGGGACTCGTCATGCCCTGCAACCCAATAAGGAGCATGATCGGCACACTGGATACCCACACCATGAATAAGAAATTGATCATCACGTATATACTCCGATGTGTTGTACTGCTTCAAACCCAACGAATAATCGTTGGCATAATAAGTCTCGAAATCGAGGACAACAAGGTCGTCAAGATTCTCCTTTTGCTTCTACAATCCTGCTTCTCCGGTGGTTCAGGCCGCACATTTCAACAGGAGCCTTACGTTCTCTCCAAGCAACGCTTTTCTTGCGTGGGTTGCAGATTGGGCAGTCTTTAGGGTGACTGCCCGGAGTGTGCCTAGACCGTGCAGCTTTCATTGGTTTGTTACTCATCCCAGTTTCTCCAGTGTCTTGGTACATAAATCCTGAACTTCATCTAGTGGCATACCTTCTGTCCAGTGCAAGTACCAGAGTTCCAGCAAGTCTCTCAACTCATCAATCTGTTCATTCAGTTGCTTATCCTCCGCTTGCAGTTCCTCGATGCGATAAAGGTCTGATTCAGCATGTAATCCAGTAACTTCGTTAAAGCACAAATCGCCGGGTTCTTCTGCTGTATTATGCTTCTGGTTTGCATTCTCCGCTTCCAGTTCCTTGATGCGGTTTTCAAGAAACTTCATTGCGTCTGATGCGTTCATTTCGTGGTATTCCCGCATCCCTTCATTCTCCGCTTCCAGTTCAGCGATGCGGCAAAGAGGGCACCCGTCGTATGTGTCACTTGAATGATCACAGGGTATGGATACACCAAATTCTAGCCAACGCTTACTCATTCCTGGTTCTCCCACTTAAACTCACCACACCATTCAAACGGATATGGCTGAGGCCAAAAAGTATGTGCTCCAGATTCAAGCCAAACAACAGTTGGAGGACTATGCCGACAGGTACCACTTGCGCCGCTGTCGTGCATTCTGTAAAAATGACAGGTTTCGCAGCTTTGTTTATTCATTAGGCGTTCAATCAGGGTTGGTTTACTCATTTCGCCACCTCCACATCTTCGGTTTAAAATCGTGTGTTTTGTTTCATGCTCGCAAGTAGCTTATTAGGTGAACTACTGCAACGATCACAAGTTTTCAGTGGGCGATTAAGTGAATCTACTGGAAACTGGTTGATGGGTAGTTCCCATTCACAACGATTACAGCGTTGTGCGGGTGGTGGCTTAAATCGTTTTTTCATTTATATTTCAACTATGAAGTAACGGCAGCGGAAACGGTAACATCGGATCGTATGCCTTTGGATTGAGGTTGAAGGGGCACCTGGTAATAAGAAAAAAATTATTTATTGTAGCAATCTTTGGATTTTCATTATGTCTGCATGGACATATGGTACGTTGTTTTCTTTGTGCCAGATCGAGGGGAAATTCGTCCAGACACGCGTTGCTTGAAACAGACCTGTGAAATTAGGAATATGTTTAATGTAATTGGGAGAACAATAATATCGGAAAGATAAATCGTTCCAATAAGAAGCTTGATCCGGATCACAAAAAGCGCCTTTTCCTTCTGTAGAAGGTGTAGACGAAATTAAAAACCCATTAGGTGCGAGTACTCGCCAGATTTCATTCATTAATTCAACCAGGCGTTTTTGTGGAACTCGATTTAAAAAATCTACAGCGCGAAGTATTCCAACAGATTCATCGGGGTAAGGAAAGCCAGAATCGAGAAGATTATTTATATCTACTTCAGTAGAAAGACAAAGCTCTTCATAATCTCCGATCGATCCATACACGGTTGTCATATCGACTTTCATTAAACCCCGACGACGAGTTTCTTCTGCTACCAAGTCATAGAAATACCGATCTCCAATGGCTTGTTGTTGTTGTTGGATTTCTGCATCCTGAACTAAGTAAGAAGTCGTTTGATCTTTGTGTAATTGGTGGAAATAAAGAGGTTCAGGAATATGAACCATGCTAGCGCCGGCCAAGTATGTACGGCAAAGTAAATCATGATCATCGCAAAGCGGTAAGTTACGATCGTGTCCGTCAATTTGATGGTAAAAATCTTTTCTCCATACCCGTACATGGTTAGGCGCGTAAAAAATTTGATACATACTGCGTGCATTGCAAGGTGGGGCTCGATTTGCTTTGTACATGACAGCGCCCAATTCAAATGTATAGGACTCCCAACCCAGACGTTGTGAAAATACTTGGGAAGTTCCATCTGCTCCGATGTTCACAAAATCTGAGTACAAGAAATCTACGTTTTCATGCTCCTTGATGGTTTTGTCAATGAGATATAAGGCATTTGGATGTAGCCAATCTTCCGTTTCTACTTCAACCAAATATTCACCATCGGCTCGAGCACATAAAAGTGCTTTCATCTCGCCTGTAGTTGTCATACGCGGTCTATTGAGTTTATGCACCCGAGCATCTGCTGCAATTTTATCCGGTAACCTTTCTTCTCCATTAATCAGGATAAACCAACTCCAATCTTCGAAAGATTGGTTACGAAGAGAAAGATAAAGTCGTTCAAGATGCTTTGGTTCTTGTGTGGGGGTGATGATAGAAAACCGGGATGCGTGCCCCACGCTCGCTATTGACGCCCGGCCGCCACCCACTCGTTCTTTTTTGTTAGGCATGCCCAACTCCAGAGATTGACTGTTTTACCAGTTTTGTTTGTGTATGTACAGTGTGATACAACTCACCGGCATTGCTAGAACAAATACCGACGGCTACCGCAGGCCAGCCTGCGGTAACCAGGTCAACGATTTTAATTTCGTTTTCATCTTCGGGTCTATCTAGCCACAAGGCCTGGGTCAACATATGTCCTGAAATGGCGATATCGTTTCCATGTGTTACAAAAGCAGAAACGTAAAAACCGATATCCTTGCAGTCAACCCCTTCAAGATGATCAACAACAGAAGTCGCTTCGTAATACTCTTTTAAAGCGTTATACGCTTTCCGTTCAAGTTTTCTGATATCCACGTTGTCTCCCAACAGCTTTAACCGCAATCAAGGGAAACGCTTCATCACGAACCAATCGTGCCAAGATAGTTTGTAGAGATTTCATCTTGGTATCTCTATAGCCTGCTTTATGCAACAGAAGAAATAAATCCGTTAAGGTAAATATATCTCCTGTAGTGATTTCATTGATAATGTATTCACTGGTTACGTGGGTTAATGCGAAACTTGCAGGTTTCGAATTTTCACGCAGGTCAGCTAAAGCTTCTTCATCCAGAAGCGTTTCGATTTCTTTATCGGCCATATCCGTTAAAAGGGTCACGCCGAATGAATGTCTCACCATGTTTATGCATCCTTTTGTGAGGTATGTCCCATTCCACGTTAACGCGGAACAGACCTACCACGGTTACGATAGCCATCGCGATTTTATATCCTGCACCGAGTACAACGGCTAATTTATACAGCTTTGCGTACCAGTTCATCTTGCACTCCTGTAAGGTAATCCCGTAGTCGGGCACTCAGAACTTTTCGCACTTCGATGCGCTGCTCTAATTCGGCTAGTGGGATTCGCCGGTGAAAATCTTCCATCTGTATAAAACATCCGCCTTGTGGGAAACCGATGCATACAGCAACTCTTCTACCTTCTTTATGGCGTTCACGCAGCCACCGATACTGAAGTTCAGTCAGACATGGCTGCGACGGTCCAGCGATCTTTATGGAACGCAGTACTTTTGAGTACTTGAACTCACACCACAGATCCCGGGGGTTTGCAGAGTAGTAGACATCAGGTGTCCCTCTCCGGTAAATGTTGTGTGTCTTCTCCCAATGAATCCCCCAAGCCTTCAACGGTTTGTTCACCGTTGTCAGAAATCTCCCTTCCGGTTGTTGACTCATTGAGTTGTTCTCTCCACGCCAATACGAGTGAATCGACAGGCTTAATCATCGTATTCCTCGTAATCGGGTTCCCGAGTCAAAATAGATCGGGCTTCGGCCAGGCGTGTAATCGCAACAGCTTGTGAAGCTTCGTCCAGGGCACCGTCGAAATGAAAGACAGGAGCCGCCCAATCCGTATTCTTCAGCTGAGTGATTCGAGTCACGCCAAACAACGTGGTCAAGCCGTGCTCTTCAGCCAGTTCAACAACATAATCGTCGAAACGACGAATCGAAGTCGGTGGCACACTGATCGTCCAGATGGGATGGTCTGCCATCAAGTCCGGATCAGCCGGAATTACTGCAGCCAGGCGCGAATTACGACATGCTTTGCCTTTACCCGTCGACGCGGACTTCCATTCATTCATTGGGCAAACACTGCATGCATCCGCCTGTCGCATGGGTGCTTGTTCGATGGGGGCCAGTTCGTTGAATACAGTCCCATGCGCCATGCAGTCGGGCGGCGTGATGTTTTTGGAATCATACGGCTTTGAGTAGTAAGCATGTACCAGTTCGTAACTGACAATTACGACTGAAATGCTCTTGCCGGTTTTGCCATCCGGAGTTTCAATTCCGGCTTTATCAATCTTGATTCGAATACCACCCGCAGGTTGAATTGCATCCTGGTAACCAGAAAGCTGTTTCTTCAACAATTCCTTGGGGGAAACTAGGGCTTTATCTGTCATTTTGATACCTTCGTCAGTGAGAGTTTAGTGAGTGTAGTTGGTACAATTCCTGGTACTCCGCCTTCGAGTTCCAGAAGTTCCCTGTACGCTGGCTGTGAAAGCCTACGTTCCATCATGTGAAAGAAATTTCTTTTACGAATAAACTCATGAACTTTGTCCCAATCTTCTACGGTGCCAACCGTAGTCGTATTGATACCCATTGTAGCGATACGGCCAGAAGCTTTTTCCAGACCGATCTCTTTGAGCTTTTCAAGGACTGTATCGTCAAGAGCACTCTCTTGCTTTTTCAGTTCATCAACCTGTTTGGCGAGTGCCATTCTGGTTGCCCGCAATTCATATCGCTGGTCAATCAGCTCACCTAGTGTTGCTTTCTCCATTATATCATCTCCCGAGATTGTTTTCCGCTGTTATTTAGCATCGCCATATGTATCTGCATGGGTTCCTTCTGCTGTTAATGGCAGGTCAGGAGCCCAGGCCGGCGGAGTCGTCATGATTTCAATTATGCTTTCAATGACTTCATCTGCTTCCGATACGTGAGGCATAACAATAAGTTCATCGTGTGCCATAGCAGCGATCGGAATGATGTTTTGTTGCACCGTTACCATGCTGTCTCCAATCAAACTACGTGCTAGTGCCTGGATAATGTTTTCGGTAAAACGACCACCGTAAATTCGTTGTGGATTTTCTTTGTGATCGTATTCGATTTGCATTCGGATAGAACCGTCTGCCATTTCTTCCTCAACATAGCGAAGGTTGGGATACATCAACAGGTTTCCATCAGGTAACCGTACGTAGTTACGTCCAAACGTAAGACATTTGTAATGAACTTCTTCGTCGTCTTCCATCGTAATCATGTATTCCAGCATTTTTTGGAGTCGTTTCCATAACATCACGATGGGGTAATTTTTTGACCGATATGCACGGATCATACTGTCTGCCATCACATCTGTTATGCCAAGATCAGGTCGCTTGGTTTGGAAGAAATTAAGCAGTTTTTTCCACCCAATACCAAATCCGGCAGAAAGAATCAGAATCTTACCGACAAAACGTTCATCGTCATTGATCTCTTCGATAGGCTTATTGAAAATCTGTGCTGCCATATCGACATAAACGTCTACATCCGGATCCGCGAACATAGACAACAATTTCAAATGTTCTGCTAACCAGGCTGTGAGACGAGCTTCGATTTGTCCCAAGTCAACCGCACCAACCCGATGATGTGGTGCAGCTATAATGCATTGGCGTATTTCACCTTTAGTGAAATTTTGTGCATTCAACTTATCTGTCCCAGCCCAGCGCCCGGTGTGTGCGCGATAGTACATCAACGGAATTGGAAATTTTCCTCCAGTTACTTTGTGTACTGCGAGCATTCGTGTCGCGCGATTGAGATCAATAGAAGACATAACCTCGAGGCGCGCATTGATTAGATCGCGTATCCTTGGATCACGGTGTTGTGTTAACGCCTGGACTTGTGGCAAGTCACGCTGAAACGTATAAATTAATTTTTCAGGATCTGATGGAGAAGGCTTTTGTGGTGGATCTATGCCACGCCACCTAAACTCAGTCACTAATTTTGGTGTACTTCGTAATGTAGTAATCGGAACTTGGGCTTTGACGATCAATTTTTTTCGAGTTTCTTCTTTATCTGCAATCAACCGCCGTAAACGAGGCGCATCCAAATGAAGCTGCGGTTGTGTAAACATACGAACGGTTGTATCTATCAGAGCGTATTCTTTTTCAGATACATTACCGTTCAGATATTCGTAAATCCCGTAACTCAATCGGCAGTCACTTATACAATAAGCACCAAGAGACGCCAATTGTTCGTCTGTGGGATTACGTACACCCATAACATTCGTCAATGCTGCCTGGACTTTTTCGCCTATTCCTAAATAAGCGACAATGCGTTTCAGGCTGTGCGACTTTAAAAACGGTAGAACATTTCGCGCAATAGAAGCTGTATCAATGTATTGCTGTGGTACATATCCGTATCGAAAAGCTAGAATACCGCCATCAAAATTGAGGTTATGACCGATTAATTTTACGTTGGGCCAATCTAAAGAAGCCAATGCGGCTTCAATTTTTTTACGGCCGCAATACCATATTGGATCGTTAGCGCCGATTTTGATGCCCACACCGTGTGCATGAAATCGATCGTCGTAGATATATTCTGTGGTTGTCAGTTTAGTCAACGTATATTCCGTCGAATAAAAAGTTTCCCAATCAAGGGTAATCTTCATGAAAGCTCCTTTAAAACATTGAGAACGGTCTGCTGAGAAGCATCTTTTGCAGATAATTTGGTATAAACGTTTTCTTCTACCGTTCCTTCGGCCAGCACGGCAATAGTTTCTGTTGGCCTCTCCTGGCCTTTGCGATGAATCCGACGATTCCCCTGTAACCAGAGTTCCAGATTCCAGGTAAGACTCATCCAAATAGTACTGGTCGCTTTTGTCAGAGTAAGTCCGTGTGCTGCTGCTGCAGGATGTGCAACCATGGTTTGGTACATTCCGTGTTGAAACCGTTCCACGTATCGACGGCGATCTTTATCAGAAGTCTCTCCATCAAGCACACAGTGTGTGATGCCATCTTTCTTCAGTGCCTTCACCAAGGCGTCTCGCTGGTGTTTAAAGTTAAAGAAGGTCAGTGAATGCTGTCGAGCTTTAATCAGCTCTACGACAAGCTCAACTCGGCTGGAGTCTATAGTTATAACTTCTCCGTCTTCTCCGTACACGGTCCCCGTGCAGACTTGTAACAACTTACCAAGTAACGTAGCTGCGTTAATACCTATTATGTAATCCTCTTCAACTTTAAGTACCGCAGTCTTTTTAAGTTTTAGATACTGAGCCATTAATTTGGGTTTCATGCGGTATTTTTGAAAATGCAGAGTATTATCAGGAAGGTTCAACAAAGAAAAATCATGTCGAATAGAAATAGGTGCCAGGAGTTGTCCGACTGTTTCGGCCATACCAGGTTTCGCAGTCCAGAGTTTTGCGTGTGGGCTTGCACCTACTTGCTTAGAGTTACAAGTCATATTGCGGAAATGATAAAAATTATCTCCAAGACATTCGCCGCGATCGATAATAAAAACTTGTGACCAAATATCGTACAGTGTATTAGGCATCGGAGTGCCCGTTAGTGCATATCGATAAGTAAAATAGGGCGCCAATGCCATTAAAGCTTTGGTTCGTTTTGCTTGTGGATTTTTAAACTTGGAAATTTCATCCACGATGAGCGCGTCGAATTTTTTGAAGAACTCCGGCTTTTGATTCAGTAGCCAGGTAGCGGCGTCTGTATTGGTAATATAGACGTCGACATCTTGAGAAAAAGCGACTTCACGTTTGCCGGCGGGCGCAATGACAGATGTAATGTGTGGTTGCCATTTGTCGATCTCACAGACCCAGGTCGAGTACATCAAACTCTTCGGCGCAATAACCAGAGTTGCAAGACTTCCCTGCGCCCGGCGCGCTGCTATAGCGTCTACTTGACTGCGGGTTTTTCCCGTCCCGGGATCAGAGAAGTCAATGAACGTTTCATGCTTCAAGAGCGCCTGGTAAGTCTGCTCTTGATGTTTCATTCTCGGCAGCATCAGGAAGGATCTTTCTTTGATGCAAGTGCGCGCAATTCATCAGCCAGTGTTTCAAGTGTCTCCAATACCATGTAACGACGAAGGAAAGCTTTGATTTTCGTGTGTACATCTTTTTGATAAAGAGCGATCTGAACCGATGCACCCACTCGAAAAGTACTCGTGATCACGCCAAGT
>Ga0316187_10000365_pt1 | contig 34461 bp, 31 predicted proteins | sample CroRivburrow1_MG_FD_204927 | JGI IMG/M metagenome (GOLD analysis project Ga0316187, IMG submission 204927) | Coastal sediment microbial communities from Maine, United States - Cross River worm burrow 1 | ecosystem: Environmental > Aquatic > Marine > Coastal > Sediment | place: USA: Maine... | reverse complement strand
TTTCAGGGCCAATGGGGGCGCAGTAGCTATGCACAAAATAATACCAGGGTTTCTCAAGCAAACCTGCAAGCAGCGGATCAGGTCTCTTGCTGGTGGTTGTGTTCCAACCCATATGTGGCACGCGGATGCCCTCTGAAGGTTTCATCTTCTGCAGGGTTCCGGGAATAATACCCAAACAGCGGGTGTCGTCTTCTTTCGACTTTTCAAACAATAATTGCATACCCAGACAGATACCGAGCACCGGTTGCTGCAGTTCGCGGATGCACTGTATGAGGCCCAGCTCTTTCAGACGAGTCATCGCAGCACCGGCTGCACCGACACCCGGCAATAAAACACGATCCGCCGTACGGATAGTAGCGGCGTCTGCGGTAAAAACCGGATCTGCACCCAGTCTCTTAAGTGCATGTACGACGGAGCTGATATTGGCCCCGCCGCTGTCGATGATCGCCAGTGTCATCAGAGCAAACCCTTGGTACTGGGCAGTTCGGTCCCCTGCCTTGCCAGTGCGGGTCGTAAAGCCCGGCCGGCGCCTTTGAACAGGCCTTCGACCATGTGGTGGGTGTTCTCACCACTGACTTTCATGTGCAGGGCACATCGCAATGACTGGCTTAAAGACGCAAAAAAGTGACGCACCATCTCGGTAGAGAGACCACCGACCATATCACGCGGGAAACAGGCCTCAAATTCAAACGCGGGACGACCGGAAAGATCTATCGCCACCTCGGCAAGTGACTCATCCATGGGCAAAACGAAACCATAACGGCCGATACCGCGTCGATCACCCAGGGCCTTGTCCAGCACCTGGCCCAGTGCCAGTGCGCAGTCCTCCACGGTGTGGTGCTCGTCGATCTCAAGATCACCACGACAATTCAGTATCAATCGAAACCCGCCATGGGCTGCAATCTGATCCAGCATGTGATCGAAAAAGCCGATCCCGGTGCTGATATCGTTGCCGCCGCCGGTATCCAGATCAACTTCTACCCTGATTTGAGTTTCATTGGTATTACGTTCTGTGCCCGCGCGTCTTGGCCGATTGCAAAGCTGATGCGCTATATCATCCCAGTGCTGTCCGTGGGGACCGTAAAGAATACCGCCGATACCCATGTTATCTGCCAGTTGCAGGTCGGTCTTGCGATCGCCGATTACCCAGCTGTCTTCCAGGTCGAGATCACCGGATTTCAGGTAATCCAGCAGCATACCGATTCCGGGTTTACGGTTGGGTGAGTTGTCACTTTCAAAATGCGGATCGATATGTTCCGCCGCAAAGTGGATACCTTGCGAAGCAAACAGTGACAACATTTTGTCGTGCGGGGGCTGGAAGTTTTCCAGTGGATTGGAGGCAGTACCCAGTCCGTCCTGGTTGCTGACGATGACAAATTCGTAACCGGCTGCCTTCAGCTTCAGCAGGGCCGGAATCACCCCTTCAACCAGTTCCAGTTTCTGCAGGCTGTCGATTTGAAAATCTTCCGGCTCAATGATCAGGGTTCCGTCACGATCCAGAAACAGAATCCGGCGTTTGTTGGTACTCATGCCCGCTCTCCGTAGTCTTGCAGGGCTGATTTTAATGCAGTCATTTCATCGGCGCTGCCAATTGTCAGACGAACACAGCCCTCAAGCTGGGCCTGCGAAGTAAAATTGCGAATGCGGATTCCTCGTTCGGCACACCAGTCCACCAGGCCATCCGCATCTGCGACACGAAGCAGAACAAAGTTGGCTTCACTCTGCGTGACTACCCTGATCCAGTCACAGCCTGACAGAAACCTGAGCAAATCTGCTCTGCCCGTGCGGATCGAATCCACAAGCTGATTTTTTCGACTGATCGCATCGCCGGATATGGCCTGCAGAGCGGCATCAATTGCCATGGCGGCGAGTGGATAAGGTGCGATAACCCGTTGCAGCAAACCGATAACGGCCGGATCAGCAATCACGATGCCGCAACGCACACCGGCGGCCGCCCAGGCCTTGGATAAGGTTCGTAAGACAACCAGGTGGGTCCATTGCTCTACCAGTTCGCAGGCTGAATCGGCATTGCAAAACTCAATATAGGCCTCATCAAGCACCACCAGCGCCCTGCCTTCGCAGGCTTTGAGCACGCCTTCCAACTGGGCCCGGCCAACCAGGTCACCGGTAGGGTTGTTCGGTGAAGTCAGGAAAACAAGTCGTACACCATCCTGCTCATTGATGACCCGCTCCAGTTTCTCAAAATCTATTTGAAACCCATTGCCGGCTTGCCGGGGTACATCAATCAGCCGGGCACCCTGGATGGTTGCGGCAATCCTGTACATTCCAAAACAGGGACTGCATTCAACCATTGCGTCCTGACCCGGACGGCAAAACACCCTCGTCAGCAGATCGATACCTTCATCACTGCCACGGGTTATCAGCACCATGGATTCGTCAACCGCATACATTTCTGCCAACCGTGATCTCAGCAAGGCGGGTTGTGGCGGCGGATAGCGGTTCAAAGATAAACGCTGCCACTCGGGATCATTCACGTGGGTGGTCGGCGCTTCATTGGCATTGAGCAAAATACCGTCAGCCGCCGCGCTGTTGCGTGCTGACACATAGGGTTTCATTGCAACAATTTCCGGTCGTGCAATACTATTGATGTCCATTTTCATGAATCACCATTGCCCTTGAGGCGATATTCCACTGCCATGCTGTGCGCATCCAGCCCCTCGGCACGGGCAAGCGTTGAGGCACATGAGCCCACATTACGGAGCCCGGCATTGCTGGCACGCTGCAAGGTCATACGTCGCAGAAAATCACTGACCGATAAACCACTGTAGGCACGTGCATAACCATAGGTTGGCAGTACATGATTGGTGCCGGAGCAATAATCTCCAAGCGATTCGGGTGTCCATGGTCCGATAAATACCGATCCGGCTGCGGTCACCTTATCCGCTGCCTGGTCCGCATCTTCAAAATTCAATATCAGGTGCTCGGGTGCATAACGGTTGCTGATTTCAACTGCATCGGAAATAGAATCTGTCTGTATACGTCTGAGGTACTGCAATGATTTTGCGAGAATTGCTGAACGTGGCAATTCCGCAGCCATCACCGGCAACAATTTACCCACCTCGTCCAGGAGCTGCCGACTGTCACTGATTACGATCGCCTGGGAATCCGGACCATGTTCGGCCTGGGATAAAAGGTCCCAGCAAACCGCTGTTGCATCGGCATCCCCGTCTGCGATAACGAGAACTTCTGATGGTCCCGCGGGCATATCCCGCGCGGCGCCGCCCGGCAGGGCTGAAATTTGTTGTTTCGCTTCGGTCACCCAGGCATTACCGGGCCCGAACAGCTTGGCACAGGCCGGTATGCTTTCAGTACCAAGCCCCATGGCGGCTATGGCTTGCGCACCACCTGCTTTGAATACCCGTTTGACGCCGCAGCGTGTTGCTGCGGCCAGGATAGCGGGGGATATGCGGCCCTGCCTGTCCGGCGGGGTACACAGAACAACCTCGTCACAGCCGGCAATCTGTGCCGGAATCGCCAGCATGACCACGGTGGAAATCAGCGGGGCTGATCCGCCTGGCACATACAGGCCAACGGGAGTTATCGGTAGATACCTTGCCTCGCAGCGCAATCCGGGAGCGGTTTCCATACTAAGTGGAACCGGTTTACCGGCGATATGAAAATCGCGGATTCTTGATATGGCCTCATCCATGGCCCGCAGAACCAGTGGGTCCACCAATGACTCAGCTTTTGCCCACTCATGGGCACTGACTTCCAGTTGTTCGAGAATTACCCCATCATATTTCTCACCCAGCTCACGCAAGGCCTGGTCACCATCGGTCCTGACAGCGGAGATAATGTTGCCAACGGTTTGCTGGAAATCACCAACCGGTATCGGCGGGCGACACAGGGCTTCTTCGCGGTCCTTTTCAGAGACATTGGACCAGTTGATGATGTCGGGGACAGTGATATCCATCATCTAACCCAGCATTTTCTCGACCGGCAGCACCAGGATGGCTGACGCACCTGCCCCCCTAAGGGCTTCGAGATGTTCCCAAAACACGGTTTCGCGGCATACGGCATGTAATGCAACACGATCGGGATCACCCTCAAGGTTCATCAGGCTTGGGTTCTCGGCTCCGGGTAACAGGCGGGTAATTGTATCAACTGCATCACGGGGAGCGTGCAACATGACGTACTTACATTCAGCCGCCAGCAGAACACCATCCAGGCGGGACAATAAGCGATCTATCATGTCCTGTTTTTCAACCGACGGCTGATCCAACTGCCCGTAGAGCGCTGCAGTACTCTCGAAAAGCACTTCAAACTCGACCAGGTGATTGGCGCGCAATGTCGTGCCCGTAGAAACGAGGTCTGAAATCGCATCCGCGGTACCAAGACCCGGTGCGATCTCAACTGAACCTGAAAACTTAACCGTTTCCGCGCTGATACCGCGACTGGACAAAATGGAACGGGTCAGGGCCGGGTAGCTGGTGGCGATCCTGCAGCCGTCAAGATCAGCAGCGGTCTGAAAACCCGAATTCTCGGGAACAGCCAGTGAGAGACGGCATCCACCAAAAGGCAGTTTTCGCAGTTGCTCAAGATTATTGTCGGCCGTGTTTTCCAACATCGTTTCTTCGGCAATGTTTTCACCCACGATGCCCAGATCACAAACACCGTCCAGCAACAGACGGGGAATATCGTCATCACGGACCAGCAGCAGGTCGATCGGAAAGTCCTTTCCGTACCAGTACAATTTATCCTTGCTGCGTGCGAAGCGCAGGCCGCAGCGTTGCAGCAGGTCAAGTGATTTTTCTGAAAGCCTGCCTGATTTTTGTATAGCTACCCGAATTCTGTTCATGATTTTGCTGCCTCCTTACGCCGCAGGGCCAGACGGTAACCGCCTTCACCCATGTTCATATACCTGGCCACACGGCCAATCGTTGTGACACTGACCCCGGTGATATCACTTATCTCCCGGTAACTGTGCCCCTGCCTCAACAATGATGCCGTCCACCAGCGATCTACGATGGCTTCGACTTCAGAAGGGGTGCAAAGATCCAGCAGGAACTGGCGAACCTCACCTGGTTCTTCGAGGGTTAAAAACGCCTTGTACAGGGATTCCGCCGCCTTTTTCAGGGCCTTCTTTTGCGCTTCATTATGTTGTTTCATAGCACTTGTATTGATGTAATAGCGTGTTAATACATTGGCACAGAGAATAAAGTGATTTAAACATCAATGCAAGCACTCAATGAGCATGAGCGAAAGACAGGTCGCAAACCGTTGAACAACATGGAATCCAATTGAAAGTTGAACGGCTTAAGGAATGGTTGTAATTTCGAGAGGAGGTTTGGCAAAAACAGTTACAAGCTATATACGGTAGCACTTTAGATTATTTACATAAGTACTTGTACTTTCATTAATTATGTATTATTGTATACCCAACCTAGGCGCAGTTGAACCAGCATGTATCCGTCTTGCTGCGAGACACGGAATGTTTGTTTATCAACAGGGGCGCCTTGGTGGTTAATTACGATTTACTCTGATCAATTCAAGCTTTAAATCCCTTGATAACTTCTTGATTTCTGACTCCCGGCGCTGTGCGCTACTGCGGTCAGGGTGGTTTTCGGTATACACCACTTCCACCGGCTGCCTGCCCCTGAAAAAACGTGCGCCCTTGCGGGAACCTGAGTGTTCGCTGAACCGGCGTTCCACATCGGTCGTAACACCGGTGTAAAAACTGTCGTCACTCACCTTGATGATATACACATACCATTCTTGCCGGTTACTCATGGGGCCGCTATCCGGATTGATCTTCCAGTCTCCAATCAAGCGGTTCTCTCAGGACCTGAGATCAAATCGTGCAAGATCTGACTTCAATCGCTCCAACTCCTTTCTCAAGGCCTGTTCGGGAACCGCGGTTTCTTTGGAAAAAACAAGCAGACTTTCCCCCAGGACCAGCAGGGGGTCCGCTGGGCTCTGTGACTCAGTCTGCGCTACCACTGCCGGTGGCACCTGCGAAACGGGTGCCGTCTGCGGCAGGTAGAAAAACACGGCGACCAGCAGCGCTGCAAACACGCCTGCAGCCCAGGCGGGAACGGACCGCAAAAACTGGAACCTTCCGCCAACCGGTTCAGCCAGCCTGACCGCACGCATGATGTCCTGGTGCAACTTATCGCTGACTCTTGCTTTGGCTTCCGGCGTATTGACAAGTGAGTTTTTCAGAAACAAAGAATTCATAATGTAACCTCATTGCGGGAGGCTGCGGACTCGAAACGATAATCCTGCAACTCCTTGGAAAGACGCCGGCGGGCACGCATCAGGTTGACTTTAACCCAACTGACCGGGCGTTTCATGATCTTGCCGATTTCAGCAAGCGGCATGTCTTCTACATAAAATAACCACAAGGCAGTAAATTGCGCATCACCCAGGCATGACCTGGCACTTTGCCAGGTAGAGCGCTGCTGCTCTATCTGAATGCCATGCTGCTCAGGGCCTGCACGCCCGCAGGCTATCGAATCTAGTGAATCCGATGTCCCGGGGGACTGCCTGTGTTGCCTTCCCAATTGGCGCACAGCGATGGTGAACAACCAGGTGCTGAATCGATACTTTGGGCGATAGCTTGGCAAATACCTGAATACTGCTACAAAGGTTTCCTGTAAAACATCCTCAGCATCCGCACGACTACTTGCCCGGACCAGCAGGAACCGGTAGAGCCGATCCTGGTAATGTAAAACCAGTTGCTCAAATGCATCGACCGAACCCTGCCGGGCTCGGTCAATCAATTCAAGCTCAGATTGTAACTCCAGATCAGGCATGAGGCTGCCAGCTATAGCTTGTTCCTGAGCACTTCAATCTGATCGACTGCAATCGGTACATTCATATGCAACTCTGAACCGTCACTCTCAAAACGAATCTGACGGAGGATCTCCCCAAGCATACTCTCTGACTCATCCAATGCTTTCAGGGCCACCAGGCCTTCAACAATATTTCGAACTGACATGGCAACTTCGGGCGAACTTGCCGTGAGTTGCGCATTGATTTGCAGACCGCCAAAATCCTCCGCTACCACAAGGGCCACCGCATCCACATTCTTCAACACCGAGGAGTCCCAGTCCTCCCCTATTTCCGCCGATGTGTTTGCACCACCCTGTACCAGGGCACGGTCTGCCTGCAGTACCAGCAGTGCTTCAGGATCAGCCGCTTCAAATCCGCCAAGATAACCACCTGCATCCAGGAAGCTCTGCATCATTTCCAGATTTTGCGTGACCATTGTCTGAGTCGCACCAAAAGAGAAATACAGGTCCTCACGATGGCCCCAGGTCACATCTTTCACCTCGCCATCCTCATCGGTATAAGTCATTGTCCCGTCACCATCCTTAATCATGTAATAGGCAAGACCGGCGCTGTCATTGGTAACGAACTCTGCGCCTTTGCGCTCCAGCGCCGACAGCAATGCGCCCTGCGTTTCCGCACTTATTGCGCCGTGCAAAATCACTGCACCATCATTCTCCGGGTTTCCATGTCTCGGCAACTTCCCTCCAAACAGGGTAATGCCCTGAATTTCTTCACGAATATCCACATTCAATTCATTATGGATCTCATTCAACACCTCATCTGCTTTCTCGAGCAGGAACCTGCGGCCGACTTCCGAATTCTGGATCAAGTCCAGATTGACGTGTACATACCAGTTGCTACCGTTTGGAATGTCAGTGCGGGACAGGCTGGCGGCCTGCGCAATCACGCAGAGAACACCTGTCATCAACAGGGTGCTAAAAATCTGTATTCGATTCCACTTCATCATATATTCCTTAATAAGGTCTTCCGGAGTCTGCCGGTCGTTCCCTGGTTTATAGCGGCAAACGACCGAAAAAGTTACACCTTGCAATAAAAATCAGATTGCCGGGCCATACAAAATCAACGATTACAAAGTATGCTTGATTTTCTATACTTGTTAGCATGCACTTTTCATGGGCTTTTAGCGCATGAAGAAAGTACCGGCAGACAGACAAAGAGTGAAAATTTTTGGGGAGTCGTGATGACAGAGATTCTGGTAATACTGGTTTTGCTGCTTTTAGGCACAGGCATCTGGTTATATAACCGCTTGATACGTAACCGCAACCGGGTCAGCGAGGCCTGGGCGGGTATCGATGTTCAATTGCAGAAACGCTCTGAACTGGTTCCCAACCTCGTGCAAACCGTCAAGGGCTACGCGGCACATGAATCCACCGTGTTTGAAGAGGTGGCCCGCATTCGCAAAACGGGGGAAACAAGTGTAGATGCCCGTGCACAGCAGGAAACGGCCCTGTCAAAATCACTGGGGAGCTTATTTGCACTGGCTGAAGACTATCCGGACCTGAAAGCCAGCGAAGGGTTCCAGCAGCTACATGGCAGCCTGATCGATATCGAAGATCATTTGCAGTTCGCTCGCCGATATTACAATGGCGCCGTCAGGGACAATAACAACCTGGTTGAAAGCTTTCCGTCCAATATCGTCTCCAGCCTGTTTAACTTCAAACTGGCGGAGTTTTTTGAAATTGAATTCACCAGCCAGCGAAGTGCGCCCGATGTTGACCTTTAGAAGACCAGGATTGATCAGCATTTGCCTGCTGCTTGTCAGCGTAGGCTTTGCGACTACAGGAATCGTGCTGGCAGACGAACGGATCCTGGATTACCAGTCTGATATTCTGATTCACGCCGATGGTAACCTGGTTGTGACCGAAACGATTCAGGTACGCGCCGAGGGTGAAAATATCCGCCGGGGAATCTTTCGCGATTTCCCAACCCGCTACAAAGACCGTCGAGACAATCAATACAGGGTCGAGCTGAATGTGCTGGACGTAAAACGTAATGGTGTCCCCGAGCCATTCCATACGGAAAAACGAAGCAACGGTGTACGCATCTATATCGGCAGCAAGAATCGCATGGTTGGCAATGGTGTCCACGAGTACCAACTGCGCTATCAGACCACTCGCCAACTGGGCTTCTTTAAAGATTATGATGAGTTGTACTGGAATGTGACCGGTAACGGCTGGATGTTTCCAATCGATCATGCGGGCGCGCGTATTGAGTTGCCCGAGCCCGTGGAGAGTAGGGATTTGCGGACAAGTTTTTATACCGGCGCGCAGGGTACGCAGGGGAAAGACGCACAATCCGACATCGTCAATAAACACACGATTGTGTTCGAATCCACACGGGGTTTGCAGCCCTATGAGGGTTTGACCGTTTCCGTCGGTTGGCCCAAGGGTATTGTGGTGGAGCCCACTTTTGCAGAGCGAATCACCTATTTCCTGCAGGACAACCGCTCAGCGCTGGTTTTGTTGATCGGCCTGCTGGCAGCACTCGGATGGTACCTCTGGGCCTGGAACCGGTATGGCCGTGACCCTCAAACAGGCGTCATTATTCCACGTTTCAAACCACCCATGGGTCTGACACCGGCGGGCTGCAGCTACATTCTCGATATGTCTTTCGGCAAACAGACTTTCGCCGCGGCGGTTGTCAGTCTTGGCGTAAAGTCTTATTTGGAAATTGATGAGCAGGATGATGAGTTTACACTTCGGCAAAACACGATCCGGGGAAAAGACAAAATAAGCAAGGGCGAAAACGCCGTACTTCTGAGCCTGTTTGAAGCGGGTTCAGAAATTACACTCGATCAAAAGAATTACAGGGTTTTTGCGAAAGCCCGCAATGAATTAAAAAAGGCATTGAAATCCGAACACCTGGGCCGGATTTTCATACTCAATTCTGTCTATGCCACGCCAGGCATTCTCCTGACGATCGTAGCAGCGCTAATTGCAGCGATATTAAAAGCCGGCCCGTTGGTCTGGATTACTTACGCGGTTCTGTCCATTGCAATGCATGTCATATTTTTATTCCTGTTGCGTGCGCCCACACCCGCAGGACGCAGGATCATGGATGAAATCGAAGGTTTCAAAATGTACCTTGATACGGCTGAGCAGGACCGGCTTGAGCGCATGCAATCGCCACGCTTAACACCGGAAGTGTTTGAAACGTTTCTGCCGTTCGCTTTTGCCCTGGGTGTTGAAAACAACTGGTGTGACCGATTTGCCCGCGAGTTGCCTGAAGAGCTGGCGAAAAGGGGTGGTTATCAGCCAGCCTGGTATACCGGCAGTCAAAACAGGCTGGGTGCGTTGAGCCATCTCGGCAATGATTTTAACAACAGTTTTTCCTCTGCTATTTCCTCGGCATCATCACCGCCCGGTTCGTCCTCAGGTTCGGGCGGCGGGGGCTCCTCCGGCGGCGGTGGCGGTGGTGGGGGCGGCGGCGGTTGGTAGAAACCCGCAGAACAAGCAACCCAAGGTGGGGAATTGCCTGTTAAGCCGCTACAACACAGGCAGATGTTCCGCAGGAAATTTTGTCAGAAACCAATCACATTGACTGGGCTGACATGTGGGTCAGTAGTGTATTGCGTCACCATTCAATCCAATTGTGTTATATGATCGGCAATTAGTTGAAAAATATAATACCAATGAGGTTGACATGGCTCAAACGCAGGAACTTATCAAAACACTGAAAACAGCCCTGAAAGCGCAGGGCAAAACGTACGCGGATGTCGCCGTTGAACTCGGATTAACCGAGGCCAGTGTTAAACGCCTTTTCTCAAAACAGAGCTTTTCCCTCAGTCGCCTGGACCAGGTCTGTCACCTGCTCGACATGGAAATCACCGACCTGGTGCAACTGATGAATGAGCAACAACAACGTCTGCAACAACTCAGTATTGAACAGGAAATGGAAATCACTGCCAACGTCACACTGGCACTGGTGACGGTTTGTGTCCTCAACCGCTGGACCATGGATGACATCCTCTCTTATTACCACATCAGCGAGACCGAATGTGTGCAGCATCTCGCCAAACTGGACCGCCTCAAGGTGATCGAATTACTACCGAAGAACCGTATCCGGTTGTTGGTAGCACCTAATTTCAGTTGGCATGAAAATGGGCCGATTCAGTTATTTTTCCAGAAGAAAATCAGCCAGGAGTTTTTTAGTACCCACTTTAGCCGTGATGACGAATGCCTGATCGTTCTCAATGGCATGTTCTCATCACAGAGCAACGCTGAACTTCAGCATAAGCTAAAACGTCTGGCCAGAGAGTTTGGACTCTTAAACAATGATGATGCCGCGTTAGACCTGGCACAACGAAACGGCACGACCCTGGTATTGGCGATGCGTGATTGGCAATATGGTCTGTTCAAGCCATTGCTAAAAGGCGGATTCAGCAAACAAATACCTTAGGGTATTATTATTTAATACTTTTGAGTAATTATATTGTTACTTTTCATAATTTAGTTGCGTAATATGTAATCACTAACCATGATGAATTTCGTAAGGCGGTTGCCCCCGGCAAGGGGTGTCAATTCTCAACCAAGTTTACGGAGCAAGTCATGAAACCAATTAGACCAATCATCCTGAGTTTAATAGCACTGTTTTTTACCACTCTATGGAGCACACCAAATCGCGCCGCCGGATTGATGACCCCAACGGGGTCGGACCTACCGCAGCTTGAGATCAGGGAGCACCATGTCAACGTCGTTATCGAAGATGGTTATGCGATTACCCGCGTTGAGCAGGTGTTCGCCAACCCGCATGCTACTGATCTTGAGGCAATCTATTCCTTTCCTGTTCCGGAAAAGGCCGCGGTCGGTGAATTCACCTACTGGATCGACGGCTTGCCGGTAACCGGCGAAGTACTTGAAAAACAACAGGCCCGCGAAATCTATCAGCAGGAAAAGCAGGCCGGCAGGGAAACAGCCCTGGCCGAACAGGACAGTTACCGGACTTTTGATATCGCTGTCTACCCCGTACGTGCCGGGCAGGACGTGCGCATCAGCCTGACCTATATCCAGCCTGTGCACATTGACACCTCTATCGGGCGTTATGTATACCCGTTGGAAGAAGGCGGAGTAGATGAGCAGAAACTGTCCTTCTGGACATACCAGGATTCGGTTGAAGCATCTTTCAGCTTTAATCTGTCGTTCCGCTCCTCCTGGCCGATCGACGATTTCAGACTACCGCAACACCCGCAGGCCAACGTACAGAAGTTGTCAGACGGGGAGTGGAATGTGTCCATGATCTCGGAGACTCCATCTCTGGAGGAAGGCGCAACAACCGGAACAGCACCGGTTGCTGTACACCGGCTTGACAAGGACATCGTTGTCTACTGGCGCCAGGTCCAGGGACTTCCCGGTTCGGTCGAACTGGTCACTTACAAAGAGAACCCCGGTCAGCGCGGTACATTTATGCTCACGCTTACGCCCGGGGATGACCTTGAACCAATCACCAGGGGCAGGGACTGGGTCTTCGTACTCGACATTTCCGGTTCAATGGAAGGTAAATTCCAGAGCCTGATCGAAGGCGTCAACAGGGGTCTCGCCAATTTGAATCCCGATGACCGCTTCCGCATCATCCTGTTTAATAACCAGCCACGGGAAATCACCCATGGCTTTGAAAACGCAATACCTGAGAATGTGCAGAACGCTATCAGGGCACTCGAAAGCAACCACCCGAACAGCGGCACAAACCTGTTCGCCGGTCTCAATCTCGGTATTCACTCGCTGGACGCAGACCGCAGTAGCGCACTGGTGCTGGTCACAGATGGTGTTGCCAACCTCGGCTACACCGAAAAGCAGGATTTCCTGGACCTGCTCGAGCAAACCGATGTCAGGCTATTCAGTTTCGTGTTGGGTAACAGCGCAAACCGGCCCTTGCTGGAAAGCATGGCACGGGTTTCCAATGGATTTGCGATCAATGTTTCAAACAGCGACGATATAGCCGGCAAACTGCTTGAGGCGACCTCCAGGCTGACACACGAGGCCTTAAACGATATCGACTTGAGGATTGCAGGTGTCAAGGTCGGTGATCTGACACCGGAGCAGTTCGGCAGTCTCTATCGAGGCCAGCAACTCATCGTATTTGGCCATTACTGGGGAAGCGGCGAAGCCAGCCTCAGTCTCGACGGTAAGGTATCGGGCAGATACAGAAACTATTCAACCGTCTTCCAATTCCCTGAAGTTGCGACACTTCACCCTGAAATCGAACGCTTGTGGGCATTTGCAAAAATCGAGGACCTGCAAAACCGGCTGGACTATTTCGGTGAAGACGCCGATATCGAACAGGCCATCACCTATGTTGCCGTTGAGAACGGCCTGGTCACCGACTATACCTCGATGATTGTTCTGCGTGAGGAACGCTTCCAGGAACTCGGCCTCAAGCGCCTCAACCGGTCTCGTGTGGAAAAAGAACAGCTGGCGAGACAGGAGCGCATGGTCAAGGGTATACGCAATAACCGGGTCGACAACAGCCAGCCGATGTACGCTGAACCCAGGGCGGGTCATGGCAATGGAGGTGGTGCATTTGATATCTGGATGCTGCTGGTATTACTACCCTTGATGATACTGCATCTCAAAGCAGGAAGACGGGATCACTAGACTCCGCGGGGGCGGTCTTTGGGCCGTCCCCTTTGAGGGGATACCATCATGACAAAACAACGAATACCCATTTTGACCATTGGCCTGGTCACTGCCCTTATCGGGCTACACTGGCTGGTGGCAGACAAGACACAACTCTATTTCAGTGCCAAGGATATCTGGGAGGGTGAGATCTGGCGCATCGTCAGCGGCCATTTCATACATGCTGACCTGCAACACCTGCTGTGGAACTGCCTTGGTCTCGCCGTACTGGGTTCACTGCTGGAATACCGGTCGAGACAACTACTGCTGGCGGCATCAGGGACCGGTATAGTGTTTGTCAGTGCCCTGCTCCTGACACCGTTTTCACAACTGGATTATTACTGCGGACTTTCCGGCGTACTCAATACACTGCTGCTTGTTGCTCTCTGGCTTCAGTGGAAACTGACCCGGTCCTGGTGGATCTTCATCCTGGCCTGCGGCAGTATCGCAAAAGTGCTGTTCGAGGTATCCCAGGGTATATCGATCGTGACGCATATCAGCTGGCCGCCATACGCCTGGTCGCACGTTGCCGGCCTGTTAGGTGGTTTATTTATCATCTGGATTCAAAGCCGTGGTTTTCAAGACAAGCACAGCTGCCGGAATCTGAAATTGACATAATCATTCAACTTATAGCCGGTCAAGGTTTATACTGTTTGGCTACCGACAAAAGACAGCTATCACTTGGTGTATACCTCACTACCCCGGCAAAGGCCTCATTATGAAACCAGTCATTTCCATCACTATTCTTGCCTTATCATTTTTCGTTCAGACAGCATTCTCACAACAGACTTTATTGCTCAAGCAACCATCCGTTTCTGCGCAAAACCTGGCATTTGTATATGCAGGTGATATCTGGGTAGCTAACCGGGACGGTTCCAGCCCAAGGCGTTTGACCTCCAGTCCGGCAGAGGAAAACAGCCCGGTTTTTTCACCGGACGGTAAGCTGATTGCGTTTATGGCCAATTATGAAGATAACAATGATGCTTATTTCATCCCCGTATCCGGCGGCCAGCCCCAGCGGCTGACCTGGCACCCCGGTTCCGACATCCCTACCGGATGGACACCGGATGGAACAGCGGTGACCCTGGTATCGGCCCGTGAGACGGATCATGGCCGGTCGGGACAGCTTTACCATGCATCGATCAATGGCGGCCTTCCGGTAAAGCAGATGGAGGCGCGGGTCTACCGGGGCAGCTATGACGCGGATGGAAAAAGGTTCGCTTACATCGCGTTTGGTTCAGGATACAACGGTCTTTTCGGCGGCAGTTCCGGCTGGAAGGGGTATCGCGGCGGTACAACGCCGGCGATCAAAATCATGGACATCAAAGCACAGACAGTGACCACCGTGCCGGGGGCCGGTGTCACCAATTTCAACCCGGTCTGGTTGGACGGCCAGCTGTACTTTATCTCCGACCGTGAAAATGAAATCTATAATATCTATCATTATGATCCCGCCAGCCAGGCCATAACAAGGGTCTCAAATGAGCCGGTGTGGGATGTTCGTGCATTTTCCGGTCATGGCACCACGCTTGTCTATGAAGCTGGCGGGCAGTTGAAAAGCCTGGATACAGGAAGTGCGCGTGTCAGCGATATTCCGGTCTTTATCAATCCTGACCTGCCACAGCTTCGAACCCAATGGAAAGACGCGAGCGGCACCATTCAACACGCTGATATCTCCCCATCCGGTAAGCGCGCCATCATCACGGCCAGGGGTGTGGTGTTTACCGTCCCGGTTGAAGACGGTGCAGTTCGCAATATCAGCCAGGACGGCACGACCCGGGAATATTCCGCCATCTGGTCTCCAAAAGGAGATCAGGTCGCCTACATCACCGAATCAAATGACGGCCAAAGCCTCGTGCTCAAAGACCAGACCGGTCGCGGAAACCATACACAGTATGAATTGGGGCCGCACTTTTATCAGTTGCTGGCCTGGGGTGGCGGAGACAAGCCGCGCATTGTTTATGAGGACAACCACTTGTCTCTTTTTTCCATCGACCCTGCCAGTGGAACAATCAGCGAAATTTCCACCGGAGTGCGGCGCGAACAGGTCGATGTATCCGTTTCTCCAGATGGCAAATGGCTCGCTTACACGCTTGAGCAATCCAATTACAACCGGGACCTGGCCCTGTTTAACTTCGAAACAGGCTCAAATACCGTTGTAACAGATGGCAGTGCAGATGTTGCCTCGCCGGCATTCAGCAAGGATGGCAAATACCTGTATTTCGCCGCGTCGACAAACTCGGGGCCGATCCAGGTCGGGCTCAATATGACCTCCCAGGAACGGCCCTATCGTGCCGGTCTTTATGCACTGGTATTGGCTGCAGAAGGAAAGTCCCCGGTGTTAGCCGGTGTCGGTGACGAAAATGAGGATGACGAAGCAGATAAAGAGAAAGAAAAGGAGCAGTCCAAAAACAAAGAGGACAAGGACGCTGAAAAGGCGCCCGAAACCCGGATCGACTTGCAAAACCTGTCTGCACGTTTTGTTGCATTACCGGTGGCTGAAAACAATTATGGCAACCTTGCCGTAGACAAGGATGGCAATCTGTATTACATCCAGGCAACACAACCGGGTATCAGCGTTGACCCCCCTGGAACCGAGGACGGCGCGGCCAACACCCTGGTACGTTTTGATTTCAAAGAGAAGGAAGCCACTACCCTCTTAACGGGTCTGACTGGATTCAGGCTGAGCGCCAATGGCGGTCACCTGATCATCAACAAGTCCGATGGCACTCTTGCTGTAGCTGAAACCGGCGACAAACTAGAACCGGAAAAGCTTTCGCTTGATGGCTTGAAAATACAGATAAATCCGCTTGAAGAGTGGACACAAATTTTCAATGAAGCATGGCGCATGGAAAAAGAATACTTCTACGCCAACAACATGCATGGATTGGACTGGCAGGCGGTTTACGATCGCTACCGGCCACTGGTCAATCACGTCGGCAGACGTGAGGACCTGTCCGCATTGATGGTTGAGATGATCGCTGAAATGCAGGCGGGTCATAACCGCACCGGTGGTGGAGATGTCCACAGTGAAAGTGGCACCAATACCGGATTATTGGGTGCAAATTTTGTCATTGACCAGGGCCGCTATCAAATTGCAAAGGTTTATAACGGTGAACAGTGGAACCCGTTTATCAAAGCTCCATTGACCACACCCGGAAATGAAGCAAGACCTGGCGAATACATCCTCGCCATTAACGGCCGGGAGTTGAGTTCCCTGGACAATATATTCGATGTCTTACAAGGCACGAGCGGCAAACAGGTCACCTTGCGGGTTGGTCCAGGTGCCAATGGACGCGACGCCCGCGAAATCGTTGTTGAACCGGTGGACTCCGAGCGCATGATGCGTTTGTGGTCATGGATTGAAAACAACCGGCGCGCCATTGATAAAGCCACCAACGGCCGGGTTGGTTATGTTTATTTGCCCAATACTGCCGGAGCAGGTTATACGTTCTTCAACCGTATGTTCTTTGCCCAGGTCGACAAGCAGGCCATGATCATTGACGAGCGCTCAAACTCAGGAGGCCAGGCCGCCAATTACATTACGGATGTGCTCAGCCGCAGACATCTTTCCGGCTGGAAAGACAGGGATGGCCTGATTTTCAATACGCCAGCGGGTGCAATCCACGGGCCCAAAGTGATGCTGATCGATCAGGACGCCGGCTCCGGTGGCGATTATTTACCGTATTCCTTCCGCGAACTGGGGATTGGAAAACTGATGGGTACACGTACCTGGGGTGGTCTGATCGGGATTTCCACCAACCCGGATCTCGTGGATGGCGGATACCTGACCGTTCCATACTTCAGGTTCTTCGATACCGACGGTCAGTGGAGTGTGGAAAATGAAGGTGTTGCCCCGGATATCGAAGTGGAACTCGACCCGATTGCCACCAACCAGGGCCGCGATAGCCAACTCGAGATGGCGATCTCGGAGGTGTTATCACAACTGCAAGGGTTTGAAAGTCCGGTCTCGAAACAGGCACCTCCATTGCCAACGGAGCCCGGTAAATAGTCGGGCCGGATTTGACAGCAGGCTGAACCGATGCACCTGGGACTAACCGCTTTACTGGAGTTTTATCGTGCCCACCAGGGGGAAGATGCACTGGTACTGGGGACGGTTGTAGCCACCGAAGGGTCTACCTACCGTAAACCCGGTGCGATGATGCTGATCGCTGCCGACAGCAACTATCGCGGTCTTATTTCCGGAGGCTGCCTCGAGTCCGATCTCGCCGCGCACGCCAGGGAAGTATTTGCAGACGGGAAAACCCGCAATGTCTGTTATGACATGAGCGAGGGCGACGATTTTGCATGGGGTCTCGGCCTTGGTTGTGACGGTATCATTCACCTGATGCTGCAGCGCCTGGACGGCAACACAGGGTTTGGTTTTTTTAAAATCCTGGACAAGGCCTGGAAAAACAGGAACAGCGGCCTGTTAAGCCTGGTCACTTCAAGTAGCGACCCGGCTTATTCTGCCGGAGACTATTCACTTGATTGCGGTACCGGGTTCAGCACGGGCGACACCTTGTTGATGCAAGGCAAGCGGACAAACGAAGGCACTTCGTTTTCCAGCGGGCATGACATGTCACGGCGTTACTGGCAGGACAGTATCAAAACGGTCTCCGGCAGCATTGAGTTGCTGCTGATCCCCATCATGCCACCGCCTGCAATCCTGATCTGCGGCGCGGGTCATGACGCCGTACCCGTCGCCCGGCTGGCAGCCGAGATGGGCTGGAATTGTGCGGTCGTCGATCACCGTCCCGGTTTTGCACGTGCAGACCGGTTCCCGGCAAGCTGTGAGGTGCGTGTGTTGCTGCCATCTGATCTCAGTCAGCAAATAGCACTGGAGGAGGTGGATGCCGCTGTCCTTATGACCCATCACCTGGGTCACGACCGGGCTTACCTGTCACAGGTCGTTGAAGCCTCCTTATCCTATATCGGACTGCTGGGGCCACGTGCCCGCCGGGATCGCCTGCTGGGCGAGATAGGCGCAACCGGTGTCCATGTCTACGGACCGGCCGGTCTGGACATCGGCGCTGAAATGCCCGAATCCATAGCGCTGGCCATCATCGCCGAAATCCACGCCTTTCTTAACCGGCGTGACGGCAGCATGCTGACCCAAACCGGGGTATGAGCTTCCCGCAACTCAGTATCCTGATTCCGGCCGCCGGTGTCAGCCGGCGATTGGGTCAGCCTAAACAATTGCTGCGATACAGGAAAAAGACCCTCATTCAGAATGCGGTCGAGACCGCACATTCAATCACCCCGCGGGAAATCGTTGTCGTTACGGGTGCGAACGCAAAAGCGGTGAAAGATGCAATCCAGTCTGTCCCGGTACGATTGATTCATAATCCGAACTGGTCCGCTGGAATGGGTGGGTCTATCGCCACCGGTGCCGCCGGTATCAGCCCTGAATCGACCGGGTTGATGATACTTCTTTGTGATCAGTGGCGATTACAAACATCAGACCTGCAGGATCTGGCAGAAAAATGGCACTCCGATCCGGAGCGTATCGTTTGTGCCGAGGCAGATGGCCAACTCATGCCGCCGGTGATCTTTCCAGCCAGTTGCTTTAGCGCTTTACAAGCGCTCAATGGCGATAGTGGGGCACGAAGCATACTTAAAGACCACCCCGAGTTGCTTACAGCTGTACCCTCGAAAAATGCCGCCTATGACGTGGATACACCAACTCAATTGAGTCAACTCTAAATCTCTAATCTGTAATAATTTACAGTAGACCCCCGGGTTGGAGGAGGTAACAATATCACCGTGTTGCTGAGCTTATGCATGATGCATTGCTCACTAGAGTTAAAAGGGAAGAACATGAAAAGGGAAATTTTCAGTGGTATAGCAGCCATGGCACTTCTGTCTGGATGCGGGCAACCAGAACCCATAAGTTACGAATCCTTGGTCTGGGTCAATAATTACTATATCGAGCACCCCGTTGGGAGCATGAATGCAACCGCTGGCGGGTGGCTTTTCAGGGGAGCAAAAGAAGTTGGCAATGATATAAAGGTCAACTTCCTTGTACCGGGCTCCATTAATCAGAACTCGGCCATAAGACAGGCAGTTCTAAATAGCATCTGCCCTGCCAAATCAGAAACAATATGGCATGTCTTACCGTCAGATAACAAAATTGTTATCAGTGTCTGGACCAAGGACAATAAGTTTAAAGATTCAGTGGTGTGTTAAGTTTAAAGATTCAGTGGTGTGTTAAGTTTAAAGCTTCAATGGTGTGTTAACCGGCCCTGAAAAGGGCCGGTAAGTTCTTGGTTGCAAAACCGGATAGTTACTGGATTCTTAGCCGCAGCCACCGCTGGTAGGTGCGCGTTTTAGTTCCAGGATCACCTTGGGCTCATAGTTCAAATCAAGCAGGTGCGGACTGGGTGCTGCCGCCGGGTGGCGCGAGCCGGTTGCCGCATTGAACTTGTAAGCCATCTGATCTTCCTGCCGGTTATAGACCCGCTGCTCGTCACTGATACTCTCACCTGCGTAGGTTTTCAGCCAGGTATTGATCCCGCCTTCCAGAATATAGATATTCGGTACACTTTCAGCTTTCAGGATCTTCCAGGCCTCTGTCGCCGCAGCTTCGTCATTACTGATGGTGACGAAAATGGTATTGGCGGCTTCAAACTGCAGTTCCCTGGCCTTTGCCTGTACCTCGTCAAGTGGTACATGAACCGCGCCCCTGAGGTGGAACTGGTTGTAGTAGCGTTCTTCGCGTACGTCCAGGGGAATGATCTTGATTTTTGAGTCATCCCGGTACTTGATAAATTCGGCAGAAGAAATCTGCACCGCGCGCTCCTCGAGCTTTGCCTCGCTTTCAGCTGCGACTGCCTGCCAACGGTCCTCGTTACTGGGCTGGCCGATAATCAACACAACAGCAGCCAGTGCAATTAGCCCGCCAGCAGCAGGCTTTAACCAGCCTGGCATTCTTTGCTGTGGTTTATCATTGACCATTGCTTCGACTTTTTCCGCGAGCACAAACAGCACGAGCGCAGCCACGACGATGGAGATTACAACAACCCCATAGCTGGCATTGAACAGTTCAGGCAATGTAAAACGGCCCATGTTGGAGCTCTCGAAGAACGTCGCGAAACTGCCGACTGTTTCTCCAAACATGTATATTCCAAACAGGACACCCAGCACAAATACAAACGCGTCAAGTTTGCCGGTGGCAAGGCCTACCAGTGAGGTACCCGGGCAAAAGCCGCCGACGATAAAGCCGACACCCATGATCAGACCACCTACGATACCGGGCCAAAGGTAAGTGGGTGGTACCCAGATCAGGTTATAGTCCAGCAGACCAAGTGCGGAGGACAGGAAGATCAGGGTCATTGCCACGATAATGGCGGTAAACATGACCTTGAATACACGCATATCCTTAAAGTAGAACTGGGCAGCCAGCAGTTTTGAGTTACCAAAACCGGCGCTTTCAAGGGTCATGCCAAACGCTATACCGATAACCGCGTAGATCGCATAAGAACCCCAGTGACCAAGCAAATCAGCAAGAGGAAGTGGGAAATTAGCCATGATAATACTCCTCAATTCCAGGCTTTACGGAAAAAGTAAGCCAATGCATACGCACCGGCAAACACCGCGAACATGAAGGCCCAGCTGCCAACAGACAATACTGCGCCACCGGATAATGCCTGGCCTGACGTACAGCCCCTGGCCAGACGTGCGCCATATCCCATTAGTGCACCGCCGGCGAATGCCAGCAACCAGCGGGTCCCGTTGCTGATTTGCGGCCCCTTGTTGGTTTCAAACTTCATACGGCGGCCCAGCAAACCGGAAATCAACCCGCCAAAAACGGTCCCGATTGTCAGGAAAACAATCCAGCTATCCAGCGGATTGGAATTTCCTCCAGCCATTTTCAACAAGTAGGCCACCTGGTCTATATGTTGTGGATTCACCTCGTTTTGCACATAAACCAGCAAGCGGTTCAGGCCACCTGATGCGCCCAGACCGGAACCGGTGATAAAAAATGCGAGGAACAGCACGATACCCAAAAGGGTACCGGCCAGGTAGGGGTTTAAATAGGGCTTGGCCCTTGTTACTTGACTCATTTTGACTCTCCTTGCGGGCCGTCCGTTACCGGCTCGCCCGCGTGTTTCTCTACTTCATCCCAGCCAACGATCATGGACTTGATGCCCGCGGTAGGTGTGTGGCCGGTGGTTGTCAGGTAAATATGCATAACGATAAAGGTGGCAAACGTCCACGCAACCAGGGTATGAACCAATGCCAGCATCGGCAGACCACCCAGCTCTGCGGCGATATGAGGCCAGCGCTGCAGACCCCAGATCAGGATACCTGTAATAATCTGGGCCGGTAGCAGGATATTCAAGATCGCCAGGTAGGTGACCTGTTGCAACGGATTGAGTTTGTTTTCCTTGGTTTTTTCCAGCGGATGGGGTCTGCCTGCAAAAATGCCCTGGCTGTAATACATTGCCTGCGCCAAGGTATTGGCGATGAAACCCTTGGGTTGGGGCAGGTACTGGCGTATTTCACCACTTGCTAGGTGATAGAACAGCGATAGAACGGCATTCGTCAACAGGATAAAACCAAGCACATTGTGTACATTCACCATGTAAGGGAAGCTGAACATCCCGAAAAAATGCGGTTTGTGAATGACTAGTCCGGTGAACAGCAATATCAGAATTGCGGCAGCCTGCAACCAGTGCCACAGACGCTCGTAGGCATCATACATATGGACACGCTCTAACGGATGATGAACGGGTGGCCGTCGGCGAGACGATATGAAGCGCGCAATTGAATGGACGCTGACACCAAGGATGATGCCCAAAAACATCAACACACCCAGCAGGTCGACCCAGCTTTCAGCGTGCAGACCGATAATGTAAAAGCCTGCACTGCGGTTATCGGAAAGGAAGTTCGCGCCGCCGGCCGAACCGTTTGTGACCTCACCGGAGAGCTTAATCCCGGCATACGAGCCCGGCTGCGGTTGCACGTTTCCAGGCAGGTAGTCGGAGAGACTGAAGGATGCTGCCAGTACGGAATCGCGGTCGTGGCAATTGGAACAATCCTTGGTTGCCTGCTGGCCGTTAACCACATTATGACTGATTGAAAATGGCGTGACTTCACCGCGAATCTGCAAATCGGTCAAGCCGTTGGCCTCCAGGCGCTTCCTGACTGCAGTGACACTGACTTCATCAACCAGGCGCAATTCCGCAGCTGATAATTGACCGTCTCCATTTGCGTCCATGGCGGCGACAAGATCAGGGTGATATTCGCCATTTACGAATATCGCCTGTTCGAGATTTTCTCTGGATATAGGCATGGCCTGCTCACCCGCACTCCAATACCAGGTAGTTACCAAGTTAAATGGTGCCAGGCGGAAATCACCCTCTGCATTGGCTCTTGGCAGGATGAGCGGTCTGAATCCTTCAATCAGGCTGTCTACCGCTACCGGATCACCGTTGACATTGCGGTACTGTCTCAATGGTTGCTCTTCACTGTCCAGCATGGTCCAGTCAACAGACTGCAAGCCGGGGCCGAACAGTTTGGGTACATGGCAGGACTCACATGCCAGTGAAGCGAAATGCCGCTTTTTGTACGGGAGCCATTCATGTACATTTTCGGCATCATGACAGGATTCACAACGACGCAAACTGTTTTCAGTATCCACTGCAGCCAGGCCCAGTGTGGAGTACCCCTTGGCAAACTGGTGCAAGGGCCGTACCAGGTAATCGGCATTGCTCAAACGACGCGGGTCAAAATCTAAATGAACCGGCCGGCTTTCTTCACGTTGCCTGAAATACACGGGGTTGTTCAAAGAATAATGGCAATTGACACAGCCAACCACACGATCGGTGTGGATGTCGAAAGGATAGTCCAGGTTTTCCTTGCCGGAGATATTCAAACCGCTGTTAAGTAATTTTTGCGGTGAAATGATCTGTCCGGTTCGATCGGTGTTATGCCTTTTGTTCTGATCCGCCGGTATGGTCAGCGGCACCTCGAGGCTGTTCTCGGCGATACCGTGGCATAAGGCACAGTTTTCATCACGCGGTTTGCGGATATCAAGAAGGCCCTTTTGAAGAGCACCGCTGGCCTCGAATTTGGACGCATCCCACGACCAATGGCTCTCACTCTGTACAAGCACCCCAATTGAAGACAGCGAGACAGAATTGGCCCATGTAAAATCTCCGCTGCCAAGCGCCACTGCCCGTGCAGACTGATCGATATCCGTGTGGCAAAGCAGGCAATCCATTTCGACAAGACCTGCAACGGGCCCGCCACCCACATGCCTGGAACCAAAGCGCTTCAACCATGCTTCCAGATCCATATCCCCGTGCGGGGTCAGGCCATCTGTATCGTAGGCCAGCGGGTCCCATCCACCAAAATAACCGGATCCCTGTTGCCACACATGTGCATTTTCGCCCTGCCCTGCCTGGCTTGCGCCGGCATCGGCATGGTCACTGTTGGTCATGATGTAGGATGTCTGGTGACAGTCTCCACCACAACTGGTCATGGTAGACATCGGCAGACCGCTTTCAACGACAGGTATACCCTGAGCGTCCAGTAGCGGTACTTCCGGGTGCAGGCCGTTGGCAACCGATGACAGGCTCAATACTGACAGCAGCAAGCCGGTCAGAAGGGAAATTTTCATGTACTTGCCCTGCTTACTCATGATCCGCGCTCACTTGTTCCTGCACCATTCTTTTACGGGTCTGGCTGCCCTGCTTGACGGGGTCGCCGTCATATCCCAGGGCTGGCCAATCCATTCTGCCACCCTCTGAATGACATGCCAGGCATTGCAATGCCTTGTTCTTGGTTGCCACCATATGTGTCGATGGCCAGAACATTTCTGTTTCTGCAAAACCATAGTTACCGCTGTAGCGTGTTCCCGATACTTCTTCACCAAGACGGAAAGCCTTGTCCCAGTCGAAATCGTTCCAGTAACCGCCTTTACCCGAGGTTACCGGTTGCAGCAAATAGTTGTATTCGGTGTCATAGGGTTGCTTGGCACGGTGAATCTTGAAAGGCCAGATTTTCGCACCCGGATCACGGATATCACCCCGGGGCGCATTCAGTGCAGTACTGCCATCGATGTTAATCTCATCGCCCATCAGGTAACGGTTAGCCAAGCCGTTGTACCAGCGATATTCAGGCTTCAGATTTTTCTCATAGATGAATTCGCCCTTGATTTTCAGGTAGTGGTGTGTATCGTCTTCCCTGAATTCATCACCCGCCTTTGACCAGTCCCAATGTGTCTTGGTGGCTTGCGCAACGGCAATTTCCGGAACATGGCAGGTCTGACAGGCCACCGTATCGGTATGCGCATTGATACGAGCATCATCATGTAATTTTGGATTGTGACAGTCCGTACAGGCGATCTGGTTTTCATTGTCCAGGCTAACCGAGGTGGAGCGACCGCCAATGACATGATCTTTGGTCTGGTGACAATCCACGCACTGGAAGTCATAACGGCCCATATGGACATCAATACCTTCGGATGGGTAATACAGACTTTCATCCAGGTCACCATGCTTAACCGCATTGCCCCCGCCGCCACGGAAGTGGCAGCCACCGCAGTTGTCACGTGTGGGAACGGCAACACTTTTCGCCGCGGCCAACAGGTCCACGCCTTCAAGCGGCAGACCCGCTTTGCCCTTGCGGTAGATACCGGAATTATCATGGCAGACCAGGCAATCTATTTTGGTCTCATCTTCAAAATCAAAGTCAGCGTCATCCCAGCCATAGCCTGTATGGCAGGCCGTGCAGGCTGCCCAATTACCCTGGATTCCGATACAGAAGTTATTGATGGATTTTTTCTTTCCCGTGGTAAACAGACCTTCCCGGCCTTCAATCTCGACCGGTTCGGATTCCCATTTCCAATGGGCCGTGTGCAGCATCTGTTCGCCCGCATCTTCATGGCAGCCGAGACAGGCCTTCGTCACCTCCGGGCCGGTTGTCAACTCAGCCAACCCGTCGAACAGGTTTTTGTGGTCCACGTGGGCCGGCCGTCTGGGCATGTTATCCCAGGGTGTATCAAGATTTGAGTCCTCAATGCCCGTGAAATACCAGACCGGAACCCCTATCAACAAAAGTATCGCAATCAAGCCGGGTAACCAGCTACGTTTTCGTGTTCTCATACCAATTCCAACAGCCCTTTTTAATCAAATTTTAATATTAGTATTTTATAATATAAAGACGGGCGCAGGAACGGGAAAGATACCACTATCTCTCTTTAACTTGATCTACCTCAAGTTGGGATATGCAGAAATTTCAGAAGAAAATTACGCCGATAGTTTCCAACAAGAACCGGAACCGGTTCTTGCTCTCACATAGAAATATAAGCTATTGCTTTTATTCCATTTCTGAAGCGAAGCCCTTTAATACGATATCGGTGTAGCTGACCAAACCGATAATTTTCTGATCTTCAAGCACCGGCGCGCGCGACAGGCCAAAGCGGTCAAATAATCGCGTGCAATAACGTATATCCATTTCAGGATAAACAGAAAGCACGGGTTTGGACATGATTTCATAGACATTGACACGGTTGGGTGAATAGTCACGGGCAAGCACCTTCTTTGCCATATCACGAAACATGACCACGCCGTATTCGTCGTCAGCATGCCGTTTGTCCACAATCAGCGTACGGGTATCCGGAAACTTCATGGATTTCAATGCCTCGGTCACGGTCAGCATACCGTCTACGATATCCACGTCGAATTTCATCACGTCACGTACTCGGACGATATTTTTTAGTGTCTTCATAACCTTTCCTCCACCGCCTCGGCCAATGCTGCAATCTGGTGACGCACTCCGATTGCATCCTCCACGTCAATCTGGAAGGCTATGCCGGATCCGGATGATTCATCAAATTCACCGGCAATAGCCACTTTTTCCATGATTTCCCTACTCATATGCTCCTCGGCCAGCATCAGGATGACATCAACATGACTGTCGATACTCAGCCCAAGAAAAGTTTTCGCAGGTTTAACCCCTTCACCACGCGCCTGGTTAAGCACCGTGCATCCGGTTATACCTGCCTCTCGGGCAGCATCCAGGATGTTTTGGGTCCTTTCATCTTCTGCCATGATAATAATAAGTTTAAAGTGCATTTTGTTACCTCACTTAAGAATAGACTAATTTTTCTCAATACGGCGTTTCAAGCGTTTTGCTCTTAACTCGCCGATTTGTGCATATCCCATAACTGCAATAATCGGGAACAAACTGGCAAAGGCAATAAGGCCAAAGCCATCAAGAATCGCGCTGCGACCGGGAATCGTTTCAGCCAAGCCCAGACCCAGTGCCGCGACCAGCGGAACCGTCACAGTTGAAGTGGTCACACCACCGGAGTCGTACGCCAGGGGAATGATGAGCCTGGGCGCAAAAATGGTCTGGATAATCACCACGACATAGCCGCTGATGATGAACCAGTGGAGTGGTGTACCGGTGACAATACGGAACGCCCCGACCGCCACGCCAACGGCAACACCGACCGCCACTGCATAGCGTAACCCCCTGACGGTAATCGTGCCGCCTGAAACCTGGTTGGCCTTGATTGCAACCGCCATCAGGGCCGGTTCAGCAACCGTGGTGGCAAACCCAATCGCGGCAGCAAAGGCATAGATCCACAGGAAGTCTGCCCAATAAACGGGGCCCGCAGCTGCTATCGCAGTGTCATAAATAAATTCAGGTGCAGTCAGTTGTTGGGCCATCAGGCGGCCGATCGGAAACAGCGCCATTTCCAAGCCTTCCAAAAACAGGGTAAGACCCAACAACACCAGCACCATACCCATGGCAACCTGTGCCGGGTTCTTGATCTTTCGTCGCAGGACCAACGCCTGAAAACCAAACAAGATGGCGGCGATCGGCAAGATATCCCGCAGCATGGTCAGCAAAGTGGTACCAAAGCCAACAACACCGTCCATCAGTATAGAATCCCGAATGCCATGACAAATATCATGGGCGTCAATGAAGCGAAAGCGATCAGGCCAAAACCATCTATCAACGGATCGCGGCCATGAATGGTATGCGCCAGACCGATACCCAGTGCCGCCACCAGCGGCACGGTCACCGTGGAGGTCGTAACACCGCCGGAATCGTAGGCAATACCAATAATTTCAGGCGGGGCGAAAAAAGTCATGATGACCACACCCAGGTAACCACCAATGATCAGGTATTGCACCGGCCAGCCTTTAAGAATTCTGAAGACACCCAGTACCAGGGCGATACCCACGGCGAGAGCGACGGTCAGACGCAGACCGATCGCATAGCTATTTTGTGCTTCATCCGTGCTGGCGATAACCTGCCCTGCAGCGGCAATCCGTGCGGCTTCGTCGGAGATGGCAATCAGTGCCGGTTCCGCCACGGTGGTGCCGAAACCAAGTGCAAATGCAAATATCAACAACCACCACAGGTTACCCTTTCGTACAAAGTTGTAGGCCATTTCCTCACCGATGGGAAACAGGGCCATCTGCAAACCCCGCACGAACAGTGCAAGACCCAGCAATACCTGCAAGAGTCCCCACAGCATCTTTCCCAGTTGAGGAATCGGCTGTTGAAGTACCAGAAGTTGAAAAAAAGCAACGACGAGAACAATAGGAACGAGTGCAAGCGCACTTTCGGTCAGTGGCTCCAGGGCCTTTCGCGCTTTATGCCAGAGTACTGCCAGTCGCCCCTTCTTGTGCGGATGTGAGACGAGGGGGTTATCCGCAGGGTGCATGGTATCAGGCTGCTTGTCTTCTCATCAAGATCAGAGATTCAATACCACTTTCTGGTAAAGGCCACCAAAATAAAAGTTGGAGGCAAGCTGTTCCGGCTTGATCTCCGCAGGCATGAATGCGGGTAACTCCTCACGCCAGAGATCCATTGCAAATGGCTCCAGCATGGTCAGTATGGGTTTCATCACGTAGCGCATGGGGTTGGACCGTTTTGGACCGTGGTAGTCCACAAAAATCACCCTGCCGCCCGGGCGGGTGACACGGATGGCCTCTGCAACGGTCTTGCGGCGCGCATCTTCGGGTTGCTCGTGTAATAGAAAAAACACCACGGTCTCATCAAAGCTGTCATTCGGGAACGACATGCAGGTGGAGTCCTGAAGGTGAGCGGAAACATTATCATGTGCCGCCAGCTTTTTCTCGATATTGTCAATCTGGATAGGCGCCACATCCAACACACTGAGCCTGGATTGTGTTTGACCCAGGTGTGACGCGAGCCGGTTTGAAAAATCACCATAAACACAGGCGACCTGCAATACGCTGCTGTCTGGCGGGAGTTTCATTTCATCCAGCACCGCATTCGTGAGCTTCTTCATATTGCCCCAGAGGATCAGGTTGACGAGCCACTCTCGTTCAAAAACCCAGACCGACTTCGGATGGACATACGCCCACCAGTAGGTCTCCTGAAGGTAATCGGGGATAGCGGGCGGCGTTAAGGAACCCGTACCGGCTGCTGCTGGCTGCCTTGTTTGATTATCTACCGCGTACGGGTAGTCCTCTGCAATCTCTCTGTAGTCGTCATTCATATAATTTTTGGCCTCCAGGTAACGGGCTCTGGCGGCTGCATCTTCCTTTTCTCAGATTTAGCTAATCATCAATAAATAAAAAGCCGCCAGCACGGTGCCAATAGCTGCAATCGTGTAGACGGCGTTGGCCACCAGCGCATCTTTTCTGATCCCGAAATCGTGAGCCACGACCCGTAATCGATGAGCTGCATGCCATACTGAGAGGAAGAGTACGATGAACAGGCATGCTTTGCCAAGCCAACTCATCGCAAAAGTGCGAATTTGATCAAATTGCAGACCTTCCGGGACGTTTCCGGTCGCTATCAAAAGGAATAGCGCAATCAAGGCCGGGAAAACAAACGATGTTAATGTGCCGCCTGCCGCAAATAATCCCCAAACCACTGCTTTCTTTGCAATTGCCATTAGAATGCTCCCGCCAGCCAGAGAATGAAGACACTTACACCCAGCCAGGCAATGTAATGTCCGATGATGATGTAACTATCCGGCAGCTTTTTTTCACCCATCTGCACAGGCATGGCCTTCGGTGCCAGCTTGAACCAGGGAAAGGTTTGGAAAAAGAGGAAATACAGCAAGGCCACGCCGTGGAAAACAATCATGGCGGTGCTTTGCTGAGAGGCAAGAAATGTATCCCAACGCTCCGCTGAAGCGGCCAGGGCTGCCAGCCCGTAAATTGTCAGGAAGCTGTAAAACATCACCAGGAAACTGGTCAGTTCACGCAACACATAAACCTTGTAGCGCCCGTTACGCATATACCAGGTGGTGGTCGAAATTGGTCTGACATAAGGATTTCGGCTCATGACTTGTCTCCCGGAATTCCCATTTTCTGCTTCCAGAACTCCAACGCGCCATCAACTTTCATCTGTTGAATGGCTGCTGCAGGATCAACGTGTTTCGGACAAACTTCAGAACAGGCACCTACGAAGGAGCAATCCCAAACACCATCATGATCCGCCAGGATATCAAGCCGGTCTGATTTACCCTGGTCACGGTTATCCCGGTTGTAGCGGTGTGCCAGCGCAAGTGCAGCAGGACCAATGAAATCTTTGTTGAGCGCATACTGCGGACAGGCAGCGTAACAACACATGCAATTGATGCACATGGTCAGTTGCTTGAATTTAGCCAGTGCTCCCCGCGACTGTATATATTCCTTGTCCTCGGCCGGCGGATCGTCCTTGCGGATGATATAAGGCTGAACCTGGTGCAATTTCTGCATCACGTCGTCCAGCACCACCACCAGGTCACGCTCAATGGGGAAGTTCTCCAGCGGTTCAATTCTCACTTTATCAGGCAGATCACGGATGAAAGTTTTGCAGGTCAGGCTGGGCTCACCATTGACCATCATGCCGCAACTGCCGCAGACCATCATATGGCAGGACCAGCGATAGGCCAGCGTGGTATCCAGGTTATCCTTCACATAATTAATTGCATCCAGTATCACCCAGTCTTCCATGCAGGGGACTGAGTAAGTCTGGAACCAGGGGGCGTCATCCTTCTCAGGATCGTAGCGCATGACTTCCAGTTCCATCTGGCGGGTTTGAGTGCTCATTATTTTTTACCCCCCGAATAGTCGCGTGTACCCGGTTGGGAGCGTGTAATGGTCACTTCAGACCACTCAACACGTGGACGGCTGTCCGCTTGCTGGAAACACAGGGAGTGTTTAAGGAATTTGTCGTCATCACGCTCGGCATAATCCAGGCGCTGATGTGCACCCCTGGACTCACGTCGCTCAAGTGAGCCCTCGGCCACCGTCTCGGCCACATCCAGCAAATTACGCAATTCCAGCGCTGACTGGAGATCGGTATTAAATACGTTACTCTTGTCATTCACTTCAATGGATTTGTAACGCTCACGCAGCTTTGCGATTATCTCGCAGGCAGTGGCTGCCCCCTCTTCATCACGGTAAATACCGGCTCCGTCCTCCAGCGCGGTTCTCATCTCACGGCGGATACCGGAAATGGTCTCATCACCGCCACTTTGCTGAAGCAATCCACGCACACCCGCCACGATGCTTTCTGCCTGGTCTTTCAAAGCCGCAGCATCGTCACTTTTGGCTGCATTCTGGGCATATTTGATAGCAGTCTGGGCAGAGCGCTTGCCGGAAACCAGCAGGTCGGTCAGGGAGTTTGAGCCAAGCCTGTTGGCGCCATGCAGTCCTGAGCAGGCGGTCTCACCAATGGCGAAGAGACCGGGCATCGGGGATTCACCGTTGATGTTGGAGTCAATACCACCCATCATAAAATGGATTACAGGGCGTATCGGGACCGGATCCTTGATCATATCCACACCGACGTAGGCGTGAGCCAGTTCGTGCACCAGCGGCAGACGTTCAAGAATTCTCTTGGCGCCCAGGTGGCGCATATCCAGAAGGACACAATCACCCCAGGGGGTTTCGACCGTATTACCTTTCTTTTGCTCGTGCCAGAAGGCCTGGCTTAGCCGGTCGCGCGGACCGAGTTCCATTGTCTTGAGTACCGGTTCTCCGACCGGTGTTTCCGGGCCCATACCGTAGTCCTGCAAATACCTGTAACCGTCCTTGTTGACCAGGATGCCACCTTCACCACGGCAGCCTTCGGTTAAAAGAATACCCGTGCCCGGTAAACCGGTCGGGTGGTACTGAACGAACTCCATGTCCTTCAGGGGTACACCGGCACGATACGCCATGGCCATACCATCCCCGGTCTTGATCGCACCGTTGGTAGTGAATGGAAACACCTGGCCGCCGCCACCTGTGGCCATAATGACCACCGAAGAATCAAACTGAAAAAACCGGCCACTGCGCATTTCCATGGCAACGACACCACGGCACTTGCCATCAATATGCAACAGATCAAGCGCAAAATATTCGTCATAGCGCTTGATGGAAGGAAACTGTAACGAGGTCTGAAACAGCGTATGTAAAATATGGAAACCACTCTTGTCAGCGGCATACCAGGTGCGCTTTTTCTTCATGCCGCCAAACGGACGGACTGCCACGGAACCATCGTCCTCACGACTCCAGGGGCAACCCCAGTGTTCAAGCTGCATCAATTCGAGTGGTGCCTGCTCAACAAAATGCTCGACCACGTCCTGGTCACATAACCAGTCACCGCCACCAACCGTGTCGTTAAAATGCATTTCCAGTGAATCATCGGGGGTCTTGACCCCGGCGGCTCCGCCCTCTGCGGCACAGGTGTGGCTGCGCATTGGATACACCTTGGAGATCAGGGCGACCTTGAGCTTGGGATCGGCTTCTGCAACAGCGATGGCGGCACGTAGACCGGCGCCGCCCGCACCTACGATTACGACGTCTGCCTTAATGTGTTCCATATCGGTTTTACCCTGTGTGATTGCATATTCGAATAAAATTAATGTATATGCAGTTTAGCGTGACTGGTCCATGTCAACCGAACCGGGAATCATGCTCCCGGTACGGCTTTTGATTTATCCGTTTTTTCAGAACCGGTAGCTGGCCTGAACGCGAAGATACCATATATTATATTCAGGCGTTTGTTCGCCCATCGTCAATACGGAATTGATTCCGTCCACACCCAGTCCGTCGATAGCCCAGTCCTTGGCACGGTATTTCTCATATTCAACATACAACTTGTAACCCCAATGCTCATTGATCTCACGATCGTAATGCAACTTGGCATTGATCAGGTCGGTCTTCAAAGGAGCAAATGGCGGTTCATCCGCAGTTGTCTGTACCGAAATTTTTCCCTTGGATTCGGCAGATATAAAATCGAAGCCGATGCTTGATTTTTCATTGATTACGGAACTCAATCCAAAGCCGACCGTGGTGATGTCATCGCGCGTATCTCCGCTCCATGGAGGCGAACTGCCACCTATGGTATTGAGGATGTCAGCGTTAATGTCATCGCGGGTTACAAATGCATACACATTGACTTTTGTACCAACGGCATAGTTCACATTAATGGTGAAGCTTTGATCAGTGCTTTTCTGCAGACCGATGGCTGACTCATCGTATTTTGACTTCGCGTAGAAATAATTCAGGTTAATACCCAGGGCCTCGGTAGGCATATAGTCAAACTCTACCAGGTAGCGGTCTCGATCCCGGTCAGCCATGTTGTACTTGCGCATCAAAGGACTATTAACCGGCCCGCCATCATCCACCTGGAGGTAATCTGAGATATCACGATCTGAGGATTCCATCCGGAACCGGGTTTGCACGTAGACACTTGGATTGAGCTTGACCTCGCCCCACCAGGTGGTTTCTTTGGTGCGTTCTACAGACTGCAGTGTTCGATCAAGATTCTTCTGACGACCACCAGCACTCAACCTGATGATACGATGTGCCCGGTAGCGTACATCTGCCGAATACTGCTGCCGCTTAAAACTGTAAGGCCTGTTATAACGCGGGGCGGTCGGCAACAGGTCAGTGACAACTGCCGTGTAGTAATCCACCGGTGTCTTGTTGTCTCTTTCATCCCATTTACCGCGTGCAGTAAAACTGAATTTGTTATTCAGCCGCGCAAAGAGCTTACCTGCGACGTTGTAGGTGCTGGTGTCCACTTTACCATCCAGAGATGTACGTGGAAGAGCCAGGTCACTGTATTTGGGATTGATCGTATACGGCAGAAACGGATCGTTCTGGGTCATGCGACCGAGTGCCGCCTGTCCGGACAAACGAATCTTCGGTGTAATGGCAAAAGCACCTGACAGGCTGAACTCGTGAAACTTGTTTTCCGGCTCAAGCGCCGCCCTGAAGACATTCAGCTCCGGCTGTGAGCGGAAGGGGTTTTCCCAGGTCAGGGAAGCATCGCCGTTTTTAAACTTGGAATTGATAAAAGCCAACTCGACCTGTGCACGTTTATTCTGCCAGGTCAAAGCCATGTCCAACAGGTCAGTGGTGAAATCAACAGGTGTGGGCAGGATGGTGGAATTGCTGTAATACAAGCCGGCACCCAGTGTCCGGGTACCTTCCTTCTTCTGCCGTTGATAATCGATTCTGTATGACCAGTTGGTAAAGAAATTCACCGTGCCCCCGGCATCGAGTAACTTGCGCTTGGTCTTCAGTCGATTCGCTACCAGGTTGCTATCGAGTGCGCTCATGCCACTGGTGGTATTTGCTTTTACCCAATCGTCAGGCAAGGTCAGGTAATCACTTCCTACGCCGAGAAATGGCGTCTGTGTACCATAACCGAGGTACCGTGGAATTTCCTGCCATCCGAAACGAAGCTCATACTGGCCCCTGTTACCGGCTTGTATGTCGAACTCGCGGCTTTCATAGCCAAGGTTGTCTGCATACAGATCAAGATACAGTCCCTGTAGATTTCTGTAGTGAAGATCACCATCGAGAGCGGCATAAAAACCCTTCTCATCCAGACCACGATAATCACCGAAGCCCAGGGAGTCGTCACTTACCCAGCCCAGTCCGAAATCGAGAATTCCGCGCCAACCGGTGTACTTGACACACTGTTTGCATTTGTAAATAGCCGGCTCTGCTTCTTGTGCTTCGGTCACCGGACTTTGTGCGCTCAACAATAAAACCGGTAAAAGAGTTGATATGCTGAAACCGAATTTCCTGGAAAGTCTTTTCAT
>Ga0316187_10000364_pt1 | contig 34518 bp, 57 predicted proteins | sample CroRivburrow1_MG_FD_204927 | JGI IMG/M metagenome (GOLD analysis project Ga0316187, IMG submission 204927) | Coastal sediment microbial communities from Maine, United States - Cross River worm burrow 1 | ecosystem: Environmental > Aquatic > Marine > Coastal > Sediment | place: USA: Maine... | reverse complement strand
GACCACTATGTTTTTAATATTCGAAATCATATCTACACCACCTTTTTTTGAAACTTAATTATTTTAGTACCATTTTGGGTTGTTTCTATGATGCCAATTTGCTTAAGATGTTCAAATATTTGCCTACCTTTCGAGTCCGTCAAACCTGCGATTTTTGAAATTTTGCGATACCCTACGCAATATGTGTCCGACTGCGTTTGCTCCATTGCGTTTCTGTATTTTTTCACGTCTATGTCACTAATTTTATAAGATTTTGTTTCAATTTTTTTAGGCGAAATTTCTTTTTTTTTTAGGTCTACATTAGGTATTGCCATAATTTCACCACTGCTAGTGTTATCATTCCTAGGTCTATTACTACGATGGATATCCAAAACACCTTTTCTAATTTTTGCATTTTTAAAAACACGCTCCTTTTTATTTTCAATTATATCTAGTGGATTGAGAGACACATGAAGCACAACTGCGGTTGCCTCAAATGTAACTGCGATTACAAACTGTATGAATAGCACTACTAATTCTTTGTTAATGTTGAAAAAATCTGCTATAATACTAGATATACCGAGATACCCCTTGGTGTACCTTAGATTAGTAGTAACTATATTGGTGTTATTCAACTCTTTTAATTCATTTGACTGTGTGATTAAAGAGTTGTTTAACATTTCAAGCTTATCTGATAATTCTTGTTTAACTGCATTTATTTTGGTGTCGACTTGTGCTTTCCTTGTGATATAATTCTCTGGCATAGAATTCTTCTGTGACACAAGGCTTTCAACTTGCTCATTGTATGATAGTATTAACGATTCTCTGCTTGCTTTCATGTCTGCTATTAACTCTTTTTGATTAGATAGACTATCTTGGTGCTTTTGATATTCGTCGGAATTTACTATCATTTCGTTCTGCGCTTGGTCGTGTATGGAAAGCTGATAACACATTGTGCCCAAGATACTTATAGCGAATAACACGCCTGCAATATAAAAATACTTCTGATTCTCATTTCCTTTCTTGAAAAAATAAAAACTTGAAAACTGCATCACTGATGTAAAAATAAATGCTACTACATAATCTGTTTTGGTGTTGGCCAAAGTAGATGCAAGGAGAAAACTAACATACCAACTACCCAAAAATCCTAAGTAACTTAAAAATTTAATCATTGTATTACCTCCTAAAATGTATTATAAAAGTATTATATAATATAGATATAATAATGTCAAATATCGTGCGTTCGCGTTGTGCCCAAACGATGGCGCAAAATTAAACACATTAATAATAACACTTGACAAAGTAATATAAAAGTAATACAATACAACTATCAAATAAATAGCTAGGGGGTGTAATGATGAAAAAAGAATATACTCTACAAATTAAAGTAAAGAAAGAATTTGCTACTTATTTTAGACAAACAGCAGACTACGAAAATGTGAAGTACGGACAGTTTTTAGAAAAAATATTTAATGAATATATGAAGAAAGGGGAAAAAACAGAAAATGATAAATTGCTATGAAATGATGATGAATGACGGAATTGAGCATATAGAAATAGAAGAACAATATTATTTTAATGGGACCTGGTATAACACAGAGGAAGGAGATATTACAAATGATGGATTATAAAAAAATAATGCAGCAGTTACAAGAGCCATTTAAGGCGGAGGAAATAGAGTGGAGGGTTGGAAGTACAAACAAAGATAAGAGTAAAGGATTAGCATTAGCATATGTAACTAATAGAGCAATACAAAATAGATTAGATGATGTTTTTGGGTGCTTTGGATGGAGAAATGAATATAAAGAGTGGAAAGGTAGTAGTCAAATCTGTGGTATTAGTATTTGGGTAGAAGAAAGAGGTGAGTGGATAACTAAATGGGATGGTGCAGATAATAGTAATATGGATGCAACTAAAGGCGGTTTATCGGATGCAATGAAAAGAGCAGCTTATCAATGGGGAATAGGCAGATATCTTTATAAGCTACCACAGGAATGGTGTGAACTTAAAAGTTTTGGCAAGTCATACAAGTTAAAAACTTATCCAAAACTTCCAGAGTGGGCATTACCTAAAGGAGATGATACAGAAGTAATTGTAATTCCAGATGAACCAGAACCAGCACCAAAACCACCAAAGCAACTAACAAAAAATTATATAAAAGAATTAGGCAATGTATTACTTTATCGATATGGGAAGGAAAAAGTTAGGGAAGAATTAAAAAATCTAACTGGAAAAGATGAACTAAAACAACTTACAAACGAAGAAGCCGAAACTCATTACAATAAATTAATTGGAGGATAAAATGATAGATAATAAAATTATACAAGAAATAATTGAATCTAAGAAAATATGCAGGGAATATGTTCAATGTTCCCTTTGCCCTTTTTATCAAAAAGATTGCTACAATGCAATAGGAGACGAAAACTTAGTAGATATAATAGAAGAACTTTATGAAAAAAATATGGAGGGTGGAAAATAGAATGGAATTTAAAATTACTGAAAAACAATTACCAGCAATAAAATTTAACTTTGAGGAAGTAAAAAACAAATTAAGTGAAAAATTATGTGATTATAAAAAGTTAGTTGTAACAGAGGAAACTTTGAAATTTTGTAAAAGTGAGCAAAAACATTTAGCAGGATTAAGAAGGGAAGTAGACACTTATAGAAAAGATGTTAAAAAAGAACTCTCAAAGCCTTTGGACGAGTTTGAAAGTAAATGTAAGGAAATTGTATCACTTATATCAGAAACAGAGAGTAAGCTTAAAGAGGGAATCAATTATTATGATGATTTAAAGAAAGAAGAAAACAAGAAATTTGCAGAATCAGAAATTAATAGACTAAAAACCGAATTAGAACTACCACAGGAACTCCTTTGGCAAGTACAATTAAAAAAAGAATATTGTAATTTAACTGCAAAAAAGAAAGATGTTACAAAGGATATTACAATTCAAATTTTGTCAATTAAAGATGCAAACGCAAAGTATTTAATTGATAAACAAGAAATATTTGATTACATAGAGAAAAGAAATGTAGAAGTTAAGCAGAAAGTAGATCCAAAGAGATATGAAAGCTTGATTGAAAGTGAAGGAATTGAGTGTTTAAAACAGATTGAAAGCGATTTTAATAACATTGTACAGTATGAGAAAGAGTTAGAAGAAAAATCGAAAATTGAAGTTGAACAGGCAAAAATAAGAGCAGAAAAAGAAATTGAGGAAACTAAGAAAAAAGCAGAGATTGAAACACAAAGAGAAATTGAAAAAGCAAAAATTGAGATTGAAAAGAAAGTTGAAGATATAAAAAAAGAATCAGGAGCAGTAAAAGTTGAAATAAATGAAAAAACAATACAATACAAAATTCAAGTTGAAGGAACTTATAATCAGCTAGTAGCATTAAAAGAGTTTATGAATAAAAATAACATAAAATTTGAAGCAACTAAAATTTAAATAAAAAGGGGAATATAAATGCAAGAATTAATAACTAAATTTAAAGACAGGTCATTAAATGTAATTGAAAGAGATGGAATGAAAGAGTTAATTGATTACTTAGAAAATAAAACAGACTTTTTTACTGCACCATGTAGCACAATATATCATAATTCGTTCGAGAATGGTCTTGTAATTCATTCTTTGAATGTAGAGGAAAGATTATTACAAAAACGTAGGTTAGGACTATTAGAAACTGAAATGGAAAGCATGAAGATTGTTTCATTATTCCATGATGTATGCAAAGTTAATTGTTATGAGTCATACATGAGAAATGTAAAGGATGATAAAACTGGGTCCTGGAATAAAGTTAAATCTTATAAATACAATGAAAAAAGAGTTTCTTACGGTCATGGGGCAGAAAGTTGTTACATTATAGAAAAATTTATAAAGCTTACAGATGAAGAAAAATTTGCTATTAGGTATCATATGGGAGCCTTCCAAGATGGAGATATGAAAAACTTAAACAATGTTTATAGTAAATATCCATTGGCATTTTATTTGCATGTAGCGGACATGGAAGCAACTTATTACGATGAAAAATAAAAACTTAAGGAGACTTATTAAATGAATAATATACTTTGCTATTATAAGTACACTGAAAAAGAAATAAAGGAACTTTTAAAAAGTATTGTAGTAGTAGTTGATAGGAGAGAGCAGGAAAATTTACATATCATGCAATCTTTTCACAAGATGAAAGTTGAAACATTTAACAAGTCTTTGAGTTTTGGAGATTATAGTTTTTATCTTCCAGCAAATCTAGATTTAGGGATTATCAGGGATTTATGGTTTCATAATGAAATCGTGATAGAAAGAAAAAATTCCCTGGAAGAACTAAGCACAAACTTAGCAAAAAATCGTACTAGCTTCGAGAATGAACTAATAAGAGGAAAAAAATGCAAGTTTATATTACTAATAGAAAAAGGAAACTATAATGACGTAATAAAAGGCAATTATGATACTAGATTTGGAAAGGAAGCTTATTGGTCAAGTCTAATGACTTTTCAAGCAAGATATAATGTTAATATACAGTTCATCGAAAAAGAAATAGCAGGGAAGTATATATATAGCACATTTTATTATCATTTAAGAGAACTTTTGATTAATTAATTAATTGCAACAAAGTATATTGAACATTGCTAACAGGGCAATGTTCTTTATTTTAAAATTATTTTATATTTTGTATCAATTTTGTATTGACTTTGTGATACAAATGTAGTACAATAATAATTGTAAGAGAGATAAACAACTTTAAAAAAGGCGGAGTTAAGATGACTAAATCAAATTTATTTACTAAAGCACATTCAATTGCAAAAACTTTAGAGGGGGATTACAGAGCAAGATTTAGTTATGCTTTAACAGTTGCTTGGAAAGAGTTAAAAAATGAATCAAAAAAAGAATTAACAAAAGAAGAAATAGTTGCAATAATGGAAAATCAAGATGCAAAAACGAGAGTTTGGGAAAAATACGGAAAATCAAGAATATATGTAGATGGATTTCATTATTCAAAATCTTTTTACATAGATATGAACTCAAAAGAAATTGTATGCAACAGAGCAGGCACTTGGTCAACTGCTGAAAATATGGCAGCTGAACTAGTGAATCAAGGGTTCAAAATAGCATAAAAATTATTGGAGGGACAAGATGGCAAAAACGGAAGTGATAAATTTTAGAGCAACAAAAGAAACGTTCGAGCAATTTAATTTGCTGAAAAACGCTACAAGGCTAGATAAAGAAACATTGTTGAGAGAATTAATGTTTCTTGCATCAGAAAAACTAATAGAAAAATATGATAATGGGAGAGTAAAAAATGGCAAATACAGTAATAGTTAAGAACTGGAAAGAGTTTGTTATAGAGGGCACTGATATAAACAGGCTGGAAACTCAGCTAAAAGAAGAAGGCTGGATAAATGAAGATGACAATCTAGAATTATATTTGAAATACAAAAACGAAACTGAAAAATTTTGGGACAAATATTGTGGAGTGTTCTACGATGAAGTTCTTGAAGATGTTTACTAAAAATAAAAAAGGAGAATATTATGAGAATAAAAGAAGCGACTTACGTCGAAATTATAAGTAGTCAAAGAAACAGCATTAGTCAAGAGCATATCTTATTTTACAACTGGGGGGACCATTGGATTGAAATAAACGGTAAATTTCCTTTGTCTGATAACGCTATAAAAGATGGAATCGAAAACAGAAGGTCACAAACTTCTGTAAGGTACGTACGTAAAACACAATACGTACTTAACTTAATGGCAGCTTATAAAAAAGATGGCGACAATGACATTGATTTTAATGTCGAAATAAATGTTGCATAAATAAAAAATTGAAAAATATAAAAAAATAAAGGAGCTTGAATGATGAAAATTAGAGGATACGAATTTAAGAATTATACACCACACGAGGTACACTTAATACTAGCTAATGAAATTTTCACAATTGCAAGTGCAGGAAATGTAAGGGTCGGAGAAGAAAGACAAGAAACTGAAATAGAGTTTGTTAAGAAAAAACAATTTACGACTCCAATTGGATTGCCAGAACCAGAAACAAATACATATTATATAGTATCAAATTTAGTGTTAAGTGCTTGTCCTGAAAGAACAGACTTAGTTGCACCCGACCTACTTTGTAGAGACGAAAAAGGAAAAATCATCGGTTGCATGGGCTTTTCTAATTAACTATTTAAGGGGGGATTAGTCCCCCAGCAAAAAAAATTGGTTGGAGGGAATAATGGCAAAAAAAAATTTAGACAAAAATTATAATGAAAACGATTACAAAAAAACGGTTAGTGAAGTTATAAAGGGGCATGAAGCAAACTTCGAGCAGAGATCACCAGAGGAAGATTATTCAAAATATTATTACAAGGTGGAGGTTAAAAATGAAAATACTTAAATTAATTAGAACTAAATTGGGTGGTGATTATGATTATAAGATAGTTGTAGATAAGATACCGACTATGATTTATAAAAAAATTAAAGGAGATTACATAGGAAAAACTGTGAATGATAAAGGAGATATTATATTTAGTCAATATTTGAAATACAATAGTTGGGGAAACGCATTTGCTGGTAGAGAACTAGAGTTGGAACTTGAAAATAATAAAAAGGTTACAATAAAAGATTATTGGTATGATTGTGGACACTATCAAGAGCATGGAGAATTTATAAGTATAGGCATTGGAACAATAGAAAATTTGAAAAAATGTTATGTATACACTAGTAGGAATATCAACAAAGACACTTTCATAAAAATGCTTGAGGAATATCTAAAACATGAAAAAGTTTATGGCTATGGGGAAGTTGAAAAAATTATAAAAATGGATTATGAATGGTATCAAGTAAAGGTAGGTTGTAAAAAAATTCCGTTTATGATGAATAAGTATGGCAATATGGTGGATATGTGGACAAAAGAAATGGTTTATCCAAGACATAATGTTTGTAAAATAATAAACGGTGATTTCAAAGAAATTCACTATTTTAAATTTGAGTATAAAGACGAAAACAATAATTTGATTAAATTGCACTATAATTACTTACAAGTTTTGAAAGATACATTACCACAGCCAGAAGGGGATATAATTAGAAATTGCAATTTGTAGATAATATAGCTAGGCAAAATAAAATTACTGGAGGCTAAAATGACTATAGATATTTCTCTACAAAAGGAAAAAAACTTGCGAATTAAGTTTCTCATTACAAAAAAAAGTAAAAAGTAATTTTATTAGAAGATAATTATATATCACTTGAATTTATTTGTATATAATAAAATTTGTATATACATATGTATATACAAATGATATAATAATAATTATAAATAAAATAATAAAAAGCAAAGGAGTATTTTCATGGGTAAAGTTACAAATAACGATACAAATTTTATATTTAGACTATCAAAAAAAGACAAGGATGATTTTATCAAGGCTTGTGAGAGTCTTGGTGAGGATAAAAGCAAAATTCTGAGGGAAATGGTAGTTAAATTTAACATTGAGTATTTGCATTTAATTCAGGAACAGGAAGAAGGTGAGGGCGAATAATGAATAGAGATGAATTTAATGAGTTAATATCAGATTTATTTTCGATTGTAGATGACAGAAAAATAATAAAAGAAGTGTTATAATAACAAAGTAATCATGCAACTTAAAAAAATATCATTTATTGTGTGAATGAAATGCTCTTGTAAGCTATTAGTCGAATGGCTTACAGGGGCATTTTACTGCAAAAAAAAGGCTAGTGACCTGAAAGCACTAGTCTTTTCTTTATTTAGTTATATCAAAAAACATAAGCATAGTATTATTATAGCACAAAAGCCACCTAAAATGTGACTATTTTATACCAGCAACACCTGTTTGTAATAAAAAACCTAACAGATTCCATATTTTATCTTTAATTTTTCCTAAACAAATTTGTTCTCCTAAACTCATATCAAAATTATCAGGGTCAACACAGCTAGAAGCTTCAAATATTTCAAAACCGTTTATTAAAGTAACAGTTGTAACCGTTGTTTTTTCACCTTGTTTGATTGATTTTACATCTTTTATAAATAAATCAACATCGGTTTGACATATTGTGTTATTAGTTTTTTCAAGTTTAAAATAAGCTTTTTCAAAAACATCTTTAGGACTCCAAGATATATAATTATTGTCATACTTAACCATGTAACCAGCACTATTGACATTTTCTTTTGAAAATTCAGTGTTAATGGGATTACTCTCACAATATTTGATTTTTGTATACTCTCCGTGTGTCTTTTGTTCAGCTTCAATCAATTTAACTCCTAAATATTTTTCCATAAAAATCTCCTTATTTACCTTTTATTTTTTTAATTATAAGATTTTTCAAAAACTTCTCTTGGACTCCAAGATATATAACCATCCGAATATTTAACTTTATATCCTTCAGTCTCGGGGTCCTCATTTTTTGGAATAGTCCAACCTTTAAATTTGTTATATTCCCCTAAACTCATTGGCTCTGCAACTCCTAAATATTTTTTCATAATATCCCTCCAAAATTTACTTTAAATTCATTCTAGCAAAACAACAGTTAAAAGGCGACTATTTTTGGTTTGTTCCTAGAACATTCCTTTCTGCTCTATCTTCAACTCTTTTATTCATCCACAATAAAGCTTCTTCAATATGTGTTAGAGCTATTGCATTTTCTCTTGTCTTAAAATCTCCTTGTTGGAAACTTGAAAGCCTATCCCTAACTATTTCTAATAAATCTACATCTAAAACTCCAGAAACGCTGTATGGCTCATGTCTAGCTCCTTTTTGAAACTTAATATCAACAATATTACCGCATAAATTATCTGTTATAACACAATAATTATGATAAGCTCCACCAGGTCCAACTTCTCCGTATCTTGATACATTATTTAATTTATTTCTTTTTTGTATCGTATTCAACTCTTCTGCATTATGTTCTTTCATTATTTTCTAACCTCCAATATAGTATTTATCTAATGATACCACATTCTAAAGCATTTTTAATATTTTATTTATTTCATTTTTTGTAAAACTTAAATTAACTTTTAAAGGATATAAACTTTTCCTTGCTTCTTCCCATAGTGTCGTATCATAATGATACTTGGTTTCTATTTCATCTTGAACTTTCTCTATTTCTACATAAAGATTTTTTAATAATTCATACATTTTAATATCCCTCCAAAATTTACTTTAAATTCATTTTAACATATCTGTATATAGGACTTTAGACCTATTTTTATTTATTTTTGTTTTAGAGTTGATCAGTAGTAAAAAGTAGTATAAAATAGAATTATCTCAAACTAAGGAGTGATTTTATGAAAAACAAATCTGTAAAAATTCCAGCTGATATCTATGAAGCTATTCAAAAAGAAAAGGAAACTACTGGAGTTAATATTAATAGGTTAATTAGAAATGCTTGGGAAACTTATAAAAGAACAAAGGAAGGAGGCAGAGTTCATGATTAGTTATTTAGTTGAATGTGAAAGATGTGATAAAAAGTCAGAGTATAACATTGATGAAATTAATATTTTAGAACTAGAATTTTTAAATATTGTTTCAATAGGAAATCAAAAACTTCATCTTTGTAAAAAATGTTATTTAGAAATTACTAATGATCCTACAATGGATGAACAAATATGTGAAGATATTATGTGTGAAATATGTAAATTACTTAAAAAATAATATAGGTGGTGTTATCATGTCAGGCTGGATTAAGTTATATAGAGAATTGAAAGATAAAGCAATTTGGCAGAAATGTACACCAGAACACAAAACTATATTAATAACGCTATTAATGATAGTTAATTACAAGCCTAATCAATGGGAATGGCAAGGCAAAAAATTTACAGTTGAAAAAGGACAAATGATTACATCTTTAGATAGTATAGTTAAAGAATCTGGTAAAGGAATAACAATACAAAATGTCAGGAGTGCGTTAAAAAAATTTGAAAAGTTAGGATTTTTAACAAACAAATCAACAAAGACAGGAAGGCTTGTAACCATATTGAATTGGCACACTTACCAAGATAGTGAAGAAGATAGTAACAAAGATACTAACAAAGAACTAACAAAGAACCAACAAAGAAGTAACAAAGAACTAACACCTAATAAGAAAGATAAGAATGTAAAGAATGATAAGAAAAATACATATGGCGAATTTAAAAATGTAAAACTTAAAGATTCAGAAATTGAAAAACTAAAAGCTGATTTTGGAAATGAAGAAGAACTTATAACTTTTTTAGATGAATATATTGAAATGAAGGGTTATAAGGCTAAGAATCATTACTTGGCTATTAGAAAGTGGGTTGTAGATGCTGTGAAGGAAGATAAAATCAAAAAAAATAAATTAGACGATAAAACAGTAATTAATCATTATTCAGGACATCAAGCAAATTTTGACCAAAGAAGTTTTCAAGCAGGAGAGTATGACAAATATATATATGATGTTACAAAGGAGTTGAAAAAATAGCTAAAAGAATCTCTGACAAGATTCAAGCATTAATATTTTTAGTCAAAACGTATTGTAACAGCATTTAATATTTTTGGCAACAAAAAACATCAAAAAACAAAAATAATTTAACTCGAAGGGAATACATTATGAACTATTGTTGTTATTGTATGCAAGAAAAAGATGGATTGACACACTTGAAAGGCTTTAAGAAAGATATATTTCTTTGCCTTGAATGTAACTCGGTCATTGAAAAAATAAACGCATATGAGTTTAATACTAATATGTATTTTGATTTCGTAGACCAAATAAGAACCAACTATCAAACATTGAAAACAATAAAAAAAAGGGGATAAGAAATCAAATATAACAAGATGGAGAGGTGATGTAGATGTTAACTATAGGAGTTATAGCACTAGCAATAGTAGTTTCAATTTTTTTGGCAATAGGATTACTAATGACATTTAACACTGAGGGATAGGGGGAATTATAGTGGTTATGTGTAGATGTGGCAAGGAATGTTATTCTTTTACAACAGAAATTTTTGGTCATGTGTATTTATGTCCAAGTTGCGACTCGAAAGATATAGAAGTAATTTCAAAGGAACTACTAAGGATAGCAGATAGCAGAAAAAACGAACAGGATTAGCAAATAGCTATTTTTAATGTATCTTTAGTGTAAAGTTACGTTTTAAATTTTCAAGTGCTTAAAATTAAAACTGGAGGTTCAGAAGATGGCAAATTTATTTAAAAGTAAAGTTGGTTGGAAAATTATAAAAGTTGGTTTATTTGAAATGAAAGTTATTATTCAAGGGTTTGGAATTTGTGATTATTGTAATAAATCTATGGAAGAAGGGAATCTAATTCTAGTGCTAAATCAAATTTATTGCGACAGTTGTTACAATAGATTTGATAATGATTCTAGATATTATGCTGAAGATGTATCATACGAAAATAAAGTTTTTGAATACTATAAAAGTATTTTAAAAATAGTTGTTTAAATTGAATTGGAGGTCGAGAAGATATGAATGTTTATAAAGATATGTTAGCTTGTTGGATATGTGGCAAAGAACATGATGTTGAAATGTATAAGAGATGGGAAAAAGAAAAAAGAGTGTATACTTGTATTTATTGTGGAGAGCAAGTTATAAGTAATAGTGGAAAAGTTATGCTTAAGCATGTGTTAGCAAATGACAAAGATAGTTTAATTAAAGAGCAGTAACGATTATTTGATTTAAAAGCGAATCTTGAAACAAATTATCACAGTATTGTTTTGATAATAGATGTTTAAAAATATGAGAGTGAGGACGAACAATGAAAAAAGATACAAGAAAAAGATATAAATGTGATTGTAGTTGTGAAAATGTATTTTATGCCACAAAATCATTGGCTCAATGTATGGGCAAGTTAGATGCAGGTCACGGTAGTTGTCCAAAATGTAAAACTTTTTATAATTTAACCTTGGATGAGGAAAACGATAGGATGATTTTAACTAGATGGGAGAAGTATATTGAAAAAATTAAAAGTGAGGAATGATAAATAATGAGTAAAATTTGGTTAGTGCAAATACAAGATTATGAACCCGACATTTGGAATTTCCCAGAAGAATTTTCTACTAGAAAAAAAGCTATAGAGTGGGGGATAAAAGAAGCAAAAAGCGAAGGGTCAAGGTGCTTTTGGTTAGGACAAAAAGAAGAGTATAAACCAGATTTTTGTATTGATACATTTTTGGAAAAAATACAAGAAGATGCATATGAAGAAGTTGGAGAAGTTGCTGATGATTATTTGAACGATGTTAATCAAGATGAAAAAGACACTTTGAAGAAATCAATGCTACAACTTTTTAGTGACTGGACAAAAAGATTTTGTAAAACACATAGTTTTTACAAGGTTACAGATACTCAGTGTGTTATTGTTGAAAATTTCAAAATTGGAGGATGATAGAGTTGAATATATGTTGTATATGTGGACTACACACAGGCACGATTGAGAGAAAAACTAAGCGTGGTGACTCTTATTTTATATGTGAGAGTTGCAAAGCAAAAGGAGGTTAACATGGCTTACTTAATTAAAACTAAAGAAAAATGCTTGAGGGTTCAAAAGGAAAAATTTTATGAGGAATTTAAAGAGTTTACGGATGAACTGGAGCGGGAAAATATTTGCATAGAAGATGTACTTGAAGAGGGATGGGACTTAATTCAAACAATCTGGGGAATAATGTTTATACTAGTAGGTAATTTATTGTTTGCTAAGAGTTATAAAACGCACCTGCTAAAGTTGTCCAAAGGTGGAACGCATAAAAACATTGAAATAGACGAGTATATTGAATTTTAGTATGATATAATTAGATGTCGAGGTTTTAAGATTCCGTCGGCAAATGAATTACCAAGGGGCGAAAGCTCCTATTTTTTTTATTTAGCTTGTAGGAATAACAATACATAATGTAGAATATATATATAGGGGGGGTGAGGATATTGTGAAAAAGAAAGAAGATGGGTTAACTTTAAAAGAGGAAATTTTTGTACAAGAGTTGATAAAAAATAAAACTTTAAAAGATGCTTATTTAATTGCTTATCCTCATACCAAAAAATGGACTCCAAATGCAATATATGTTAATGCTAGTAGATTATTTAATAATCCTAAGATTAACCTAAGATACGAACAGTTAAAACAAGAATTAATAAAGCAATCGGAAGAAGAATGTATAATTGATGCAAAAGAAATCTTAAGAGAATATAAAAAGATTGCCTTCTCTGATATTAAAGATTTTCTGGAGTATAAAACAGAGGAAAACATGGTCCAATGTGGCACTGGTGAATATCCAAGATTAACACAAACAATCAGGATGAAGCCTTCTGATGATGTCGATGGGGCAGCAATACAAGAAGTTAGTATAAATCAAAAAGGAACATTTTCTTTTAAATTACACAATAAATTAAAAGCTTTGGATAAGTTGGCGGAATATGTAGGATTAATTAAACCAGAGGGCGGAGACGATGAAGAATTAAAAGATGATGGATTAGTTGAACAACTAGAAAAAATTACAGATAATATTTGGGATGATGAGGAGGAAGAAGATGGGAGCGAAGAAGATTGAAAAATCGCACTTTCAATGGAGTCCTTTATCAAAAAAACAAGCTAAAGTTTTAACCTGGTGGAATAAAAATAGTCCTGTTAAAGATATGGACGGTATTATTGCTGATGGTTCGGTTAGAGCAGGAAAAACGGTTGTAATGTCTTTATCTTTTGTAATTTGGGCAATGGAAACATTTAATAATAAACGATTTGGACTATGTGGGCAAACAATACAATCTTTTGAACATAATGTAATGGATACATTGTGGGAATTAATGTTATGTAGAGGTTACAATGTAAAAAGAGTTAAAAATGTTATCTATGTAAAAAAAGGAAAAGTATTAAATAAGTTTGAAATATTCGGCGGTAAGGATGAAGGGTCACAAAGATTAATCCAAGGACGAACACTAGCAGGAATATTTTTTGATGAAGTTACACTTATGCCGGAAAGCTTTGTAAATCAAGCTTTGGCAAGGTGTTCTATTGCTGGGAGTAAATATTGGTTTAATATGAACCCATCAGATCCTAATCACTTTTTCAATCTAGAATTTATAGAAAAAAGAAAAGAAAAGAAATTAATCAGGCTACATTTTACTATGAATGATAATTTGAGTCTTGATGAAGCTATTAGAGAGCGTTATGAGAGAATGTACACAGGAGTTTTCTATAAACGCTTTATTTTAGGGTTATGGGTAAGAGCAGAAGGTATTATATATTTGAACTTCGCAAATGATAAAGAAAGATATATAATTGAAACAGAGAGAATTGATCCTTCTTCTTATCAATTTTGCAATATTGGAGTCGATTTTGGCGGTAATAAGTCGGGTACTACATTCAATTTGACGGGTTTTACTAGAGGACTTAAACAAGTACATACTTTAGAAGATTATAGAATAGTTGGTAGGCAGACTCCTAAAAAGTTAGCAGATGATTTTATAAAATTCGTAAAAATGTGCAGAATGAAAGGATATAAAATTAATGCTTGCTACATGGATTCGGCAGAGCAAACACTTATAGCAGGATTTGAACAAGCATTAAACAAAAATGGATTAGGAATATCGGTTGTTAATGCTAAGAAGGGTGCAATATTGGACAGAATAAATTTGTTTGATATGCTTATTGCTACAGACAATTACAAAGTAGCTAGACATTGCAAAGTTACAATTGATGCACTAGAAAACTCTATGTGGAATAGCAAAAAAGGGCATGAGGATGAGAGGCTTGATGATGGAAGTACAAATGTCGATACTTTAGATGCATTAGAGTATAGCGTTGAAATACACATGGAAAACATAATCGCAAATTTGGAAAGATTAGCAGCTTAATTTTGGAAGGGGTGTTTTATGTACAAGTTGAGGAATTATTATAGGAGTCAAGGGTATAATTTCGCAAGTGAGAACTATTACAATTATATTGACAAATGGAATCAATGGTATCAAGGGAAAGTAGCGGATTTTCACGATTACACAGTTTACAATGGAAAAGATATTGTGAAAATTGAAATGAAAAAGTTGTGTATGGCAAAGAAAATATGTGAGGATAAAGCAGGGTTTATTATCAATGATAGGCTACAATTTAATATTGATAAAACAGTTGAGAAAGTTGTCAATGAAACACTAGAAAAAAATAATTTCTTAGTAGAAAGTAGCCAGTTATTAGAAAAAATTTATGCCTTGGGTACCGGGGCAATGGTACAATTTTTGGATGCAAACGGAAATGTTATTATTGATTATGTATCGGCTTATAATATTATTCCTCTATGCCAAGGTAACGAAAACAAAGTAAATAAAATTGCTTTTGTATCTAAAATAGATGATGAAGCATATTATGTAAGCGAGCATACACTAATTACAGATATGACCACACAAGAATTTGGAAGCTGGGTCATTGAAAACTATAAAGCTAAAGTAAGTGATGGTTGTGATGAGTTAGTATATTTAGAATTAACAGATGAAGAAATTAGCAGTGGAGTTTATACACCTTATTATTCGCCAGTGCCTTTATTTCAGATAATAAAACCTAACATAGCTAATAATATTGACATTAATAGTAAGCTAGGTATTTCATGTTTTGCTAATGCTTTAGACCAGTTACAAAGTGTTGACATCACTTATGATAGTTACGTTGAAGAGATTCAGAATGGGAAAAGTAGGATATTTGTGAATGAAGAAATGGCAACAATACAATTCGATGAAAACGGAAATCCTATGCAATATTTTGACAAAAAAGATACAACTTTCTATTCTATGAAAATGGGGAAAGATTCAAAAGAAAATATTATACATGATACACCAGACTTGAGAACTAATGAGTTGTCCCAAGCTATTTGTGATATGCTTAGTATGTTATCATTTAAAGTAAATCTAGGGAATGGATACTATAACTTTAAAGATGGTACAGTTGAAAAAACAGCTACAGAGGTAATATCAGAGGATAGCGATCTTTATAGACAAGTAAAAAAAGATGAAATGGTTATAGATAATGCTTTAGTAAGCATGGTAAAGGCTATTTTACACTTGAAAGGTCAAGATGCAACTAAAGATATTTCTATTAAATTTGATGATAGTATTGTACAAGATGATACACAGATTATGCAAGATGCACTACTAGAACTAAATTCAGGTGTAATTGATAGAATTGAGTATTATCAAAGAGTTTATAAAATGAGTGAAGAAGAAGCAATTGAGTTAGATAAAAAAATAGAAGCTAGGAAGCCTAAGCAAGACCCTAGCGAGGTGATCGATTTTGAGTAATATTTTAGATATTGATGCATTAGTTGAGCCTTTATCAATCCTCTATAATGCTTTGGATACTGAATTATTTTTAACAATTATATCTGAATTAGACATTGATTTAGATGATGGAGGAAGTGAAGAATGGCTCCAAGAAAAAATAAATAAAGCAACAACAGTAAATAAAGCAAATGGAAAAATAATTAATAAATATAATAATTTAATAGTTCCAGCCATGAATGATATAATTAAAAATGTTAATTCCACAGGAAAAACAACTGAAAGCATAAGCAGTATTTTAGATATGTTTAAAAGAGATTCTACGAAATTTATAAATTACACTAATACAACTTGCTTACAAGCATCAAATAAAAAATATTTGGAAATTGTTAATACTGCTTATTTAGATGTTCAGACAGGCTTGAGAACTTTTGAACAATCAGTAACTAGAGCAACAAAATTGTTAGCGGATGAAGGTATTAAGATCCAGACCTACGAAACAGGAAGTGTTATAAATGTCAGGTCAGGAGTAGCGAGGAACATTAGAACACAGACCGCCAAATCATCAAGGGATATTCAAGACGCCTACGCCAAGGATTTTGATTTACATTTATTCGAAATTTCTTCCCACGCAGGGGCGAGGCCTAAATGCTACCTTGAGCAAGGGCGAATTTTCAGCGAAGATAATAAATCGGGTACCGTAAAAGATATCAATGGAAAAAGTTATAACTACAGTGATTTTTCAAGGACTTCTTTTGGTGAACCTGATGGTATTTTTGGAATAAATTGTACTCACATGAAATATTATATCGATGATGGATTATTTACAAAAACTTTTGATATTTACAAGAAAAAAGAAAATGATATAATATACGCATACGACCAAAAAGTTAACTATTACAAAAATGAAATTGAAAAAGAAAAAAGAAGGCTGGAAGGGTTTGAAAAAACTAACAATAAGCAAGAAGAATTAATAAGTAAACAGAGATTGAAAGAAAAAAGAAAGAAATTAAGAGAGTTTAAAAAGGAAAACTTACCTAAAATGGAGAAATTAGCACAAGAAGCAATAAAATAATGTAACACTTATATAAATAATTTGTCGACGGACTTTAAATGGGAGGAATAAGAATGGATATAGAAAATAAAAATACGCAAACAGCGGAGAATCAAGAAACAGAGCAAGAAACAAACGTAGATGCTACGGAGAATCAAGAAACAGAGCAACAACAAGAAGAAAAAACATTTACTCAAGCCGAACTTGATAAACAGATTGGTGAGAGGTTGAAAAGAGAACGCTCAAAAATGCCACATAAAGAAGATTTAGAAGCGTTTAAAGAGTGGAAGAAGTCACAACAAACAGAGCAAGAAAAAATTGCAGAAGAAAGAAAACAAGCTGATAAAATTAGAACTGAACTACAACAATTGAAAAATGAAAGAGCAGTATTAAAAAGCGGAGTAAATTCAGATTACGCAGATTTTATATCGTTTAAAGTTAGTCAAATGGAAGGTGATTTTCAAGATAATTTAGAAGGATTTTTAAAAGATAATCCTCAATTTTCTAAAACTCCCAGCCAAGGGACAACGATTCCAGCAGGTGGTCAAAAAATTAAAAATGAAGCTGGAAAACCTGATTACTCACAATTGAGTGATTCAGAATATTACAAAATGATGAAAGAGAAAAACAAAATTTAAGGAGCGTGAAATAATATGGCTAACAGTATGTTAACTATGCAAAATATCGCAAGAGAAGCACTTCCAATTTTAGAGCAACAACTTGTATTCCCTAATCTTATAAACAAAGATTACTCAAACGATTTTGTTAAAAAAGGTGATACAATCCAAGTAAAAAGACCTGCGGTTTATGTAGCCGACGAGTTCGACGGTTCTGCAATTAATTTGCAAGATATTAACCCTCATCCGATTCTAGTAAAAATGGATACAATCGCTGATGTATCCGTAGTTGTTACTTCAAAGGAAATGACGTTAAAAATGCACGATTTTGTAAATGATGTTGTTAATCCAGCAATTACTGCAATTGCTGAAAAAATAAATCAGGATGGATTAAATCAATATAAGTTAATTAATTCTTTTGTTGGTGTTGCTGGAACTACTCCAGATGATTTGGAAGATATTGCAAACGCAAGAGGTAAATTAAATAATAATAAAGTACCAATGAGTCCTCGCTCTGGTGTTTGGGATGCTGATGCAGATACAAAACTTTCTATTGTTGATGCAATTGTTAACGCTGAAAAATCTGGGTCAACTGAAGCACTTAGAGAAGGTGCAATCGGTAAGGTACAAGGAATTAATAACTATATGTCACAAGCGGTTAAAACTCATACTGCTGGTGGATATACTGCGTTGGCAGATGTAACAGGTACAGTTGATGTTTCTGCGGTTAATGCTACAGATGCAACGACAGGTTATAAGTATACTCCAGTTCCTTTGACAAGTGCAGCAGGCACATCTACAGAAAAATTATTAAAAGGTGATTTGGTTGTAATAGGAACTTCTCAGTATGTTGTTATAGCAGATACTGCTAATGCAATTGCTGGTGTTGTTACTGCAAACCTTTATCCTCAACTTACTGCTGATTTGTCAGGTGATGCGGTTACATTCCCTGACGTTTCAGCAGGCGGTCACGTTGCTAACTTAGCTTTCCACGAAAAAGCATTTTCATTTGTTTCTAGACCTTTGGAAGCACCGCAAAGTGGTGTAGAATCTTACACAACTAGCTACAACGGTTTAACGATTCGTGTTACAAAAGGCTACAATATTACAAGCAAAAAAGAAACAATTAGTTTTGATGTATTGTACGGATATGCTACTCCTTATCCAGAACTAGCAACAAGAATTTTAGGATAATAAAAACTAACAATCTAAAAAGGAGGCAATTTAAATGTCCGTTACAAATTTAACAACAGCAGAGCAAGACAAGATTAATAGAATTAATAGACGTATGCAAGTGATTGGGTTAGGAACAAAGCTACAAACTATTATAACCGCGTTAAACTTAGTAAGTGCTAGTGATATTAGCACATTGCAAAGCGAAATGACAGCAGTTGAAGCAGAAGTTGACAAGTTAAAACAATCTGGAACACCTGTTAATGCAGTGGCAAGCCAAGGAACACTTACTGTTAGTGGAGTTGCTATTGATGGCGAAACAGTTACAATTGGAGCTGACGTATATGAGTTTTGTGCAGATGCAGCGCAATCATTGACTGATGGAAGTGATTTCGCAATTGATATAACATCTTTTGCAACAGCAAGCGCGTGTTTACTAACAGTAGCAGTTCAGCCAATTTCTGGTGATACATTTACTATTGGTGATAAGGTATTTACTTTTGTTCCGGTAGGAACTGCAAATGCGGACGGTGAAGTTTCAGTTGGTGCAGATTTAGCAGGTGCAAAAGTTGAAATAACAGCAGCTATAAACGGAACAGACGGTTATAATACTGCTAGTGCTTATGCAACAATAGGAGCGTGGGCAACAAATGACGCAGTAATAACAGCCTTAATTGCGGGGACAGCAGGAGATTTAATCGCATGTACAGAAACTTTTGATAATGTTGGCAATATATTTGATGCTGCAACATTTGGAACTGAGGTTGCTGGTGTTGATTGTACCGCTGCAAACGCAGTTACTGCGACAGTTACAAGTGTTACTGCAAATGATACCGCTGGTGTAGGTGCTGCGGATGGTGCAGGCGATACAGTTGTATTAACAGCAGATACAAAAGGTACTGCTAGTAATAGCATTGCAACAACAGAAACAATGGCTAATGGTGCTTTTGGACAAGCTACGCTTGGAGATACAACAGCAGGAGTTGACGGTACAGTTGGAACATTAGACGATATTTATTTTGATAGTTCTTACATGTATAGATGTATTGCTACTAATACCATAAGTGATAATAATTGGCGCAGAATTTCATTAGGTTCTGCATACTAAATTAAACTTTAAAGGCTCTAGTGAAAGCTAGAGCTTTTTCAAAATAAGGAGGAATTTTGAGTGAAATGTAAATTTTGTAATATAGAATATAGTGATAAAGTTTTAAATATACATGAAAAAAGATGTAAAAAATCAGATCCAAAAAATGAAGTTTTTGAAGATGAAATTACTGAAGAATTAGAGAAGCTAGATAAAACAATTGAAGAAATCGTATACAATATTGAGCCAGAACCAGAGCCAGAACCAGAACCAGAGCCAGAACCAGAACCAGAGCCAGAGCCAGAGCCAGAGCCACAAGTGGAAGAACTTAAAAAAGAACCTAAAAAAACTGTGAAAAATAAAGGAAAAAAGAAGGTGAAATAATGGGAACTGAAGTTTGGGGCAGAGAGGAAGTTACCTTCGGGGGTGTTGAAGTAATTAACACAGACCATTCTGCAATACATAAAGATTATGGTATTATTGCAGGCGATTATTTTACTTTAACAAATGGAGCAACAAAAAAATATTGTTTAACTACACCTGAAAGCTTATTCCCTCATATTAAAAACATAGTACTCAATGCGCTTGGAGGTTCTTGCAAAATAGAAATTTTCAGCGGTGCAGATGTTACAGTAAACACAGGGACTGCAATACTACTTTATAACCCTAATTTAGCTGGTTCTAATACGCCAGAAAGCACTATAAAAGCATCTCCTACATACACAGGAGGAGCATTATGTTTACCTCCGGTTGTAGTTATGGCAGATAGTACAAATCAAACGGTTGCTAGTGCTAGCTTTGTACAAAGTGCTAATCAAGAATTTGTTTTTGAAAAAGATACTCAATACATTATAGTTGTAACAAATTTGACAACAGATACAATAGATGTTACATGGAATTTGTTTGGGTACGAAGAACCTAGAGGAATAACAAACGGAAATAGCTAACAGCAGAAGGGAACGACAAATGGGTACTGAAATATTAAATAGCAGAGATACATCAAAAACAGGATTTATTACAACAAGCTATGGAGACGATTCAATTGTTGCAGGAAAGACAGGTGTTGTTGTCTCTAGTATGAATTTATCATCAGAACAAACGGTAAATTTTTTGATTGATATGAGCAGTGTTGATGTTGATAAAACTGTATTTATATTTCCTTGTTTAATTTCTTCTTCGGACACTAGAGTTGAATTTAGATTTTACGAAGGTACAGATTATTCAGGAGGAACTACGGTAACACCTTTCAATCCTAATAGGACATCTGAGCAAACATTACAGACAGTTTTAACAAGTGGTGCGACAGGTACAGATAAAGGCGATTTATTACCTACAAGAAATGCTTTTGCTAATCATAAAGATAGTGCTAACAGTTTAATTTATCCATTTTTGATATTGGATAAAAATAAAAAATATATTGCAGAATTTGAGAACAAAGAAGCACAATCAACAGTTATTGATTATTCAACAAGCATTTTTGAGGTATAGAAACGAGGTGTAATATGGCTTATGTAGATAAAACTTACTACGATAGCACATACAACGGTACAACAATAAGCGATACAGATGTATTTGCACAGTTATTAGCGAGGGCGGAAGATGTTATTAATGCTTTTACCAATAATGATTTGTATGATAGTGATACATTTGATGATTTGAATACTTTCCAGCAAACAGGAGTAAAAAAGGCGGTATGTTCTCAAATAGAATTTATTTATAATTTAGGTGGATATAATGCGACTAATAACTCTGATAATAACGATGTTGGGTTTTCTCTTTCTAAATTTAAGATAGAGTCAAGCAATGAAAGTAAAAAGTCAAATTATCAATACTTCGAGGGTATTCCACTATCTCCTTCTGTATCAATGTATTTAAAGAACACAGGGTTACTTTACAGAGGAATGAGCGTGATAGAATGAAGCCTATTCCGTTAAAAATTTTAAATCAATCATGTACTCATAATAGTATTACAAAGGATAATTGGGGTGCAGAAACGGAAACAGAATATGCTTTAACACAAGTATATTTTGAAGTAAGCAATCAAATTGTAAAATCAAAAGATAATACTGATATTGTAGCAAGTTCGATGTTGTTTTTTGACATGGTAAATAGTGTATGTAAATTAGCTACAGTAATTACTTCGCCAAACTTTGCGGAAGATGATATAATTACATTTAATAGCAAAGATTACAGAATAGTAAAAATAGATCCAATTCATCAAGCGGACACTACAAGTATACATCACTATGAATTATATTTAAGGTAGGTGATAGAATGAGTGTCGAAGTACAAACTGATATTACTGCAATAACAAACAGAATTTCACGAGATGTTGCAAAAATGACTTTCTTAGTTACTACACAAGCTTTAAAGGATTGTAATAAATATGCTCGAAGGCAAAGTGGAGATTTAATAAAAAGCAGTTTGATTGCTACAGACTATGAAAAAGGAGAACTTATTTGGAACACACCTTATGCGAAAAAGGTATATTGGATAGGAACACCTTTGAAAAACAAAAATCCTCATGCTAGGTTGATGTGGGCACATCACGCAAAAGAAGTACACAATAAAGAATGGCTTAAAATAGCACAGAGAGGAGCCAGTAATGGATGATTTAATTGACGAACTTATAGCACTTGCTAAAGATTTTGCTAGTGTATCAACTATTTACGTTGGAGCATTGCCAGTTTCTGAGTCCATATCAATTTATAATGCTCCTGCAGGTACAGATATAACATTTTTAGACAAAGAATCTGCATTTGCATCATCATTTGTATTTTTGAGTAAGTATGCAAATCAGAAAACTGCAATGAATAAATTAGATGCAATCGGAAAAGGTATGAGAAAACTTAAAACATTTCCTACTTTAACGGATTCACAGATATATAATATTGAGTATTCAACTACAGTTAATTATGTGGATAAAGATGATGACAATAGTTGGATTTACAACATAGTAATTGACGTTGAACAGGTGGATAAATAAAAAAGGAGAGTGAAAAATTATGACACAAAAAGTTGTTAAAGCAAATTATCAGACAACAATGCAAATTGATGTAAATCCAAGCGGGGCTAGTAGTTACCAAACATTGGAAAAGGGTTGGTCAAACTTATCAAAGTCACTAAATGAAGTAATTAATCAATTCTCATACTTTGGTGATAGTGGGTTCGGAAGCACAGAAGTGAGCGGTATGCAAATAATAATAACATTGTCGGGTACTCGCTACGTTGGAGATACTGCACAAGACTATATTTTTGGTGAAGCTGTTCAATACGGACTACTAGATAACAGAAAAACTAATTTTATAATTACACATGGTGGAGTAACACTGACAGGAGAAATAACAATTTGCAATATAGTTGACACAGGAGGAGACCCTAACGCATTAGCTACAATAAGTTGTGAGTTCCATTTCAATGGATTACCAGCGATTACAGGAGGAGTATTAGGTAATTTACAAGTTGTATCTGTTGCTGGAACACTGAGCGGAGATACTGCAATATATGTAAATCCTGCATTGACAGAAACAAGCTATGTTTATAAAACAGCCGCTACGGTTGATTTCCCTGAATATGACGAAGATTTGTCGAGTGGATGGACGGCTTGGAATGGTACAGACGATATTACGGCAACAACAGGCAATCAAATTGTTATTGCCGAGGTTGATGCTAGTACATTGGCTAAATTAGCTGGTAGGGCGACAGTAACATCTAAGGCATAATAAAAAACTAGTCAAGGAAGGTAAAAAATTATGTTTGAATTAAAAAGAAGTGAATTGTTAAAAGAAGAAGTTAAAATAAACGGTGAGATTATAACAACAGAGCTAAATTTATCAAAAAATTCTAAAAATATATTAAAAGATATTAAAGATTTGCAAGTCATACAAGTAAATTTGCAACAAGAAAAAGATTTGTATGAAAACTTGCAAAGACTTGGAGAAATAACTATAAAAATAATTAAAATGTTTTTTGGAAACAATGCAAATAAAGTTTTAGAGTTTTATAGTGTAAAAGAATCTTTTGATAAAAATGAAAGAGTAATTTCTACTGAAAATACCGAGGAAATGTTGATCGAAGTAATGCCTTTTCTAGTTAGCTTGTTACCCAAGATACATGATTTTATGTCAAAAAAACAACAACAGTTTGCAGAAAGCATAAAAGGGAAAAGTGTTAGATAATGTATGATATTTTATACATTGACGATTCCAAAATTAAATACAAAGATAAAGTGTACAATATTAATATAGCCTTCAATCGTGTGTTGAGGGCTATAGATATATTAGAAGATGAATCTTTAGAGGAATCCGAAAAAGCAACATATAGTTATGAATGTTTTTTTGATGAAAAGTACAAGCTAAACATAAATGAAAAGGTAGAACTAGTTAACAAAGTATTTGAGCATATCAATAGTTTTGCAAGAGGTAAAAAGAAAGTTAATGACGAAATAGTCATGGATATTAAGCAGGATTTTGAGTATATTTATTCTTCATTTATGATGAATTATGGGATTGATTTAGTGGAAGAAGTTGATAAATTATCCTGGATAAAATTTATGTCTTTACTTGGGGGATTATCTGAAAAAACAAAAATGAGTGAAGTTATAAAAATAAGGTCTATGAAAGTTCCAAAGGCAACTAAAGATAATGCAGAGCATAGAAATAACATTATAAAAATGAAAGCTTATTATTCCTTGGAGCAGAAAGAAGGAAATTTCCAACAGCAACTAAATGATTTGTTTGGAACATTAAAAGGAATGGCAAAGCCTAAAAAGAAAAAAGGTAGGTGATAGTTTTGGCTAATCAAGATGGACAAGTTTTATATCGGGTTGTCATAGACGATAGTAATGTTGGCAGTGATATGCGAGGGGTTGAAAATGAAGTTGAAAAAGGCACTAGTAAGCTGAAAGACAAGGCTAAATCTAGTGCTAAGGCTATTGGACTTAGTTTAGGCACTATTGCCGTTGGAATTGGTGCAATGGCTATAAAAGGTGCTGACGATATGGACAAGGCAATGAATCAATTTATCGCCAGTACAGGAAAAGGAGCAGAAGAAGCCGAAAGATATCAAGGTGTATTAGAGTCTATTTACACTAATAACTACGGTGAATCATTTGAAGATATAGCTGATAAAATGGGGCTTGTTAATCAACAAATGGGTGATTTATCCGATGAAGAATTAAAGAGAGTTACCGAACAGGCTTATTTATTACAAGATACTTTCGAAATAGAGTTCAGCGAGTCAATAAGGGGTGTAAATGCTCTTGTAAAGCAATTTGGAATAAGTTCCGAAGAGGCTTTCGAACTACTAACACAAGGAGCGCAAAAAGGACTAAATCAAAATGAGGATTTAGCAGATCAAGTTGCAGAATATGCGGGTCATTTTGCTGATTTAGGACTTACTGCAGACGAATTTTTTAACTCAATGGTAAATGGTAGTGCTGATGGTGCCTTTCAGATGGACTATTTAAACGATGCCGTAAAAGAATTCGGTATTAGAGCCAAAGACGGTTCAGATGCCTCAGCCGAAGCGTTTCAACAACTAGGATTTGATGCTGAAAAAATGACAAAAACTTTTGCAGACGGTGGCGATGCGTCGGCGGTTGCATTTATGGACATTACGCAAGCTTTATCCGAAGTTGACAATGCGGTTAAGCAAAATGAACTAGGTGTAGCATTATTCGGCACTAAATTTGAGGATTTAGGTGTTGATGCAATAAATGCTTTAACTGATATAAATGGCGAGATGGACATGACAGGCGATTCCTTAAAGAAAATGGAAGATATAAAATATGGTTCTACCTCAGAAATGCTAGAAGGTTTGAAAAGAAGTGTAGAACCATTGCTGATTGACTTGGGGCAAGGATTAATTCCAATATTGCAAGAAATAGCAACATCTTTAATGCCAGTAGTAGAACAATTATTGCCAGTTTTTAGTGAGTTATTAATGGGTTTGATACCTCCAATAGCAGAAATAATTGAAGCATTATTGCCAGTTTTTGTAGAATTAATAGAAATGCTGATACCTCCATTTCTGCAAATAATTGAAATGATATTGCCAGTTTTTTTAGAATTATTGAATGTATTAATACCGATTTTTTCTAACATAATTGAATTATTAATGCCTTTAATTGAGTTGTTTATGGGATTACTAGAGCCAGTTTTAACACTTATTTCCCAGGGTATAACTCCATTGATTGAAATTTTAGGCAGACTAATGAAAGGTATATTAGATGTATTAATAATGGATTTAAGAGTAGTTTCTGGAGTTTTTAAAGAAGTATTTAGCACTATAGTTGGTTACGTGATGGACCAGGTTAAATTATTAACAAGCACATTATCAAGTTTAATTGACTTTATAAAAAATGTGTTTACTGGGAATTGGTCGGGTGCTTGGGGAAATGTAAAAGATATATTCGGCAACATTTGGGAAGGAATAAAAAATGCTTTTAAGCTACCATTCAATGTAATAATTGGTGGTGTTAATGGATTTTTAAGTGGCTTAGATGGGATAGGTATACCTGATTGGGTACCTGTTGTTGGTGGCAAAAAGTTTAGTTTTCCTTATAGAATCCCTAAGTTAGCAAAAGGCGGAATTGCAACAGATGAAACACTTGCTACGGTTGGAGACAATCCGAACGCAAAAATAGATCCAGAGGTTATTGCACCCCTGAGTTCTCTAAAAAAATTATTAGGATTAGATATGAACAGGTCGGCACTTGATAGTTCAAAGATTGTATATAACAACATAACTGTAAGAGATAATGTAATTGATGATAGTAACATAGACACAATAGGGACTAATTTTATGAATAAATTAAAAAGAGATGGTAATTATTAAGAAAGGGGTGTTTCATGGCTGGTTTAGATAGTTTTGTAAAGCTATATAGTAACTTTAACAGCACTATATCAGATGATTACGGAGGAAAAACACTAACTGGAAATGGTAGTGCAAGTATTTCGACAAGTGTAAAAAAGTTTGGAGCAGGAAGTCTATTATTAGCTAGTGCAACAAGTGATTTTGTGAGTATAAGTGACCATGCAGATTTTGACTTAGGAAGCGGAGATTTTGAGATTGATTTACAAGTAAGGTTTGTTAGTTTGCCAAGTGCAAGTAACAGAATGTGTTTATTTAGTAGCTGGAACGATACTACAGATGAAGGTTATATGTTGTCTTTGTATAATAATGCTGGTAGGTATGAACTAGAATGGAAATATACTACAGATGGAAGTACGGAAAAAACACAAAATATAGATTGTAATATTGTTATAGATACATTTTATCATATAGCAGTTTGCAGAGATTCAACAGATATTGCAATATTTTTAGATGGGACTAACATAGGTGGATATTACATAGGCACAGACACTATACATAATAGTGCAGAGGATTTTAAGCTAGGTGCTTATAACACAACGGAAACAGACTTTCTAAATGGTTATATAGATGAATTTAGATTTTCAAAAGGAATTGCAAGATATACTATAAGTTCATTTACTCCACCGACAGTAGCATTTACTAATGATGCTAATACTTCACTATTACTACACATGGACGGTTCAGATGATTCAACAACATTTACGGACAGTTCGACATCGGCTCATACAATGAGCGCAAATGGTGATGCTAAATTAAAAACATCTGACTCCTTTTCTGGTAAATTTGGCAGTGCAGTTGCTTATTTTGATGGTTCAAGTTCAACTTACTTATCAATTCCAGATTCTACGGATTGGACATTTAGCAACAATGATTTTACAATAGACTTTTGGGTTAATTTTAAAGATGTTACAACTGTACAATATGTAGGGTTGGTAGATCAGCGTACAAGTGCTTTACCAAATTATAGCTTTACCATTTTTATGAATTATAACAAAGTGAATTTTTCTAGCAGATTGTTAGGAGTTACTACATTCACACAAGCTTTTTCAGTGGACACATGGTATCATTTAGCATTTGTAAGAAATAGCACAACAATTACTCTGTACGTTAATGGTACAGCAGATGCAACAACAATAAGTGCAGGCACTACGGCTTTAGATGATTCTACAGAAACGCTAAAAATTGGGGCATATAAACAATCAACAGTACAAGGTTTTTTAAATGGGTACATGGACGAAATTAGAATTAGCAAAAATACCGCAAGATGGACAACTAATTTTACAGCTCCTTCGAGCGAATATTCAAGTGATGCAAACACTCAACTTTTATTGCATTGCAATGGTTCTACTGGAGATACAACATTTACTGACGATGGTAATACAACACACACAGTTACGGCAAATGGAAATGCAAGACTACAAGGAGCATACACAATTTCACCTGTGATTGGAACTGCAATGGGAAAATTTGATGGCGTAGGTGATTCGGTAACAACAGCCGACAGCTCGGATTTTAATTTTTCTAATAATAATTTTGCAGTAGAGGGATATTTTAGTTTTTCTAACTTTCCTAATTCTGGTAATTATTTCGGACTGAGCGGTCAATGTTACAATGGAATATCAAATCTTAGTTACTTACTTACTATGTATAATAATTCTGGAAATCATGAGTTGATTTTTGCTTTTTCTTTCAACGGAACAACCCAGAGAAGTTGCTTAGCAAAATATCAATTTAGTTTGAATACCTGGTATCATTTTTCCGCATTTAGAATTTCTGATACTGTTTATTTAGCCGTGGAGGGAAAAGTGTTAGATTCATACTTTGTTTCTACGACATCTTTGTACAATAGTAGTCAAATATTAGTTGTTGGGGCTAGATATAAAGGATTCAGTGGAATTTCTGAATTTTTAGATGGATACATAGACGAATTAAGAATTTCAAACGGTGATGGAAGATACACACCAGCATCATTTACACCACCAATAACAGAGTATTCAACAGGTGATGCAACCGCACCAACAATAACAGATTTAAATCCAGAATCGGGCGATAATAAAGTTTTAGTATCTCAAAATTTATCAATTACATATAATGAAAATGTTACTGCAGTAAGTAGTAAATACATAAATATTTATGATTTTTACGGCACATTGTTTGAACAAATTGAAGCGACAAACGCAAAAGTTACTATTGTAGACAATGTAGTTACTATCAACCCTACAGATAATTTTTCATATGGGAAAATATACTATGTTTTGATTGATGCTGGGGCGTTTGAAGATGCAAGTAGCAACGGAACAGATGCAGTAACAGATCCTGCGTACTGGAATTTCAAGACACAATCATATGATTTTGATAATACGATTATAGAAATAAACGATGAAGATTATACTGATAAGGCACATATGCCAAGTATAAAAATAGTTACCCAAGATAATTTTTCTAATAGTGCATCATTGAAAATTGTAGATAATAGTAATTTTATTGAAATGGGAATGGAGTTAATTATAAGAGATACAGTTACAAGCGAAATTTTGTTTGGTGGGCTTATCCAAGAACCTAAAAAAACATTGCTAAGTCCAGAATTTATGGTATTAGATATCTATGCCGAAGGTTACAAACAAATTTTTGGAAGAAGAACATTTGTAGTTGATGCACAAAATACTACCGCCGGAGCAATCGTTGACCAAACTTTTACCGATTTTATTAAGGTTGGTTCTTCTACTAGTGAAGAATTGACGGAAGGTAATATTGCAACAGGGGCAACTATAGAAAACTATGTGAAACCAGCAGAACCCGCAATGAAAATATATAATGATTTAGCTAATTCTAGTGGGTTTAAGTGGTGGGTTACAAATGAAAAGGCTTTTTATTTCCAAGCAGAGCCCACATATGTTGATAATACATCTACAAAAGTTTTGACACCAGACAAGACCGATGCAGGATATATAAATTGCGTGGATATGCCTACCTTTATTGAAGATTCTAGCAAGTTTAGGACTAGACAATTTGTAGTTGGAAAAAAATTAGAAAATGGATCGGTTGTTGGTTCATACACTGATACTACTAAAGAAACTGCAATGGCTCTAATCTATGGAAGTGGTGTTTTTGGTTCAGTTTTAACTAACAGGAATATAAATAATACATCTGACGCGAATGACATGGCAGAAACAGAAGTTAAAACATATGTCAATCCTGCTAAAATTAAATTTAAAACCTATGACAAAATAAATGTACTTGAATTAATAAGTGTAGATATTAGCTTATTAGGAATATCTAGTGAAACTTACAAAGTTACAAAAGTAACTAAAAAAATAGATTCTACTTTGAGAATTTTGAGTACAATTGAGTGTGAAAAATATGTTGCAGCAACAAAGCAAAAAAGAGTTTGGACAGATGATTTTGATGAAATGCTAAAAAGTAATAATGAAAAAGATGAGCAAAAAGAAGTTTTATATGATGAATGGACCGCAGGAGGTACAATTGTCGCAACCACTGGGTCAGATGTAAGAACTATAACAGCTATAATTGATACTGATTTACCATTGCACACTCATTATACAATTGTTGGAACTTGTGCAGGTGCAGGAACGGTTACAATAGTAGTTGCAATTGATGCTACAGCTAAAAAAACTTATACATTTGATGTAGTCGCAGGGAATTTCAGCAAGACTTTAGCTTATCCAATTCAAGCTATCACAACAAGTGGATCGTCTTCGATTACTGCTACAACAACAACAACAGTGAATTTAGTTATTGCGGCTGCTGACTTAACATTTTGGGTAGGTTCTAACTAAATATGATATAATTATATTATTAAACTAAAGTGAGAGGAAGTGAAATTGATGGATTACAATGATATATTAACAAGCATTGCTGGTACTACACCTTTTGTAACTTTTTTAATTTGGTACATACTAAGCGAGCGCAAGGCTAGACAAGATGACAAGATTTATACCAGAAAGAAAAATGATGAGAGAGACCAAGCTTTCACAGAGTTGTTATTGAAAAATCACGAGGTCTTGGATGGTGCACAAGATGTTATGAAAGCACTTGCAAATAAATATGACGACCTAAAAAAAATGATTGAAAAAGAGTTAACAGAAATCAACAAAGATGTAAAAGATATCTATAAGAAATTAGGTGAGAGCGATGTTTAAGATATATTTAAGTCCATCTACACAGGAAAAAAATATAGGTTATGGTAAATTTGGTGCTGAAGAAGAAAGAATGAATATTTTATGTGATAAGGTGCAACAGATTTTATCACAGTACAATCAATTTACTATCTATAGAAATAATCCTAACTGGAAACTCTCAGAAGTCATTACAGACAGTAATTATTATGATATTGATTTACACCTAGCAATACATTCTAACGCGAATAATGGCAAATCTAGAGGTTGTGAGGTGTATTGTAATAAGTTTGATACTGAAAGTCATGTTTATGCTAATGTATTTTACAAAAATTTAGAAGGATTGACACCTACTAAAGATAGGGGTGTTAAAGAAGGATATAACTTCTATGGTCAAAGTAAGCACATGGCAGAACTCTATAAAACGCTTGCGAATGCAGTATTAATCGAAGTAGCTTTTCACGATAACAAAGATGATGCAAAGTGGATTATTGAAAACACAGATTTGATTGCTGAAAACATTGTAGACTCAATCCTAGAAATTTTTGAAGTTGAGAAGGTTTTGGAGAATAATGTCGAATTTTTGGATATCGAAAGTCACTGGGCGAAAGATGATATTAACAAAGCATCTAGCTTAGGACTTGTGAAAGGCTACGGACACAATAAGTTTAATCCCAATAGTAATTTAACCAGGGCAGAAGGTACCGCAATGATAATAAATTTATATAGATTATTAATTGACAAATAATTTTAGTAGAGATATTATTTATATGTTAGTTTTATATGCTATAGATGAAATACTCGGTTGCATCCTTTCCCAAAAGTGCAACCGAGTATTTATTTTGATTAATCAATGCTTTAAATCAATTTATTTATTACAATCTAAGCATATATCTAAGTATTTTCTCTTTGTCATATTATCAACCGCCCTTTCTAATTGTTATTTCTTTCTCTAAATATTTTATGTAGCAGAACTCTAAAGAATCTTTATTGACAGAACATCTATTCTTTATTATATTTCTAGCTATATTTAATCTAATTCTATCTGGTATTATATATAATTCACACAGCTTATTTAACATTGAATTTTTAGAAATATATCTTCTATCTTTTTCTATATTGCATAAATATGATGCTGATATATCCAATTCCTTTGCGACTTCTCTAAGCGATAAACCGTTGTAAATCCTTTGTGTTTTAAAAAATGCTCCTATATTCTCCATCTCTAAACCTCCACCTTATAATAATTAAACCATTTCTGCTTTATACTTATATTTGTAATTGTCAAGCACAGCACAAGCCGTTAATATATGTTTGTTATACTCTGTTATAGCTTCAATTTCAGTATCTGCATAGCATCTTGCATCCTTTAATACGCTACTTTTTTTTAGCTGTTTTGTGCCTTTTTTGTACTCATAAAATCTATTAATCTTTACAACTCCTAAAACTGGTTTACATATGTTTCCACCTTGGAATCCATATTTCCCATTATTAACTCTAAACGCAAATCCCCATACCTCCCTATTTTCTGGAACTTCTTTTTCATATCCATAAATTTGACTTTCTCCATACATTGTTGTATATACCATAATCTAAACCTCCACTTTATAATAATATTTTTCATACTCATCTTTTTGGTACTGCCTTTGCTCAAAATTATTAATATTGCTATAAACTTCTTCCTGCTTGGGAACCTGATATTCATTTTCTATAGCCTTCACAAAGAACCCTTGAGCATTTTTCTTATCAACCGTGCTAAACTTACTCCAATTATTTGCATACTCTAGAATCTTATCCTCGCCTTTCAAATTGTATAAATAGGAAAGAGATTTAGGATTGATTTTAAAGCCTGTTTTATCTTCAATGGTTTTTGAAATATTTGAAATAATATTGGAATCCACCACCGCATCTGTTGTTGTTGTATTCTCTGTTATATTCTCTGCTGTATTCTCTGTTAAAGAATTTACCTTTTGGTTAAAATCCATTTTACCTTTTGGGTAAAGTCCATTTTGACCTTTAGGTAAATTCGATTTTACCCTTTGGGGAAATTCCATTTTACCCTCTGAATTAATTTTATTTATTTCAGATATTAAAATATCTACATTTAATTTAATGTGTTTCATTGGAGCTCCATTAAATTTTTTCAATTTAGTGGTAACTATTCCTTTATTTTGGAGTATTTTAATACTTCTATCGAATTGTTTTTCAGATATTCTACATTCTGAATACCAATCACTTCTACCTTTTGCTAACCATAATTCACCGTCAATTGTAACTCTTAATTTTGTTTTTCCTTCTTTGCTTGGTAAGTTCCAATAAATTATTTGAGATAATAACAACCCTGTTATAATATCACCAGCAACATCAACATATATTGTTTTAAAATCAATAGTATCCCTTGAGTTTTGTTCCCAAAATAAAAAATCATTAGTATTCATTTAATGGACCTCCAATTATTTTATTTTAATAATTTATAATCACAATGAGCAACCTTACCATTTATTCTATTTCTTTTAACTTCAAGATACCCATTATCAACAAGTTCTTTTATTCCACTTCTCACACTTGACATACCATCCTTAGAGCTACTAGACAATAAATCTAATGTTATTTTTTTGTTTTCTTCATTGTACATTTTAATCAAAGCGTATATGCCCCAAGATTTAAGTGATATATTATTCATAAACATTTTCAATGTAATCATCTCCTTTTCGTTTTCCTATTTAATATTATCACAACTAGGTAAAAAAGTAAACACATAAATAAAAACACCGTATACCCAATTTGGGGACACTGGAATATTGATATTGAAATTACTATGTAAAAACTATAAAAAAAAGGGGCATTGCCCCTATCCTTCTTCTAAGTATTTATTTAGGATTTTATAATGTTCCCAATCAAAGGTACCATCTTTTTTTAATCTATAACCTTTTGCCTTATCATCTGAACAACCACTTAAAAAGTATTGTTTATCTGTACCACCCATACAACTTTTTGTAAATCCATAACAATTACAATTTACACAATGGAAACAAATATAAGCAATCAAGCAACCGCCACAGCATCTATTGTCACCATAAACTATACATTTAGAATTATCAGTTTTATATTTTATGCTTTTATATCTATTCCTTGTATTTGCTTTTGTACAGATATATCTATTTTTTCTATATTTTTCAATTGTTTTTAATACTAAATATTTAATATTCATTTTATTTTAAACTCCTTTAAATTTATTCTTCTAAGTATTTTTTCAAGTTCTTCTTAAATTGTCTCTTTTTGTCGCTTTTTATCTTTTTTAGTTCTAATTTTGGAGGTTTCCCAGCTTCCTGAATAATTTTATTGTGGTGCAGAATGAGTATTTCGCTTGCGACC
>Ga0316187_10000362_pt1 | contig 34554 bp, 36 predicted proteins | sample CroRivburrow1_MG_FD_204927 | JGI IMG/M metagenome (GOLD analysis project Ga0316187, IMG submission 204927) | Coastal sediment microbial communities from Maine, United States - Cross River worm burrow 1 | ecosystem: Environmental > Aquatic > Marine > Coastal > Sediment | place: USA: Maine... | reverse complement strand
AAGTTGCACTCACCGGACCGTGTGACAATCCCTCTTAATGTAGCGAAATTAATGAGCTTCTTCTGACCGTCCGGAACCCTCGGAATTGAATTATTCTCCGCTCGGTGCATAGCTGCCCATGGCCGAACTGAGAACTAATCTTCCATGAGATTTATTTCCATGGGACTTCTGCAGTGCGCTCGATAGCAGAATTGCATTCCCCTCGGCTGGCGAAATGGCACTAAATATCTGGTGATTGACTGTCCTCGCACTCGACTTTGTCTTGGGTAGTGGCCGGGGAATTTCGTGATAGTCAGTATCAGCATGGTCCGAAACGAATCACTGTGTGACTAATTAGCGGTATACGATCAAGCACTGTCCATCATCCGGGAAGTGTCTCGGATGAGTAAGGAGTCGTGTCATACTACGCGCCCCGAAGGAGATTCAATGACCATGACCAGAACCATGACGACTGGCGCCACGATTGCGTTGATTACCATTGCTTCATTGCTTGCCGCTTGCTCAAAACCCGCAGAACCCGAGGTTGTGCAAGAGCAGGCTGTGCCAGCGATAATTGACCAGACCGAGGTGCCCGTTGGACGTCTTGGCGAGGTTGTTCAACCGGTTCATTACCGGCTTGAATTACAGATCAATCCTGGCCAGGAGAGCTTCTCCGGCAACGTTGAAATTGACGTGGAAGCTAAGGCGGCATTGAGCAGCATCTGGCTGCATGGCAAAAACCTGGAAGTCTCTGATGTGTGGCTGACCGATAGTACTGACTCGCGCATCGACGCCACGTACGGGCAGCGTCATGACTCTGGCGTCGCGCTCATTACGCCTGCACGGGCCGTTGGACCGGGTGCCCTCACCCTGCATTTTGAATACACCGCGCCTTTCAATACCTTACCCAATGCCCTGTTCCGGGTGGAACGCGGTGAAGGCACATACGCTGCAACACAGTTCCAGCCCATCGCTGCCAGGCAGGTTTTTCCCGGTTTCGATGAACCCGGATTCAAGGTGCCGTTTGATATCAGCCTGATCACGCGGACCGGCGACGTGGCCATCACCAATACGCCGGAAATTTCAGCCGAAGTGCTGGGCGATAACTTCACACGCCGTGTTTTTGAGACCACCCGTCCGCTCCCCACCTATTTGCTGGCATTCGCTGTTGGCCCCTACGACCTGGCCGATTACGGCATGATTCCCCCGAACGATGTTCGTGACCGGGAATTGAGTTTGCGGGCCATCGCGGCAGCTGGCCAGGGAAAGCAGTTGCAATACGCACTGGATCACACGCCCGGCTTGCTGGGTGAGCTGGAAAACTATTTCGGCATCCCTTATCCCTACCAGAAACTGGATCTGATCGCGGTTCCCACCAGTTTTGGCGGCGCCATGGAGAATGCTGGCGCCATTACCTATGACGAATACCTGATCCTGATGGACGAGTCGGCAGCGCTGGATCAGCGCCGCGCTTACACGTCGGTGCACGCCCATGAGCTGGCTCACATGTGGTTCGGTGACCTGGTCACTCCGGACTGGTGGACCGACATCTGGCTTAACGAGTCCTTTGCCACCTGGATGGCGGGTAAAGCGGCTGATGCGTACTGGAAAGAAGGCGAATTCGATCGCAATATTCTGAGGGGTGCACTGGGCGCTATGGGTGGGGATTCGCTCGCATCCGCCCGGCAGATCCGTGAGCCGGTGCAGCATAATGATGCGATCGGCGATGCCTTTGACGGTATCACCTATCAGAAGGGCGGCGGTGTTCTGTCCATGCTGGAGCGCTTCACCGGCGAAGAAGAATTCAGGGATGGAATCCGCTTGCACATGGAGCGGCACGCTGACGGAGTGGCCAATGCCGAGGACTTCATTGCTTCCGTTGCAGAGGGGTCCGGCCGCGGTGAGATCAAGGCCGCATTCACATCGTTCATCGAGCAGCCAGGCGTCCCCTTGCTGAACGTGCAGGTCCAGTGTGAAACAGGACAAACCCCTTCGTTGCAGGTCAGTCAGACCCGCTATGCCCCGCTCGGTTCATCGATTGACCCACAGGCAAGCGAATGGCGCGTGCCCATGTGCGTCAGCTACATGGATGGCGGTGAGAGCAAGAGCGAGTGTGCGCTGCTGAGGGAAAAAAGTCAGTCCATACCGCTGGATTCGGAGAATTGCCCTTCAATGCTGCACCCCAATGCGGATGGCGCCGGTTATTACCGGTTCGCGATGGATGAAACGTGGTGGCAGGGGCTGATCTCTGGCATAGCCACCATGGACCCAAAGGAAGCGCTGGTAGTGGGCGACAGCCTCGATGCCGGTTTCCGGGCTGGTACCGTCTCAGCAGAGACCTATGTCAAGGGCATGACCGCATTGGTCAATCACGATGCATGGGATGTTTCCGACGCGGGATTCAGTCACCTGGAGAATATTTCCGACCTCCTTGAAGCGGAGGAACTTCCACCGGTGCTCAAGGCATTTCAAGAGATTGCGAAACCCCGATGGACACGGTTGCAGGGAGACGACGGTCACGACGCCGAATTGCTCAATTCCCGCCTGCAGCGTTTCCTGATGGTGGTCGCCCGGGACGCGGAATTGCGTGCCCCGATGGCCGCAAAGGCAGCGGCCAGGATTGGTGTGGACGGCGAACCCGATCCATCAGCGGTTGATGCCGCTGAACTGGAAACGGTACTCAGTATTGGAGTGCAGGACCTGGGGGAACCGTTTTTCGACGCATTGCTGGAACAGGCGCTGACCTCTGAGGACCGGGCGTTTCGTAATGACGCATTGGGCGCCCTCGCACGGGCTGAAGACCCGGCACTGGCGGCTAAGCTCCAGGTTCTCATGCTGTCAGGTGAGTTACAGGGTTACGAGCCGCTGTACATGATGAATCGTCAAATGGCCCGAGCCGCGACCAACGGGCTCACGCATGCCTGGTTGCTGGAAAATAATGAGGCAGTGTTCGGGTTGATTCCCGAACAGTTCCGGGCCCGGGTCATTGCGGGGTTGGGTGCTTACTTCTGCAGCAACGAACAGGCTGACGAGTGGGAAGCCTACGTCCTCGAACACGCTGCTGAGTTACCGGGCTATGACCGACCGCTGGCACAAGCCACAGAGACTGTGCGCCTGTGCGCCGCATTAAGAGACGCCAGTGCCGGGGATCTTCTAGCCGCTCTCACAGAGAAGGAACCGGGATAGAACGTGATTCGCAGTTCTGTCAGCCCGGTGTTTTTGATTCAGGCTGAAGTGGGTATATGATTCTCCGGGATGTCTCAGTCAAAAACCCGTTTGATCATCCTGCTCTTCTTCGCATCCGGCGCTCTGGCGCTGATGTACGAGGTCGTCTGGGCCCGGATGATGTCCCAGGTTTTCGGCTCGACAGCACTCGCTGTCGGAACCGTGCTGGCAGCCTGGATGTCCGGCATGGCTCTTGGAGCCTGGAGGATAGGAAGGCACGCTGACAACCACCCTAATGGAATGCGGCTTTATGCCTGGCTGGAAATCGGTATCGCGCTGACGGCACTGGCCGCGCATGTCCTGATTGATCATCTCGGAACGGCTCACCAGCTGATCTACCAATGGACCGGATCTTCAACATGGTTTTTTGGCGTAACACGCTTCTTGCTGGCATTCCTGATCATCATGGCTCCGACCTCACTGATGGGCGCCACCCTGCCCGTGCTGGTGAGGTTCCTGACCCGTCGCCAGACCCCCATCGGAATGAATATCAGCACGCTTTATGCGGTCAACACCTTCGGCGCGGTTTGCGGCGTATTGCTGACCGGCTTTTTCCTGATTGGCCGCTATGGCATCCATGTTCCGGTCTATCTGGCAGTGGCCGGCAACCTGGCCATTGGCCTGGCTGCCCTGGCAATCTCCTCACGCTCTCCGGATGCTGGCAAAGAACGCCCGACTGACAGGACCAAACCCTCCGGGCAGCTACCAAAGGGGGGTCTCCAACCTGGTACAGCCATTTACCCAATCATCCTGTTCGGCCTGGGATTGTCAGGATTCACTTCCTTCGCCTATGAAATCTACTGGACCCGCTCGCTGGTTTTCATCCTCGGAAATTCAACCTATGCGTTGACCACAATGCTGGCAGCCTTTTTGACCGGTATCGCGCTCGGGGGTTATGGCGCCCGATTTTTGCTGAAACCTGGCTGGGATCGCCCGGTCATTTTTGGCTGGGTGCAAATTCTGCTTGGTTTCTTCTCTGCGCTGGCGTTGCCGCTGCTCTTCAGCACTTCGGATCCACAGTCTCTTACCGAGTATTTTCTGCGCACTTCCGGCGAAGCGGTCACGCTGACCTTGAGCGGCTTTGGCGTGGCTTTCCTGGTCATGCTGGTTCCAGCCGTACTGATCGGAACCACTTTCCCCCTGGTGGGACAGATTTTTGAAGGCAAGCCCGAAAATTCCGGCACAACCGTGGGTAGAATTTACGCCGTCAACACGCTGGGGAATGTCCTGGGAGCACTGCTGCCTGGATTAGTGCTGCTAAGTTGGCTGGGTATTCAGAAGGGCATCATTGCCATGGCTGTGCTCAATATCGGCCTGGGTTTATCGGTGCTGTCACTGCGACTGCTCAGGCCGGCATCCAGCATGGCATGGAGATGGGTTCTCCCCGCGATCCTGGTGGCCGCCATAGTGACGCTCGGCCTGGTACCTGTTCAGTTCCAGTTCCCCTCCGATGGAGAGCAGCCCTTCTTCCGAACCCTTTACTATCGCGAAGGTCCGCTGGCTACCACCAAGGTCTATGCAAACCCCAGGAATGGTGAAAAGCACATCAGTGTGGACGGCATCGTTATTGGTGGCACCGGCCAGTCCGAATACAAGCAGATGTTGTTGGCCCACCTGCCTAAACTGCTGCTGGATGATGTGTCCACGGAACTTTCTGTTGGCGTGGGCTCAGGTATTCTGCTCGGCGAGAGCCTGCGGCATGAGGGTGTGAGCAAAATCAAGGGGATCGAAATCGAACCCAGCGTCGTTGAAGGCGCAGCCTTCTTTGCCGAGGAAAATTTCAACGCGCTGGACAACCCCCGGCTGGACGTTATCGTGGATGATATCGCCAGCTACCTGCGCACCCATACCGATGTCTTCCAGGTCATATCTGCCGATGAAAAAACGGCCGATGAGTACGCTTCCAATGGATTTTCCTACTCAAGCGAGTACTACGAGTTGCTTCGAGAACATCTCGCGCCAGGTGGCCTGGCAATGCAATGGGTGCCCACAACTCTTCCCTCCAGGCAGTACCGTATGGTTTTGAAAACCTTTGCGGAGAGTTTTCCCTATGTGCAGCTCTGGTATTTCCTTCCCGCTCACAAGCGTGGGCCATTCAATACGATCCTGATTGGTTCGAAGGAACCCATATCGCTCAAGCTTGATGACATCCGCAAACGCTTTGCCGCTGCAAAGGAAGCCATGATCAATCTCGAAGCCTATGGATTGACTTCGGCTGAAGCGGTCCTGCCACATTACGTGGCGGATCGCGATACCTTGCTTGATCGCCTTGAAGAGACGCCTGTGAACAGCCTCGACTTCCCCCGCTATGAATTCTTTTTTCCCTGGGAATATGGCTACCAGAGGCAGGCACAATTCATCGCCAACCATGCGTTCATCATCGGGATGAAGAAGGTTTCTCTCTTGAGTTTCCTGGACAGCCTGGAGATGAATGCACCGGAAACGACGAGGATGATGCAAACCCTGGCCGCAGAGTTTCGCTATCTCAACGGTTTTCAGAAATTCCTGCAAGGCATGGGGCTTAACGAACAGTATAAAGTCTTCGACGATGCACTGGCCGTTGCACCCTGGAACGACAGCCTCAGGGCGAGAATCTATTTACAGTATCTCTACAACGCGTCTACCCGAAGATTACCGGAGGAACGCGCCCGGTTGATGAAACGTGCAGAAGCTTTATATCCGGAGCGATGACGCCCTGCCATTGCGGTGGGCGCCGAGGTCGAAACAGATACAGCCATAACCGGCTGTATCTGTTGACCAGATCCGTCAGTCAGCTGGCTTGTATTTATACTTCTGCCCACCGATCGAAGCTTCGTACATGAGCCCACCTTTTGCCACGGTGAACACAGCCATGCCCCGCTTCCACATGCCCGCGCCCTTGGTGTCACCAGCGCTGGCTGAAGCACCCTCGGTGCCGGCACCTGCGGCAGCGCCATAGGTCAACGCAACGGCAGTGGCATCTGCGCCAAATTCAAAATTTCCCTTGGTGAATTCTTCGTATGTATCCTTATTTTTGAACAGGATGATCTGGCTGTATGCCTGGCCGCCCAGCTGAAAACCGATCGTTACCTGGCCCATCGAAACATTACCGGTGTGCGTGCCACCGGCAAACACGCAGCCGGTGCCGCCGGCGCCGCCAATGCCTACGCCACCTTTGCCGATGGTCGGCATCACTGCATAGCCATAAGATTCGGCCAACATTTCCGAAACGTTGCCCAGTTCTTTGAAGGTTGACACGGTTGCCTTGCATTCCTCCACGGTAGCGGCAGCCTGCGCCACGGAAAACATGGATGTAAGCAGCAATGCAGTAAGCAGCAGTAAGGTTCGTCTCACGATAGTTTCTCCTCGGTATGACCAAAAATAAGTGGGTGAAAACAATTGCCAGCCCGCCGCCTGCCAGCGACGGTGCTAAACAATACAATCGATTATTCTACAGGGATACGCATCGGCGCACATTGGCAACAATCATCAGCAGCGCGAAATTTCCCTGAACCCACCCACGGTGGCAGCGACTTTTTCATACACTTCGGCCAATTGTCCGGCATCCAGCCCGAACTCACCACCCTCTGCAGCCGTTGCGGCCGCTTCGGTGACATTGGGTTCTTTACCGGCGTCACGCTGCACGCAAAGCTCGTTCGCCACGGTCATGGCGACCCGCAGGTCGTGAACGAAGCTGCAGGAATCCTCCCAATGGCCAGCGTGTGGTTTGAACTGCACGGCGCTCAGGACTTGATCCCTGAGTTGGTCACCACTGCTTTCACAATGACCCAGTTCCCGGTGCATTTGCGCCATCAGCATCTTGCCGTGATCGGTCAGCCAAAGGACACCCTCAGGCAATTCCTGGCCTGTCAGCATCCGGTCCAGTAAATCGTGTAATTGCCGAGCGTGGCCGGCATCACCCTCTTGTGCGCCATGAAGATGGGCGTCCAAAGAGGCGTTGATAGTGGCTTCCGCCATGCGTCTGTTCGTCATGATTCCGTCTCCTCATCAGATGGCAACGCGATCGGACAAAAGACCTTTAGATTAAATAAACCTAACATACAGCTGATTAACCGGAGCTTAAAACTATTTTGCAATTCTGATCTATACTCAAGCCGGCCAGGACAAAAATCCAAGGCACCCCCAGAGGAACTATAAAATGCGGCTACTGTTTACCTCACTGATTTACTTCATATTATTTAGCTCGCCGGCAGCAGCTCAACTCGCAGAAGAAAAGCTCAGCATGGCCATGTTTCCAGAGCCACAAGACAGCTGGTTCCTGATCAAGTCGAGTAGTGGCAGCTTTGTGTTCGATGGTGATACCGGAGAGATGCAGGGCCTGATTTCACATAACTGGTACACGCCTGCAGTAGTGCCCAACCTGGAAAGAAAGGAGACCTACCTGGTCGAATCCTGGTTTTCCCGCGGTACGCGCGGTACGCGGCAGGATGTCCTCTCGATAGTGGATATGACCACCCTGACCCCCAAGGCTGAAATTGATATTCCAAACAAAGCGGCAGCCCTTTCATTTCGTAACCACATTGGCCTGCTGGAAGACCGGCGTCACCTGGTGATATTCAACATGACGCCAGCGCAGTCAGTCAGCATCGTTGACGTCATTGACCAGGAATTTGTCGGCGAGATCTCAACGCCGGGGTGCGCCATCATCATGCCTGCGGACGAGCGCGCATTCATGATGATATGTGGGGACGGTGGACTCCAATACCTGGAACTCGATGGCGACGGAAATGAAACACGTCGGGAACGTACAAAATCATTTTTTGTCGTCGACGAAGATCCGGTATTTGACAAACCGATGCAGACCAACGATGGCTGGCTACTCATTTCCCACACGGGACTGGCTTATGAAGTCGATCCCAATGGCGGCAAAATGAAGGTTTCCAAACCCTGGTCACTGATGTCTGATGAAGACAAGGCGGACGAATGGCGGCCAGGGGGCGAACAGCCATTTAGTGTGCATCGTGAAACAGGGCTTTTGTACATGTTGGTTCACCAGGGTGGCGTGGACACCCACCATGAACCCGGTACAGCCATCTGGGTGTACGACCTGCAGCGCAAACGGCGTGTCGGCAAAATTGAATTCGAGAAAGAGGGCCAGGCGACTCATATCCTGGCCAGCCAGGAACAAGAGCCCAAGTTATATGTGTTCGATAAGGAAAAAAAATTACAGATTTACGATGCGCTGCTGCTGCGACATTTGCGCACCATAGACGAGCCCGGCCCCGGCCCGGGACTGCTCCAGTCGCTCGCTCATTATGATTGATCCCCTGATCGTTAAAACCATCTCGGTTGCACTGGGAGTTTTGCTGATCGGTGCAGCCTGGCATAAGCTTTCCGCTGTCAAAGTCTTCGCAGCCGTTTTAGAGGACTACCGCTTGCTCCCTGCTTTTGCGATACCTGTCATCGCACGGCTTCTTCCCGTGCTGGAAATCGGACTGGGCGTAGCCTGGATTTCAGGATTCGCCCTTTCAGTGGTAGCGCCGGTAACCGCAGCCCTTTTGGGTGTATTTACTGCTGCCATTGCAGTCAATATTTTGCGCGGAAGAGTTCATATCAGCTGTGGTTGTGGTTTGGGTGGCGCGGCCACTGAAAACCAGCCTCTGTCCTGGGTGCTTGTGCTGCGCAACCTATTTCTTATCGCGGTATCTTTACTGCCCCTGGTTACAGTCTCTGACCGGAGTTTCGGCATGATCGACTGGCTGACCCTGAGTTTGGCACTGCTGGTATCAGGACTTCTTTACCTGGGCGCTTCCCAGTTATTGCAGAACCAGGCTGGCATCCGTTCATGGAGGAAAGCGCATGACTGAAGTGTTGCTGGCCTCAAACCTGCTCCTTTGGGTACTGGTCATCATTCTGTGCCTGGTCGTCTTCGCACTCGCGCGGCAGGTAGGCATTCTGCATGAAAGAGTCGCACCCGCCGGGGCGCTGATGCCCACCACAGGACCCAAATCGGGAGAATTAACCCAGGTTTCGGAATTCCAGGACTTGCAGGGCAACCCGGTCGCCGTCGGCGGCCCCAGCGGCGACGGTCGCCCTACCCTGGTCATGTGGATTTCCCCCACCTGCCCTGTGTGCAAGGGACTGATCCCGACTGCCCAATCTCTGGCCCGCCATGAAAACCTGAACCTGGTGTTTGCTTCTGACGGTGATAAACCGGAACGACACCAGGCTTACGTCGCGGATCTTCAGATTTCTGACTATCCCTACATCATTTCGCAGCAGCTGGGCATGCAATACGCCGTCAGTAAGCTGCCTTTTGCCATCCTGATCGCAGCGGATGGCACGCTCAGCAGCAAGGGACTGGTCAACACCCGTGAACACCTGGAAAGCCTCCTTGAGTCCATGGAGACAGGCGTCAGCTCACTGCAAGATTATATGAACAAGGAACAGGCCCTATGAATACCAAAGAACTCGTTCGCAGCAGCCTGGAACTGCTTGACCGGTTTACCCATCAGAACAGTCGTCGCCTGGCCAAGAAAACCTCTCGACGCAGTTTTGTGACCCGCCTGGGCACATTGGTGACCGGTGCCGCTGTGTTGCCGTTACTGCCGGTTTCACGGGCCTTTTCTGCCGAACCGGTAGAAGAACTCGGTGACCCCCAAAGTTGCGATTACTGGCGCTACTGTGCGCTCGGTGGTGCCCTCTGCTCCTGTTGTGGCGGTACTCAAAACAGTTGCCCTCCCGGCTCGGAGCCCTCACCCATTTCCTGGGTCGGCACCTGCCGTAACCCGGTGGATGGCCGCGATTACCTGATTTCTTACAATGACTGCTGTGGCAAGTCCTACTGCAGCCGTTGCTCTTGCCACAATACAGAACGTGAAAGACCCGTCTATTTCCCCAGCAAAAGCAACAGTGTCCTTTGGTGCTTCGGCACAGAAAGCCGCGCCTACCATTGCACCGTGGGTCTCGTTTTGGGCGAAGCCACGACAGACGATTGAAAGAGCCAGGTTTGAAAAAACGGGTTTCGAGAAGATGGTGGTTCGCAGCAGTGTTCTGTCTGGCTATTGCGGGAACACTGAACGCCAGTGCGCGAACGGATTACTTACTGCATTGTGCGGGCTGTCATCTGCCGGAAGGAACCGGCATGCCACCCCAGGTTCCGTCATTGGTTGAATCTTTGGGCGTCATCGCGGCAACCGACGAGGGCCGAGACTACATCGCCCGGGTTCCGGGGGCTTCCCAGGCGCCGATCAATAATGCTCAACTGGCCGCCGTACTTAACTGGGTATTACTGGAATTCAATGGTGAAACGCTTGCGGAAACTTTTGTACCCCTCACTGCCAGGGAAGTCGGCTCTTCACGGGCGCAAGTGCTCAGTGATCCGCTAAAAGCACGCCAGGCTCTGTGGCCGGATCTTGAAGACTATGGGGGAGAGGGTCAGTTCACCGATTCCAGGCCTGCAGTCGAATAGAGCTGAAGTTTCTGTTCCGCGAGGCGCTTGGCCATTTGCATTCTTTGCAGAATCTCCGGAGAGGTTTCCTCTGTTTGGTTACAGAGCATGTCGTTCCAAAATTCAATTTCAGTCGTGAAGGCTTCTACCAGGTCCATAAGTCTGTTCCGTGTTTGTCGGTTTGTTCAGTGGGATAAAGTTTAATGAACCCACCTTCTGTAAACCCTGCAATCAAGGCCAAATGTTTGACGCATGTGCCTAAAATATGAGAGTTTTCCTAAAGAAGAGTCACGAGAAACCTGAATGGCCGTTTTTGCACCATATTTAAAGTTCATCTGGGAAAGTGCGAAAGATTTTGGTATCGATCCCGAAACCCTGTTCGACGAGGCAGGCATAAACCCAATCATTCGTCAGGACCCTAATGCCCGCATCAGCGAGGATCAACTGGACCGTTTGATCTGGACTGCAAAACAGGAAAGCCAGGATGATGCATTCGTCTTTCACCTGGTGAAGCACATGCACCCTTCGTATTTTGGCGTGATGGGTTATGCCTGGCTCACCAGTGCGACCCTTCGAAAAGCTTTCGAGCGCCTCCACCGCTACCAGAAACTGTTGTCGGACGAAGGCTTTATTACGCTTGGGAACACGGGCGAACACCTGAAAGTCAAACTGGAGTGGCAGGATAGCTGCATGCGTGACCCCGACCTGCGCGAGCGTCTCCGGCTTGCCGAGGCAGTCCGTCTGTGCCGGATGAATTTTGGAGATTCATTCAAACCGGACAAAGTGGTTTTCGAGCAATCAGAACCCCAGAGACTATCGGCCTATTACGCCTATTTCCGTTGCGAACTGGAGTTCGGAGCAACGGAAAGCTACCTGTTGATCAAGGCAGAGGATGCGGACCGGCCATTGCCCGGCCATGATCCGCAGCTGGAGCTTCTTCTCGAAAAACAGATTGTTGACTACCTGGCCAAACTGAACAGGAATGACGTCGTAGGCAGAACCAGGTCCACCATCATCGACCTGCTGCCGTCCGGGTACGTCAGCATTGATGAAATCGCTTCGAGACTTTGTCTTTCAGAGAGAACACTGAGGCGACGACTGAAAGAGACAGGGTCCTCATTCAAGGATCTCCTGGCTCAAACCCGCCGGGAACTGGGGGAACGCTACATACAGGACAGCAGCCTGAGCCTGACTGAAATTGCGTTCATGCTTGGATTTTCGGACAGCAGTTCGCTATCGCGTGCTTACAAGGGCTGGACCGGCCACTCTCCCAGCGAGGGCAGGAGTGCCCTGCGGACTTCATAACGTCAGGATGTCTTTACTGCTGATCGCATTTTTCACCGCATGCACAAAATCCGGGGGGCCAAAACCCATAATCTTCGCCGCGCTATACTTCCCTGCTTTAAGCAGATTTTGCTGAAACATCAAGGGCATACCTTTCTTTTCTGAATATGACATGAGCAGCTTCAGGGTCTCAGCCGGAATATCAGCACCCGTTGGCGCAGCATGAATCACGGTCCAGGCGTTCCACTTGCGGTTTAGCGAGACAATGGCGCCACAGAGGTCCGGGCGAAAATCATCGGGCAGGCCTCCATCTTCGCGCAACCAGGCGCACCGGTAGCTTTGGCAAGGTTTTTCGGGCCGGTTTTCATAAATGGCGCAACCCTGAACAGTGCAGTGCTGACACGGTTTACCCGGGCTCATATCTATCACAGTCGAGGTGAGCCAGCCCTCGCAACAGGCCGTACAGGGAAAGCATTTACGTTCACTCATTCGGGCATTATCAGTGAAAACTGACCATGAAAAAAGGCCGGCAAATTTGCCGGCCTCTTTGTGTACAAGGGAAGAATCCCCTGCCCTGAGTGTTCGTTCGGCGTTCTAGATGGCGATGCCTCTCAATTTCTTCGTCGATGCTTGTCGTAATCGATCGCGAAGGCCTATGACCTGCCAGACCGCAACAACCATGAAAAACCCGATGATCGCGAAAAACCTGGCACTGTTGCTCAGCGTTTCGTAATGTAATTCCAGAAACAATCCTGCGACGGGTAACAGGTAGAAAAGCATGACCACTGCGATTCCGTACCAGGCCAGGAACCTGAGGAGCTTCAACAAACTGTTCATTCACCTTTCCTCCTAAAAAGAATGGGGACAGTTTCCTGTCCCCCAAAGCACACACTATTTCTTACAGAGAGACCCAAACCATGTATCAGCCTGGAGTTTCAGTGTATGGATCCGGCATGACCTGCGCTTGTCCGAATCGGACGTCCTGTTGACAGGCCTGCATCCATCAGCAGCTCGCGAACAGTTTCCTCGTCCATATTTTTCAGGTTGAGGTAGGCTTGCCACAGTCCACGAGGGTCTGTGTTGGAGCCGTCCAGCGCCGTCCGGGCCAGGCGGAAAAGAGCCATCTCCCAGCTATTGCCCTGGCTTTCCAGTGCCTTCTTCAACGTAATCGATGCTTCATAAGAAGAAGCCAGCAACTCGTAACGGTGTGGATGAACACCCAGCTTGTATTCGATGTAAGCCAGGTGATGAGGTTTCATCTGCTCACTGCGGGCAAAACATGCCAGGGTGGCCGAATCGTCTGCATCGACCAGTCCGGAAAACTCTTCGTCACTCATCCACACATTCTGGCTGCCGGCCGCATCGCGCAGATAAGTCATGTGTTCAGAGGATTGGGCGAAACGAATCCGGGCTTCACGGTTGTTGACGCATTCCTGCAAAAACAGGAAACCCTGCATCCGGTCATCCAGTTGCTCAATCGTATGATCCGGAAGTTCGATTTCCGAAGCGATGAGATCCTGCAGCAGCTGCCAGAGCTCCTGTTCCGGGAGTTGATTGAAAAGTAAATCGAAATTCAGATTGGCATTCATTTGACTCCTCCACGCGCTGCATGGATATGCACCACGTTTGATTTCCGTTTCCCCACCAGTTGAACCAGGCGGGTTTCCGCAAGCGCCAGCGCTTGGTGCATACGATCTAAGCAGTCGGGTGGCTCGGTATCCCGACAGGAAACGATCATGTCACGCCAGAACCTGATTTCTGTTTGAAGCAGGGCCTCGCTGATGCCCCGTTGTTCGTTGACCGCCCCTTGCCTGCCGGAGTCGGTATGTTCACTCATCGCCATTGCTGTTCCCTTGTAAATATCAGCACCTGCAAAGCGCACTGATTACGGGGTGAACTATAGACAGCGGCCGATTCCATCGCTTGACTGCAACAGACAAGCTGTTGACGTGATCGGGCATGCTCAGACAGAATGAGCACAGGAAGATTCACCTGCTCGAGGTAGATTGTTGAATGTCGATTTTTGCTCCGGCCCTGGGCGCGCTCTGGGAACAACTGAAAGGCTATGGGATCGACCCCGAGCCTCTTTTCCGTGAGGAAGGTATTGAGCCGGAAGTCTTGTTCGATCCAGGTGCGCGAATTCCGCTGGAGCAATACCAGAGACTCGACGTCAAAGCAGCGGAACTGTCAGGAGATCCCTATTTCGGATTGAAGGGGGCCCAATATTCAAGACCTGCCCACCTGGGCGCCCTGGGCTTTGCCTGGCTGGCCAGTTCAAGCCTCCGCACTGCGTTTCAGCGCCTGAGCCGCTATGCCCACGTGATCCAGGAGAAGCTGACCATCGACCTGGATGAGGATGACGAGCTTTTCTACGTCAGGATGGATGCCCACATGCCCTTGCTGAACAAACGTATCAGGGAGAACGGGCAGATTGCCGCAGTGACCAAATTTTGCCGCATGATCGCAGGCGAAGACTTCAACCCCACCAGTATCCGTATGAAACAGCCGGAACCCGAGGATGCAGGTTATTACTACGAACTGTTCCGCTGCGCTATCGAATTTAACTGCGAGGCCACGACATTCATCATCCGGCTGGAAGACGTCGACCGGCGGCTGACCGGGTCCAATGACCAACTGGCCAAGCTCAACGAACACATTGTCGTGAAATACCTGGCGCACAATGAAAAACAGGATGTCGTCAACCGTGTCAAAGCCGCCATCATTGACGGGCTGGCCAATGGCGTGGTCACGGAGGCATTGATTGCCGATGAGATCCACACCACGCCGCGTAATCTGCATCGAAAACTTCAAAAAGAAGATACTTCTTTCAAGCAGTTACTGACAGAAATTCGTAAAGAACTTGCACAGCAGTATATCCAGGACCGAAGCAAGACCCTGACCGAGATATCCTTCATGCTTGGATTCTCCGAAGTGAGCTCATTTTCCCGCGCCTTTAAAGGCTGGACCGGCAAACCTCCCAGTGAAGTCAGGCAGGGTGTGGCATAACCATTCCCGATGTGATCTACTTCGCAGTTGACTGTTCATGGGGAGAGATGCCGTGCGCAAATCGGCTACGAACCCCTTATAAGTTTTTGAAAAAGGAATAGAGCATGAGATATGTTTTTGCAACCCTGACCGCCATGGTGCTAGCGTCTATGGCGCTACCGGTCTTCGCCTTCGAGCCGGATGTGAACGACCGCATGGAGCTTGATGTACAAAGAGCCATTATCGCCATCAAGAAGGCAGACCCGGGAATCGAAACATTTTTTGAAAACGCAGCCGGTTACGCGGTCTTTCCCAGTGTCGGAAAAGGCGGCCTGGTGATCGGTGGCGCTTACGGAAAAGGCCTGGTAATTATCGACGAGAAAGTGGATGGATACACCAGCATGTCCCAGGCGACAATCGGCTTGCAGCTGGGCGGGCAAAAGTACTCGCAGTTCATTTTCTTCAAAGATGAAACGGCCGTCGGCCACTTCAAGCGCGGCAACTTCGAATTCGGTGCACAGGCTTCTGCGGTTGCCATTACCGCCGGCGCTTCAGCGGATGCCGCCTATGATTCAGGCGTGGCCATTTTCACCCACGCGGCAGGTGGTTTGATGTTCGAAGGGTCCGTTGGCGGGCAACGTTTCAAATACACCCCGAAAGAAACGAAAGCCGCAAAAGAAACCCAGTAACGTATGGGAGAGCCGGCAGCAGCGGCTTAAGCCGGAGGATATAGCATGTTCATGGTAACGCTGATCCAAGCATTTCAGAACCTCCTGCTCGAACTGCTCGGCGACAGCCGCAACGCGTTGGTGATCACCAACGCCGTTTTGCTGCTTTTCACCATTTTTGTTTACTGGCTGTTTTACTTCATTGTTTTCAGGGTATTCAAAAGGCTTTCCCGCCGGGTCCTGAAAGAAGACAGCCAGGTTCAGCCCCTGCGGATTCAGAAACAGGAAATACTCTCCGCCAGGGAAGTTGCGGCCATATTGAATCGTACGCTGATGGCAATCAGCTGGTTTCTCCGGTTGTGGATCATCTTCGCATTCATCAATACTTCGCTGGGCCTGTTCGAATGGACCCGTGAATCCGCCGAAGCCATAGCCGGATTTGTGGCCGGCATCATCGGCGGCATGTGGGGCGCCTTTGTCGATTATTTGCCCGACCTCTTCACGGCGGTGGTGATTATCGGCATCGCCTACATGATCATCCGCCTTTTCCGGCTGGTATTCGAAGGCGTGGAACGGCAGCGCATCAAGGTGCCAGGCTTTTACCCGGAATGGTCTGCAACGAGCTTCAGCCTGCTGCGGTTGCTGATCATTGCGATGGCCATCGTGGTGGTTTTTCCCTACCTGCCAGGATCGGATTCACCGGCGTTCCAGGGGGTGTCCATCTTTGTGGGCGTGCTGCTCTCGCTGGGTTCCACTACGGCAGTCGCAAACGTGGTAGCCGGTATTGTGATCACCTACACGCGCGCCTTCCGCGTCGGTGACTACGTTCACATATCCGACACCGAGGGCAAGATCCTGGAACGAACAGCATTTGTCACCCGAATCAAGACACCAAAAAACGTGGTCGTTTCCATGCCAAACGCTTCGATCATGTCCGACAAAGTGATCAACTACTCCACCCAGGCAAAGAAATCAGGCATCACCCTGCATACGGGCGTAACCATTGGCTATGACGTACCCTGGCCCACCGTTCAGCAACTATTGCTTTCTGCTGCCGTCGCCACACCAGATATAGAAGAAGAGCCGAAACCCTTCGTCTTGCAGACCTCGCTGGACGACAATTACGTGGCTTACGAACTTAACGCCTTTACCCGCAGGGCGGATCGCAGGCCTGCCATTTACTCCGACCTGCATGCCAATATTCTGGATGCGTTTCACACCGCCGGAGTAGAAATCACTTCGCCTCATTACCGGGCGGTGCGCGATGGCAATGAAGCCGCCATGGCACCGGTTATCTCCATGCCTGACAAACCTGATGAGGGCTGAACGTCATGTTCAACCACCAAATCACGGTTGAATTTATGCTGACACCCTGTGATTAAGTCCCTCGCTCAGTTTCCAACTTCACTCTTTATGCTTGCTTTGCTGGCACTCACCGGATGTGAACCGGCAAACACGGCAGATTCTGATGCAGAAAGCGGCCCCAGGTTTGTGCTGGCAGGCAAACTGGAACATAAAAAGCTCGACGAGGCCAGCGGCCTGGTGGCCGGGCTTGATGGCGTGTTCTTCCTGCATAACGACGGCGGGGAGCGCCTGTTCGCAATCGACAGCAGCGGCCGCGACCTGGGGAGAATGAAAGTAAAGGACGCCAGGAACAAAGACTGGGAAGACATCACCCGGGTGATGGGCGAAGACCGCCCACTGCTGGTGATTGGCGATACCGGAGACAACCTCGCCACGCGCAAGAGTGTCCGCTTGTATTTCATCGAGGAGCCTTCTCCGGAATCATTCGGTGAAAAACTGACTCCTGTCCATAAAATCAAAGTCAGGTATCCGGACGGGCCCAGGGACGTCGAATCGATCGCTTATGACCCGCACAGCGACATGATCCTGTTTCTGACCAAGCGCGATGTTCCACCGAAGCTGTATGGCATCCCGAGGGATCTGGCCCTGGTTGAAAAGGAACTGGAAGCCACTTACCTGGGCGAGATACGCCCGCTCAGACCCCCGGCCCGCTCCGACATCCTCAGCAACCCCAAGCGCGGCATGTGGGTTTCCCAGCCTACCGGTCTGGACATTTCAACGGACGGTCACCTGGCCGCCGTGATCACCTACCGCAGTCTTTACGTGTACGAACGGGGGAAACACGAAACGTGGCTGGAAGCCTTCCAACGCGAACCGGCGGAATTTATCGGGCCGCCCGGACTGCATGACGAAGCGGTCGCGTTCAGTCAAGACCAGCAGGCCATTTACGTAGCGACGGAGAGAAGACCGGCGCCTCTGCACCGGCTTGATCTGGACGAACCTGCGCTCAGGGTGATACGCCGTGAGACTGCAAAAGAGCCCTGAAAGCCTCTTCGTCGACCACCTTTACGCCCAGCTTTTCAGCCTTACGCAGTTTCGAACCGGCGGCTTCGCCAGCCAGCACGACCGAAGTCTTTGACGAGACGCTGCCGGTTACCCGCGCGCCGAGCGATTCAAGCTGGTTTTTCGCGCGCGCCCGGGGCATGCTCAGCGTGCCGGTCAATACCCAGACCTGGCCTGCAAGCGGCTGCTCGCCACCCGCTTCGTCTGCCGCCTGCCAGCGCATGCCGGCCTGCTCGAGTTCGGCGATGACATCGATGTTGTGTTGTTCATGGAAAAAAGCATGCACGTGGCTTGCGACAACCGGGCCAACATCTGCAACCTCGGTAAGTTCTTCTTCACTGGCAGCGGCCAGCGACTCCAGTGAACCGAAGTGACGCGCCAGCGAACGTGCTGTGACTTCCCCCACCTCCCTGATACCCAGGGCATACAGCAGCCGGTCCAGTTCAGGTGTCTTGCTTTTTTCCAGTTCGCCGAGAAGATTATCAGCCGATTTCTCGCCCATTCGCTCCAGCGCAACCAGGGCGTCCCGGTCCAGCCTGTACAGATCGGCTATCGAGGTCACCAGGCCAGCCTCAACCAGTTGAACGACCAGTTTTTCACCCAGGCCTTCAATGTCGAGGGCGCGCCGGGACGCAAAATGCTGAATGCTGCGTGTTCTCTGTGCGGCGCAAAACAGTCCACCGGTGCACCGGAAAGCCGCCTCACCCTCGTCGCGCTCCACCGCTGAGCCGCATACCGGGCAATGTGCCGGCATCGCAAACGGCTCCGGCTCGCCTTCCCGTCGATCGATCACAACCCTCGCCACTTCAGGAATCACGTCACCGGCACGGCGCACGATCACCCAGTCGCCAGCCCTGACATCCTTACGCTGAATTTCATCCAGGTTGTGCAGCGTCGCATTGGTCACCGTCACTCCGCCGACAAACACCGGCTCCAGTCGCGCGACAGGCGTGATCGCTCCGGTGCGCCCTACCTGCACGTCTATTTCCAGCAACCGGGTCATTTCCTCCTGGGCCGGAAATTTCTGGGCGATGGCCCAGCGCGGTGCACGACTGACAAAACCGAGGGTGCGTTGTTGCTCCTGGCTGTCTACCTTGAACACGACTCCGTCGATGTCGTAGGCCAGGCGCTCACGTTTCTCAGACATTTCCTCGTAGTAGGCAATACAGCCGCTGGCATCCCTGACCTTTCGAATCTCCGGGTTGATCGGAAAACCCCAACTCTTGAGTAACTGCAAAGCCTCATGGTGGCTTTTGGGCATGTCTTCGGCAGCCACCATGGCATAAGCATAGAAGGCCAGGGGGCGTTGCGCTGTCAGCCTGGAATCGAGTTGCCGAAGGCTGCCAGCGGCTGCATTTCGCGGGTTGACGAACTCTTTTTCACCCGTGTCCCGGGCCCTGGCGTTATACGTCTCGAAACCGGCCAGCGGCATGTAGATTTCACCGCGCACTTCCAGCTTGTCCGGCCAGGACGGGCAACCGTCCCTGATGTTCAGTTGTAATGGAATGGCCGCTATGGTGCGCACATTCGACGTAACGTCCTCTCCGGTCGTGCCATCTCCACGCGTAGCCGCCTGGTGCAGACGGCCGTCGAGGTAGCGTAATGAGATGGCCACGCCATCGAGTTTCGGTTCAGCGACATACTCTGCGTGACCGGTTTCCAGGCCACGTATCACGCGGTCATGAAACTGTTCGATTTCATCGTCTGAAAATGCGTTCGCCAATGACAGCATCGGTGTCTCATGACGAACCGTCGCGAAGCCGTCCAGCGGTTCTCCACCCACGCGCTGGGTGGGTGATTCAGGGGTGATCAGTTCGGGGTGTGCGGTCTCCAGCGCCTGCAATTCGCGCATGAGGCGGTCGTATACGGCATCGGGAACAGAAGGATCGTCCTGCACATAATAACGGTAATCATGCTGCGCAATCTCAGAACGAAGTTCACCAATCCGGGTTTCTGCATCCGCCTTGCTCATGCGTGTTTATCGCAGCCCGCCCCGTTCAGGACTTTTGCCGTTCGTAGCTTCTCATTTCTTCGCGGACCTGGGCTTCGCGCTGGCGGGTAAACGGGTTGCGCTCATCGTCCAGCAGTTCAGTGTGCAGAATCTCGGACATCCGGCGACCTGTGGCCAGCATCCCGTCCCATGCATCCAGCGCATTGACCGGAGCCGGCAAGGTCAGGAACAGCACGACGCCTGTCGTTTCAAAAGTGTTCCATTCATCCCTTTCGAAATAGCCCGGCTTGGCGGCATTGGCCATACTGAAAATAGCCTTGTCCGACCCTTCGGGAATGCGGTGAAAAATATTCATGTCACCGTACTCCATCCCTGTATGGACGGTAGCCTGCAACAACTCAGCACCGGTAATGACACGGTTATCCGAGGCCAGCAAAAACAGGGTGATGATCTTGTCGGGTGTCGGCCCGGCCGGCTTGCTCGGTTTGGGTGGGCGGGCTGCGGCAACCCGCTCTTCGCCGATGTCCAGTTCCCCCTGTCCCAGCAGATCCTGTTCCCCGCCCTCGCCTTCGAGTTCAAGTTCCCTGGCCGCGTTCTCGGCCGCGTTGCCATCCAGTGTCGGTTCCAGTCGCTGTGAGTTTTCGTTCCGGGGTTTTCTCGACGCCTTGGGTTTGCGTTTCTTATTCGGATTACCAAACAGGAATATCGATCCCACGATGAGGATCCCGACGATAATCAGTATCCAGCGAAGTGTTGATGTTTCCACGATCTACCTCTCGGGTTCTGTTGTTCAGCTCGCCGCCAGTCTGGCTGCTTCGTCTATATCCACCTGGACCAGGCGGGATACCCCCGGCTCTCTCATCGTAACACCGCTCATCTGGTGTGCCATTTCCATGGTGATCTTGTTATGCGTCACCACGATGAACTGGACGGTCTCCGACATTTCCTTCACCAGGCTGGTGAACCGCACGACATTGGCGTCATCCAGCGGGGCATCAACCTCGTCAAGCAGGCAGAACGGGGCCGGGTTCAGGCGGAATATCGCGAATACGAAAGAAACGGCTGTCAGCGCTTTCTCGCCACCCGATAACAGATGCAGGCTGCTGATGCGTTTTCCCGGTGGCTGCGCCATGATGCTGACACCGGTGGTCAGTAGGTCTTCACCCGTCAATTCCAGGTAGGCATGGCCGCCACCGAACAGGCGGGGGAAAAGCTCCTGTACGCCCTTGTTCACGCGCTCGAAGGTCTCTTTGAAACGGGTCCGGGTTTTACGGTCGATCTTGGCAATTGCGCTTTCCAGCGTGTTCAGGGCAGCGCACAGATCGTCATTCTGTTTGTCCAGGTATTCCTTTCGCTTCTGCTCTTCCTCGAACTCCTGGATTGCAGCCAGGTTGACCGGCTCCAACCGGGTGATCTGGTCCTGCAGGCGTTGCAGTGTTTCTTCCCAGTCCCCCGTTTCAGCGTCTTCGGGCAGAGACTTCGCCAGTTCATCAACATCGCCGCCCAGTTCCTCTACCTGCCGTTGAATCGCGCGTGCGCCCAGTTCAATTTCCTGTTGCTTGAGGCGGGCGCGTTCCAGGTTCTGGCGAATTTCATCGGACTGCTGAATGGACTTCTGACGTTCCCCGTCTTTTTCCCGGTAATCGTTCTCAAGGGCCTGCAAATCGGCCCTGGCTCCGGCCAGGCGGGTTTCGGTTTCGACCCTGCGTTTGAGTAGCACGTCCATTTCATCCGCATGCAGCGTTTCAGGCTTCTCTACCTTCGCCAACTGCTCACTGAGGTTCAGGTAGCGCTGCTGCAACTGGCTCAGCTGAGTATCCATGCGCTCCAGCGACTGGCGCAGGGAATCCAGGCTGGCCTGGCGATTTCCGGCTTTAAGCGCCAGATCATGCCGGTGATCGCGGGCCACACCCAGGTCTTTGCGCGCGGTATCACGGCGGGCCATCAGTTCACCGCGCCTGGCGTCCAGCCCATCCCGCTCCGACTTGAGATCCGTCATGGTTGCCAGCAAGCCCTCGAGCTTGCCGCGGGCTTCACGGACGCCGGCTTCGTCTTCCTTGACCTGTTTCTTCAACTGGACGCTTTCTTCAGTAACGCTTTCCTGGCGACCGGCCAGGTGGCGAATGCTTGTCTGCCGGCTTTCGAGCTTTCCGTCCACCTCGTTGCGCTTACGGTGTACGGCATTCAGCTCGGCCCCCAAAGCCTGGATTTGCTGCTCCTGCGCTTCGACGGCGCCACGCGCCTGCTCGATCTGCGCCCCAAGGGCGACTTCCTCTTTCGAAAGCTCTGAGATTTCTTTTTGCAACAGCCCGATCATTTTTTCGCGGGCCAGCATGCTGTCATGCTCGGCCTGGCCACGGGCAATCCGCACCCAGCCGTTGCCGATCCATTCGCCCGCCGGCGTGATCACCGACGCAGTTCCCCGCAGCGATGCACGATCAGCCCAGGCCTTTGCCAGCGTATCGCGAATACCCACTTCGTTCAGCCAGGCGATGATTGCATCCGGGCCTTTTACTTTTTCAGCAAGACTACCCTTAACCGGCTTGATGCTTCCGCGCTGATCCTCTACCAGGTGAAGTGTTGCCTGCTCCAGGCCACCCAGGCTGTCGCCGTAATCACTGCCCTGCCCGACCAGCACCGACTGCAGCCAGTGGCCGAGGGCCACTTCCACGGCTGCTTCCCAGCCGGCCTCCACGTCGATCACTTTGGTCAGGTGCGGCGCGTCCGTGAGACCCTGGGCGCTCAGCCAGTCTTCTACCGACTGGTCCTCCAGCGCAGCTTGCTGCAGCGCCTGCAAGGATTCCAGCCGCCCCTCGCGGGTATGCAAATCACGTTCCACGGTTCGGTACCGCTCTTCTGCCGTGCGCAAGGACTTTTGCGATTCCGCGAACTGCCCGCGCAGCGTATCCATGGCAGTCTCCTGCTCCTGCTCCTGCTTGCCGAGGGCCTTCGACTGTTTGCCCAGTTCGTCGATTTCGTCCTGCATCTGGCTGGTGTTGATCGAGTCAGCTTCCAGCCTCAGCGCTTCGATACGGCGGGATGCCTGTAACAGGCGCTGATCCATCACCTCGATTTCGGTGCGGGCCCGGTCCGATACACGATTGCTGTCGGTGCTCCGCAAGTGATGATGTTCAAACTGTTTCTGCCAGGCAGCGACGGCTTCGTCCGCCTCTGCCATCTCCTGAAGCGCCTTTTCTTCCGCTTCACTCGCGACCGCCAGGGCCGGCTCCACTTCGGCCAGGGCCTGGGTCAGGTCTTCAACCTGGGCCTTGTCCAGAACCATGTGTTTTTCCAGATCCTGCAGGGCGGTCTCGGTCTCCTGGTATTCCGCTTGCTGTCTTTCCTGCAGCTCACGGGCATGCTTGATGGTCTGCTCGAGCCGGGCAATTTCGCTGCCCACGCCATACAACTCACCCTGGACTTCGTTGAACGCCTCGCTGGCCTGTCCCTGCTTCTGATGGAGTTCCTCCAGGGCCGCTTCGGCCGTGCGTTGCAGCGCAATACTTTCCTGCAAAGCCGTTTCACGTTTATTCAGATCCTGTTGCCCGGCTTCTGCATCGGTCATCAGGCTTTTCCAACGCAGGCTCATCAACCGCGACTCCAGCTCCCGCCTTTCCTGCTTCAGTTTGCGGTAGCGCTCGGCGGCCCTGGCCTGGCGCTTCAGCCGGCCCAGGTGCTTGCCCACTTCCTCGCGAAGGTCGGCCAGCCTGTCCAGATTGTCGCGTGTGTGCTGGATACGCCGCTCAGTTTCGCGACGTCGTTCCTTGTATTTCGAGATGCCTGCCGCTTCTTCGAGATGTCCGCGGATTTCTTCCGGCCGTGCTTCGACGACCTCGGAGATCATGCCCTGCTCGATGATCGAGTAACTGCGCGAGCCCAGTCCGGTTCCCAGGAACAGATCACGCACGTCTTTGCGGCGGCAGCGGGCACTGTTCAGGTAATAGATGGACACACCATCACGTGACACCTGCCGCTTGACAGAAATTTCGTTGTAACCGGCAAATTCACCCCCAACACGCCCCAGGGAGTTGTCGAAAATCAGCTCGACTGTTGCGGTGCCGACCGGTTTACGGGTAGAAGAGCCTGAAAAGATCACGTCGGCCATCGATTCGCCGCGCAAAACTTTCGCGGAACCCTCACCCATCACCCAGCGCACGGCGTCGATGATGTTGGACTTGCCACAGCCGTTTGGGCCGACAATGCCCGTCAGATTAGTCGGAGCCTGGAACGTGGTCGGGTCGACGAAAGACTTGAAGCCGGCCAGCTTGATTGTGGATAGTCTCATTTATGGGCTGTCGCACATGGCGGCGTTGAAGTATTGTTCATTAAAATTATGTGGCTCGTTATTATCGTTTCGGGCTAATCTACAGGGAAATTTACGGAGTTGCCATGAGCACTTTACCCAGTAAAGAACTTGAAGTTTTTCCAAACCCCAAACCGTCCCGGGATTATACCATCCAGATCGAGTCTCCAGAATTCACCTGCCTGTGTCCAAAGACCGGTCAGCCGGACTTTGCGACTATCAGGCTGGAGTATATTCCGGACGCCTCCTGCGTTGAACTGAAATCATGGAAATTGTACCTGTGGAGCTACCGCGATGAAGGCGCGTTCCACGAAGCGGTCACCAACCAGATCCTGGATGACATGGTCGCAGCAACCGACCCGATGTATGCCCGCCTGGAAGCCGAGTTTTTCGTTCGCGGCGGCGTCTACACCACTGTCGTTGCGGAGCATTTCAAGGAAGCATGAAATGTGCCGAAAGTATGCCAAAGCCCATGTCGCGATAGCCTTCTTACTGGTTATATCTCCTGCTTTGCTGGCCGGGGAATCCGGCAATCGGGCCCGGGACCTTGGCATTCCCTTTGTCGGCCTGCCGGGACCTCTGAACGCGATTACTGATGTCGCGGGTGTCGAAGTCGGCCAGGTGACCCTGGTGACCGGCGAAGGCCGGTTGCAGGTAGGCAAAGGACCGGTCCGCACCGGTGTGACAGTCGTCCACCCGCGCGGCAAGGAGTCCATAGATCCGGTCTTTGCCGGCTGGTTTACCCTGAATGCCTCCGGCGAGATGACCGGCACCACCTGGCTTGAGGAACGCGGCCTGCTGGACGGCCCTATTGCGATCACCAACACTCATAGCGTTGGCATCGTCCGGGACGCCTCGGTGGCCTGGATGGTAGACAAAGGCTGGCCCGCCGACTGGCATGCCCCGGTGGTCGCCGAAACCTACGATGGCGGTCTGAATGACATCAATGGATTCCATGTCACCCGCGACCATGCGCTCCAGGCCATGAGCATAGCGAAACCGGGCCCGGTGGAAGAAGGCGCAGTGGGCGGCGGTACCGGCATGGTCTGTAACGGATTCAAGGGCGGCATCGGAACCGCTTCACGCCAGTTTGAAGCGCTGGGCACCTCGTTTACCGTGGGCGTTCTGGTCCAGTGCAACTACAACTGGGGTGGCGAGGACCTGCGCCTGGGCGGCAAGCCGGTCAGCGATCTCCTGCCCGTGGGCGAGCATTGCTTCACAGACCGATCCATCGAGCGCCATGTCGACTGGTATCCCTATTGCGAGGAACCGGGCTCCAGCAGCACTTCAGATGCGACCCGGGACGGTTCCATCATCATTGTCGTGGCCACCGATGCGCCGCTGATGCCACACCAGTTGCGACGGGTCGCCAAGCGACCTTCCCTGGCACTGGGCCGCCTCGGGGCGATCAGCAGCGGCGGCTCCGGAGATATCTTCGTGGCATTCTCGACGGCCAACCGCGGTGAAATCAGCGAGAACCATGAGTCCACCGTGGCGATGTTTCCCAATAATGGGCTCACGACCGTGTTTACGGCGACGGTGCAGGCAACAGAAGAAGCGATCGTGAATGCGATGGTAGCCGCAGATACGGTCGTGGGGGCATCAGGGTTTCGTGTGCAAGAACTGCCGGAAGACCAGGTACGGGCGATTTTCGTTGAATGATGTCGACGATCGGGAGATTGCCTCCCGATCGCCAAGATTATAAAAGATGTTCTAATCGCGGAATTTGAGATGCTGCAACAGCTTGGAACTCATTACTTCCCGATACTCAGCCCGGTTTCCGCTCTCGGCCTGCATTTCTTCAATGGTTTTGGATTGCCACTCCTGGTATTCCTTTTGCCTCTTTTCACCTTCCGCTCCGGAGACGACGCTCTCCATGACCCTGATGAGGTAAAGGTCAGGCTCACCCACGCGGCCATGCACGTTGGCCAACACCATGTAGTCCTTGATCCAGCCCTTGGATTTTGAAAAATCGAGATTTTTCCGCCATTCCGTCGCCAGCCATTTCGAATACTTCAGGCTTCCACCGTCATGTATGTCAATTCCTGTGACTTCCCAGTAATCCCCTTCTACAAAGGGCCATTCCTGTGCGAAAGCGTTGGAAACTATCAGCGTGGATGAAAGTCCCAGCAGCAATATAAAAAGTGTTTTTCTTATGTATTTTGTCATCAAGTCTCTCCTGTAAACGGACAGGGATTGCCCGCTTGTCTATTTAACCTAACACACTCCCCTGAACTTTCTCGATCAGTTCACGCTGACGACGATCTTGCCGCGGGCATGACCTTCCTCGGAATACCGGATCGCATCGGGCACCTCGCTCAGCCCGAATATTCGGTCGATGACCGGAGTCACTTTGCCTTCTGCCATCAGGTCGCCCAGGAAGCGCAAGTCATCCGCATCCAGTCTGGCCAGGATCATCACGAACTCCTGGTCGACGAAAGGCGACAGCATCATCGCCTTAACGGGTCTGGCCAGGGGACCCAGCCAGTTACCGGCAGGCCCTCCGACTATGACCAAAATACCTTGCTGGCTTAACACTTTCCTGTTCTCCAGCAGTGATCGGTTTCCGACATTATCGATGATGAGATCGTATTTCTGGCCGCTTTGAGTGTAGTCCTCGTTCTTGTAGTCGATCACGTGGTCTGCCCCAATCGACCTGACCATTTCCAGATTTCGCGTGCTGCAGACGCCGGTCACTTCGGCGCCCAGGGCTTTGGCAATTTGTACAGCGAAGGTCCCTACGCCGCCGGATGCACCATTGATCAGCACTTTCTGACCCGGCTTCAACTTCCCGTGATCACGCAGCGCCTGGAGCGCGGTAACCGCGGCGATGGATACAGAAGCGGCTTGCTCGAACGAAATGTTTTCCGGCTTGTGGACAATCGCCTTGTCTTCCCGGGTAACCACATACTCGGCAAAAGCCCCGCCGCTGCCGCCAAAAACCGCATCGCCAATCCTGAATTTACTGACGTTTTTGCCCACCGCTTCGACCGTTCCGGCAAAATCAACACCCAGGCGGCTGTCTTCGGGTTTACCCAGACCGGTACCCAGTCGCATGATGTAAGGCGAACCCCTCATGTAGTGCCAGTCGAGCGGGTTCACACCGGCCGCATGCACTTTCACGAGAATCTCATCGTCACCGATGGCCGGTTTTTCGATCTCCTCGAGTTCCAGCACATCCGGCGAGCCGTAGCAGCGATAAACAATGGCCTGCATCGTATCCGCATCTCCTGTAAGCGCCGGCGCGGGATCGCAATCGGAAGTGTAGCTCAAAACAACAGCCAGAGCCGCCAGGCCGACAACGACCAATACCAGTAAAGAACTGAGAATTTTGTAGCGCAGTTTCATGGACTTACCTCTGGAAAGAAAATGGACCGGTGGCCAGTTCGCGCATACACTCGGGATATGACTCGAATCGACAGGTAAGATTACATGCTCAGAACCATACTTTCACTGATGGGCGCCCTGACCCTGCTCTTCGCCGCTTCAGCGGGAGCTGCAGAAACCGATCTGGATGAGCTCCGCCAGCAGGTTAAGGAGACCGAGAAAGCGTTTGCGGCCACCATGGCAGACCGCGACCATGCCGGGTTCATGACCTTCCTCTCCAACGAAACCGTATTCATATCGGGCGAAACTGCATTACGCGGTAAGCAGCAGGTAGCGGACGCGTGGCAAGCCTATTTCGAAGGGCCGGACGCGCCTTTCTCCTGGGAGCCGCAAACGGTTGAAGTGCTGGATTCAGGTACGCTGGCCCTGAGCAGCGGTCCGGTGCTTGATGTTGGTGGCCAACACGTAGCCGACTTCAACTCCATCTGGCGCCTGGAGCCATCCGGGCAATGGAAGATCATCTTCGATAAGGGTAACCGCGCCTGCGATGGGCCAAAGGCGGAAAACTAACGATCGAGTTCGTCAGGTGACCAGGCGTCGATAGCCAGGGCATGAATATCCAGGCGCATCATCTCGTCCAGGGTGCGGTAAATCATGCGGTGACGCTCGATCATCATTTTGCCTGCGAAAATTTCGGCAATAATCAAAACCCGGAAATGGCCCCGGCCGTCTTTTGCCCCTTCGTGCCCCTCGTGCATGTAGCTTTCATCCTCCACGCCCAGCGTTTCGGGATTAAAGGCTTCTTTCAGCCGACGGGTAATTTCCTTTTTACGTTCCTGTGGATTCATAAGGGCATCACCCGTTTGAACGGACTCACTTCGACGGATTCGTAAACACTGGCTTCAACATAGGGGTCCGCGTCAGCCCAGGCCTGCGCATCTTCCAGTGAATCAAACTCAGCCACGACCAGCGAACCCAAAAAACCGGCTGGGCCCGGGTCCTCGGTGTCGATAGCCGGGCGCGGGCCTGCCAACAGCAATCGGCCCTGGGTCAACAGCGCTTCCAGTCGCGCCACGTGCGCCGGCCGGGCATCCAGACGCGCCTGTAAACTGCCTTCCCTGTCTTTGGAATAAATTGAGTACCACATGGCTAAAGCTTACGTGCAGATCGAGCCAGCGTAAAGATACTGATCACAGCGGTTTTCCGGGACTGCCATGTGCTTTAGAATATCGCGCTGGCGGCTGCAGTAAGAATCAGAATAATGAGTGAAAGAATAGAGGTTCGTGCCGACGGACCCAAACCCAGGTTGATCGAGCATATCGTCGCTGTCATCGTGCGCGGCGGCCTGATCGCCTACCCCACCGACTCCGGCTATGCGCTGGGCTGGCGAACGGGCAATAAAAAGGCCCAGGATCGCGTCATCCGCTTACGTCAGCTGGATCGGCGCATTCATTTTACGTATTGCTGCCGGACTCTTTCCGATGTCAGCCGCTACGCCCACGTGAGTAACTGGGCGCACCGCCTGATCAGGCAACTGACTCCCGGGCCGTATACTTTCATCCTGCCCGCAACCAGCCAGGTACCCAAACATCATGGGCAGAAGCGCCCTTCGGAAATTGGCATCCGGATTCCTGATCACCCGGTAGTGCAGGCCATTCTCGAGACCATCGACGAGCCGATTCTGAGTTCTTCGCTGATCCTTCCCGACATGGAAGACGAGATTTTCGATACCGAAGACCTGTACGACGCAGTGCACCGTGACGTGGACGTGTTCGTCGACTCAGGTTACTGCCCGCTCGAACCAACCACCCTGCTGGACCTGACAGGGGACACGCCCCGCGTGCTCCGGCAGGGACAGGGCGTGGTAGACTTCTAAGCATCCATGGAACCCGTCAACACCCAGCCCGAAACAGAAGAAAATCACCCGGTGGAACAGGCCGAAATGCCTTTTGCCATCGTGCAGGGTCAGCCCTACACACAGGTTCCGAAAGATCTCTACATTCCGCCGGAAGCACTGGAAGTCTTCCTCGAAGCCTTCGAGGGTCCACTGGACCTGCTGCTGTACCTGATACGACGCCAGAACCTGGACATCCTGGACATCCCGATTGCCGAAATTACCGAGCAATACATGGGCTATATCGCGATGCTGGACGACTTGCAGTTCGAACTGGCTGCCGAATACCTGGTGATGGCCGCCATCCTTGCCGAGATCAAGTCGCGGATGCTGCTGCCCAGGCTGGCAAGCGATGACGAAGACGAAGACGATCCGCGCGCCGAACTGGTCCGGCGTTTGCAGGAATACGAACGCTTCAAGCAGGCCGCGGAAAACCTGGATGACCTGCCACGCGAAGGGCGTGATTTCGTCGTCGTCAGCGCCTTCATGACCGAGCAGCACATCGTCCAGATTCCACCGGAAGTGGAGCTTGGAGACATGCTGGATGCATTACGGGATGTGCTGGGCCGTGCCGAGCTTTTTGGCAGTCACCATGTACAGATGGAACCCCTGTCCGTGCGGGAGCGCATGACCTCGATCATGGACCTGCTCCGCAAGAACCCCTACATGGAGTTTCAATATTTTTTCACCGCGAAAGAAGGCCGGATGGGCGTGGTGGTTACCTTTCTCGCATTGATGGAATTGATCCGTGAGCGGGTGGTAGACATTATCCAGCATGAACCGATGGGGCAGATTTACGTGAAGAGCCCGGAATCAGCCGCCCAGGTCTACGAATGAACAAGGATTACGCATGGCGCGCATAGGAGACACGGCCCGGACTTCACTGAAAAGTATCCTCGAGGCGGTATTGATGGCAGCCGGAGAACCGCTGCCGCTCAAGGTGCTCGAAACAGTATTTACCGATGAGGAACGCCCCTCCTCCACCGAGATCAGCAAAGCCCTGGAGCAACTGGGTGAGGATTATGCCGAGCGGGGCCTGGAGCTAAAGGAAGTTGCCAACGGCTTCAGGATCCAGGTCCGCGAAGACACCAATCCCTGGGTCGCGCGTCTCTGGGAAGATCGTCCCCAGCGATACTCACGGGCGCTGCTGGAAACGCTTGCGCTGATTGCCTATCGCCAGCCGATTACCCGTGGTGATATTGAGGAAGTACGCGGCGTATCCGTGCGCACCAATATCATCCGAACGCTGCAGGAACGCGAGTGGATACGTGTCGTCGGACATCGCGACGTGCCGGGCAAACCGGCGCTGTTTGGCACCACCAAGGCGTTTCTCGATTATTTCAACCTGTCCAGCCTGGATGATTTGCCTTCACTGGCTGAGATCAAGGATATGGAAAGCATCGAACCGGAGCTGGAACTTGAAGCCACCGACAGCAGCTGAGCGGATTCAGAAGTTGATGGCTGCAGCCGGGCTGGGCTCAAGGCGGGGCCTGGAAAAGCAGATTGCGGAAGGCAACGTCCAGGTCAACGGGAAGACGGCCGAATTGGGGCTCTCCCTCAGCCTGGGTGACACCGTCAAGTTTGAGGGCAAAAGCTGGAAGGTTGATGCCCGCCCGGTCCGACAGCGAACCCTGATCTACAATAAACCCGAAGGAGAAGTGACCTCACGATCCGACCCGCAGGGACGCAAAACCGTATTCGACCGGCTTCCAAAAGTCACAGGCGGCCGTTGGGTCGCGATTGGCCGGCTCGACATCAATACCACCGGGTTGTTGATACTGACGACCGATGGCGAACTGGCGCATGCCATGATGCATCCCTCCAGCAAAGTCGACCGTGAGTACGCCTGCCGCATCCGCGGCGAGGCTAGCGAAGAGACGCTGAATAAACTGAAGGAAGGCGTCGAGCTCAATGATGGGCCTGCCGCTTTCAGTGATATCCAGCCCGCGGGTGGCACCGGCGAGAACCACTGGTACCACGTCACCATAATGGAAGGACGTAACCGGGAAGTCCGTCGCTTATGGGAATCCCAGGGATTGATGGTCAGCCGGCTGAAACGGGTACGTTACGGCGCAGCTTTTCTGCCGAAGCGATTGCGCGTCGGACAGTGGTCGGAGATAGAGCTGTCAGATTACAAGGTATTACGCGAAGACGTGGGGCTGCCGCCGGAGAGCACAGGCCTGTCATTAAAACAGACTTCGGGCGCCAGCGGCAGACCTAAACCCGCCGTGCGGAAGAAGCCCCGCAAACAGCGCAGAAGATGAATCTCGACCGGCTGCAGCAACAGTGCCTTGTATTCCTCAAAAAGTTGGTGCCTGCCGATGGTGCTCACGATATCAGTCATGTAAGAAGAGTTGTTAAGAACTGCTTCTATCTTACTGATATTGAAGAAGCCAATGGGTCTATCACAGTGCCTGCCGCCTGGTTACATGATTGCGTCGCCGTGGCCAAAGACAGTCCACTCAGGGCGCAGGGCTCACGTCTGGCAGCCGATGCTGCGGTTGCTTTCCTGGCCGACACTGACTATCCACAGGACCAGTTGGACGACGTCTACCACGCGATCGAGGCGCACAGTTACACCGCCGCCATTCCCACGCGCACGCTGGAAGCCCAAATCGTGCAGGATGCGGACCGGCTCGACTCGCTGGGCGCTATTGGCATTGCCCGCTGCCTGCTGGTCGGCGGCCACCTCAACCGCCCGCTTTGCGACGCCACCGACCCGTTCTGTGACGACCGTGCACCGGACGACTCGCTGTATACAATCGATCATTTCTACAACAAGCTGTTCAAGCTACCCGATACCATGCAGACGGAAGCTGGTCGCACCGAAGCGCACCGGCGTGCGGATTTGATGCGTGAGTACCTGGATAATCTTCGGGAGGAGATTCTTTGAGGAAACAAGCCATTACCCTGGCCGCGTTTTTTATCGTTTCGAGCCCCTGTCTCGCTGAGGAGAATGCCTCGAACCCCCTGGCAAAAGTGAAATATACGGACATCCGGGCTCAATACTTCAACAACCCGGATGGATCCTACACCTGGGATTTCTGGCTCGCGGACGGCGCCTTCATGGCCACAGACAAACTGAAGATCAAGTATGAACTCCACTACTGGAAGACTGATGTGACCGGTTCCAGTGAGAGTGCTTTTGAATCAGTTCATCTCAAGCCGATCTACTTTCCCAAAAAAGGCACCCTCGGCGGATGGAATTATTCGCTGGCTGTTGGTGCTGAGTGGATCAAGGATTTTCGAAACACAGACCAGGGTATCGGCTTCGGGGGTGACCAGATTGCACCCCTTGTTGGCCTGGCGTTGAAAAACGATTCCGGCTGGTCCCTAATTCCGCTCATTCAGCATTTCCTGAGTTACAACGGTGCGGATATCAACATGACCGCTACCCGGCTAATCGCCATCCAGACGCTACCTGAGCGGGTATGGGTCAAGTACGATTTTATCGTGCCTTTTGACTGGGAAAACGATGCCATCCCGGCCACGGCGGAGGTTCAGCTAGGGAAAATGCACAACAAGAGCTTCGGCTATTACGCCGAAGTTCGCGCCGGTCTGGGCAGTGACCGTCCATACGACTGGGGCTTAGGCGTTGGAGCCCGATTCAACTATTGAAGAACAACGAAGAATCCGTTTCTTTAAACGGCTGCCCTGCCGTTCTTTCGCCCCAGCCAGTTAGATAGCGGATTCGCGGAAATCCCGTGAGCAACCAGGCTCAGAAATACTGTCAGCACCACAACCATGGCGATGAATTTAGCTTCCGGCACACCCTCATTCAGAACGATGATGGCGAAAACGATGCTGGCCAGCCCTCGTGGCCCGAACCAACCGAGAAATAATTTTGAACTCGTGCTCACGCCAAGCCCTGTCAGCGAAAGGTAGATGGGCAGCATGCGAATGACCGTGAGACTCAGCAACGCAAACACCAGCATTTCCCAGGTGAAGTGCTGGTAAGACTGGGCGATGACGGCCGCCCCAAACACCAGCCAGGTCATCAGTGCCAGGGTTTCCCCAATGCTCTCGGAACCAAGCACCAGCCGGTGCGTTGCATCCTTCGCCTTGAAGCCGAAGAACAAACCGCCGGTGAAGGCAGCAATATAGCCACTACCGTGCAGGCTTTGTGCAACGGCAAAACAGGAAATCGCCAAAGCCGTAACGGTCATCGGCGTCCATATTTCACTCAGCCAGCCCTTGTCCCGGCACCATTTCAGTGCCCAGGTGCCGGCAGCAGTCAACCCTATGCCAACGGCCAGACCGATTCCGAGTTCCTCCAGAACCAGTGTGATGGCGAGCGAGGTGCCGCTGCCCTCGTGAGCACCGCCGCCAACAGCTAGTGCGATAAAGACGAAAAGGATGGGAACGCATAGCCCGTCGTTCAGTCCGCTTTCGATGTTCAGCCCCTCGCGGATCGGCGCGGGTACCGCCTGGTTGGTTACCACGGCTTTGCCCAGCGCTGCGTCGGTTGCAGCCAGCATGGTGCCCAGGATAGCTGCTTCGAACAGCGAAAGATTCTCAAACAGGAAGGATGCAGCCAGTGTACCCAGGAAGATGGCGCCGGGCAGACCGAGCAGCAGCATCCTGGAAGGAATGCGGAACTGTCGCTTGAGTATGGAAAGATCCGCGTTGGCTGCATCGATGAACAGGATCATGGCCAGGGTCAGGTCCGCCAGCACGCGAATCTCGGTACGGGACACATCCCCGTCAAACCAGCCGAACCCGAAGGGGCCCATCAGCAGCCCGGCGGCAACAAATACGATAGGGCCGGACGCCGCGGCACGCTCCACCCTTTTGGCGACCAGGCTGTAACAGAAAACGAACAATCCAAATACAGCGAGTTCAACGTACATAGTGGTCTCCTGTTACCGCAGTGCCTTTTTTTAAAAGTTTATGTCTTCATCTTCCAGGCGGTGACCCCATTCTTTCTTGGCGCGTAAATACCGCTTGTTCCATTCACCCACACCTGACACGTGTTTTTCCTGGGTGATTCCATGCAAGCCGAAGTTTTTGAGGTCTTCGATTTTTTTCGGATTATTGGTCAGCAATCGAAACGGCGCCTCCCCGACAAAATGCTTGATCAGCACCGCAGCGTCAGTAAAGTCGCGCGAGTCATCGGGCAGGCCCAGGGAGCGGTTGGCCTGGTAGGTATCTTCCCCCGCATCCTGCAATAAGTAGGTGGCT
>Ga0316187_10000361_pt1 | contig 34571 bp, 25 predicted proteins | sample CroRivburrow1_MG_FD_204927 | JGI IMG/M metagenome (GOLD analysis project Ga0316187, IMG submission 204927) | Coastal sediment microbial communities from Maine, United States - Cross River worm burrow 1 | ecosystem: Environmental > Aquatic > Marine > Coastal > Sediment | place: USA: Maine... | reverse complement strand
ACCTCACCGTACCGTCTCCGCTGCTTTGCAAAACTCAGCGTCAGCGACTGCCTGGCCCGAGTGAGGCCGACGTACATCAGGCGCCGTTCTTCCTGTTCGCCTTTTTCCTCGATACTGTTGCGATGCGGCAACAGTTCCTCTTCCACCCCTGCCACGAACACGTGGGGAAACTCCAGGCCCTTGGAGCCATGCAGGGTCATCAATCGCACTTCCTGGCCCGGCTCCTTGTCCCGGTCGAGACTGGTCAACAGGGATAACCTTCCCATCAGGTCAATCAGGCCCTGGTCCGAACTCTCTTCTCGCAGGCGCGACAGCCAGGCCAGCAGTTCCCGGACGTTTTCCATCCTGCGCTCGGCCAGCACCGGATTATCGGTCTGATCACGAACCCAGTGTTCATAGTTGATGGCTTTAACCAGGTGGCGGGCGGCTTCGACCGGATCGGAACGCTCTCCCCGGTCGCCTGTCGCGATGATCAGTTTGCAGAATGCCCGAAGGCTGTCGGCACTGCGTGGCTTCAGTGCTTCCCGGCAAGCCGATCGCTGCGCCGCTGCGAACAGGCTGATGTGCCTGCGCCCGGCGAGCTGTGCAATGATGCTCCGTGACATCACCCCGATGTCACGCCTCGGCGTATTGACGATGCGCATGAAGGCGGTGTTGTCATCGGGGTTGACCGCCAGGCGCAAATAACACATCAGGTCCTTGATTTCGGTCCGCTCGAAAAACGAAGTGCCGCCGGAAAGGTGATAGGGTATCCGCTGCTCGCGCAGAGCTTGCTCCAGCACCCGGGACTGGTGATTGCCGCGGTACAGCACCGCGAAATCACCCCAGCCGACGTGGTTAGTATACTGGCGGTGCAGGATCTCGGCAGCGATCATGCCGGCTTCCTCAAGCTCGTTTTCACAAGGGATGACCCGAATTGCCTCACCTTCGTGTAACCGACTCCAAAGCCGTTTCTCGATGTTGCGCGGGTTGTTGGCGATCAGCGCATTGGCCGCCTTCAGAACCGTTCCGCAGGACCGGTAATTCTGTTCCAGCTTGATGATTTCGAGCTGCGGATAGTCCTTGGCCAGTTGCTGCAGATTCTCCGGTTGCGCACCCCGCCAGCCATAGATCGATTGATCATCGTCGCCCACCGCGGTCAGGCGGCCTTCGTCCCCGGCTAGCAGGCGCAGCATCTGGTACTGGGTTTCGTTGGTGTCCTGGTACTCGTCGACCAGCAGGTAGCGGATTTCCTGCTGCCATTTCAGGCGAATCTCCTGCTGCTGAAGGGCGCGCAATGGCTGCAGGATGAGATCGTCGAAATCGACAGCATTCAGATTTTTCAGGTGTTCTTCGTACCGCTGGTAGAGACTCCAGATTGCCTGCTCACCGCCGCTGCCGGCAGCGCAATCGATGTCCACCGAACCCAATGCCTGGTTTTTCCAGCGGGATACCTGAGCGCGGGCCAGCTTGACACTGTCCGGTGCCGTGCCTTCCGGCAGCAAATCCCGAACCACGGTCTGGCTGTCCGTTTCATCCAGGATGCTGATACCGGGGCGATATCCAAGCTCTTCGTGGTGTGACCTGAGGATTTTCCAACCCAGGGAATGAAAAGTGGAAACGGTGATTTCGGCCGCCTTTTCTTTGCCCAGGCGTCTCGCCAGCCGTTCTTTCATCTCCCGTGCGGCCTTGTTGGTAAATGTAATCGCAGCGATGCGTGCACCAGGCAGCCCGCGATCCCTCACCAGGTGCACGATTTTTTCGATGATGACCCGGGTCTTGCCGCTACCGGCGCCGGCCACGACCAGCAAGGGGCTTTTCATGTGCAGAACGGCCGCCTTTTGGGGGTCGTTGAGTTGGATGGCGGAAGAGGACATCGGTGCGCGAATTCTACATGATGCCCGGTGCGCCCCCTGACTATTTATTGAACATTATCGCCCCATCCCTTGAAATGAAAATTTTCCAACCCCATTTGGCACGCAGGCTGTACTTATGGCTGATGGCCATAGACAGACACTTAATTTTGCCGGCAGGTGTTGCCCGCTGGCTTAACCACTAGATATGTTTGTAAATTTTGGGAGATTCTGAAATGAAACTTCGTCCTTTGCATGACCGCGTTATCGTAAAACGCGTCGAGGAAGAAAAAATGTCCGCCGGGGGAATCGTGATTCCCGACAATGCGGCAGAGAAGCCAATCCGTGGCGAAATCCTGGCTGTAGGTAATGGCAAGGTGCTCGACAATGGTGATCAGCGTGGGCTGGATGTAAAAACCGGTGACACCGTGCTGTTTGGTAAATATTCAGGCACTGAAGTCAAAGTGGATGGCGAGGAACTGCTCGTCATGCGCGAAGACGACATCATGGCCATCATCGAGGGCTGAACGGCCTCCCGATCAACGAATTTGCAATTTTGAGGAGCACATAGAATGAGTGCAAAAGACGTACGATTTGGTGAAGACGCCCGCGGCAAGATGATCGCCGGTGTCAACATCCTGGCTGATGCCGTAAAAGTTACGCTGGGTCCCAAGGGCCGTAACGTGGTTCTGGACAAGGCCTTCGGTGCACCGACGGTGACCAAGGACGGCGTTTCTGTCGCCAAGGAAATCGAGCTGGACAACAAGTTCGAGAACATGGGCGCACAGATGGTTAAGGAAGTCGCTTCCAAGACTTCTGACGTGGCCGGTGATGGCACCACCACAGCCACCGTGCTGGCCCAGGCCATGCTGCGCGAAGGCATGAAAGCCGTCGCTGCCGGCATGAACCCGATGGATCTGAAGCGCGGTATCGACAAAGCTGTGCTGGCGGCTACCGAGGCCCTGAAAGGACAGTCCACGCCCTGCACCACCAATGAGGCGATTGCCCAGGTGGGTTCGATCTCTGCCAACTCCGATACCGAAGTAGGCCAGATCATCGCGGAAGCCATGGACAAGGTCGGTAAAGAAGGCGTTATCACCGTCGAAGACGCCTCAGGCTTGGCCAATGAACTGGACGTGGTTGAAGGAATGCAGTTTGATCGCGGTTACCTGTCTCCCTACTTCATCAACGATCAGCAGACCATGAGTGTTGAGCTGGAAGAGCCTTTCATCCTGCTGCACGACAAGAAGATCAGCAATGTGCGTGATCTGCTGCCCGTGCTGGAAGGTGTTGCAAAGGCCGGCAAGTCCCTGTTGATTATTGCAGAAGACGTGGAAGGTGAAGCCCTGGCCACCCTGGTGGTCAACACCATCCGCGGCATCGTGAAAGTTGCGGCCGTCAAGGCCCCTGGCTTCGGTGACCGCCGCAAAGCCATGCTGGAAGACATTGCCATCCTGACCGGTGGCACCGTGATTTCTGAAGAAGTCGGCCTGAGCCTGGAAAAGGCCACGCTGGAAGAGCTGGGTTCTGCCAAGAAGATCAGCATCACCAAGGAAAACACCACCATCATCGATGGCGCCGGTTCATCCGAGCAGATTGAGGGCCGGGTTAACCAGATTCGTGCGCAGATCGAAGAGTCAACATCTGACTACGACCGTGAGAAGCTGCAGGAACGCGTGGCCAAGCTGGCCGGCGGTGTTGCCGTGATCAAGGTCGGTGCTGCGACCGAAGTGGAAATGAAAGAGAAGAAAGCCCGTGTCGAAGACGCGCTGCACGCCACCCGCGCCGCCGTTGAGGAAGGCGTCGTTCCCGGTGGTGGTGTCGCGCTGGTTCGCGCCCTGGCCGCGGTTGCCAAAGTCCGAGGCGACAACGAAGACCAGAACGTGGGTATCGCCATTGCCAGCCGCTCCATGCAGGAACCGCTGCGCCAGATCGTCATCAACGCCGGTGAAGAAGGCTCAGTCGTTCTGAACAAGGTGCGCGACGGTGAAGGCAACTACGGTTACAACGCCGCTACCGGCGAATATACCGACATGATCGAAGCAGGCATCCTGGACCCGACCAAGGTCGTGCGTTCAGCCCTGCAGAATGCATCGTCGGTCGCCGGCCTGATGATCACCACCGAAGCCATGGTTGCTGAACTTCCTAAGGAAGAAGCACCAATGGGTGCTCCGGACATGGGTGGTATGGGCGGCATGGGTGGCATGATGTAAAGCTGCCCAAAAAGGGCAAAAAGGGGGTCAGGTTAACTTTCTGACGCCCTGCTCTCGAGATCGGGGGGTCAGAAAGTTAACCTGACCCCCTTTTTTCAAAACCCCGCTCGGTGCGGGGTTTTTTTACGCCGTAACTCGCACACTTAAGTATTGGTTTAAAATTAGCCATCCGGAGCCCTCTCGCAAAGTTGCAGATGTGTTACCGGCATTCACATTGATCAGGAGATGTCCTCACGGATGGACTTTGAACCACTCAAGCGCGCCTACCGCAACTGGCGGCGAATGCATGTTTGTGCCCGTCCACCCGCCATGCCTGAGCCTTTTTTTGCGACTGACGACGTGGATGCGCTGAACATGTTCTTTCAGACCCACCCGGTTGCAGCTACAGGCGGTCCAGGCTCTGCCGACATTCTGCATGGCCAGTGCGCTGTGTGTGGGATCAGTGTCGATTTCGACATCGAGCAGCCCAACGATGGAAGTCCCGTCAACTGGCGTGAAACCCTCAAGTGCCCGCAGTGTGGCATGATCAACCGCTGGCGTGGCTGTCTACATCTGTACGAGGCTGTATGCATGCCTTTCAGCGAGGATCGAGTGTACCTCACCGAGGCTCTGTCGCCTGTCTGCCAGAGGCTTGAATCCCGCCTCCCTTTGCTCGTATCCAGCGAGTTTCTGCCGGAAGCAGGACCGGGCGAAGTGGTTGAGATGCATTCCGGGCCGGTCAGGCATGAAGATATTACTCAACTGAGCTTCGAGAACCACAGCCTGGAGGCCATACTGTGTTTCGATGTGCTCGAGCATGTGCCGGACTACCGCAAAGCACTCAGTGAGTTTCATCGGGTTCTCGTCAAAGGTGGCCAGTTGCTGATCAGTGTGCCTTTCAACTTCAGGAAGGAGACTCTGGTCCGGGCGATCGTCAAGGATGACGGCACCATCGAACATCTCGTCGAGCCGTGTTACCACGGCGACCCCCTGTCCGCCGGGGGCGTGCTCAGTTACTACGATTTCGGCATGGATCTGCTGGCAGATCTCGGCCGCGCCGGTTTCTCCGAGCGATTTGTGGTTTGCTACTCAGATTCTGGATGGGGTTATCTGGAAAAAAATGTTGTTTTCCTGGCGCGCAAATTAAAGAGATGACTCCATCGGCCCGGACAACATCCGGGCCGATGGCTGGCCTCAATTACATCCCTGGACATTCCCCAGAGTCTGGCCGGGCGAGTTGCCCGAAACGACCGTAGAGCCACTGCAAGTGATGCTCGACTCACCTTGCGCGTTCAGCCCGTAGCCCTGGTTGCCTTTGATTTCACTGTCTGCGATCGAAGCGGTAGTGCCCTCACCGGCGGTGAGTACGCCTGAAGAACCATTATCCAGTACGTCCACCGATTTGAGCATGAGCTGTGAACCGGCATAAACAGCAATCCCGTCCAGCGGTGAATCTGAGACTATGCTGTCCTCGATGATCAGATCGGAGGCTGAGTACACACTGACACCGGTGCCGTCGGTGGACGATACTTCGGTCAGGCTGATCATGCCGTCGGAATCATCGATCGAGATCGCGGACAGGCCACCATTACCCAGCACCGAGTTGGACGAAAAGTTCGGAATGCTGGAACCAGCGCGGACCAGCACCCCCCCCGTTTCATTTTGATCGAACGAGGATTCGGTAATGGAGTCGGCTGATGAGTTGGTGGCAATCTGCATGCCCAGGCTGTTGTTATCGAAACTGTTCATATGAACCGAGCCGACGGTAGAGTCCCCAAGAATGGCAAGCCCTCCCTTGGCAGCGGTACACTCAGTACAGCTTCCGTTGTCGTTGACCAGATTATTGGCGATGGTGTCAACCGCTGAACTGTTGTCAATGAAAATTCCCGAAAGCCCGCTGTTGACAACCTGGTTTTGCGAGATCGTTTGCACCGCAGAGCGTTTTTGAACAACCAGCCCATTTTGCTTGCTGTTGCTGACAATATTTGATTGCACGAGCGTGGCAGACGAATCCTCGAAAACCGCAATACCGCCCGGACGGTTGTTGTCCGCCTGGTTGTCGCTCAACACATCGGCATGCGCGAATTCGGTAATCAGGATACCGTTGCCGGCAAACGGAAACAGGATTCCGCCGTTATTCGCGGTCAGGTTACCCCGCACGGTGGAATTCAATGGTGCGACATTGTTGCGGTTGTTGACCTCGATTCCGGCAATCCCGTTGTTGAGCGCCGTGTTGTTCAGGATGTGGTAGTCGCCGCCTGTCGTCAGCAAGATGCCGTCCCGCGCGTGACCGTTGGCTATGTTCCTGATGATGCAGGCTCCAAAAGCCGAAGGGCAGCCCGTAGCAGAACCGGAGACTGAAATCTTGCGAGTGGCGGCAACCGAAATTCCCGTTTCATTGTTGGCAACGGCAACATTGTCACTGATGGTGAGCCCGCCCGTGCCCTGCGCGCCCACTCCGAACCGGCCGTTGCCTTCAAAGTAGTTGTGATCGATCTGTACGTTGTCGGCATTGAGAACGAACAGGCCAACTGCGGAGGAACCCCTGACGGTAAATCCGGCAATCCGCACATTACTGGAACCAACCCCCATCGCATTCACGGGAGATCCGCTCCTGAGGCCGTTTTCAGCATCGATGATGGTAACCGACGACCCACTTCCGATCAGCGTTACGCCTTGCGGAATTCCATTCAGGCCCGGCCCGCGGCTTCCGATCGGCAGCACTTCTCCTGTCAGGCTCGGCGAATAGGTTCCCGGTCTTACCAGGATGACATCCCCTCTACCGGCAGCCTTTCCAACTGCCTCGGTAATGCTGCGGAATGGACGACTTGAAGAGCCGGTTCCATTTGGGCCGGCGTCGTCATCGACATACAAATCTATTCTGAGACCTGCCAGCGAGGGCGCAGGCGGTGGATCGGGCGGTGGTGGATTCGGCCGGGAATTACTGACCACCTGGACGGCTTCTTTTTGTCGGTTCCGAAGGGTCAGGATCAACGGCCCGGAGCCTTTCGGGCCCCTGGTGGTCTGGGCCTCGGTCCGGATCACGACATCCTGGCTCTGCGAGAGGCAAAAACCCGCGAAAGCGGTTGTCGAGTCTCCGTTTGACCTCCTGGTTATAAATCCACCCACATTGGCCCCGCCCTGGAATCCCCCGCCGGGCCGGTCGACGAACTGAGTGAGAAGACTCATCAGGAACGTCCCGCGCGGTGACCCCGACACGCTCTTGATCCGGACAATATAAAAGCCGGGCTCCAGCTCGGCTTCAAGTTCTACACGATCACTTCCCTGCACCTCCTCCGTCACGGGATTCCTGGCGGCGTCGACTATTTGAACGGATACACCCAGGTTCTCCGGTGAGAAACCCTCCGTCGGTAAGGCCGTTGCGTCGATGGTGATCGATACGATTTGATTCTCGTTCCCTTCGTTCGCTATGTTAAATGCGCCGAATCCCGGGTTTTTGGCATCTTCTTCAAACGCGCCCCCCAGGTTCAATCCCCCCTCGAGAAGCCGGTTACCGGCCGTGGTAAGCACCTCCATTCCCCATAATCCCTCTTCGGCGCCTTCTTGCAGGGTAAGTCCGGCTGTATAAAATCCACAGGCTTCATCTTCTGCCCTTTCAAGCAGCGTTGTGGTGCCCGGCTCATCCGGTATGTCAACTTCGGGAAGGGGTTCGAGTACCAGGTTCTCTATGGAATAAACCAGCAGATTTGCGCCATTGCCACCCTCCGCCACGATGAGTTGACTCCCATCCTTTGACACCTTGACTGCCGCAGCAGAGGAAGCGACCGCCGCGTCGGGTCGCTGAATCTTTACGATGCCCAATACTTCCGGCCTGACAAGATCCACCACGGTGATCCAATTGCTGCCTGCGTTGGCGATATATGCCCTGGTGTTGTCGGGCGAAATCGCAATGGATGATGGCTGGACCCCAACGGGAATCTGCAGGCTGTTGGTCTTCGGGTTGCGGACAATTCTCGGGGAACGGGGGTTCGTGATATCCAGAATGGAAATAGAATTGTTTGTCAGGTTCGCTACGATTGCCAGTGATCCATCGGGTGAAATCTGAATCGTGGCGGGGTCCTTACCAACGCCAACGCGCGAAACCTCGTAAGGGCTCGGATCACTTTTGACCTTGCCAGGAGTGCCCGTTGCCTGGGTTACAGAGCTATTCAGGGCTTGCAGGTCAAGAACCGCCACGGCCTGGTCCGCACGCAAGACGACGAAAAGATAACGGCCTCCGGGTTCAATTCCCACATCGCGGGGATCGTCGCCAACGTCAGCTTCGCCAATGGCAGTCAATTGATCAAGGTCGATGAACGAAAGGCTGCCCCCGGTTCCATTGGTCATGATGGCGAGATTGCTCGCATTGCCTATCAGAGGGGCCCCGCCAGATTGCACGATTTCTACGTTGCTCGGATTCTGGCCGGATTTAATCTGATCAATTTCCTGACCCGTATCGAGATTGACAACGGTCAATCGGTCGACATCGCCATTGACCATGACTACAGGAATAGCAGAGCTGCTGGCAGCGGCCAGGAGGTCCGGATTCACAGTCGCAATACGGATCAGCCTGCGTCCGTATCGATACGTATCTGCCACGACCTCGTTCTCGAGGTCCACCCTTATCACGTTGGGGTCTTCATCTTCCGGCGGGAACAGCAGGGAAATGACCGCAAATCGTCCGTCGGAAGTCAGGTCCAGAGCATAGGGGCCATCTCCAACCGGAATGACAGCATCTGGAACTGACTGGGCTTCAGCATGGTCTACGCCGCACGGAGAACAGATTGAAATAACAACCAGCAATAATGAATACGCGAGGGGATGACGAAGCTTTCCAATCATGATTTGTGTCTCCAAGGCTTTTGGGAACTTGATTTTTTACTTACCTGTCAAGATGGTTTCCAATCGATCATGCAGCTGTAACCATCCGGACAGATGGAAATAAATACTGAGGGAATTCCTATTTGACCGCAATATAAAGGGCCTCCTGATGCCACGCGCTACTGCGCCAGCAGGGCAGCTAGCAGATCTTCGCCCCGGGCGTCCTTCAATGCAGCACACAAGCGGACGCTTTCCACTGCCTGCGCCAGGTCTCGCTCGTAGCCCGGCATCGCTTCTGCCCGTGATTCTATGAACGCCTGCCATTCGTCTGCTTTTTCAAGACTGCAGAAAAAACTGCCGAAAGCCGGCACCACGTTGCCACGGTAGGAAAGCGGAATGAGTTCGAAAATGGCTTCGTCATTCTCTTTCATCCATTGGTAAGTCAGCTCGGTCGTGGCGTTGCGGGCCATTTGCCTGAAGATGATTCCAAAAGGCTCTGTTCCCTGGAATTTTTCCGCCAGGATGGAAGCCTGGAGTTTCCCGGACAACACAGGATCTTCTGTCCGGGCCAGAGCGCCAAATGCGGCGTTGCGAAACGCCGGATCATCCGAGGTCAGGCCCTGTTCCATCAGCAAATCGAAAAACGGCTCACCGAAATCCTGTACCCCTACGCTGAAAGCTGTTTCCATTTCTTCGACCGAAATTGCGGTGGGGTCTGCTTCGCCGTCCAGTCCAATGCGTGCAGAAGCACGTTGTGCAAGGACCCTTCTCATTTCAGGATCCTTAGCAACCACGATCAGGAATCGCTGCATGCGTTTTCTCAGAAGAATCGAACCCTCGTCAGTGGCGTTTTCCAGGCTTTCGAATCGGGGCCTTACCATGTTTCCGAGTGCCGGTAATACGCGCTCCAGGTCCTTATCATCGATGATATCGCTGATGCCCTCGAGTTTATCCATGGCCATTTCGGCGACGTCCCAGTCCGGATGGCCCAGCAGCATGGACATGCCGGCAACAAAGCTGCCGGCCGGCACCGTACCGGCTCTGAAGGATGCATCGAGGCTGTCTGTCAAAGCCAAAGCCTCCGAGGCGGAGAGGTCTGATGCACCCTCAACCAGTCCGTCCAGCCAGCTTGGCTGCATCGTAAACCGGTAGTAACCCGCCCCGTCTGCATTGGGGTGCAATTGACTGGGGCAGTTGTCCGATTCCAGTTGAACGGTCTGATGGCTTTCCCGCAACATCGCGCAGGTGCTCTGGCGGCCGCTGTCTGTGTCGTAACTGACACACATCGGGATAAGCCATTCGCTGTTTTCCGGATCGATACCAGAACCCAGCGGTGCATAACGGGCCTGGCTGACTTCCAATGTCGGGTTTTGACCGTTCTCACAAACGACTTCGGCCGAAACCAGCGGAACACCCGGTTGCTCTATGAACGACTTGAAAGCCGCTTCGATTTCACCGACCCCTGAACCTTCAGCCACCGAGGCGATGAAGTCATCTGCGTTGGCAGAACCGTCTGCGTGACGTTCCATATGTACCCGGATCCCCTTCTGAAAGCCTTCTTCGCCGATATAGCGTTCCAGCATCGCCAGAACACCGCCGCCTTTCTGGTAGGTGATACCATCAAATGCGCCCGAGATCCTGTCGTTGTGATCGATCGGTTCCCGGATTTCCCGGGCGGCAGCCAGCGAATCATTACCCATTGCGCCCAGCGCGCCCTTTAACGTCTGCCGGTCGAATTCTCCCTGCGGCCAGTATGCATTGGCCGTTTTATACATCATCCAGGTAGCAAAGGATTCATTCAGCCAGATGTCGGTCCACCAGTCCGGTGTGACCAGGTCGCCGAACCACATATGGGCCAACTCATGGGCATGGACAGCGGCATAGGCGCGCCGCTGGTCGAGCGCGGACTGGTCATCCATCAATAACAGGTATTCGTCGTAAGTAATGGCCCCGACATTCTCCATGGCGCCACCAAAACTTTTCGGCACGGCAATCAGGTCCAATTTCTTATACGGATAAGGCGTGCCGAAGTATTCTTCGAGTACGGTCAACAAACCACTGGTGTGCTCGATGGCGTAGCGCGCCTTTTCAGCCTGGCCACTGGCCACGATTCCTCTCAAAGGCAGTTCCCGGTCACGGATGGAATTGGGCGGAATCACTCCATACTCGGCCACGTCATAGGGCCCAACGGCAATTGCAACCAGGTAAGTGGGTAATGGCCGGGAAGTCTCAAACCGGTGGCGCACAAAACCATTCTCCAGGGTCTCCACTGAAGCTTCGGGCGTATTGGTAACAGCTATGTCACCGGCCCGCGTTACCAGGCTGATGTCAAAAGGCACCTTGAAGCCCGGCTCATCAAAACCCGGAAACACCTGGCGCGCAGAGATCGGCTGAAACTGAGTCACTGCATAGCTTTTTCCGTCACGTACCGCTTTGAACAACGCCTCGGTGGTGAGGTTGAACGGCGCTGTGTACTCGAAATGAAGCGTGGCATCACCGGCTCCAACAACACTGGCCAGGGAAACGAGAGCGACCCCAGACTCCAGTTTTTGCTCATAGCTCGCTTCAATGCGATTTCCTGAGGCATCCATCAACCATGCATCGCTAACCTGCAGCCCTTTGCCATGCAACCATAACTGGTCGCGTGGTTCGCTCAGCGTCACGTCAATTTCCGTAACCCCCGAAAAATCGTCCTGGCCAGGATCAACGCGTAATTCCATCCGGTAGTGTGCGGGTACCACGGACCGATCCAATTGACCGATCGGCGCTTCGCCCGGGCTGACTGCAACCAACTCGCTGGCGGCCAACTCGACCGGTGGGGCTGTTGATTCAGAGCAGGCCGCCAGCAACGCCATGGTGGCAAAGGCAACTATCAGATTTTGCAAAAAGGGGGAGGAAATCATGTTTGATCCTTGCTTGATTTTTGCTGGAATGAGCGGCGTGACCAGAGCGTGGTTTCACTGAGTATAGAACACCGTTGGCCTTTGGCAAGGCTGATCGTCCAGAATTCTGGCATTGCCACTCCGGGTTTCTGTATAGTGCCCCGATGGCGTCCAGGGAGCAGTTCGCAACAAAAACCGGTTTTGTCTTTGCGGCTGCCGGATCCGCTGTCGGTCTCGGCAACGTCTGGGGATTTCCAACCATTACAGCTGCAAATGGCGGCGCCGCCTTCGTACTGGTGTACCTGGTGCTGGCATTTTGCCTGGCTTACCCGGCGTTGATGGCGGAACTCGTGATCGGGCGGTATGCCCGGTCTAATGCGGTAACCGCCCTTCAAAAACTGTCCCGCGGAACCTACAGCCGGTGGTTTGCCAACCTGACCGGATATGGCGGTGTCGTCACCGTCAGCCTGATCCTTGGGTTTTACTCCATCATAGCCGGCTGGATGCTGGCCTACCTGCTGGGGGCGTTGACCGACCTGGTCGGCCTGTTGACGGCGGAGAAGTGGCTGACCGGCTCGAGCAAGCCGCGGGACATGGCCTTCATGCTGATTTTCATGCTCGCAACGACCATCATCGTCACCCAGGGCATCAGTAAGGGTATCGAAAGATGGTCACTGCGCCTGATGCCTGCCTTGATCGCAATTCTTGTCCTGCTGATCATTTACGTCGTGTTTCAGCAAGGTTCGACTGAGGGTTTGCGTGTATACCTGTTTCCGGATTTTTCGCAGTTGTCCCCCGCGCTGGTGCTCAACGCGATGGGACAGGCCTTCTTTTCCATGTCGCTCGGAGTGGGCGGTATGCTGATCTATGGTTCCTACCTCAGTGACGACGCGAACCTGCCACAAATGGGTGCTATCGTTACCCTGGTGGATGTCGGAATCGCCTTCCTGGCCGGCCTGCTGATCATTCCGGCGGTTTATGTCGCGCAAACTTTTGGTGCGGAGATTTTTGATGCAAACGGCGTCCTGCTGTCGGGACCGGACATGTTTTTCAGAATTTTACCCGTCTTGTTCGATTCCATGGGGGCAGTAGGGCCGGTTGTAGCGATGGCCTTTTTTGCCCTGATGACCATCGCGGCGATCACTTCTTCGATTGCCATGCTGGAACCCGCTGTTTCTCTGGCCACGGAAACCAGAGCCTGGTCACGCCGCCGGGCTACCTGGCTGATCGGGGGACTGATCAGCGTACTGTCGCTGGTGATCATAGCCAGGATGGATGTTTTGTTTGACTTCATCCTGGCGCTGACCACCAAGTACAGCCAACCCCTGCTGGGCATGATGTTCTGTATTTTTCTGGGCTGGATCTGGAACCGGAACCAGGTCCTGGCAGAACTGCGGAAGGGCCAGCCTGACATGGAGCATAGCCTGTTCTGGAAAATCTGGCCGTCCTACGTCAAGTGGGTTTGCCCGGTGTTGATTTTCGGCGCGTTTGTGCAAAAACTGTTGATTGAATAACTTTTTAAAAGATGGCAAAACGCAGACAGAACATAGTCTTGAAATCCAGGAGAAAGTCTGCCCCAGCGCGCACCAAGGCAGCCAGGCAGTCATACCCAGTCGGTCCACTCAATCAAAATTGGCCGGTTCTTCCCACGGTCCGGACTTCGCTGAGTATGGCCATTTTTTCACAAATGCAATTCATAGAGAGGATGCCCCCTGAGCAGCAAAACCGCCTGCAAATGCGCCAGATAGAGCGTGTATTGCGGTTTGCGCATGAGACCGTGCCTTTTTACCGGGAGAGCCTGGACGGAATCAAGTGCATACCTGACGGAGAAATGGACGAGGCGTTTTTTTCCAGCCTGCCTCTCCTGACCCGGTCGGAAATTCAATCCGCAGGCCTGGAATTGCGCGCCACCCGGACGCCGCCTGAACATGGTCCCGTTTACCTGCAACGTACCTCAGGCTCAACCGGCAAACCCATCGAAGTCGCGACAACCAGCCTGCGGGCTGTCATGAGCCATGCGCATACCCTGCGCACGCAATATTGGAACCGGTTTGACGTAACCCAAAAAAGTGTTGAGATACGCACCGCCTACAAGCCGGGCGCCGAGCCGAAGAATCGCGTTTGGTCGGTACTACCCTGGTCGGGTCCAAGCAAGCGCCTGGATATCAACCTGCCCATTAGTGAATTGTTTGACCAGTTCATCAATGAAGCCCCGTCCTCTGTGCTATCCCATCCCTATACCCTGATGTTGTTGGCTGAACGCAGCCGGGAAACCGGGATCCAGCCGTCTCATTTAACAACCGTGCGGTCATTTGCTGAGATGGTTACTCCCAATATCCGTCAAACCCTGCGAGAAGTATGGAATGTACCGGTCATCGACAGTTATTCCGCTACCGAGATCGGAATCATCGCCCACCAGTGTCCGGAAAATGAAACCCTGCATGTCCAGCCGGAAAATGTCAGGGTTGAAGTCCTTGACGATAATGGAAATCAATGTAAACCCGGAACATCCGGCAGAGTAGTGCTTACGCCCTTGCAGAACTTTGCATCGCCATTGATCCGCTACGAAATAGGCGATTACGCGGAGGTTGGGGAAAGCTGCTCTTGCGGTCGCACTCTTCCCGTACTGAGCCGAATCCTGGGGCGCCACCGCAATTTGTGTGTATTGAAGAACGGCGAACGTTTCTTTCCCGAAATCCAGGCAGATCTTAAATCATTCGGCCATCTTCGCCAGTTCCAGGCGTATCAAAAAACGCTTGAAGATATTGATCTCAAAATCGTTGCCACACGACCTTTTACCCAAACCGAGAAGAGTGAAGTTCAAGCTATCGTACAAAAGAAATTTCACTACCCATTCAGGGTCAATATTATCGAGGTCGACGATATTCCCCGTGCTGCCAACGGCAAGTTCGAAGAATTCAAATCCGATATTCCCGAAGCAAAAATTGACGGCTGAGCAGAACGAAATGTCCACTACCTCCCTTCTTCAGTTCTGGCCAGAGATTCCCGGGCAGGACAAGAACAGCGCGTACGCCCTGCATGCCCAGCTTCTGTTCACCCAGTGGATGCAGCCTGACCGTTTTTTGCACTTCCAGTTACGTCAGCTTGAAAATCTGTTGCGCTTCACGGGTCGGAACTCACCCTATTGGGCTGAGGATCTGAAATTTCTGGAGGCGCTGCCGGTTGGCGAACTATACGCAGAGCACCTGGCGCTGATCCCCGTCATGAGCAGCGGAGCATTGCAGCAAAACAGTCAGCAAATCATTATCAGGAAAAAACTGGCAAACCACGGAAGGTCCCGAATGGCCAGGATTTCTAAACCAGGCGTACCGCCGATCAAAATGATGGTCACTGGCTTGATTGATGCGTGGAACGATGCGCTGGCTTTGCGCAGTCTGGATTGGGATGAATCAGATGTCTCAATGCCCTGTGTCCGCATTTTCCAGGGCGGGGATAAGCAGAAATCCGGCCGCATTGAACGCGGTTCAATATTACCGTGGTCAGGCCCGATGCATGTTATTTCAGCAGCCTTACCGTCCGCAGATCAGCTCCAGGAGTTAATGCGCATCAAGCCGGGTTCTCTTCAAACGGAGCCACATATCCTGGAAGGTCTGCTGGAACAAGCCGTTTTACAGGGATCAAAACCAGATAGTCTCCGAGAGATCCGATGCCGCGCTCAATCGCTGGACCCTGAATTGAGCAAATTGGCAGAAAAGACCTGGGGTGTTCCGGTCATTCAGGAGTATTTCCTGGAGGAGATTGGTGTCATAGCGCATCAGTGCCCGGTTCAGCAGGTCCTGCATATCAACTCTGAATTTGTGTTCGTGGAAATTCTGAACGAAGACGATAAACCATGTACCGCAGGTCAGACCGGGCGGGTGGTGGTGACTCCGCTGCAGAATTTTCAGACTCCGTTGCTTCGGTACGATACCGGTGATTTCGCGGAAATGGGGGGGGCTTGCGATTGCGGCAGAACCTTGCCTTTATTGAAAAACGTATTCAATTGATCAGCTCGGCCTGGCTGTTTCCACTCGTCAGGGCGTTTGGGTGCTCTCGATAGCGAGCGGGCTGATAAAACAGTGTCTTGTGCCCCCAGCCACAACCGGCGATGAACAGCACCCAAACGCATTGCACGCGGGTATTGTTCCTGGTGGTGAATCCAAAAGGCACCGAAACACTGTCCCAGAAACGCTCCATTCCGCCCATCAAGCCATCGTCATAACTGGCGACCAGGTACGTTCGGGTATCCTCAAACGGTAATTGCAGTGACGGCTGGTTCAGAACCGTTTCGAGCGACGGCCTCTGGCGGAAGTAGAAATCGCGCGCGCTTTCTTTCTGCTCTGGTGGTCCAAACACGGGTGGCTGGATGGAGCCTTCGAAATCGAACTGGCTGGATAGCACGCGTTTGCTGCTGGGTGACGGTAGCTTTTGGACGATGTCCTTAACGGGTGGCGAGACGGGTCCAGGTAAACGGGGCAGTTCTTCCAGTGCCGGCACTGCGGCCTCCGGCCACTCTACTGCCGTTGCCGGAGGCTGCATTTCCGGTTTTGGCTTTGCCGGAGATACCAGCCGAACCTTCACGCTGTGGTGTTCTGCAATTGTGGCAACCCTTTTCTGCGCGAGGGGAACCATGATTAAAACCACATGCAAAACAATAGCCAGGGCAAAAAACAGCCACGCACTCCGGTTATTGTGTGTCCAGGTCTTCACAGGCTGACAATATATACTCAATCAGCTAAAAAGACGTTTGATCGATGTGAGATTTCCCTTAAGTGGGCAAGTCGTTGCCTGCCTGCGGATTTCTGTCGGGCAAAAGGAATTGCCGCCTTGCCAGGTCAGACCATAACCTGTCGGGTGAATAGTATTTCTCCAGCAGTTTGGGGGCCGGGACAAGCAGGTCAGGATTCTGTTGTGCAAAGGTTTCCCAGTTCAGACCCGGCATTTCACTACGTCTTTCGGCGATCAATGCCAGGTAAAAACAGCTGATGGTTTCGTGATATTTCGACTCGATTCCCAGCTTCTGTGTGAGTTGTTTCAATGCTGCAAGGAATCTCCCTGTTGCCTGGGCAAGAGAATTTTTTTCCAGTAGCCTCCAGGCAATGAAAACATGAGCCACATGGTCAAATGCCCCGTGATCCAGGGTACCAGCCTCAAAGGCTTCCAAACTCGGAAACTCCGGTGACGCCATACGCCGGGCAGGCTTCGATGCGGTCTTCATTTACTTAACTCGGTCAGTTGATGGCTGTCAGCCGCGGTCAGTTCGCAACCATACACCTGCTTCAGGTTATTGATGGCCTGGCAGGTTTCCCGGGAAAAGGGCGCCTTACCTTCAAAGCTGTGCAACACGATTCCTTCCAGCAAGTCGCCCAGTGACAGCTCGCAGTATTCCGCCAGCCCTTTGAGTACTTTTAGCAGTGACTTCTCGATACGAACCCCGGTTTGGGTCCTTTCAACCAGCTTTTTGTCCATGGTGATACCTCCCGTCTGGAAATATTTATAGTACCATGGTACATTGGTAACATCAATGCCGAATACACTATGGATTTTTGTTGCATTCCGTATATGATCTCCTGATATGTCCCGGGAATTACTGATACTGCGCCACGCCAAGTCCGCTTGGGATACCGGCGCGCGCACCGATTTTGAGCGCCCCCTTGCCAAGAGAGGCCGCAAAGACGCCCCGCGAGTGGGCCGTTGGCTGAATGAACAGGGCCTGGTTCCGGATTACGTGGTCAGCTCACCCGCGGAAAGGGCGAAACAAACGGTCATTGCCGTCTGCGAGCAAATGGGGATCGGGGAAGAGGGCATTCACTGGGATTCCCGAATCTACCACGCTTCTTCAGGCGCGCTACTCGATGTATTGAACGAATGCCCGCCAGCGGCGCAGCGAGTGATGATCGCCGGTCACAACCCGGGACTGGAGATCCTGTTACAGAACCTGGTCAGCGACGACATACCGCCACCGCCGGATTACAAGCTGATGCCAACCGCCGCGGTGGCGCACCTGGAAATCCTTTCGTCCTGGCACGACCTGGAAGGCGGATTGGCGAGGCTGATCAGCCTGACGCGTGCAAGATCCCTGACTGGGGTTTGAAGAAAAAAGCCCAGACAGCACTCCCTTTCACATGAAAACTGTTCCCGTTAAAAATCTGGTGATGATCAAGGGAATTCCGTTTCCCGAGGGTTAACGGTTTCGCCAAATCATCGTCACCTTACGCCCCAGGGAGGTTCATTTCGGAATACCTTTTCGTGGATTTCCGGAATCTCTGGCTGTATTTGATGAAGCCTGGCTGAAATCACCTCGTCCCATCGACTTCGAACGGGTTCATATCCCGCCCGAAGACACCGGGGTCCTGGGCTCCCACTGGCGAACCAGGTTCGGTTTCGATTTTTTACTGCCGGATCCTGACAGGCCTACCTGGTCAGTCCGTGCGCTGAACACGATGTGATGATTCGGGATTTCATTGATGTTCAGCCACAAGGTATCCTTTTTGTTCTGTGGATAATGCGCAACAATGAAAGACACCGTGTCGTTCAGGCCCAGTGATTTTCGAAAACGTTTTACGTCACCTCGCTGGTATCCGACCACCCAGTTTTTTGACTTTATCCGGTTCCACGTCAGCTCATGCACCGGTTTCGGGAACTGCCTGGCCTCAACCAGGCTTTCAAAACTTGCTTGCGGAGAGCCCGTTTTTACGCAGAATGAAAACGTGTTCATCCATTCGCGTCAGACCCTTTTTCCTGAATCGGGGCTCCGCTGACAGGCGTTCCTCGCCCCAGAGATACTCGATTTCAAAATTCGCCTGAAACAGGTCTTGAACCTCACTGGGCGATACGGAAAAAGGCGGCCCTTTCATTTCTTCCTGCGGATAATCCAGTGTAATCAGCAAAATGGCTACACCACTCCTGATTAAATCCGTCAGCTGGCCAGTGTATGACGGACGCATTTCAGGCGGTAAGGCAACCAATGCAGCACGATCGTACACCGCATCGATTTCTGCGGAATCCGTCGTGTTGACGGCAAAAAAATCGGCGCACCAGATTTCTATGTCAACTCCACGGTAAATCTTCATGCCGCCACGTTCGACGATTTCGCAGGACAGCTTGTTCTCAGCAAAAAAATCTTTGGCTGCGCGTTCGCTGAGCTCGATTCCGGTGACCCGGTAACCCTGCTCTGCCAGCCACAACATATCCAGGCTCTTGCCACACAGCGGCACCAGGACATGGGCCGCTTTCCTGAGTTCCAGCCGGCCGATAAACTTTTGCATATAGGTATTGAAATCCGGCTGGTGAAAGCCGATTTCACTTTTTTCCCAACGCTCGTGCCAGAATTCTGCCCGCATCCTGATATCCCTTACTGTGTTGAAGCATTGGAACATGCTTTTTTAACGGATGCCATTGGTCAATTGATCTACTATTTCCCGGTCCGTTTCAACAAGGTAAATGCTATTCTTATCGATCCCATTCTAAAACGAGATTGTGAACATGCCCGGCTTGTTACCCAACGTGGATCCCGAAGGCCTGCTGGAATATTCCGTTGTCTTCACGGATCGATCACTCAACCACATGTCCGCCGCCTTCCAGGCAGTGATGAACGATATATCAGCGACGCTCAAATCAGTGTACAAAGCCGATGCGGTAGTGGTGGTGCCCGGCGGCGGCACCTACGGCATGGAAGCGGTCGCACGGCAGTTTGCCAGCGGCAAAAAATGCCTGGTCATCAGGAACGGATTCTTCAGTTTTCGCTGGTCACAGATCCTGGAGATGGGCGACATCGCATCTGACATCGCGGTGCTGAAGGCACGAAGGCTGGCCGATGAACCGCAATCTCCCTTCGTCCCCGCGCCCATTGATGAAGTGGTGGCTCGAATACAGGCTGAACAACCTGACGTCGTTTTCGCACCCCACGTGGAGACCTCGTCCGGAATGCTGCTGCCTGAAGATTACGTGCGGGCGGTTGCCGAAGCCACCCACGCGGCTGGCGGCTTGTTCGTGCTCGACTGCATTGCCTCCGGTGAACTCTGGGTCAATATGAAGGCCAGCGGTGTAGACGTGCTGATCAGCGCACCGCAAAAAGGCTGGAGCGCCTCCCCCTGCAGCGCGCTGGTCATGTTGGGCGAGGCTGCGCTTGAGCGCATTGTCGAAACCACCAGCACGAGTTTCGCCTGCGACCTGCGTAAGTGGTTGGAAATCATGCAAGCATACGAAAACGGTGGACATGCCTATCATGCGACGATGCCCACCGACGCACTTCGCACCTTTCGCGACAGCATGAATGAAACCGGTCAATATGGATTCGACAAAGTCCGGCAAGAGCAGATTGAGCTGGGGCAGCGCGTTCGTGAATTGCTGGAGAGCAAGGGCATCAGGAGTGTGGCCGCAAAAGGTTTTCAGGCGCCAGGCGTGGTGGTCAGCTATACCGATGATCCCGAGATCCAGAACGGCAGCAAGTTTATGCAACAAGGCCTCCAGATTGCCGCCGGCGTGCCACTGATGTGCGACGAGCCGGCGGATTACCGGTCTTTCAGGCTGGGTTTGTTCGGCCTGGACAAGTTACACAACATCGAACGGACCGTCAGGCACCTCGATGCTGCACTGACACGGATCAACGAAGCGGGCTGACCGCCGCAAACACCTGAAAACACGTGGGAAAGGATTTTCTGGCATAGTTAGATTTTGAGACCACCGGGGCAGATTATGAGGAAAAAGTTATTAATACCGCTCAATTTTCTGGCCACTCTATTTTTCTGCTCTATCACTCAGGCCATGGAAATGCCGCCTATGGGCGAGGAAGAAACAGCAGCAGCGGCGGCTGATTACCAGAAATACTGTTCACTCTGTCATGGTGCTGACCGCGAGGGCTATGCCAACGACGAGGCGCCTTCGCTGCGCTCTGAATCACTGATGCGCTCGGGCTATCCAACGCACATTCTGCATGCTGTGGCCTACGGCAGGCGCGGCACTCCCATGGGCGGCTATTTTGATGAAATTGGAGGACCGCTCAACCGTGCAGACCTGTATCGCCTGATTCGCTGGCTCAAAGAGCAGGTCGGTGTCGATTTTATCGACCTGCCATTGGAACCCGTCAGTGGGGATGTCGAGCTGGGCAGAGAGGTTTATGAAATTCACTGCGCAGTTTGTCATGGAGTTAATGGTGAAGGAGACGTCGGCCCGGCCATTGGCAATCCGGCCATGCTTGCGCTCACTACCGATGCCTTTTTGAAGTACGCGATAGAACATGGCCGGGACGGAACGCAGATGCCCTCATTTTCCGACACGCTGACCGTAGACGAAATCAACGGTGTCACGGCTTTTCTGCGCTCACGGTCCAGCGGTTGGGCGGTGGAAAAACCGATTTTGCGCTCGCCACCTCCGGTCGACGAATACGTCCTCAATCCGAACTCGCCCCCGCCGGAATTTGAACTCAAGGATGGCGCTTACATCCTGTCTGAAGACCTCGATCGGATTCTGCGGGAAGAAAGGCGCCTGGTGCTGCTTGACACCCGTGTACCGTCGATGTGGCAGATGGCCAATATCGAAGGTTCTGTACCCATTCCCTACTACACCGGGAATTTTGACGGCGTAGCAAAAGACCTGCCCAGGGACGGCACCTGGATCGTGATCTATTGCGAGTGCCCACGGGCAGCCGCCGAATCGGTGAACTTCAAATTACGCGAACGGGGATTCAAAAATACCGCGGTGCTCTGGGAAGGCATCCAGGGCTGGGTAGCGCTCGGCTACCCGGTATCGGTCGGCGAGAGTCTCTGGTCCGGCTCCTTACCCTGACCCGGAATTCCAGGACCTGAAATGACCCGGGACGTCAAAAAAATCCTGCTGGGCGCAAGCCTGTCGGTGGTCATTCTGCTGTCTTTTATCGGGTTGGGCGTTCTGCCGCTGAACCTTTTTTTCCTCAAGGCCACGATCAGCGAGGCCGTCCGGGATCATACCGGCGCCGAGCTGGCAGTTGAAGGCCCCCTGAGGCTGCAACTGGGTGCGCGGCCCAAGCTAACCGCCCGAAAAGTCACGCTGCGCTGGCCGGATGAGGCCCGTCCACTGTCTGCCAGTATTGAGGAGCTGTCTATCCAGACCCGGATAGCGAGTGTCCTGCGCGGCGACATTGATCTGGAAAACTTGACCGCCGATGGCATTGTGATCGATCCGGGTACAGAAGAACTCCGCGACAGATTGCCGAAGAATCTCCAGCTGGAAGCCTCCGCCCCGCTTAATGAAGCGCTGAAAGCCGAGCTGCAAGGACTGCTTGCGAATCAAACCTGGGCCCTGAGCCTGCAGGGCGCCAGCCTGGACACGCTGCTGGCGGCAAAACAGGAGTATCCGTTGAAGGCCGGGCTGAGCCTCCCCGGTTCCGGCCTGGATTTTGACGGGGTGATCCTGCTCCCCTGGACCGCGCCTGGCATAGACGGCCAGCTTGCCTTGCAATCGACTGACTTGTCGGCATTGCTTTCGCAGCTGCGCCAGGACCTGCCGGGGCTGCGTGAACTGTCCCTGCTAGCTGATATCCAGTTGACCGAATCATTCGTTCAGCTCGATGGGCTCCGGGCAGAGCTGGATGATTTCACTTTCACCGGGTCAGCAAAGGTGCGTGACTGGTTATCCCGGCCCTGGTTAGACTTCAGGGTCAGTATTCCGCTGATCGACCCGGCGAATCTTCCCGGCATCGACAGGGATGAAAAGCCGGCCGATCCGGAAAACCCTGTCGACTTGCAACCCCTGTTCGATCTGTTGGCCGGAATTGACGGCCAGGCAGAAATCGAGGTCGGCCAGGTTCACCATACCGACTTTCCCATCCGGAACCTGGCTGTCTCTGCGAGCCTGGACGCGGGGCGCCTGGCCATCGAGCAAGCGACCGCTTCGATTTCCGGCGTCGATGTGTCCGCGCAGGCTTCGCTGGATACTTCCGATGCCTGCGCCAGGCTGGAGACTTCGTTGCGTATACCCGAACTGGACCGGGTCGCCCTCTCTCCGCTACTGGAGAAGGATAGCCCGATTGAGGGGCGCCTGGTGGACGGCTGGTTGTCAACCAGCAGTTGTGGCGCCTCCCCGGGCGATCACCTTCAAAGTCTGGAAACAGCCTTCACAATCGCATCGCTGGAACTGTCCGGAGCGGACGAAGACTCCCTGGCTTTCAACAACATCGATGGCGCTGTGAATTGGCAGCAGAGTGGCCGGCTTGCCTTCGAAAGCGAATTGATCGGCGAAGCTTTGACCTTCTCCGTCCAGTTCGGGTCCGTGGTGCAAATGACTTCCGACGAACTCTGGCCAGTAGCACTGCAGGCCCACACGGACAGCATCGAACTGGAATTATCCGGACAGACAGCGGCCCATGAAACCGGTCTGATCCTGGACATTTCGCTGGCGGCCCGGGCAGGAACATCTGACATCAGCGGTGAACTCGCCTGGAGCGGCTTAGACAGTGGTTTGCCATTGAAAGCAGACTTTAGTTCGAGGCTGCTGAACCTCGGGGAATTAGAGGCACTGCTGGTCAATGATGATCAGGAAGAACCCGGTTCCATCAAGGACTGGTCGGACATTCTGGACGAAAGCGAGTTGATCGAGCATTGGCATGGACCGCCCAGCATCGACGTGAAACTTGCGGTGGACCAACTCAAAGGAACGCGGTATGAAATAACCAGGATAGGGTTGGATGCCCATCTCGAAGATCGCCGGCTTACAGATGGCCGCATGCAGGTGCATTTTGAAGGGGTGGAATTGGCAGGGCTGCTGAATGCAGACATGCGTCAGCATACGGTTTTTTTCGATTACCAGGTCAGCCTGAAAAACCTGGATATCGGCCGCCTGATGAAGTCGATGGAGATCTCCGAAACTGTCAACGCCCATGTCGAGCGGGCAGATATTCATCTTGAATCACAAGGCGCAACCCTGCGTGAATTGGGCCATAACATGCAGCTCGACTTTGATTTACAGTCCCTGAAGTATTCGTTCGAGGCGGGCCCGGAGAACCGTCCGTTCGACATAAATCTCTCCGACGTGAGCATCACCGCCAGGCCGGGTTCGGACATGGTCTGGGAATCCAGGGGCTCCCTGAACGGGGTTCCGCTCAGCGCCTGGCTGAGAACGCCAAACCTGCGGGAAACCTTTGATCAGAATTTGCCGTTACCGGTGCGGTTCATCTTAAAAAGCCGCGACGATATCCTGATGTTCGACCTGACCCGCCACCCCGAATCGGCAAGCGGCCAACGAACGGAGATTCTGGTCTCGGGCCGCTATACCGGCGAGGATGACATTGACTTTGCCAGCCTGCCTTCGCCGCTGGAAGACTATTTTTTCAGCACCGACCTGCTCATCAAGAACAAGGCCTACCTGGCCTCGGATATCGAAATCCGCGTAGGCTCCAGCAACGCCACCGGCAAATTCAGCATTCGCCCCTCCGGAGAAGGTTTTCACTTCGAATTGGACAGCGAATCCACTTTTCTGGAAACAGATGACCTCGTTCGCTGGGTACAGGAGTTCCGGGAGGCCCGGGACGCTATCTCCGGCTCCCAATCCGCTGGTCCGGAAACCGCCCATTCAGAAACCCATAATGCGGACGAGGCACCCATCAACGTTGGGCTGCTAACCCTGGGCAATCAGTACGCCGAGGAGTTCATCGGCGACAATTCCTGGGATGCCAGGGTCAGCATACGGGAACTCAGATCTTCCGGAAACCTGCTGGGTGATGCCGAGTTCCGCTTGCAGTTGGACGGCCATGAAACCATCCTGGACCCGGCGACGATCCGTCTCCCGGGAGGGAATGTCACAGCCCGCTACAGCAGTATTGGAGACAGCTCGGGCTGGGACTCCAAGCTGGATGTATTTATTGAGCGGCTGGAGTACGGTGGTTTGTTGCGTCTGTTCAAACCTGAGTCCGCGGCCAGCGGCGAGGTTTTCGTCGATGCATCCTTGCGCTCACACGCTGTGAGTCACGAAGCGGCTGTCAACCACCTGCAAGGAACCATCGACCTGGCCGTTTTCCCTGACGATATAGAAGCGGGATTCCTGGACCTGTGGGCGTCGAACCTGGTCTTCGCACTGTTGCCGGCGGGTGACAATCAAGAAAAGAAAATGAACTGCATGGTTGCGCGTTTCGAAGTTGAGAATGGCGTCATGAAATCCAAACAAACCTTTCTCGACTCAACCGACATCATAATCCGCGCTCGCGGTGATATTGACCTGGCGAACAGGCAGCTGGATCTACTCGCGGCTCCGCAGGCAAAAGTGGAGAAGTTCCTGAGTGTCTCGTCGCCGATCCAGGTAAAAGGCCCCTTTGATGACTTTAAGGTCGGAGTCGCCCCCGGCGGCTTTGTCATGACCATGATCCGCTGGTACTACGGGCTGATCTACGTGCCCTGGAAATGGCTCACCGGTGAACGGTTTCCAGCGGATGGTATCGCCACCTGTTACAAAGCGATGAATTGGGAACTGCCTACAGAGGCCAGATAATCAGCAGCATCGGCACGCTGATCGCGACCACCAGGATTTCCATCGGTAAGCCCAGTTTCCAGTAATCGCCGAACCGGAAGCCTCCCGGCCCCAGTATCAGGGTATTGTTCTGGTGCCCGATGGGTGTCAGAAACGCGCAGGAAGCCCCTATCGCCACCGCCATCAGGAATGTGTCGGCACTGGAATTGAGCTGTGCGGCCGTGCTGATCGAAATGGGCGCCATCACGGCCGCGGTAGCGGCATTGTTCATCAGGTCGGATAGCGTCATCGTCACCACCAGGATGATGATCAGCGCGATCACAGGGCTGCCCCTTGCAACCGTGTCGAGCAGCGAGCGCGCCAGCAGGTCGGCGGCACCTGTCGTCTCCATCGCCACGGCTACCGGAATCAGTGCGCCCAGCAATACGATCACCGGCCAGTCGACGGCGTCGTAGAGTTTCCTCAGCGGAACGACTCTCAACAACATCAGCGCCAACACGCCGGTTGCGAACGAAATCGCTGCCGGCAGCAGTCCAAATGCTGCTCCGGCGATGGCCAGCATCATCACGCCAACGGACAGCATGGTCTTTTTCTTGTCCGGAATGGCAATAGAGCGCGCAGCCAGGGGGACGCAGCCGAAGCTGGAGGCGAAGCCGGACAGGGAGCCTGGCTCACCCTGCAATAACAGCACGTCGCCCGCTTCGATCGGCGTGAACCTCAGTCGCTTGACCGAGCGCCTGCCGGTGCGGGATATCGCGAGCAGGTTCAACCCATAGCGGGTTCGCAGGCTGACATCGCTGGCGGAACGGCCAATCAGGCGCGAGTTGGGCATGACAGCCAACTCCTGCAAAACGGTCTCCTGCTGCTCGCTCCTTTTGTCTATCTCATCGGACCCGGATTGGTCTGTCGACTTGCCACTTTCAGCATGCTCCTCCAGCACCAGGCCCAGGCTGCTGAGTGCGCCGGAAAGGGCTTCCGGATCTGCTTCCATGATCAGAATGTCTTCCGGTTGCAATATTCGCCGGACATTGGGCGTGGACACACGGAAATTGTTTCGAATCATCCCAATGATCTGTGCGTCGGATTCCTCGAGAATTTTTTCCACGTCCCCGACTGTTTTACCGGCCGCCCGCGCGCCTTCCCTGATCCGGGCTTCCACCAGGTAAGCGCCGGTATCGAATCCTTCTGCACCTTTCTGTTCTCTGCCCGGTACGATGCGCCACCCGGCAAGAGCTGCGAATAAAACGCCGGCGACAGCGACGAACAGGCCTACGGGTGTGAAGTCGAACATGCCGAAACTCCCAGCCCCGCTCTGTGCCCGGAACCCGGAAACTATCAGGTTGGGAGGTGTGCCGATCATGGTGGTCATGCCGCCGAGGATGGTGCCAAATGCCAATGGCATCAACACTTTACCCGGGGGAATTTTCAGGCGCGCCGATATCTGAATTGCGATCGGCATCAACAGCGCAAGGGCTCCCACGTTGTTCATGAAAGCTGAAAGCAGCGCGCCCAGGGCGGTGATGGCTGCAATGGTCATAGTCGGACCGGCCGATGCCGGCAAAACCCTCTGGGCGAGCAAATCAACCGCTCCGGTCGATTGCAAACCCCAGCTCAGGATGAGTACGCATCCCACTGTAATCACCGCTGGATGACCAAATCCTGAAAACGCAGATTCAGTCGGTACAAGACCTGCGAAAACACAGGCCAGCAAGCAGCCAAGCGCGATGATGTCGTGGCGCCAACGCCCCCAAAGGAACATCGCGATAGTCGCAGCGAGTATGGTGAGAATCTGGATCTGGTCTGCAGTCATTGAAAATACAACGCTCTGCCTGCTCCTGTTACAGTGCTGAAAGTATAGGCACAAAGCTCCCGCCAACAACAGGTTCCGGTTATCCAATTGAGTACTATGGATACCTCAATTATTCTTTATCTTGACCAAAAGCAAGTACCACCCTGAATTTGTCTGGCAAAGTGGACTGTCAAAATTAATGAATGCTCTCAGGTTCGGGAGAGATTTCAATGTCTAGCAGCAATACATTTTCCAAGCTATTCGGACAATCGCCATTCACGGCATTGCAGGAACATATGCGCGTGGTGCAGGAATGCGCCGCGGAAGTTCAGCCACTGCTGAAAGCCCTTGCTGCCGGCGCTGTTCTTCTTCACCCTCAAGGGAATGTTCGGTTGATAGCCCATCCCTGTGTGCCGCCAGCGGGAGCCGGTTTCCCGGCTCCCCCTCTTTCAATCCAGACCATCAGGAGCAGGCAATGTCCGAAACACCCGTGACGCTACCACCGGCTACAGAAGGGCTGCCTCAGCGAATTCTGGCGGCGGTTGATTTTTCTGAAGACTCACGAGCTGCACTGATTTGGGCCTGTAGATACGCCGAATGCACGGAATCTGAACTGTATGTTTTGCATGTTGTACACGACCCGGTTTCCAATCCCGGCTTCTATCGCCGAACCCCTGAAGACTCCATGCAGCCCATGAGCGAGGTGGCCGAAAAGATGATGGAGCAGTTCCTGGCCGATACCGCGGAACAGCATCCTGAGCTGGATGTCCGGGATACCGTCATCACGCGATATGTGAGTGGATTGCCACCTACCCGAATCGTTGAAGTGGCCAGTCTTCTTAAGGCAGACCTGATTGCAATTGGCCGCAGGGGTACGACCGAACTCCCCCACCGGTTGCAAGGTTCTACCCGCGAGCGCGTCGTTGAACTGTCGGAACCACCCGTCGTGGTTGTCGGAACCAATGATCCGGACAAGCCCAGCAAGAAAGAAAAGAAACGCCTGGAAAAACAGCTCAAGAAAGAAAGGAAACAATTGAAAAAGACACTGAAATTACAGCAGTTGCTGGACTCAGAAGACAGTGACGATGGATAGTCCCCTGGCGTCTTTTGGCCTGTGGGCGGGGCTTTTTGGAGGCCTGGCGCTGTTCCTGTTCGGCATGGATGTGATGACGCAGGCGCTCAAGTCAGCCGCCGGCGACTACATGAAGGACATCCTCGGCAAACTGACCCGGAATCGCTTTGTCGGTGTGGGCGTGGGTGCCTTTGTCACTGCCATAATCCAGTCGTCATCCGTAACCACCGTGATCCTGGTAGGGTTCATTTCCGCCGGCCTGATGTCGATGTCGCAAAGCGTTGCAGTGATCATCGGCGCCAACATCGGCACGACCATCACGGCCCAGATACTCGCCTTCAAAGTCACCAAGATCGCACTACCCATCATCGCCGGCGGCTTCTTATTGTCTGCGACCGCCAAGTCCAATCAGTGGAAACAGGTCGGCATGATCCTGCTGGGGCTGGGCCTGGTGTTCTACGGCATGAGCATCATGAGTGGCGCGCTGAACCCCCTGCGCAGTTATGAGCCCTTCGTTCAGTTCATGATTTCCATGCAGAACCCGCTGCTGGGCGCGGCTGTGGGCGCCCTGTTTACGGCGGTGGTCCAGTCTTCCTCGGCAACCACGGGCATTCTGATCGTGATGGCCTCGCAGGGACTGATCGGGCTGGAATCAGCCATCGCCATCGCCCTGGGCGCAAACATCGGTACCTGTGTCACGGCAGGCCTGGCTTCCATCGGCAAACCTCGTGAAGCCGTTCGGGCGGCAGTCGTTCATACCCTGTTCAATGTGGCCGGGGTTTTACTCTGGATCGGTTTCATTCCCCAGTTGGCGCAACTGGCGTACTGGATCTCTCCCACTGCACAGGGCCTGACCGGAACGGCCCTGCTGGCCGCGGAAACCCCGCGGCAGATCGCCAACATTCATACCTTCTTCAACATCGCCAACGCTTTTCTGTTCGTTGGCTTCACGACCCAGATTGCCCGGCTGGTCGAATGGCTGATCCCGGACCGCCCGCTCAAACCCCAAAAAGCAATGTTGCCGAAGTACCTGGACGACGACCTGCTGGATAATCCTTCGATCGCGCTGGAGGCTGTTCGCAACGAACTGAAAAGAATGGGTAAACGGGTTCGCAAGATGGTCATGGACATCATGCCGATAGCCATCAGCGGTACACGCGAAGACCTGGACCGGATAGCGGAAATGGATAAGGTGGTGGACGCGCTACACCATTCGATTATTGAATACCTCGGCCAGATCAGTCTTGCCAATCTGTCGAATAGGCAATCAAAGGAACTGTTGCAACTGGTCGAAATCGCCAACGCACTGGAGCAGATCGGTGACCGCATCGCGACCGGCATGGTGACTTCGGCAAATAAGCGCATTGACGAGAATGTAGTCGTTTCTGCAGAAACCGCCCGGGTCCTTAACGATTACCATGCGATGGTCGTTACAGCGCTCAAAGATGCACTCAAAGCAGTCTCTACGCAGAATTCCACACTGGCCAAACAGGTGCGCCAAAGCAAGAAAGAGTTCACATCGCGTTCCCGTGATCTGATCGCGCACGGCCTGGACCGGCTGACCGCTGACGAGCCAAATCGCCTCAACACCTATGCCCGCGAAATGGAGATCATGGAGCTTCTGGACATTGTCTTCGCAATTGCGCGCAGAATTGCCCGAACACAGGGCTGACAGGGCTTTTGCGCTTGTCACAAGCCTGTCATAATCAGGGAGTATCTTGGTACGATTCACTCGAATTATTACAGGAGCATGACATGCCCAAGCGTACTCGTCTATCTATCCTCTTACTGCTGGCAAGCGCAGCCCTGGTTACGGCCTGCGGTGGGGGCGAACAGCGCCAGGTTATTCAGAACAAGGGGTCCGACACCCTGGTGAACGTGGCCCAGGCCTGGGCCGAGGCTTACCAGACCGTCAATCCCGTAGTTGTAGTGGCGGTCAGCGGCGGTGGCTCCGGCACCGGTATCGCTGCCCTGATCAATGGCACGGTAGACATCGCCAACGCCAGCCGCGCCATCAAGGACAAGGAAACGAAGTTGGCCAAGGATAACGGCCAGGACCCCGTCAAACACGTCGTGGGTTTTGACGCGCTGGCCGTTTACCTGCACGGTGATAACCCGCTGGATGAAATCAGCATCGAGCAACTGGCGGAAATCTATGCAGATGGCGGAACTTATCTGAATTGGGGCGATCTGGGCGTTGAAGTGCCCGGTTGCCAGGACCAGGAAATCGTCGTGGTCAGCCGGCAGAATAATTCCGGCACTTACGCATACTTTCGGGAAGCTGTTTTGGGCGACAAAGATTTCAAATTGGGAACGCGTGACATGCACGGCTCCAAGGATGTCGTCGACCTGGTCGAAAAAACCCCCTGCGCCATCGGTTACAGCGGGCTGGCCTACGCCACCGATCATATCAAGATGGCCTGCGTCGCGCAGGAAACCGGCGGTTCCTGCACCAATCCCTCCGTCGCCACCGCGGTTGATGGCAGCTACCCCATCGCCCGCCCCTTGTTCATGTATACCAACGGTGAACCCACCGGAGTAGTCGGCGATTACATGAACTGGATCAAGAGCAACGAAGGCCAATGTATTATCCTTGAGAAAGGCTATGCACCAGCCATCGAGGCCAACTGCGGCTGAACGAAACCTGCATGGCCCCCGTTGCGGGGGCCATGCCTGAACCTACAAAAACTGTCGGGAATCTGAGATGAGCCATCTTGAAGAACGTATGGAAGCCGACCTGAACTACATCCGGGACTGGTTGTGGAATATCGGTGAAGATGTTGAAAAAGCCCTTCGCGATGCGAAGAAAACCCTGATCCTGAGGGATTCGGACATGGCTTACGATGTCATTCTCGGCGACCACCCCATCAATCGCGCATCCCGCCATTGTGATCGCCTGTGCCACACTTTTATCGCCCGCTACCTGCCCGGAGCAGGCGCACTGAGAGAGATGGCGTCCACCATCCGGATCAATGTCATCCTTGAGCGAATCGGCGACTACGCAGTCACGATTTGCCGTGAAGCCTTGCAGCTTGAAGCACCACTTCCCGAAAAATTCTCTGCCAAGATCGATGCGATTGCTGATGATTCCATCGAAATACTCGCGGGTGCCCGCAGAGCCTTCAAGGAAGGAAATGCCGAACAGGCCATCGCCCTGATGCAGGCCGCCAAGCGCATGGAAGGCCGTATGGACGGCTTTTACGATGAACTGTTTGCTGAAGACGACCGCATGGATGCCACCACCATGATGGTCATCTTCGTCGTCTTCAACATGTTCAAACGGGTCGCCGACCAGGCCAAAAATGTGTGTGATCAGACCGTGTTCGCCACTCGCGGCATTGCCAAGCTGCCCAAGGTGTACCGGATCCTGTTCCTCGACCAGCCGGGCTCCGGACTGGGTCAGCTGGCTGCGGCCATCGGTCAGAAAAACTTTCCGGATACGGCCGAGTTCACCTGCGCTACTCCAGGTGTTACGGAACAGCCGCCCGATGCACTACTTGAATTCCTGGCGGAAACCGGTCTGCCCGATGCCGACCTGGCTACCGAGCGACTGGAAGGGCTGGAACATGATTTCTCCGACTACATCGTATTGATCAGCCTGAGCGGCCGCGTTTCAGATTATGTAGACAAGGTGCCGTTCCATACATCCGCCCTGAACTGGTCGTTGCCGGAAAGTGGCGACCTGGCGGGACATTACCGCCAGTTACGGAGCCAGATCATTGACCTGGTAACCCTGCTGGCCGGCACCGAAACGACGCAGGCCTGAGTTGATGGAACAACCTGCCCAGAACACGTCTTCCGGCGTGGACGCCAGTTTCGATCAACTCAACCGCGACTGGTATATCGACAAGGCTGTCCAGGTCCTGGTTTTCCTGGGTGGTATCTCGGCAATCGTGTTCATCATTGGAATTTTTGTCTTCATCAGTAAGGAAGGCTTCGGATTCCTGGTCGGTGACTTCAATTTCAAGGAGTTTTTCTTTTCCCCCAATTGGCGCCCGACATCTGAAAGCAAGGAAACCTTCGGTATCCTGGCGCTGGTTGCAGGTACTGCGAGCGTCACCGGCCTGGCCATGCTGATTGCCATTCCCTTCTCTCTGGGCGCGGCAATCTTTATCGCTGAATTCGCCAGCGGCAAAACCCGGGAGTTCCTGAAAATCACGGTTGAGCTGCTGGCCGCCATTCCATCCGTTGTCTGGGGTTTCATTGGTTTGGCGATCATGAACCCGATCATCATCGAAACCTTCAATGTGCCCGTCGGCCTTAATGTTTTGAACGCCGGTGTCATCCTCGGCCTGATGGCCGCGCCGATCATGACCTCGATCGCGGAGGATGCCCTGAAAGCGGTTCCAGACCGCTACCGGGAAGCCGCCGAAGCAATGGGCGCAACGCGCTGGCAGGTGATTTACAAGGTAGTGCTACCGGCCGCCAAGAATGGCCTGCTGGGCGCCGTCCTGCTCGGTGTGGGCCGGGGGTTCGGTGAAACCATGGCGGTGCTGATGGCCACCGGGCACTCGATCAATATTCCGACCAGCGTGTTTGATTCGGTGCGTGCACTGACCGCCACTATTGCCGCTGAACTGGGAGAAACCGCTGCCGGCTCATCGCATTACCAGGCGCTGTTCACGATTGGCATCTTCCTGTTCATCATTACTTTCATCATCAACCTGGCGGCCGACCTGATCGTCCGCGGTGTACGCAAGGGGTGACGAGAAATGTTTGAAGCGACACAGCTTAACCGCAAGAACAAAACCCGCCAGAGAATGTTTTCGATTGGCCTGGGCTCCATGACCGGGTTATTGATTTTACCGGTTGCCTTGATCATGGGCATGCTGATCTACAAGGGTGCCCCGGTCATTTCCTTTGAATTTCTATTCACCAGCCCCACCAATGGAATGACCGCCGGTGGAATTTTCCCTGCCCTGCTCGGCACCGTCCTGCTGGTCATTGTCGCCCTGCTGGCATCGGTTCCCCTGGGGGTCGCTGCGGCAATTTATCTCAGTGAATATGCGCCCGACAACTGGTTCACCCGCGCGATCAACCTGGCCATCATCAATCTCGCTGGTGTCCCATCCATCGTGCACGCGCTGTTCGGTGTGGGTGCTTTCGTCATCTTCTTCAAGTTCGGCACAAGTATCCTGGCCGCCAGCCTGACCCTGGCCATCATGACTCTGCCAGTGGTTATCGTGGCAACCCGGGAATCCCTGCAGGCGGTGCCGATGGCCTTTCGCGAGGCCTGCTGGAACATGGGCGCCACGCGCTGGCAGACCATTCGCAGCGTGGTGCTGCCCAACGCCATCACCGGTATCCTGACCGGTGTCATTCTCGAGGTATCGCGCACTGCAGGTGAAACCGCTCCGATCATGTTTACCGGCGCCGCCTTTTTCCTGCCGCTACTGCCGCAGGGCGTGTTTGACCAGACCATGGCGCTGTCACTGCACCTGTTCGTCGTGTCCACCCAGGTACCGGGTATGCCGGAGCAACTGCCCTTTGGCGTGGCGCTGGTGCTGATCTCGATGGTGCTGATAATGAACAGCCTGTCCATTGCATTGCGCATGTACCTGCGGGGCAAGAAGAAATGGTAAAGCTGGGCGTCAAGGATCTGAGCATCAGCTATGCGGGCGAACGCGTGCTCGAAGGTGTCAATTTCGACATTCAGGAGCATGAAATTTTCGGCATCATCGGGCCCGCCAATGCCGGTAAAACGTCTTTTCTCAAGGCCATCAACCGGATGGACATGTTCAATACTGAAATGACGGTTGATGGTGAAATCAGGTTCAACAACGTGGACGTGAGCAAAATTCGCAATGTCTATGGCTTGCGGCGGCGGATTGGTGTTGTCTTTCCCCTGCCGGTCGGCCTGCCGCTGTCGATCTATGACAACGTGGCGCTGGCGCCGCGCCTGGGCGGTCAAAAAGACAAGGCAGAACTCGACATCATTGTGGAACGCTGCCTGACCCGCGCTGCTTTATGGGACGAAGTCAAAGACCGGCTGGACTCTCTCGGAAGCATGCTGTCCGGCGGGCAACAGCAACGCCTGACGATTGCCAGGGCGCTTTCCCAGGATCCTGAAATGCTGATGCTGGATGAATTTTCCATCGCCGTGGACCCGGTTACCACGATGCGGATTGAAGATGTACTGAAAGAACTGCGCAGCGAGGTCACCATTATCCTGGTGACCAACCTGGTGCAACAGGCTCGCCGGCTTGCCGACCGAACGGCTTTTTTCCTGGGCGGACGTTGCGTTGAAGTCGGGGTCACCGAAGACCTGTTCACAGGTGAAGTCCAGGACCAGAGAACGCGTGACTATGTTGAAGGGAGGTTCGGCTGATGAATCAACCGGCGACAGACCAGGGCTCCAGCCTGGCCATCAGAACGCAAAAACTGAATCTCTGGTACGGCACGTTCCAGGCCCTGTTCGATATTGACCTGGACATCAAGCAAGGCATCATCACCTCTATGATCGGCCCGTCCGGTTGTGGCAAAAGCACCTTTTTGCGCAGCGTCAACCGGATCAACGAACGTCTCGGTTATGTCCGGATCACCGGC
>Ga0316187_10000358_pt1 | contig 34681 bp, 24 predicted proteins | sample CroRivburrow1_MG_FD_204927 | JGI IMG/M metagenome (GOLD analysis project Ga0316187, IMG submission 204927) | Coastal sediment microbial communities from Maine, United States - Cross River worm burrow 1 | ecosystem: Environmental > Aquatic > Marine > Coastal > Sediment | place: USA: Maine... | reverse complement strand
GGCACCATTCAATTGCGCGCCGTGCTCGACAACCCGGACGGCCTGTTTGTGCCCGGCCTGTTCGCCCGGGTCAGAATCCGATTTGGCAGTCCGATCCAGCATCTTGCGGTGCCAAACCGGGCGGTGGAGCGAGATCAGGCCGGCGCCTTCGTGCTGGTGGTGGATGATCAGGACGTGGTCCGTCAGAAACGGATCCAGGTGGGCGAGCAGAAGGGTGAGTCGCGTGTGGTGACGGGTGGCTTGGATGCCACCGACCGGATCATCGTCAAGGGTTTGGCCTACGCCAGGCCGGGACAGAAAGTGAAGGTGCTGGAGGCGAGTCCGTGAGGCGGGGGCCGCAGCCGTCATGATGGCCAAGTTCTTTATCGAACGGCCGGTGCTGGCCAACGTCATTGCCTGTGTCATGTTGCTGTTGGGTGGCGTGGCGATATTTCAATTGCCGGTGGCCCAGTATCCTCCGATCACGCCGGTCACCGTGCAGGTCAATGCCCGGTTTCCCGGTGCCAGCGCCCAGACCCTGGTGGAAACCGTGGCCCTGCCCATCGAGCAGCAGGTGGACGGGGTTCAGAACATGCTCTACATGGAATCCACCAGCGCCAGCAACGGTCAGTACACCCTGACCGTGACCTTTGATATCGGCACCGATCCCGACATCGCCCAGGTACTGGTGCAGAACCGGGTGGCCGCCGCCACCGCGCAGCTGCCCTCGGCAGTGCAGCAGCAAGGGGTGGTCACCAGCAAGAAGTCCACCTCGATCCTGCAGATCGTCACCCTGCAATCCAGCAACAGTGAGTACGACGCCCTGTTTCTGAGCAACTACGCCACCATCTCGTTACGGGATGAGCTGGCGCGTTTGCCCGGAGTGGGCGACGTGGTGGTGTTTGGCATCGGTGAGTACAGCATGCGCATCTGGCTCGATCCGGAGAAGATGCAGCAGCGTTCCCTGACGCCGTCCGACGTGATTCAGGCCATTCAGGGCGAAAACGTAAAAGTTGGAGCGGGCCAACTGGGTATGCCGCCGGCACCCAGCAGCCAGGATTTTCAGATGGATGTGAACGTGTCTGGTCCGCTGGATCAGGCGGACCAGTTCGAGTCCATTATCGTCAAGGCGCAACAAGGCAGGGGCGGGCAGATCACCCGGGTGCGCGATGTGGCGCGGGTGGAACTCGGGGCCCGGAGCTACAGCCAGTCCTTCAATCTGGATGGAAAGCCGGCAGGTGGTCTGGCGATTTTCCTGCTGCCCGAAGCCAATGCGCTGGATACGGCCGAGGCCGTCAAGGCCCGGATGGACCGCCTGGCGAAAGCGTTCCCGGAAGGATTGACCTACGGGATTCCCCTGGACACCACCGATTTCGTGTCCCAGTCCATTGATGAAGTCTATGTCACCTTGTTCCAGGCCGGGGTTTTGGTGCTGGTGGTCATTGTACTGTTCCTGCAAAGTTTCCGCGCCATCCTGGTGCCGGTGACCACAGTCCCGGTGACCATCATCGGCGCCTTCGCCGCCATGTATATGCTGGATTTCAGCATCAACACGCTGACCCTGTTCGCCATCGTGCTGTCCATCGGCATCGTGGTGGACGACGCCATCGTGGTGGTGGAGGGCTCGACCCAACACATCGAGCGGGGCAAGTCACCCCGGCAGGCCGCCATCGACGCCATGTCAGAGCTCACCGGCCCCATCGTGGGGATCACCCTGGTCTTGATGTCCGTCTTTGTTCCGGCCGCCTTCCTACCGGGGGTAACCGGCCAGATGTATCGACAGTTCGCCCTGGTCATTGCCGCCACCGCCTTGATCAGCGCCATTAACGCCCTGACTCTGAAGCCGACCCAATGCGGCCAGTGGTTGCGCCCGGTCAACCCGGCGGCGGGCAAATTTATTGTGTTCCGGGGTTTTAACTGGCTGTACGCCCGCATGGAACGGGGCTATGTGGGGTTGGTCCGCCGGTTGGCCGGGCACAGCGGCATTGCCGTGCTGATGGCATTGCTGCTGGTGGTGGTCGCCGGCTGGGGATTCACTCGGGTGCCCACCGGTTTCATACCGGTGGAGGATCAGGGCTACATGGTGATCTCGGTTCAACTGCCCAGCGGTGCGACCCTGGACCGGACCGGCCAGGCGCTGACAGCGCTGTCGGAGCGGGTGTCCAAGGTGCCGGGCGTGCTGCATGCGGTGACCATTGCCGGGACCTCGCTGCTGCAGAACAGCGCCCCGCAGTCCAGTTCCGGCGTGATCTACGTGATTCTCGAGCCCTGGGATCAGCGGGGTAAGGCAGAGGGCCTGCTGCCCCTCTATCAGGCACTGTCCGATACGGTCCAGGGCGTAGAGGAGGCGAAATCCCTGGTGCTGGTGCCGCCGCCGATACAGGGTGTGGGTCTGGCCAGCGGGTTCCAGATGCAGGTCAACCTGATAGACAACAACTACGACTATGGAAAGCTGCAGGTCGTGGCCGCGAAGATCGGGGAGGCCGGGGCCAAGCATGAGGGTATTCGCTTTGCCTTCAGCCCGTTTCGGGCCGACGCACCCAATGTGGACGTGGTGCTGGATCGAAGCAAAGCCGAGACCTTTGCGGTACCGGTGGGGGATGCCTTCAGCACCCTGCAAAGCTACCTCGGCTCCAGCTATGTCAACCAGTTCACCCGTTTCGGGCACAACTTCATGGTGTTTGCCCAGGCGGACCAGCCGTTTCGCTTGACCCCCGATGACATCATGCAGTTCTACGTGCGCAGCAACACGGGTGATATGGTGCCCATCGGTTCCCTGGTGGAAATGACACCCGGGGTCGGGCCGGATCTGATCTCGCTCTACAACCTTTACCCGTCGGCCACCGTGGTTGGCGTCCCGGACCGGGGCTTCAGCACGGGCCAGGCCATGACCGCGATGGAGCAGATCGCCGATGCAAGTCTGGCCGGCGGTATGGACTACCAGTGGACCGGCATGTCCTACCAGGAAAAGCTGCTGGGCAATACGGAGTACTTTATTTTCGCCCTGTCCGTGCTGCTGGTGTACTTCGTTCTAGCCGGCCAGTATGAAAGCTGGCTGATACCCGGCGCGGTTATTTTCGCCGTGCCGCTGGCGCTTTTGGGCACGGTGAGCGTCTTGCTGGCGGTGGGCATAGCCAACAACCTCTACGTGCAAATCGGGCTGGTGCTGTTGATTGCACTGTCGGCCAAGAATGCGATCCTGATTGTGGAGGTGGCAAGAGAGCGCTACAACCAGGGCGCCGACGCCGTGTCCGCGGCGGTTGAGGCCGCCCAGGTTCGGTTTCGGCCGATTCTGATGACCTCGTTTGCATTTATTCTCGGGGTGTTGCCCCTGGTGCTGGCCAGTGGCGCGGGAGCCAATTCACGCAAATCCATCGGCATCACCGTACTCAGCGGCATGCTTGCATCAACCTGCCTGGCGCTGCTGTTCGTACCCGCGTTCTATGTGTTTCTGCAGAAGCTGGCGGATCGCAAGGGACGCCGCAACACGGTGCCATCGGACGCGGGTTGAATGACGCCCTGGCGGTGTCGCCGTGCTATTTTCCGGCGCCGGCGATCTGGTCGCCGTCCCGGGTGAGGTAGTAGGCCCCCAGAATCGGTACGAAGGTCACCACCACCACCACCATGGCCACCACATTGGTGACCGGCCGCTGTCGCGGTCTGACCAGTTCCTCCAGCATCCAGATCGGAAGCGTGGCCTGTTGGCCGGCGGTGAAGGTGGTGACGATCACCTCGTCGAAGGACAGGGCAAAGGCCAGCATGCCACCGGCCAGCAGCGCGGTGGCGATGTTGGGCAGGATCACATATCGAAAGGTCTGGAAGCCGTCGGCGCCCAGATCCATAGACGCCTCGATCAGGGATCCGGAGGTGCGGCGAAATCGGGCCACGGCATTGTTATAGACCACCACCACGCAGAAGGTGGCGTGGCCCAGCACAATGGTCCAGAACGAGAACCGGATGTCGGCCAGGTTAAAGGCGGATCGCAGCGCGATGCCGGTGATGATGCCGGGCAGTGCGATGGGCAGGATCACCAGCAGTGACAGCGTCTCCCGGCCGAAAAATCTTGAGCGGGACACCGCCGCCGCGCACAGCGTCCCCAGTACCAGCGCCACCAGGGTCGAAATCGTCGCCACCTGCACCGACAGGGTCAGGGCCTCCCACACATCGGACCGCTCCCAGGTGACGCCCAGCCATTTCAGGGTGAAGCCCGGCGGCGGCCACTGGTAGCTTTTTTCCTCGGTGGTGAAGGCGTAGACGAAAATCAACGCGATCGGCAGGTGCAGAAACAGCAGTCCGGCCACGGCTGCGATCTTCAGCCCCAGCGGTGCCGACTGGGAGTGGTCAGAGCGCATCGAAGGCCCCTTGACGTTTGGCCAGCCAGAGATAGACCCCCATGATCACGATGGGCACCACGGTAAACGCCGCTGCCAGGGGAATGTTGCCGGCGGTGCCCTGCTGTGCGTACACCGCTTGGCCGATGAATAGCCTCGAAGTGCCGATGATCTGGGGGATGATGTAGTCGCCCAGGGTGAGCGAAAAGGTGAAGATCGAGCCGGCGATCATGCCGGGCAGGGCCAGCGGCAGAATCACGTGACGCAGTGTTTGTCGCGGGGCCGCGCCCAGATCCGAAGAGGCCTCGGTCAGGGTGGCCGGCACCCGTTCCAGAGCCGCCTGCAGCGGCAGGATCATGAACGGCAGCCAGACGTAAAGAAACACCACAAAGGTGCCGATATAACTGATGGACAGGGAGTTTCCGCCAATAATCGGGATGGCCAGCAGGGCATCCAGCAGCCAGGTCAGATGCAGTTTGGCAAACACCCAGTTGAGTATGCCCTCCTTTGCCAGGATCAGTTTCCAGGCGTAGATCTTCACCAGGTAGCTGGACCACAAGGGCAGCATCACCCCTAAATAGAACAAAGCCTTCCACTTGCCCCGTGCGTAGCGCGCGGCGTAGTAGGCGATGGGAAAGGCGACCACCGCGGCGGCGACGGTGACCAGAGCCGCCATGGTTACGGTGCGCACGATGATGTCGAAATTGGAGGGCCGCAGCAGCTCGCCATAGGTCTTCAGGGTGAACTCGTAGCGCACCAGGCCGGAGAACTCGTCGATGGAGAAAAAGCTCTGGGCAAGCAGTGCGAACAGGGCGCCGAGATAGATGATGCCCAGCCACAGCACCGGTGGCAGCAGCATCAGAAACAGCAGCAGATTCGGTCTGCGCCAGAACAGATCCCACAGGCCGCCGAACAGGCCCCGTCGTCCGGGCAGAATGGCCGTGCCGGACCCGCTCATTCCTCGCCGGTCATAAAGTGAACCGCCTCCGGCGCCCAGGACACGGTCACCGTATCCCCGTCCGCCGGCAAGGTCTGGCCGGTGGGGACCATCGCGCTGAGGCGCAGGCCTTCGGCATCGAGCACCAGACGGGTGCTGGCGCCGAGATAGGCCCGGGAGATCAGACGGGCCTGGATGCCGTCCTCCCGACCCAGGGTGACCGCCTCGGGGCGTAGGCTCGCCCAGGCATCCCGTCCCCACCGGGCCTGGACGAAAGCTGGTGGCAGCACGTTGGATGAGCCCACGAATTCGGCGACGAAGCGGGTGTTCGGTCGCTGGTAGATGTCTTCGGGGCTGCCCACCTGGATGATGCGTCCCTGGTCGAAGACGGCAACGCGATCGGCCATGGACAGCGCCTCCCCCTGATCGTGGGTGACAAACACAAAGGTGATGGCCAGGGATTTTTGCAGGGCCTTGAGCTCTTCCTGCATCTGTTCCCGCAGGCGCAGATCCAGCGCCCCCAGGGGTTCGTCCAGCAGCAGCACCTTGGGCCGATTGACCAGGGCCCGGGCCAGGGCCACCCGCTGACGCTGGCCGCCGGACAGCTGGCCCGGGCGGCGTGTCCCGTAGCCGGGCAACTGAACCAGTTCCAGCGCCTGTTCCGCCGCCCGATGACGGTCCGGCTTTGCCACGCCCCGCACCATCAGGCTGTAGGCGACGTTGTCCAGCACATTCAGATGCGGGAACAGGGCATAGTCCTGAAACACCGTGTTGACGTTGCGCCGATAGGGCGGGACGCCTTCCGCCGTTTCGCCGAAGATTTCGATGTGCCCGGCGGTGGGTTGTTCGAAACCGGCGATCAGGCGCAGACAGGTCGTCTTGCCCGATCCTGATGGACCCAGCATGGCGAAAAACTCGCCCGCGGCGACCTCCAGATCCACCGCGTCCACCGCGCGGACGTCACCGAAATGTCGCGACACCCGGGAAAATCGGACCGCCCCGGTCATTGCATATCAGACCGCATCAGGGGTTTCCTGAATCGCAATCAACGTCCGCCGATGACGCCGATGTAGTCCGACACCCATCGGTAGTAGGGAACGCACTCGCCCTGGCTGGCGCATTTTGACACCGGGGTCTGCCAGAATTTGATGCGTTCGAAATCGTCCATGCCGTTGGTGGTGCAGCCCTCGGCGGTCTGTATGCCGCGGCCATCGGTGCAGGCGGCCGGTACCGATGGATTGGCGCCGAACCAGACCGATAGATCACTCTGCAAATTGGACGACAGGGTGTGTTCCATCCACATGTAGGCGCAGTTCGGGTTCTCCGCATCGGTATGCATCATGGTGGTGTCGGCCCAGCCGGTGGCCCCTTCCTGGGGGATTACCGAGGCGATGGGCTGTTTGTCCCCCGCCAGCAGGTTTACCTGGAATGGCCAGGAGCCCGAGGCCACCACGCCCTCGTTCTTGAAATCGTCGATCTGGATAAAGGCGTCGTGCCAGTATCGGCCGACTAACTGACGCTGTTGGCGTAGCAGGTCCAGGGCCGCCTTGTACTGATCCTCGTTCAGCTCGTACGGGCTTTTGATGCCCAGTTCCGGCTGATGGAACATCAGGTAGTTGGCGGCATCGGCCACGTGTATAGGCCCGTCGTAGGCCTGAACCCGGCCCTTGTTGGTGGCACCGTCCGACAGCGTCATTTCCTCGAACACCACGTTCCAGCTGGTGGGCGCTTCCTTGAACGCGGTGGTGTTGTACATCAGCACATTGGGCCCCCACATATACGGGGTGCCGTAGTGCATGCCGTCCACCGTATGCCAGGGCGCGTTTTTCAGGCGATCGTCCACCGTGCCCCAACTGGGAATCAGTGCGATGTTGACGGGTTGCACCCGCTTGCCCGCGATCAGCCGCAGCGAGGCGTCGCCGGAGGCGGTGACCAGGTCGAATCCACCCTCGTTCATCAGCGCCACCATCTCGTCCGAGGTGTTGGCGGTCTTGACCTTGACCTCGCAACCCGTGGCCGCCTCGAACTTCGACACCCAATCGAAGTTCTTGTCGGTTTCGCCGCGCTCGATGTAGCCCGGCCAGGCCACGATATTGACCTGCCCTTCGCCGGCGCCCAATTTGTCGAGCATATCGGCGGCGCCGGCGGTAGCGGCGACACCGGTCGCCAGCGCAAACGCGAACGCCGCGCATGAACCCAAGCCCGTCTTCATATGTGGTTTCCCCCGTTTGGCGGCCCGTCACACGATTGCGCCGGCCATTGTCAGTTATAGGTCGTTGACGCCGCCGGCACAATCTTCCACCTGACCCGGGTCGGGTGCTGGATGAGTCGGGTGCCTTCGCAAACACCCGCAAGCGACGGGGGATACGGGTCTATGGGGTGCCCAAACCGCGGGTCAACCTGACCCGCTTATAACGGGGTCTTTGCGCCCAACAGCCGGTACCGGGCGCGGGTGACGCCGTCCGAGCGGGGTAGGGGCGGTCGGCGGGCTGCGACGGGGATAGGGAGGAACCGACGCTGCCCGAACGCCGTTCAGACGATGAGTTCAAGGACAAGCATCGACCGTGCGGCTCAGGTTGAAATAACAACAACCGCCATCCTCGCCATGATACCAACATGGATTAACTTTTTTCCGTGGTGCTCAGTAATATTATTTGAATTTGATTATGTCAACAAAGTTAGCCCTTCTTGGACAGGCCGTAAGAACAACGCTAGTAGCTAACATTGGGGATGAGACGTATGTCGAAAGTGTCTTGGTCAGGAATTATAATGGTAATCGCTGGGTTGGTTTCCGGCATTCCTGAAAAGATATTTTATTGCAATCGACTTGACGAAAACGATGCTCTTCAGGAGAGTTTCTTTCTTGCGCTAGCCGTCATTTTGATAATCTTGGGAATCGCTTTGATCGCGGTTGTTGCCGTTCGCTATGTCGCCAGAAAAATGAAGCGACAAAATCTGACTACCCTTCATGCCAACAGAAAACTTGCGTAGCGCACGCCTTTTGTGTTCCACACAGCCAGGTTGTGCTATATGGATTGTGCCTCCCGAAGGGGAGCTTGAGAATCTCCGAAATAACTGCAGGCGGTCATAGCCTTGATCGTATCGCCATTGATAGTAACTCTTCCATCCCACTGATCGTTTGGGAGCCTCTGAAGAATTTGCGAAAAGGCGACAGAATCTCCATGAGGCGCTGTCCGCGTACAGAAAACCGGATGACTTGGCGATTTCCTGCCTGTTTTGCGTCTGCTTCCGGCCCGTTTCGCCCCGGTTCGCAGATTCCGGGCGGACGGGTCCGCTCAGGCCATCAACTGCCGCCTCTTCAGGTACAAATTGGTGAGCGCGATCAGGGTAAAGACCTGTGCCGCATTCTTGGCTAAGCCGCGGTATCGACCTTGGGCGTAGCCGAATTGGCGCTTCAGCACCCGAAATACATGCTCGACGCGACTGCGAATCGAGGACATCTTTCGATTGCGCCGCTTCTGCCCGCCACCCAATCGGCGTTTCGGCTGGGCTTTCAGCGCCACACCCCAGTAAACGCCCGCCTCGCGGGCCGCCCTGCTTGATACCTTTGTTCACGTAGCCGCGTCACCGAGCACCGAGCGATCGTCCTCGCGCAGCAGATTCGGCATCTCACTCATGTCGGGCGCGTTGGCCGGCGTGGCCGAGACGGTGTGCACGGCACCGCTGTTCACGTCCGCCCCCACCTGCAGCTTAATCCCGAAGTACCACCGGTTGCCTTTCTTGGTCTGGTGCATCTCCAGATCACGTGCCTTCGCCCGGTTCTTCGTCGAGGGCGCGGCGTGAATGATCGTGGCATCGATCATGGTGCCACCTTTGAGAAGCGCGTCTCGTTCCTCCAGCAGCATGTTGATCGTGTCCAACATCCGCTTCGTCAACTGGCGGCGCTCGAGCAGGTGGCTAAACCTGAGAATTGTGCTCTCATCAGGCAAGGCGTCGTCGATCAACTCCAGCCCGGCAAAACGGCGCATCGATTCAATCTCGTAGAGCGCATCTTCCATCGCCGGATCGGACATTGCATACCACTGCTGCATGAAGTAGATCCGCAGCACGCTCTGAAGCGGCATCGGCGAGCGCCCGCGTTGGCCCTTGTTGGTGTAATGAGGTTCGATCAGCGCGATCAACTGCGCCCAAGGCACCGCCTGATCCATCTCCGCCAGAAACTTTTCCCGTCTCGTCTGCATCTTCTTCGACGGGTAGCTCAACGAGGCAAAGGTGGTTTGCTTCATCTGGTGTCTCTCGGTTGTGGGCGTCGAAGGGGTGTGGACCAATGATCGGCATTATACCCTGCCGGGAAATCTGCAGAGGTTCCTTAGGTATTTATGAACAGCAATTGCTAATTAGGGGGAGATAGAGAGTGATCATCGACGGACACAAAATAGAAGCGGGTGCTGTATTCGAAAGTGACATTTGTGTGGTCGGCGGTGGTGCCGGCGGAATCACCCTCGCACTAGAACTCGCGGCTGCAAACTTAGATGTAATATTGCTTGAGGGGGGTAGCACAGAACTGGATGATGCAACTCAGGACCTGTACAAGGGCACTTTGGTTAACAGCGGCTGCCATGCGCCTCTCCACGAATCCCGTCATCGCCAGCTTGGTGGAACTACAACGGTCTGGGGCGGCCGCTGCCTTCCACTCGATGATATCGATTTCGAAGAACGGGACTACGTCGACTTATCTGGATGGCCTTTTTCCAAGACAACATTAGAGCCCTTCTACCGTAGAGCCCAAGTTTACTGCGAAGTCGGTGAATATCTTTACAGTTCGAACCTCGCAGTTCCATCGGCACAACGAGATATGATCCCCGAATTCCCCGATGGTGAAGTGGTCACTAGCGCGTTGGAGCGATGGGGTCCCCCGACAAACTTCGGCCGCAGGTACAGGAGGCAGCTCGAGGACAGTCCATCCCTTCGGCTGTTTCTGAACAGCAATTGCACGAGTTTAGATCTGGCTCAGTCTAGTGATCGGATATCTCAGCTGACGGTCTCGTCGCTCAAAAGAAATAACTATTATGTAAAAGCAAAAGATTTCATCCTCGCGGCGGGTTGCCTTGAAACCACGCGGCTTTTGCTTGCGTCGAATTACATTCAGAAGGATGGGATTGGTAATCACTCGGGTTGGCTTGGTCGGGGTTATATGGGTCACATTTACGGCTCCATCGCGAAAATCAAATTAAAAGACCGTAAAAGTAATGTCGTTTACGGATTTGAAAAAACTCGGGACGGAATCTATTGTAGGCGCCGATTTTGGATACCTGAAGCCAAACAGAGAGAACGCGGTATCCTCAACTTTGTCGCATCGCTGGATAATTCCCCCAAGCATGATCCAGTCCATGGAAGTGGCGTACTCTCGATGAGTTACCTCGCCTTGCAGACGCCAGGGTTAAGGGATCTCCTTGCCCCCGGGTATCAGCGGAAATTGGCTCTTGGAAGGACCGAGATGTTAAAGAAGCGACTGGACGGCACCGACGTTAGCACATATGGAAAGCATCTAAGGAATGTCATATCAGACTTTCCCGCGGTACTGAGCGTTGTTCCGAGATGGCTGTATCAGCGTTACGTCCAGAAACCACGAATCCCGGGGTTTGTTATAAAGAGTAAAAACAATGTGTATGATTTGAGATACTGCAGCGAGCAGTCTCCGAATAGGGACAGTCGCGTGTATCTGTCGCGAGAGAAAGACAGCCTTGGAATGCCACGCCTGACGGTAGACTACAGATGGAAGGAATCCGACATAGAGAGCACCGCATCGGCGCACGAATTAATTGATGCGGCGTTACGGCGCAGCAACGTAGGAGAGCTTGAGTACAAAAGAGCCGATCGCGAGGAACACATACTTGACCAGGTCGGAGACGGTGTGCACCAAGCCGGAACAACTCGAATGTCCATTGACCCAAAGTACGGTGTCGTAGACCCGAACTGCCGCGTACATGGGATGGAGAATCTGTACGTTGCAAGCAGCGCCGTGTTCCCAACTTGCGGTCAAGCAAATCCCGTTTTAACCATTGTTGCAATGGCAATTCGTCTGGCGGACCACTTGCGCGAGCTACGGAGAGTCAAACAGGCAGCGAGGGAGACCGTTGTTGAAGTGCATGAGAACTAGGGGAGGTCTGATCTATTCGTGAACGTGCACCTTGGGACTGAAATGCACAAGCTTCATCGTTGCAGATTTTGGCAATAGAACAACTATTACCCGCGATCTGCCCCGCGATCCGCCTCTTGAATCTGTACATTCCACCCGCCAATCTTCGTCGTCCGGAATAGATCAGAGGCGCCTCACCGGCGATCGGGCAGATACGATCGGTTTGCCCTGAGATGCTGAATCCGGGCTGCGCTGGCCAACGCTCAAATCACGAAGTGCAGCCGATCGAATTCCTGTCGCCAGGCAGACACTTCGGGCAGCATCTCGGCCGGATCGGCGCTGGTCAGCGCCTTTGCGATCAACTGTGCCAGTCGGTCCGCATGGGTTCGCGTCATACCCCATCTGACCAGTTCCGGTGTGCCTATGCGCAGCCCATTCATATCGCCCGCGACGTCCTCAATCGGCAAGCCGATCCCGCAGGCCAGAAAACCCGCCTGGCGCAACCTTTTCGACGCCGCCTGACCGCCGCCATAGGTTGCCGCCGCGACGGCGAATTGATGCGACGAGGTGAACCCTCGGCCCCCTGCAAAAACGGGCACGTCCCGAGCGTCCAGCGCCTGCGCCAAGGCCATGGACATGTCGATCATTTCCCTGGCATAGGCGCGTCCGTGTTCGCGCCAATCGAGCATGGTCACAGCCAGAGCGGCCGACTTTGCGGCATCAAAGTTTGCGGTCATCCCCGGGAAGGCGATGGCGTCGAGGCGTTCTGCAATCTCGGCGTCGTTGGAGACGATCAGTCCCGCCGCCGGACCACCAAGGCTCTTGTAGGTGCTCATGGTCATGAGGTGCGCCCCCTCTGCCAGGGGGTTCGCCCAGGCTTTGCCGGCAATGATCCCGCATTGATGGGCCGCGTCGAACATCACCTTGGCGCCCAGTTCGTCGGCGATGGCGCGGACCTCGCGTACCGGGTGCTCGAACAGGTTGAGGCTTCCGCCGACCGTGATCAGCCGGGGCTTCTCGCGCAGGGCCAGATCGCGCAGCGCGTCCACATCGACGGTGTACCCATCGACGCGTACCGGTGCGTTCAGGATTCTCAATCCGTAAAGGCCGGCGCATCCTGCGGCGTGGTGGGTGACGTGCCCGCCAATGGACGCAGGGGGCGCGATAATCGTGTCCCCCGGCTTGCAGGTCGCCATAAAGCCGTAGAGGTTGGCGATGGCGCCCGATGGCACCCTTATCTCGGCGAACCGGGCGTCAAACACCTCAGCGCAAAGCGTGGCCGCGATGACCTCGATTTCTTCGATGGCTTCCAGGCCCATCTCATACTTGTCCCCCGGATAGCCCAATGACGGGCGCGACCCGATGCCGGAGGCCAACAGGGCCTCGGCCTTCGGATTCATGACGTTGGTCGCGGGGTTCAGATTAAAACACTCCCTTTCGTGGATGGCCCGGTTGCGTTCTGCCAGAGCGTTGATCTGAGCAAGACTCTGGGCGCTGCTCTCCAGCGCCGTGCGTTCCGCGATGCTCTGTACACGTGCTTCGCTCTGATTGGGAACCCAGTTACGTCGTGCAATGCTCATGTCTGATCTCCTGAGTTTTCCTTAGCTTGAGCGATGGAGCGGTGTGTTGCTAATCCGCAGCTTTGATGCATGACGTTCAGAATGTCGAGGCAAAAAAGGTCGAGGGGTAGCGAATACCAGTTGCATTCGCGCGTCCGAAGGGCCCGTCCCTGAATGTCATGCGCGTGTTTCAGTTCGCCGCACGTTCGGGTGCCTCGGCTGAGCTTTCCGTGACCCCCAGCGCAGTCTCGTAACCTATCAAGACCTTCGAGGACTGGTCTCAGAGCCGAATGGCACTTACTTAACGCCAACTGACTGAAGGAGCTGAGAAAAGAAGGTTGACCTCGGTGCGGAAGAACCGCGCGCTGGGGACTCTGCCTGGCGTCGGGTAACTGGGGTCCCTGCCGCGGAACATCGACCTTGAGACCTGAAAGCGCTGCGGTGGCCGCGTCAAGATCATCGCTCGCATTGAAGATCCTGTGGTGATTAAAGATCCTCAGTCACTCGGAGTGCAAGGATGCTTGCCATTCTGTCCAGCGCTTACCACTGTCTCGGGTTTCGTCCCAGGCCAGCTTGTTTGCCTGATAGACGTGCAACCGCGCGAGTAAAACCAGGGGCTATGACCCTGACGGATTGCGGCAGGTTTGCTGTCGCGCCATGGTTCATAACCGTTGAAAGTTGCGGTGACGGGCAACATCTCTGCTGGCTCCACCGCCTCGGGTCGCGAGCTATATGATTCGGGTACCTTCGCACACCGCAGCACATCCACCTGGAACCGACGGAGGTTGGGCGTCTCATGAGATGCCCAACCTGGGTGTTACGCTGAAGCACCGTTCCCCTTCTGTATGATCTACTCTACTTGGATGATGCACGCCTTGGATGGCGCACGCCGGAGCGATGTCCTTCCGGTTGCCGATCCGACCTGGTCTGGAATGTATGCGACTTTGAACAAACCCCAATCCACCGCCTTGGATATCCAGTTTCTGGGTGTCACCAAGCGATTCGGCGACGTCACCGCCTTGGACCGGGTGGACCTGGCCGTGCGTCAGGGCGCGTTTCACTCGTTTCTCGGCCCGTCGGGCTGCGGCAAGACCACCTCATTGCGACTGATCGCGGGCTTTGATCAGCCCAGTGCCGGCCAGGTCATGATCGGAGACCGCCCGATGGTTGGCGTGCCGGCACACAAGCGCCCGGTGAACATGGTGTTTCAACACTATGCGTTGTTTCCCCATTTCAACGTGGCCGACAACATAGGCTATGGTTTGCGACAACGTTCACCTCGTCCGCCGGCTTCGGAAGTGGCCAGGCGGGTGGAGGAAACGCTGGAACTGGTGCGCCTGCCGGGATTCGGCGGGCGGCAGATCTGGGAGTTGTCCGGTGGACAACAGCAGCGGGTGGCTTTGGCCCGGGCCCTGATCAATCGGCCTACGGTGTTGTTGCTGGATGAGCCGCTGGCCGCACTGGATCGTAAGCTGCGGCGGGAAATGCAGATGGAACTGCAGTCGCTGCAGCGGGAGGTGGGCATCACCTTTCTGCTGGTGACTCATGACCAGGAGGAAGCCCTGTCCATGAGCGACACCATCAGCATCATGCGCGCCGGTCGCATTACGCAGTCGGCTACGCCGGCTGAACTCTATGATGCCCCGGTCAACCGCTATGTGGCGGACTTTGTCGGGGAGTCGAACTTTTTCGAGGGCCGGTCCGAGTCGACGGATGACCCTGAGATCGTTGTGCGGACGGCGGGGGGCATGTTGCTATCCGCTCCCCCTTCCGCGAGCGCCCCCGCGCTGGCCGTCGGCAGTGCCTGCGTGGTGGCGGTGCGCCCGGAGGTTATCCATATGATGCCCCAGTCCGAGGCCGCGACCGCGACCGACAATCCGCAGGATTGGGACGTTCATCTGACCGGCTCCATCAGCAATCGAATCTATCTCGGCGACCAGGCTGAGTTTCGGGTGCGCACCGGCGACTTGGGCGAGGTGCTGGTGCGCACGCCAAAAACGTCACCGGCAATGATGCTGGGTCTCGGGCCCGGTGACCCGGTCCGCATAGGTTGGCGCAGCGCCTCGGGCCTGGTCCTGTTGGATGACTGATCGGACCGGCGCCCAGAGATACATCCACCGGTGTGCGACCATGCCACCGCAGCAACCACCCATGAACGGGAGATACCGACCATGAGCACCATCGACCGCAAGACCTTTATGAAACTGTTGTGGCGCCATCGCAAGACCGGGAGCCTGAGCCGCCGGGATTTCATGGGCCTCACCGGGCTCGGTACCGCCAGCGCGGTGCTGGCCGCCAATATGCCGGGCCTGCTGGCAAGCCGCAGGGCTCACGCCGCGGACTTGGGCGACCGGGTGGTGTTGGCCACCTGGCCGAACTACCACGACCCGCAGAACTTCGAAACTTTTGCCGAGCTGACCGGGGTGAGCAGCCAGGTTAACGTGTTCGGGTCCAACGAGGAGATGCTGGCTAAGTTGCAGGCGGGCGGAAGCGGTTGGGACGTTTTCGTGCCCACCAACTACACCATCACAACCTATGTGGACCTGGACCTGATCGAGCCCCTGGATCTGTCCAAGCTGCCCAACTTTGTGCCCGACGCATACGATTCGCGATTTACTGAACCCGGCACCGTCAACGGCACCGTGTACGCGGTGCCCAAGAACTGGGGCACCACCGGTTACGTGGTGAACTCCGCCAAGGTGACCGACAACCCCACCACCTGGAAGGCGTTCTGGGATCTCACCATGGGCCCGGCCTCGGGGCGGACCATGGTGCACGACTATCAACTCACCACCATCGGCAACGCGCTCAAGTACTACGGCTACTCCTTCAATTCGGTGGATCCCAAGGAACTGGCCGATGCCGAGGAACTGCTGCTCAAGGCCAAGCCGCATCTGTTTGCCATCAACAGCGACTATCAGCCCTCCATGCGCAGCGGTGATGCCTGGATGTCCATGTGTTGGACCGGAGACGGGTCCCAGTTGCACCGAGACATGCCGGAGATGGTCTATGTCTTGGGTCGGGAAGGCGGTGAAATCTGGAGTGATTTCTACGCCATTCCCAAGGGCGCGGAGCATCCGGAGGCGGCCTATGCCCTGATCAACTATCTGCTGGATCCCGAGGTCAATGCCCGGGAAGTCATGGTCCATGGTTATCCCAGCGCCGACAGCCGCACCAACGACCTGCTGCCTGAGGAGATGCTCAACGACCCCATCATGTATCCGGCGGCGGAGCTGCTGGACCCGCTGGAGTTCGGTGCGGCAACCACCTTGACCGATCCGCTGCGGGCCGAGATTCTGGCCCGCTTCAAGGCGGCCTGATCGGACCGGGGGCAGCCGACCGGCATGGCCAAGGCACAGCAATCCGACGGGTCACGCAGCGTTGTCACCGCCATGCTGTTGCTGCCGACCACCCTGTGGTTTCTGCTGCTCCTGGTGCTTCCATTGGTCGTGATCCTGGTGTTCAGCCTGGGGGAGCGGGGGCCGGCTGGGGGATACCAGCCGGCCTTCACCTTGGCCCAGTACGCCAATCTTCCGGCCCGGCTCAAGGCGTTCACCAACACCCTGACCCTGGCGCCCTTGGGCACGGTACTGTGTTTGCTGTTTGCCTATCCGCTGGCCTATTTCCTCGGGGTCCGCGCCAGCGCCCGGGCCAAGCCTTTGCTGCTCGCCCTGGTGGTGGTGCCGTTCTGGACCAGCTTTCTGATTCGAACCTATGCCTGGATTTTCATCCTGGGGGGGCGCGGCATTCCGGCACTTCTGGCCCAGTTCGGCCTGGACGATGTGCGCCTGATCAATACGCCATTCGCGGTTCTGGTGGGCATCGTCTACGGCTATCTGCCGCTGATGGTGTTTCCCATTTACGTCAGTCTGGAGAAACTGGACAAACGGCTGCTGGAAGCCTCGGCCGATCTCGGGGCCAGTCCGCTCAGATCATTTCTGCAGGTGACCCTGCCCATGTCACTGCCCGGCATCGTCACCGGGTGCTTGCTGGTGTTCATCCTGTTGATGGGTGAGTACCTGATCCCCGCCATCCTCGGCGGCGGCAAGGTGTTCTTCGTGGGCAACGCCCTGGTGGACCTGTTTCTGCAGTCCCGCAACTGGCCGTTCGGCTCGGCGGTGGCCGTTGCCCTGGTGGTGATTATGCTGTTGGCGGTGACCGGGTATCTTTACTTCGCATCCCGCGGTCGTCGGCGGGAAGACGTTTCAGTCATCTGATGCGGGTCTATGCAGCGGTCATCTATGTGTTTCTATACGGGCCCATCGCCCTGATCGTGCTGTTCAGCTTCAACGCGGGGCGTCATGCAAGCGACTTCAGCTGCTGTTCCGCAAGCTGGTATGGGCGGGCGTTCGGCAACCCGTTCATGATGGAGGCGTTGATCAACAGCCTGCTTATCGCGCTGTGCACCGCGGTGCTGGCCACCGTGATGGGCACCATGGCGGCCCTGGCGCTGCAGCGGGTGCGTGGCGTGCTGAGGTTGATGTTCGACGGCCTGACCTACACCGCCATCATCATACCCGGCATTGTCATCGGCATTGCCACCCTGGTGGCATTGGTCACCGTGTTCGATGCGGTCAATCCGCTACTGGCGGCCGCCTGGCCGGCGAACCTCGGCCAGGCGCCCCGTCTGAGGCTTGGCACCGGCACGGTGATCGCCGCCCATACCCTGTTTACCATGGCCCTGGTCATTGTCATCGTGCGCACCCGGATTCAGGACATGGACCGATCGCTGATCGAAGCGTCCTCGGATCTCTATGCGCCACCCATGCGGACCTTTTTTCAGATCACGCTGCCCCAGATTTTCCCTGCGGTGATGTCGGGCTTTCTGCTCAGCTTCACCTTCAGCTTTGACGATTTCGTGATTGCGTTTTTCGTGGCCGGCGCCGACACCACACTCCCGATTTATGTTTTTTCATCCATCCGTAGGGGCGTGACACCGGAGATCAATGCCATCGCCAGCGTCGTTCTGGCTGTGTCCCTCACACTCTTGTTCGTCGCCCAGGCGTTGCAAAGTCGCAGACGTCGGTATCGAAGCCCCTGAGCGGGATTCCCGTGCGGGTCTGGGTCATTCGCACAGAGTCAAACAGAGTCGGTGAGGTCCGTTCGCCCTCCTGCCAGTCCTGTTCAAACCCCCAGTGAGCGATACTCACTGAACCACCGTGCCAGGGATTCGTGGTAGTGGTGCGCCTCATACTTCGGGCCGTTGTAGAACCTGGAAACGCGTCTGAAATCCGCTTCCGTTGGATGGCTTCGGGCCACGGTGTCGGCGCGGGGTTTGAGAAAACGAGCGACGAATTCGATCTGCTGATCACTGGGTGCGGTGAACAGTTCATGGGCGCTCTCGGCGCCCACCTGCTTGTAATTGGCGCCCATGATCTGACCCAGTCCGAGGCTCATGGACTGCATCCGGATTTCGCTCAGATCGGAGTTTGGGTTCCGGCCGTTGAGCCGGGTCAGATAATGCTGTTCGAAGCGGGGTCGCATGACCCCGGCGGTTTCCTGCCGAATGATGGACAGCACCCAGATCGGCAGCACCTTGACCCCACTCTGTTCCTGCACCCGGTCACAGGCCCTGCGCGCGTCTTCGGCGTAGCGCTCTGCAATGTTCCGGCACGTCAGAAACTGGCGTTTTTGCAGTGCGTTCAGATGAAACAGCGCATCTTCCACATCACCGGCCATGATGTGGCCGGACTCGCACCGTTTGAGGGCCTCGTTCGCCATGGCCTCAAGTACCGCCGGGGTCAGCCGGGCCTCCGGTACCGAGGCAATCAGATTTCTCGCCGTGTTCCATCGGCAGGGGTAGCACAACTGGCTCCTGCTGATGGCTGTGCTGAGACCGTGCTCCAGCCGAAATTGTGCGATTCCACGGTTGGTGCCGCGGCCAAAGTCGCCGTCCACGGAAAAAGCACCGCTGGAGGCGGTGGAGTGACCCAGAAAGATCATAAGACGTTGTATGGCGATCACCGCCGACTCACTGGCGGAACGCCGGGTCAAGGATAAATCGCCTTGCATGAATCGCCCGAAATCTTTACGCCAGAGGTCGGAATCGTGATCCGGATGGGTCAGTATTCGAACCAGCAGTGGGTCGTGGGCAAGGTCATGCAGGCTCATCGTTCTCTCCATGCTCCCTGAAGACGCCGGCGCGACCGCGCGCTGGACAGCGCTTTCCTCAACTATGGGTATAGACCATGGGCAGGTGCTGTCCAATGTTGCGATCTTGTAATTGGGGGCACCGGATTCACCCGTCACGATCTATATTGATGAATTGAGTATCGCCAAAGCGCTGACACGCCGCCCGTACTGGCCAGGTATGGTACTCGTGCGCGGGACGGCCACTCGCATACCACAGATTCGGAGATTCCAGTATGCACATGACCCGTTTGCCCGTTGGACTGCGCCTGCACATGGGACTGATCATTTTTTGTCTTGCCTGGAACGCGTCGGCGGCTCAACAGTCGCTGGAGCCCACCCCCGAGACGGCGCTCGGGCCCGAGTATTCATCCGACGCTCAGGCGACAACCCGCTTGTGGGCACCCGGCGATCCGGGTCAGCGTTTGCACCTGAGGGGGCGGGTGCTGGCCAGCACGGGACAACCCATTGCCGGCGCACAGCTACAGGTCTGGCAGGCTGATGGCGCCGGTGCGTATCACGATGACCGCTACCGGGCGACCTTCCAGAGTGGTGAAGACGGTGGTTTCCGGTTGACCACGGCCCTGCCGGGGCAGTACTGGGGCGCAAAGCACATACACGTGGTCGTTATGCACCCAGACTATGCGCCGCTTCCCACCCGCATCCTGTTCAAGGGTGATCCGTATCTGGATGAAGCCGCCCACGATGATCTGGCGGTGTCATTGGAGGAAGTTCATATGGAGGGTTCCCCGGTGTTGTTGGGGGGTGTGGAACTGGTGATGCGGCCGCTGAACGGGAACTGAACCCGGTGCCGCCCTTTGGGTCAATAAGATAGCGGCCCTGTTCGCTCACCTCGGGCCATGGGCTTGAGGGCACTCTGGCGCATACTTGGCGAGCGGATCGGATTGAATCCATGCACCAGTCACAGGCCCGCGGGGATCGTCTCATGAGAATACGCCTGTCTCGATTGCTCGCCGCCCTGTCGCTTATTGCGATGCCCCTGGGTGCATCGGCGCAGGCGGACGGGACATCGGCCCAACTGTTGGATCACGAGTTCTACTTCACCCGCGGAATCTACGGAATGGATGGCGGCAGCGGCGATGACTGGGGACCTCGGTGGGCGGTCGATTTCCCCAAGGCCGACGAGCAGTTCCTGGTTGCGCTGAGGCGTTTAACCTTGGTGGACGCCTTCGAGTCCCATCACGCGCTCAGCATCGATGACCCCGCGCTCCGGGATTTTCCACTGCTCTACATGGTGGAAGTGGACTCCCTGTCCATGGATGCCGACCAGGCGAAGTCTCTGCGTGAATATCTATTGGCCGGAGGTTTTCTGGTCATCGACGATTTCTGGGGATCCTGGGCCTGGACCACGTTCGAGCGTCAAATGCGCGTTGTGTTTCCCGAGTACCGTATCGTCGATGTGCCTCTGGATCATCCGGTCTACCACGCTTTTTACGACATCGACACGATTCTTCAGGTGCCAAATGTCCATCAGGCGTCCGGAGGGCCGACCCATGAGTTCGACGGGCGCGTACCCCATGTTCGAGGTATCTTCGACGAACACGGGCGGCTCATGGTTCTGATTAACTGGAACACGGATCTGGGCGACGCCTGGGAGTGGGCGGATGTGCCCTATTACCCACTTCGCTACTCCACCTATGCCTATGAGATCGGGATCAATTTTGTGGTCTATGCCATGAGCTACTGAGAGCGGCCCACACGGTGCTGGAATGGTTGTTCAAGTACGATCCCGATGTGCTCTGGCGGGGCGCGTGGGAACTCGCCTGGCCCGCCTGGGGCTATGTTCTGGCCGTGGGTATATTGGCTGTAATGGTGGCCTGGGTCCTGGGCTATGCCCATTTCGGGGCGCGACTCGGGCGCTCGGATCGGGCCGTGCTGTGGGGGCTGCGCACCGCCCTGCTCGGTCTTTTGCTGTTGGTGCTGCTGCGGCCCACTGTTGTGGTAGAGACCGAGCAGCCTGTGCCGGGATCGGTTGCGGTTCTGCTGGACGACTCCCTCAGCATGAACCTTCCCGGGGGCGGCGGGAACACCCGTGCAGACCAGGCGATGCAGGATTTCGCACCCGGTACGGGCCGCGTGTCGGCCGCGTTGGAGACGCGCTACGACGTACGCTATCTGGGCTTCTCGGATCGTGTTGAGGACCTGCCGGCGGGGACTGATTTGAGCTTCTCCGGCGCCCGCAGCGATCTTGCGGCGGGGCTCACCCGACTGCTGCGCGGGGTGACCGCGCGGCCGGTCTCAGCCGTGGTGCTGGTTTCCGACGGGGGTTTCCAATCCGGTCCCGAGTTGGAGCGCGCTCTGTTTGAAATGCGCGCCGCCGGGGTGGCCGTCCACACGGTGGGTGTGGGTGAGACCCGGGCCGGAACCGATCTGCAGCTGGATGAGGTCCGTCTGCCCGATTCCGTGCTTCGCGGCGATGCCCTCGAGGCGACGCTGCTGTTGCGCCATCAGGGTTTGGCGGGACGTCAGGCACGTTTGGTGGTCGAGGTGGACAGCGCCATCGTGCACGAACAAAACCTGGTGCTGCCGGCCGACCGGGAACGGTTTCGGGTGTCGCTGCCGTTGATTTTGGACACCCCGGGCCCGAGGGAGGTCGTGTTCCGCGCCGATGTTCTTTCAGAGGAAATCGTTAGCGAAAATAATCGGCTGCAAAGAACGGTCGAAGTCCGGGACCAACCGATTAACGTACTCCATTTCGAAGGTGAGCCGCGCTTCGAGGTCAAGTTCCTCCGCCGCGCGGTATCAGAGGACGACAATATCCGGCTGGTTTCCCTGGTGCGTACCGCCGAGAACAAATACTACCGCCTCGGGGTGGAAGATGGCTCCGAATTGGCTCAGGGATTTCCCTCCGACGAGTCTGAGCTGTTTCGGTACGATGCACTGGTCATCGGCAGCGTGGAGGCAGCGTTGCTCAGCGTCGATCAGCAGGCGGCTATCCGCGCATTCGTGGAGCGGCGCGGGGGCGGTGTATTGTTTCTTGGCGGCCGGCACGCCTTTGCCGAAGGCGGACATGGCTCGACTGCGCTGGCCGGGGTGATGCCGGTGGTGTTGTCCACCGACGCCACTGGGTTTCGACAGCAGGTGCGGGTGCGGCCGACCCCGGCGGGCCTGCGTGACGTATTGTTGAGCATCGGCTCTGAATCGGGCGCCGAACCCTGGGATCGGCTACCCCCACTGACCGTGGTCAACCCGCTGCGGGCCGCCAAGCCCGGTGCGACGGTGCTGCTCGAGGGGCTGGATCAGGCCGGTGAGCCGCTGGTTCTACTGGCCACCCAGCGCTACGGCCGGGGCACCAGCGCCGCGCTGGCGGTGCAGAACACCTGGCGCTGGCAAATGCAGGTCGATATGCCGTTGACCGACCACACCCATGAAACTTTTTGGCGACATCTGCTGCGTGGCCTTGCCCGACCCGCCGCGGCCCGTATCGAGGTTGAGGCCGGCCCGTCCAGGGCGGTGCCGGGGGAGTCCGTCGACCTGGTGGTGGTGGCTCGGGACGAACGCTATCTTCCCCTGGACGGCGCCGATCTGGAGGCAACTCTGACCGATCCTCTGGGACGCGTCAGCCGGTATCCTCTGGTGCCCAGCGCCGATGAGACGGGTGTCTACACGGTCGCTGCGCCGATGAACGAAATAGGCCGATACGAGTGGGTGGTTGGCGCGCTGGACAACTCGGTGCCCGCGGCGCGCTCGTACGTTGATGTCAGCCCCGATGGAGATGAATTCTGGAACGGCGCGTTCAACGACCGGGCGCTCGCGGGCATCGCTCAGCGCACCGGCGGGCGCTACTACCCCGCGGACGACGCCGGCTCATTGGTGGAGGGCATCGACGAAACCCTGGCCACCCGGCCGGTGCGTGATCGCCTGCCGGTGTGGGACATGCCTTTGCTGCTGCTGTTGCTGCTGGGTCTCGCCTGCGCGGAATGGGTTTACCGCAGACGGTGTGCCTTAGCATGAGCGGTTATTGTCGCTCAACCGTCGGAATGGCTGCCGGTTTGCTCAGCCTGGTCCTGATCTGCGCGGGCCCAGCAGTGGTCGCTCAGGAACGGCCGCAAACCCACCTGCTGGTGATCACCGGCGTAGGCGGTGAGGACTACTACGGCGATCTGTTTCACCGGTGGGCCGCCACCCTGACACAGGTGGCCACCGAGCACCTGGGGTTTGCTCGGGAGCACGTGGTCTACCTGGGCGAGCGCATGGATCGGGCGCCGGGGGTCATCGCCGGGGTATCGGATAAAGCCACAGTTCTGGCCGCCGTTGAGCGTATTGCGGCCCGCTCAAGGCCAGGTGACCGGGTGATGATTGTCCTGATCGGGCATGGCACCGCGCGGGGCGACCGGGTGCTGTTCAATGTGCCTGGGCCGGATCTCTCGGCCAAGGAACTCGCCGACGCGCTGGGGCGCCTGTCCGACCGGACATTGGCGGTGGTCAACACCACACCCAGTAGCGGTGCATTCGTTCAATACCTTTCGGCCCCCAATCGAGTGGTCATCGCCGCCACCTCCGGCGGCGCAGAGAATCAGCACACCCTGTTTGCGGCGCATTTCGTCGATGCCTTCGCCGAGCCCGGTGCCGACGCGGACAAGGATGAGCGGGTCTCACTGCTGGAGGCGTTCGACTATGCCCGACGGGAAGTGGATCGCGCCTACCGGTTGGACCATCGCCTGCTCAGCGAACATGCACAGCTCGACGACAACGGTGACGGCATCGGAAGCCGGGAACCCGGTGCCGCTGCGGCAGACGGTTCGTTGGCCGGGCGCTTTTACCTGGCCGCGGCGGACACGGGGGATCCGTCCACGGCCCAGGGTCGGGCCAGCCTGGCCCTGCAGGTGGAGGCGCGGCGGTTGGTTGACCGAATCGAAGGTTTGAAACGGCGCAAACTCGGCCTGGCGCAATCCGACTACGAGACACGTCTGGAGGCGCTGTTGGTGGAACTGGCGCTCAATCGCCGAGCCCATCGTCAGGGGCGTCTGCCATGAGTCGAGGTACCGTGAGACGCGCCATGGCGGCGGCGATTTTTTCGGCGCTATGGCTGTGTTGGCCCTTGCACGCGATGGGTGATACCGATGTGCCGGTGCGTGATCTGCTGGAAGCGGGCCGCTACAAGGACGCGGCCGACGCGGTTCGGACGCAGCTGGGAACCGGCGCTGCCGTCGCCCAGCCGGAGCAGGGTCGGCTTTGGTATCTGCTGGGTGAGGCCGACAGTGCCATCGGGTCCTATGAAACCGCTCTCGGGGCCTATTCGAAGGCCGCGGCCATCGACTCGGAGTGGCGCATCTTGGCTCAGGTGGCTTCGGCCCGACTGCAGCGCCGTCTTGGCGACTCAGATGGCGCCACGGCGCGTCTGGAGTCGGTGCTGGCCGACTACCGGTCTTCCACCGGCGGGCTGTCGGCGCCGCAGTTGGTGGCGGTCGGCGATGCGGCCCTGGCGTTGGCGCCATTGGACGCATCGCTCTACGCCACAGCGCTGGATATCTACGAAGAGGCCGTGCAGCGGTCGCCCGAGGATCCCGCGCCGCGGGTCGCTCTGGGCGACCTGCTGCTGGACCGCTATAACAACACCGAGGCGCTGGATGCCTATCGCGAGGCGCTTGAAATCGAGCCGGACTATCCGCCCGCCCTGCTTGGACTGGCCCGCAGTCAGCATTTTGACCATTCCCGCAGTGCCATCGATGCTGCCAGACGGGCATTGGAGGTGGCGCCTCATTCGGTGGCGGCACGGGTTCTTGCCGCCCGCCTCCTGCTTGAGCTGGAAGATTATTCCCAGGCTCAGCAAGAAGTGGCCGAAGCACTGCGCATCAATCCCAGGTCGCCCGAGGCGCTGACCATCGCTGCGGCGCTTCATTTTCTGCGAGGTGCGGGCAACCGTTCCGCCGCGCTGGTGGAGCAGATCGACCAGATCGCCCCGGGCGAACACGAGGCCTACGTGACCTTGGCCGAGATCGCAGCTCAGAATCGACGCTATCGCGACGCAGTCATGTACGCGGTGCGGGCACTGGGACGTCAGCCGTCTGCCTGGCGCGCCCATGCCTTGCTGGGTATGAACCGGATGCGCCTCGGCGCCGTTGACCAGGGCCGGCGGAGTCTCGAGGTGGCGTTTCGGGGCGACCCGTTTGATGTGAGGACCAAGAACACGCTGGATCTGCTGGATCGGATGGACCAGTACGAGACGGTTGAATCGGAGCGTTTTATTCTGGTGGCCGACCGCCGCGAAATGTCGATCCTGGCACCGATGCTGTTGCCGATCGCCGAACGCGCATACGACACCCTGGCGGAGCGTTACCGGTACCAACCGGCGACACCGATCCGGATCGAGGTGTACTCCCGCCATGAGGATTTTTCGGTGCGCACAGTCGGCCTGGTGGGACTCGATCTGCTTGGGGTGTCGTTCGGACCTGTGGTGGTGCTGGACTCCCCTTCGGCCCGGCCTCCCGGCGCTTTCAACCTGGGGTCCGTGTTGTGGCATGAACTGGCGCATACCTTCCATCTGGACATGACCCGGTCACGGGTACCACGCTGGTTCACCGAAGGCTTGTCCGTACATGAAGAACACAGGGCGCAACCCGGCTGGGGCGCCGACGTCAGCCTGGGATTTCTGACCGCTTTCCAGCAGGGGCGGCTGCCCGTCGCCAGCGCGCTGAATGATGCCTTTGTCCGGCCCAGCTTTCCGGAGCAGATGTTGTACGGTTACACCCAGGGCGCTTTGCTGATGGACTGGATTGAACAGAGTTATGGGTTCGAAGCCATCGCAAGGCTGTTGTCCGGTTATCGCTGGGGGCGGACCACCGAGCAACTGTTGCCGGAAGTGTTGGGACTCTCGAGTGAGCGCCTGGACCAGACCTTTGATGCGTATCTGCGGTCCCGCTATGCGCCCATTCTTTCGGCTCTGGGTTCGGATGAGGATTCCGCCGCCGTTCAGTCCGGGCAATATGCCCAACTGATGGTGGAAGGGCGTGAGGCGGTCGAGGCCGATGACACGCCCCTGGCGGAGGCACGTCTCAGGCATGCCCAGGACCTTTTCCCGGAGCACACCGGGCCCGACAGCAGCTATCGCCTTCTGGCGACGCTGTATACCCGGCAGCAGGCATTCGATCGTGCCATCGAACAATTGGAACTGGCCGTTGCCATCGACGCCGACGACCTGGACGCCCACCTTGATCTGGCAGCCCTGTATGAAAAAACCGGTCAGGCCGACCGTGCCCGGGCCATGCTGGAACGGGCCTTGTTGATTCAACCCTTTGATCGTGCGTTGTACGAGACCTTGGCGGAACTGCGGTCCGCCGCAGGCGATTGGCGCGGCGCCGCTCAGGCCTGGGGCGCGGTGGGTGATCTGGACCCGGCTGATCCCTTGGGGACCCGCTATCGTCACGCCGAGGCTTTGTTTCGCGCGGGCGACACCCCCGATGCTCGACGGCAGGTGCTGGCCGCGCTCGAGCAAGCGCCGCTGTACCCGGAAGCTTTGGAACTGCTGCTACAGATACGCGACCGTATGGACGTCGAAGCGTCCACCGACGCCCCCACGTCCGGCGATCCGGCAACCGACGCAATCCAACATGACTCTGTCCGAGGAGAGACCCAGTGAGTTCTGAACCCCAGCCGAATCGCCCCGAAGCGATACCCAGCGATGATGCCGGGCAGGCCGAGGCGCTGCAGCAGGATCATCGACGGATACTGGCGGAAATCGGCAAGCGCATCGTCGGCCAGGACGAGGTGGTGGATCTGGTGATGACGACCCTGCTGGTGGGGGGCAACAGCCTGCTGGTTGGGGTGCCGGGTCTGGCCAAGACGCTGCTGGTACAGACCGTCGCCGAGGCTTTGGATCTGGATTTTTCCCGCATCCAGTTCACCCCGGACCTGATGCCCTCGGACATCACCGGCACCGACCTGGTTCAGCAGGATCCCGATACCGGACGGCGCGAGCTTGTGTTCGTCAACGGGCCGGTGTTTGCCAACATGGTCTTGGCAGATGAGATCAACCGCACACCGCCGAAGACCCAGGCCGCGCTGCTGGAGGCCATGCAGGAACGGAGGGTCACGGTTCAGGGCAAGACCTACCCGTTGCCCAGCCCGTTTTTTGTGTTTGCCACCCAGAACCCCATCGAGTTGGAAGGGACTTATCCGTTGCCCGAGGCCCAGCTCGACCGTTTCACCTTCGAGATCCTTCTGGACTACCTGCCTGAAGACGATGAACTCGCAGTGGTTCAGGCCACCACCAGCAACGCCAAGCCCACCCTGACGCCGGCCATCACCGCCTCGGCCCTGCTGGCGTATCAGCGGCTGGTTCGTCGTGTGCCGATCGCTGACGAGGTCAGCCGTCATGCCCTGGCGCTGGTGCGCGCCACCCGACCCGGCACCGAACAGGCCACCGACTTTGCCAATCGCTGGCTGTCCTATGGGGCCAGCGTGCGCGCCGCCCAGTTTCTGGTACTGGGGGGCAAGGCGCGGGCATTGCTACGCGGCCGCGCCCATGTGGGGTTTGAGGATGTTCGCGCCCTGGTTCGCCCGGTGCTCCGTCACCGTCTGTTGCGCAATTTTCATGCGGAGTCAGAACGGGTGAGCGTCGATGACATCATCGACCAGCTGTTGGAGGCGGTGCCCGTGCCCACCGCGGATCGTTGAACGCCGCGACGGCGAATGCCGGTCGAACCGCCGCCGAGCGGTTCATCGATCCCGCCATGCTGGCCCGCATTGGCAATCTGGACCTGGTGGCCAAGACCGTGGTGGACGGGTTCATCAGCGGCTTGCATCGGGCCAAAAAAATGGGCGCCGCCACCGATTTTGCCGAACATCGCCCCTATACCCGTGGCGATGACGTGCGTCACATGGACTGGCGTTTGTTTGCCCGCACCGACCGCCTCTATATCAAGACTTTCGAGACGGAAACCAATGCGGATGTGACCCTGGTCTTGGATGCATCCGCGTCTATGGACTATGCCAGTGGGACGGTGTCCAAGTTTGACTATGCCCGTTACATTTTGGCCAGCCTGGCGCATTTGGCCGCCCGCCAGCGCGACCGCGTCGGTCTTGTCGTGATCGACAACGTCCTGCGCGATTGGGTCCCGCCCTCGGCCCGACGCCGGGATAGCCTGCTGCGGCATCTCGCCCGGGCCCGGGCGGAAGGCCCGGGTGAATTGATCGCTGCCCTGGACGACCTTGGCGAACGCCTCGGCCGCCGTGGCATCGTTGTCGTGGTGTCGGATTTTTACGCACCACCGAATGACGTGATCAAAGCATTGGATCGGCTCCGGGCTCGGGGACACGATCTGCTCGCCCTGCAGGTGTTGGACCCGGTGGAGCGTGATCTGAATCTCCCGGGTGAACTGGTGTTGGAGGATATGGAAACCGGGCAGCGTCTGCCGGTGGCCACGGCCGTGGTGGGCAACGAGTATCGCAGTGCGCTGGCGGAACATGTGCAGGCGTTGAGCCGCGCCTGCGGCGAACGACACATCGATTTCGCCTGCCTGTACACCGACCAGCCGTTGGACAGTATGTTGTTCCAGTACCTGTCCCAGCGGGCGCGCCTGGTGCGAACGCGCTGATGGGTTGGGGTTTGTTCAATCCGCTCCTGCTGCTGGGTTTGTCCGCACTGGCGGTGCCGGTGATGGTGCATCTGGCACAGCGGCAGGAACGTGACGGGCGGCGTTTCCCGTCTCTCATGTTTCTTCGCCAGATACCGTTTCAGGCCCGGCGGCATCGGACCTTGCGCGATCCCTGGCTGCTGCTGTTGCGCTGCCTGGCCCTGGCTCTGCTGGTACTGGGGTTTGCAGCACCCTATCTGGAACGTGCGGCCGCGCCGGCTGCAAGCAGCGAGTCGGACCTGGTGCTGGTACTGGATCGATCCTATAGCATGTCCGCGGACGGGCATTGGAACGCGGCCCGGCAGGCGGTACTGGATCGGGTAGACAGTTTGGAGCCAGGACAGCGGGCCGCGTTGGTGGCGTTCGATGATCGGGCGGAAGTGGTGCAGGCGCTGACCGGGGATGCCGTGGCCCTGCGCAGCGCCCTGGACACGGTGCAGCCCGGTTCCAACGGCACCCGTTTTGGCGCCGGGTTGGCGGAAGCCGGGCGTGCCCTGAACGAGGGGTCCGCCCGCACCGGAACGCTCGTACTGATCTCCGATCTGCAGACCAGCGGCGCCAGCGATCTTGGTGCGCTGTCCCTGGACCCGGAGGTGACGCTCGAGGTCGTCCCGGTAACCGGTCCAGTGGGTGCCAACGCGGCCATCATGTCGGCCCGATTGGTGAATTCGGCGAGTCTTCCCAGCGACCTTGGCACGGATCTGGAGGTGGTGGTTCGCAACACCGGTGACGCCGCGCTTCAAGCCGGTGAGCTGAGTCTGGAGTTGGATGGCCGCCGGGTTGAAAGCCGCACCCTCGAACTGGCGGTTGGCGGGTCGCAAACCGTGGTTCTGCCCCTTTCCGTCGCTCGGGATCAGCCGCTTGATGTGCGGTTGAGACTTGGGGCCGACGCGGTGGCCGCGGACAACACCCACAATCTGATTCTACCGTCCAGGCGCGCCCTGCGAGTCGCGTTGATCGAAGCGGCTGAGCCGGTCGCGGCGGGTGGACTGTATATATCGGAGGCCTTGCGTTTGGCCCGGTCGCCGGAGGTGAGCCTGCGGCGGCTCAGTCCCGGTGCGCTCAATCCGGCTGCATTGTCTGATACCCAGGTGATCATCTGGAATGCTGTTTCGCTGCCGACCGGGCCCGCGGCCGAAGCATTGTCCGCTTTCGTTACCGGTGGCGGCGGCCTGCTGGTGGTGGCGGCGCGGGATGCCGGCTCGGCCTGGCCGGATTACCTGCCTGGGCAGCTCGGACCTCGGCGCTCGGCCGACGCGGAAGGCCTGGGTGTGCTCGCGGACGAAGCTGGCGGGGCCATCGCGTCTGCCTTTGCCGGGGACATGGGCGCCGCCCTGGACGGGGTGCGGGTCTGGGCCTACCGGTCCTTGCAGGCGACCACGCCCGATCAGGTCCCGTTACGTCTCGAGGACGGTGCGCCTCTGTTGGCAGGCCGGGAACACGGCGCGGGACGCGCCATGGTGTTGACCAGCGCGCTGGATACCGGTTGGAACAGCTTGCCCTTGGAACCGGGCTTTCCCCCTTTGCTGCAGGCCGCAGTGCGATGGTTGGCAAACTGGACCCAAGTGCCTGGGGCTTATCGGTCCGGTTCGGTGGCGGATCTTCGCGCCCACGCCGTTATCACACCCGGGGCCGCCGACTGGCTGAGTTACCTCGCTGAACAGGGTCAGGTGGTTGTTGAGATGCCAGAGGGGGGCGCACGTCGGCTGCGTGCCGGGCAGGCACTGTTACCGATCGCCGAGGCCGGAATTTACGAAGCCCACCGGGCCGACGGGGTCGCTCCGGCCTTGCGTATCGCGGTCAACGCGGACCGATCCGAATCGATGTTCGAGCCACTGGATGCCGCCGATCTGGTGCGGCGGGTGGCGCGGCGGTCCATCACCGCATCCGCGCAGGCTACCGGGCCCGAACCCGACGCGGAATCGCCTGTTGGGCTCTACTTGCTGGCGGTGGCGCTGGCACTGCTGCTGCTGGAGAGTGGCATTTCAAACCGACTGTCGGTGGGGCGGGGACGTTTGCCGGAACCGGCGTCCGCCGCGAATCGAACGGGGGCGGCACCATGAACGATCCGGTCATCCAGTGGACCCGCAGCCAAAGCGCATTCGCTGACCTCATGTCCGGTGTACGTCGTCGCCTTCGGATACGTCGGGTCACGGAAGGCGCCGCCATAGCCTTGGGTCTTTGTCTTCTGGTGGCACTCTGCGGTGTGCTGATCATGGACGCCGCCCGTTTCGATCCCATGATCGTGTCGCGAGTCCGCTGGGCAGTTTACGCTTTGGTGGCGGCGCTGCTGATCGTGATCCTGCCTTTCCGGCTGTTCGCACGGATGCCGGATGCCAGGCTTGCTCGCTATGTGGAGCGGCGGATTCCGGGACTCGACGCCCTGCTCCTCAGCGCGGCGCAGTTTTCCGGCACGCCGTATCCAGCGTCCTCTGAACCGGGAGACATATCGCCCGCTTTGGCCCAGCGCCTGCTGAGCAACGCGGTTGAAACCGGTACCGGTGCCCATGGCGTTGCCGATCTGGAACAGACCGCCCTACGGCGGGCGGCATTGATGCTTATTCTGATTGCCGTTATCGCGGGCCTGCTGGTGGCTGTGGGGCCCGACAAACTGCGTCACGGCATCCGTCTGCTGCTCGTGCCCGCCAGCGAATCGGTCTCCGCAAACCCGTACTCGGTCGCCGTGGCGCCTGGGGATGCGGTGGTTTTACAGGGCGCGGACCAGCTTGTCGAGGCGACGGTGGCGGGTTTCGCCCCGGAGTTGGTGGTTCTGGCCAGCCGCGGCACCGGCGAGTCCGAGTGGGTACGCACACCCATGGGCGCCACCTCCGCCGACGGGGCGTACGAACTCTTTTTGTTTGACCTGGACACGGCCCAGGAATACTACGTGGAAGCTGCCGAGCTTCGATCGCCGGTGCATCGCATCGACGTGATTCCACGTCCCCAGGTCAGCCGCATCGACTTTCTGTATCAATATCCCAGCGGAACCGGGCGACCGCCGGAGCGGGTAGAGAACGGCACCGATATACGGACGGTGGAAGGCAGTCGGGTGGACGTCGAGGTGATCCCGGATCACCCGGTTTCCGGCGGGCGCCTGTTGTTGGACGGAGAGACGGAAGTACCTTTGACGTGGGTGGGAGACCGTCTTCGGGGCAGCCTGGACATTCGCCAAAGCGGTCACTATCGGGTGGAATTGCCAGCCGGCACCCTGGGCATGGTCCCGGCCACACCAGAGTATTTGATCGTGGCCCATGCCGACGCCTTGCCCGTCATCCGTCTTTCCAGTCCAGGACGCGACACTCGGGTGACCCGGGTTGAGGAAATGGAGATCCGGGTCAGCGCCGAAGACGATGTCGCGGTGCAGGCTCTGGAGCTGGTGCTGTCGGTGAACGGCGGGCCCGAGGAGGTGATGCCGCTCGCCACCGGGGAGTTGGGACAGGAGCAGGTCAGCGGTACCCATCTCATGTATCTGGAGCAGCGGCCTCTGGTGCCGGGCGATCTGATTGCTTACTACGCCCGAGCCCGCGACACGCGGGGCGATGGCGATCGCCAGGCGGTCACCGACATATTCTTTATGGATGTTCGCCCCTTTGAACAACATTTCCGCTCAGCCGGTGGCGCCGGCGGCGCGGGCGGGGGCGGGGGTGGTCAGGGGCAGCAAGCCCTCACCGCTCAGCAGCGCGCTCTGGTGGTGGCCATGTTCAAACTCAGCCGCGATCAGACCACCCTGGCCCCGGCTCTGGCGGATGACAGGCTGGATACCCTGGAATCGGCCCAGTCCCGCATTCGGGTGCGAGCCGAGGCTATTGCCCGGCGCCTGGGCGCACGCAGCATGGTCAATCTCCGGCCGGGTTACCGTGAGGTGGCGGACGCATTGCCGCAGGCGGTCAAGGCCATGAAGGAGGTTGAGGCACTGCTGTCGGTCGCCGATGTGCAGCAGGCCCTGCCCCAGGCACGCGCCGCACTGGGCCACCTTCAGCGGGCCGATGCCGCTTTCCGCGATGTCCAGGTGGCGATGGGCAGCGCGGGGGGTGGGGGTGGTGAGTCCGCCAACGAACTGGCCAATCTGTTTCAACTGGAGATGGACAAGTTCCGAAACCCGTATGAGGACGTGCAGCGTGGGCGCTGGAATGCTGAACAGAACCAGCTCGACGAGACCATGCGCAAGCTGCGGGAGCTGGCCCAACGCCAGCAGACCGAAGTGGAGCGCGCCCGGCGCCGCATGCAGCAGGGGGCTGGGGCGGGTGACAGTCAACAGGCATTGGCCGAAGAGCTGGAGGAACTGGTACGACAGCTCGAGCGGCTGAGCCGAAAGCGCGACAGCGAAGCCTTGCGTCGTTCAATGGAACAGTTGCAATCCGCGGCCCAGGCCATGCGTCGATCCGGTCAAGGCCAGGGGGGCGAGGCGGCCGATGCCAGCGAGACCGCCCTGGACCGGATCAATCAGGCGCGCAGCGCCCTGGAAGGTGAGCGGCCGGCCCGACTGTCTCGGGAGGTGGGTGATGCGCAGCAGCGGGCCGCGTCTGCCTCGGCAGAGCAGCAGACGATCACGCGGGAATTGGAGTCGACCCTGAGGAACGATCCGGCCGATGGAAATGCGGTGTCCAGGCTGGCCCGGCGGAAAGGCGCCTTGTCCGAACAGATGCGGGCGCTGGAAGCCGATCTGGATCGTATCGCGGCCTCTGCCGAGGCCGACCAGCCTGCGACCTCCAAGGCTTTGCGTGAAGCCGCCGAGGAAATGCGGACGTCTGCGTTGGCAGAGCGCATCGGCGCCGCCCAGCGCCGCATGATGGAAGATCCAGAGGGACTGGTGCAGCGCGGCGAAGCGGATATCGAGCGCGAATTGCAGCGTCTGGGCGAGCGCCTCGCGGTGGCGGGCGAGACCATCGGCGAAAGCGGGGAGGCCCGCCTGGGCCGCGCCCTCGAGCGCATGCGCGGGGCGATACGGGGTCTGCAGGCCAATCGGAACCGGCTTCGCGCGGGCGCCATCGGCCGCAGCGCGGGGACCGGGGCAGACCTGGGCACCGCCGAACTGGCCGACATCGATGCTGAACTGGGGCGCCAGGTGGAGGATCTGGGTGAACTGCTCGAGACCTTTCCGCCGGCACCGGATCTTGCCCAGGATATTCAGGCCGTGATCAACGCCCTGCAGGCGCAAAGGGAGGCGGGTTCGTCGGCGGATCCCGAAGCGCTGATGCGCCGCCACGATGCCTTGCTGGCCCAGATCAAGGCCAGTGAACGGGCTTTGCGAGAGGGCGTGTCCGCCGGCGCCAGCACCGTGTCGGCCGATAGCCGGGCCGAGCCGGGACGCCACCAACGGCTGATGGTTGAGTCCTACTACCGCAATCTCAGTGAGGGGCAGCCGCGGCCTTAGCGGTCCTGCGGCCACCTCTGGGCGGATCGCGGGTATCAGTTGTTTTATTGCCTGGATTTCCAACGATGAAGCGGTGAATTTCGGTCCCAATCTGCATACAGGCTATTTGGGACACGGCTCACGCTTTCTTTGGGTTTGCTGCGGCGGTAGATATGCGTTGGGTTGATCGGGTTGTGCGCCCGCACCGGCTCGGCGGATATTTCGTACCGGCCGCAACGCCTCCGTCTCACTCCGGCAGCGGCGGATTGCGCTTCATCAATGCGCAGTTCAGGAACAATATTTGGTGTCTCCAACGGATTCGAACTCGGATCCCGCGCCGTGCGACGGTGACGGACTGAATCCCTCGCCGCTGCGGTTCGCTCCGAGCCGTTGGACTCCGACAGTCCAAAGTCAGCCAGTCGAGGATGCCGTATGAAGAGTTTGGGCACGCGCCTCAGGGTGGGTACCGGTTTTGACCCGATTGCGGTCTTCAAGCGGCCACCGACGAGCGGGGTTTCCGCTCGGGCCGCCACCGACAACGGCACGTCAGGCGAGTCGGCCCTGCTTCCTGTCACTGTGCGGCCAGGCCACGACCTGTTCGCGCCCCTGGCCGCTTGGGTTCGGCACTGGCACCGGAATTTCGAACTCAACGAGACTGTGTTGACCGAGGCCGCCAGCGGCCGTGTCCGGCTGTTCG
>Ga0316187_10000357_pt1 | contig 34721 bp, 30 predicted proteins | sample CroRivburrow1_MG_FD_204927 | JGI IMG/M metagenome (GOLD analysis project Ga0316187, IMG submission 204927) | Coastal sediment microbial communities from Maine, United States - Cross River worm burrow 1 | ecosystem: Environmental > Aquatic > Marine > Coastal > Sediment | place: USA: Maine... | reverse complement strand
CTCGCCTCTGGCCTGGACAAAGGCACCCGCGGTGACAGGCTGCAGGTGGTGGTCCACGTAGACAGCCAGGTTCTGGAAGACCCGAGTCAGCCCGGAGTGTCCATGCTGGAGGACGGCACAGACGTTTCCGCGGAAACGTCCCGGCGCCTCAGTTGCGATGCCGGAAAGGTGGTCATGCAACACGACTCCGAGGGCAAAATCCTCGATGTCGGCCGCCGAACACGCACGATTCCCACCGCAATTCGCCGGGCACTGACCGCCAGAGACGAAGATTGCCAGTTTCCGGGGTGTGGATTGAAGTATTGCGAGGCTCATCACCTGAAACACTGGGCCAACGGAGGGAAAACGAGTCTCGACAACCTGGTTCTACTCTGCCGCCGTCATCATCGGGCCGTTCACGAGGAGGGATACCAGATCGAGCACGCCTCCAACGGTGAGCTGCGCTTCCTCAGGCCGGAGGGCCGGGACATTCCGTTTGTTCCCCCGCCACCGTTCTTGCCAGGAGACCCAATCAGATCGCTCTCGACTCTTCTAGTCGAAGATGGCGTCTCGGTCGACGCCGCTACAGGGTTTCCTCGCTGGGTTGGTGGGAGCCTGGACCTCAACTGGGCGATTCAGGGCTACCGGCAACTGTGAAAATCGGGCTCGAGCCGCTGACCTGCTGATTACGAATTTGCTGCTTTGCCAACTGAACGGATCGTTGGAGAGAAGGTCGAGCAAGCGTGGACCCCTCGCGGAGGGGGAGACTCTTCACCGGCCGTACTCGTACCTGGTGCGCTACTCTCGATTCCCCCGCTTGGTGGAGATCCGGGATCTGGACGGAAATCTGGTGCACCAGGTGGCCGACCTGCCGCTTCACGAAGAGGTGCCTGTTACCTACGGAAGCGTGCCCACAGGGCCCAGGGAATTCGAGTGGAGGCCAGGACAGAGACACGGGAAGACAACTAGTAGTCGTTTGTCCCGTCGATGATCGTGCGGCCCAGTGTGGGCTGCTCATGCGTCTATAGACTCGCCGCACAGGACCCAGGTGGGCCCGCTCAAGGTCACTCCCAACCCTGGCTTGTCGAGGGTGCGCAGCTCGCCGTCCTTGAGTGTGAAGCCACCCTTCGCGGGATCCCTTGCCAGATCGAGGCTGCCATCCAGATCCAGGTAGCGCGTCTGGGGACAGGCGAAGGCCGCGTGGAGAGCCGCGGAGATGCTGATGACGCTCTCGTCCATGCAGCCCCACATCAGGTGCAGACCGGTTGCCGCGGCGACCTGTCCGATAGCCAGGGCAGGGGAGACTCCGCCGCACTTCATGAGCTTGATATTGAGAATGCCGCACACCGCTGGTGGCTGTGCCAAGCGAGCGGCGTCGCTGGCTTCGTGCAGGCTTTCATCGGCTGCAACCAGCCGGCGAAGATCTTCCGGCAGCGTCCGTAACTCGGTCAGGGTTTCGGCCGACAGCGGCTGCTCGATCAGCTCGAGGTGAAGTCTTCCCTGCTCCCGCCAGAGCCGCTTTGTCTCCTCCAGGTCATAGCCCTGGTTGGCATCGACTCGGATCTGAATGTCCTTTCCTACTCGATCGCGCAGCCGATGAAGCATCTCGATCTCTTCGTCGATGGATCGGCCGACTTTGACCTTGAGGCTGCGGAAGCCGCGCGCCAGGTACTCTTCGGCCTCGGCCAGGGATTCTTCGACCGACTTGATCCCGATGGTGATGGAGGTGGGCAGGGAGGTGTGAGAGCGTCCGAGAAGCTCCACAAGGGGGACTTTCACGATTCGGCAGAACAGGTCGTAGAGCGCTATGTCCAAGGCAGCGTGTGCGGCCGGGGTGGCGCCGAGCTCCTCGCGGAGTCGACGGCACAATGTGCCGAGATGCCTCGGGTCCTCGCCGATCAGGAGGCCACTCTCCATCTCTTCGAGTGCGGCGGCGGTGCTGTCGGGAGACTCGCCAGTGACCTCTTCGGCGGGTGAGCCTGCCCCGAGCCCTTCATGGCCGGTGTCGGTCATGATGCGAACGAAGAAGAGATCGACGGCCGACATCGATCGACTGGAAATGGCGTAGGGTCGCGTCAGCTTGATCGTCTCCTTCCAGGTCAGGATTTCCTCGATCTTCATGTTTCAAGCCCTCGCCGTCAGACGTTGACGAACCAACTCCACGATTTCAGACAGCCCATCCCAGAGGGGATGTATGACGGGTACCTTCAGCTCTGCCTGGAGCTTTGATCGCTCGGTCCTCAACTGCTCCTCATCCAGGTTCTCGTGGTTCAGGGTCACGGCGATCACCTCGGCTCCCATGAGTCGGATCATTTCGATCTCTTCGCTCACGGGTGGAATTCGGCAGCCCAACTTCTCGAGATCTTCATAGAACTCTCGTCCCGGTGCATGCTGCAGAATGACTGCGTCGGCACCACCGGCGAGGATCAACTCAGACCCGCAGGGACCTGAAGGATTCCGTAGTCCACTCTGCCCTTCGAGCAGGATAACGTCGGGAGCTGTTGCTTCGTGGCAATCGAGGATGGCCCGTTCCAGCTCTCCGCAGACGAAGTCGTTGGGAGTGGCATCGAAGATGAAGCCGTGGGGAGTCCCCTGCAACCAGCCAGTCTGGCCGGTGTAGATCATCTCGGCAGCGATGTCGTTCTCCAGGCAGGTCTGCCTCAAAAGCTCGCAGGTGGTTCGCTTGCCGAGTGCACAGTCGGTTCCCAAGACAGCGATTTTCAATGCCGGTAGACGGAGCACCTCTCCCGTCCAGAAGCGAAGCTCATCGATAGGCTTGGGTCGGCGGATGTCGATGATCTGCGCACCATGCTGTGTTGCCAGTTCTGCCAGCTCGACATCGTGCGCCAGGAGGCGATGCAGCCCATTGATCAGCGACAGACCCGCCTCCGCGGCCTCGAGCAGTCCCTCGCGGATGGCCGGTGGCAACACGCCACCGACCGTGGCGACCCCGACGATGCAGTAATCGGGCTTGTTGTCCAGGGCTTCCAGGCACGCGGAGACAGAGGTGAAGATCGGAATGTTTCGGGGACGGCCGTCGAGCAGGGTGCCGGCGTCCTCCCCCGCGAAGGGTGGATCGATGACACCCAGGATCTCGTAGCGACTGGGCCCTCTCACCAGGCCGTGGGTGGTCTTGGCGAACGGCGTCTGCAGCATGCCGTTGGTGAGAATGATAGCGCTCTTCGTCACCGGTCCCGCCTCAGGACACGTCCAGGAGTTCTGTCCGTGGCTTGGCTGTCGTGCCACACCACGCTTCCATTGACCCAGACCGTCTCGATCCCGCGCGAGACGTCGTGTGGGTACTCGGTCGTAGCGCGGTCGGCAACGGTGTCGGGATCGAAGAGCACCAGATCTGCCAGCATGCCGGGCTCGATGCGCCCGCGGTCGGGTAGGCCGAGAGTGGTAGCCGACAGACCGGTCATTTTGTGGATCGCCGCCTCGAGAGTCAGGATCTGCCGGTCACGCACATAGCGCCCCAGAACCCTGGAAAATGTCCCGTATCCCCGTGGGTGCGCTCCCCGCAGCTCGCCGTCGGTGCAGATATTGGTCCAGGGCCACTGCATGAGTCTCTCGATGTCCGCTTCACTCATGCTGACCGCGATCAAGGTCTCGACATCTTCCTCACCTGTCTTCTTCTGGTAGGCCTCGGCCTCGGCGATCAGATCCATGAGGGTGCGAGCCGGCTCAGAACCTCTGAGCGCGGCAATCTCCGCCAGGGTCTTGCCCTCGAGGTCGGGCTCTGGAGCGAAATGAGGAACGAGCATTTCCTCGGGCAGGGAGACCTCCGTCACGGCGAATCTGGCGGCCTCTGGATTCTGGAAGTCGCGCTCGGGAAACAGGACCGTGAGCGTCGACTGCCAATAGGTGTACGGATAGATGTCGGATGTCACCTCGACACCGTTGCTGCGTGCTTCGTCCAGGATGTGCAGGAGCTCTTCGGCTCTGCCGTGCGAGCTTTGCATGGCGAGCTTGATGTGGGTGATGTTGACTGGGATATCTGCTTCTCGCCCGATGGTGAGGATCTCTTCTACGGCATCCCAGAAGTAGCGATCCTCACTTCGGATATGGCTGGTATAGCGGCCGCCGTGCAAAGCGGCCTCCCGGGCCAGAGCGATCACCTCGTCGGTCTCGGAATAGATCCCCGGGTCGTACTCCAGTCCCGTGGACAGGCCCCAGGCTCCAGCCTCCATCTCCTGCTTCAGGAGATCTCGCATACTGTCGATTTCAGCCTCGGTTGCGGGGCGACGGAAATCGTCGCCCATGACCCGCTCTCGGAGTGTTCCGTGGCCGACCCAGGACAGCACATTCACTGCCGACGGGGTGGCTTCCAATCGATCGAAGAGGTCGGCCAGTGGGAACACGGAGTGGCCGTCGGGCCCTCCAGCCAAGGTAGTGACGCCTTGACTGATGGCCCCCTCAGCCTGTGCGAGAACATGAGGCTCGGCAGAGTCGGCGTGGCTGTGAGTGTCGATGAATCCAGGCGCCAGAACCAGGCCTTCGGCATCGACGACCAGATCGCCGGGTCGGGGCTCGAGCTCGCCGACGGCATCGATGCGGTCACCTTCTACTCGAACGCTCACCGACTTCGAAGGGCTGCCGGTGCCGTCGATGACTCTGGCACCCGTGATTACGACCGGTGACGGCGGGAAGACCAGATCGGTGATCCGACGGGCATAGCCGGCGCCATGAAACGTATCGAGGTTCGACAGGAGGATGACGCTGAAGCCAGCATCCGGGTAGCGCAAGATCTGGGTGCTGAAGCCGACCCAGCCTCCCGAGTGCCTTTGGACCCTTCCCAGTGCGAGATCGGAGCCGACACCCCAGCCGAAGCCATAGGGGTAGGTCTCTCCACTGTTGAAGACCGCGGGCGTGAAGGCGAGCGCCAGGGCCGTGCCAGGTAGGAGTTGTTCCCCATATAGAGCCTGATCCCAGGCAACGAGATCCTCGACGGTCGAGTAGATGCCACCGGAGCCCGTCAGGAAGTTCAGCGGGTCTTCATCGTTGAGGATGAACTCGCCGTCCTCTCCTTTGGAGTAACCGTACGCCCGATGTGGAATCTCAGGATCGCTTTCGTCGAATACCAGCGTGTTTTTCATGCCCAGCGGCTCGAAGATCCTCCTGGCCATGAACTCGCTGAACGAGCCGCCAGTCGTCCGGGCGACGATCGCGGCGATCATCTCGTAGCCTGGATTGCTGTACTCGTAGCGTTCACCCGGATCAAACAGAGGCTCCCCCCAATCCGAAAAGAACTGCACTGCGTCCTCGTTGGTCGGCCAGTGCTCGCCGGTAGCAGCTGTCAGCGCCTCGTAGTAGTCGGGCAAGCCACCTGTGTGCTGCAGCAGTTGCCGAATTGTGATCTCGCCTCCGATTCGCGACAGCTCCGGAAGGTAGCGGGTGATCGGATCGTCGTAGTCCAGGACTCCATCCTCAGCCAGCAGCATGATGGCCATGCCGGCAAACTGCTTCGAGACGGAGGCCAGGCGGAACTGCGATTTGGGCTCGATCGCAGCTCCACCTTCGAGGTCAGCCAGGCCGAACCCATCCATGAACACGGTCTGACCTTGACTCACGACCGCCACAGCGACCCCCGGCGAGTTACCCGCGTCGAATTGAGTGAAGAGTGCTTCGATCTCTGCGGTCGGGACCGAACGGAAAGCCTCCTCAGGGGCCTGGCGCTGGCAGGCTGTCGAGGAGATCCAACCAATACAGAGGGCGATTGCCACTACCGGCCTCAGAAGAGGCTGTCGGGGGTGTCGGCGTTCGATCGAATGGCGATGCATGGTTCCCTTCTGGAATCGAGAGTTGCCGCTCAGGTGGCGATCGCCCCTCGAGTTCACTCCTTTTGTGACGCGCCGCAGTAGCGCAGTGCGGTCAGGGCCAGAGCACGTGTGGCCAACAACAGGTCGTCCAGAGGTACGAATTCGTCCGGTCGGTGGGACTGTCGCACATCTCCTGGTCCGAACAAGATCGTGGGGATCCCACCCTCATTGACTAGGAGCCTCATGTCGGCGCCATACGGCACCCCTTCCACAGGGGGCTTCTTGCCGGTCAGGTCCTGCATGACCGTGGCAACGTCTTCGACAATAGCGTGATCTCGAGGCGTCACTGCCGGTGCGAACTGGCCGCCCCACCATTCGATGTCGGGCGGATTGTCGGCGAGCCACGGGTCCTCGCTAGCGATCTGGGCCACTGCTGCCTCGAGTTGCCTTCGTGCCGAATCCAGGTCCTCGCTCAGCTGGACTCCGTAGCGGCCCTCGCAAACCAACCGTTCGGGCACCGTCGAGGCCCAGTCACCAGCCATAACGGTCCCAATGGAGATGGGATAGGGGAGGGCATACCTGGCAAAGAGGGGGTCGCTGCAGTTCGCGTTGCGCCTCTGCTCGAACGAGCGGAGACCGGCGAAGATCGGCTGGAACTTTTCGATGGCGCTGACGCCCTCGTCTCGCACGCAGCCATGGGCTGACAGACCGTTGACGGTCAACCTGAAATTCAGGGCCCCTGCCTGGGCAGGGATCACCGCCAGCTGTGTCGGTTCCATGATGATCGCAGCATCGGCCCGGTAACCGCGGAGCAGGGTGGCGAGCGTACCGACTCCACCATCCTCTTCGCCGATCACGCTTTCGACGATCAGTTTGGCGTCGAGTCCGACGCCGGCATCCAGCAGCGCCTTGGCCGCATAGATCCCACAACAGAGACCGCCCTTCATGTCCACGGCACCCCGTCCGTACAGCCGATTGGAAGTCAGGGTGCCCTGCCAGGGCGGATGGGACCAGTTGCCTGGATCGCCGGTGGGTACGACATCTATGTGGCCGTTGAAAATCAGGTCGGGACCAGAGCCTGGGCCGCCGAGGCTGCCAACCACTCCCAGACCGTGCTCCCGCTGAACCTCCTGGAAGCAAGCCGAATGCCGTTGCAGCTCTTCGAGGTCGAGGGCCCAAGCATCGACCTCCAGACCACAGGCCTCCATGTGGTGCGCGACCGCTTCTTGAGCCGCAGATTCCCGACCGTCACAGCTCGGAATGGCGATCAATCGCTGCAGAAAGCTCAGCAGGCCCTCGAAGTCGATGGCGTCCAGGACCTGCTTCTCGAGGGAATTCACGATGGGCCCCAGGTCCTGCAATCGTGGCGGGTCAGGCTTGGCGAAGAAGCGGGCGTGTCAGGCAGGTCGGCCCTCCTTCGCACTTCAAGGAGATCTCATTGCCTCGGTAGGAAGACACACGACAGCCGGATTCTTCGAGGCGGCGGCGAGTCACCGGGTTGCCCTCCAGGACCAGACAGGTTCTTGGCCCCAGAGCCAGGACGTTGGTGCCCATGGTCGCGAATTCTTCTTCGGGTACGACGACGAGTTGAAACCCTCTAGCTTCCAGCTCTTGCCAGAAGGGAACAGGAATCAGGGGTGGATACACCACGGCCAGATCGTGATCGAGAATGCTGATGAGTGACAGCAGATGCAGGCAGGCCTCGGGTCCGGTGAAGTAAGGCAGCTCGAAGGCCAGCACCTCGATACCCAGGGGTTCGAGTCCGGCTCTCAGCTGCCGCACGCCCTCCTGGTTGGTTCGAAACCCGATACCGGCTGCCAACGTTGTTTCATCCAGCCAAAGTAGATCTCCACCCTCGGCTCGGGCTTCCCCTTCGAGGCTGAAGAGAGTCGGAATGCCCAGCACCCCCAGACGTCGAGCCAGCGCCTCTTCCTCCCCTCGTCTCAGGTCCTTGCCCATGCTGAGCACCACGGCTCCGTGGTCTGTGAGCAAGATTGGATCGAAAACGTAGATGGCGTCGGCTCGATCGGGTTGGAGCTCCTCGTGATAGAGGACTTCGGCACCCGCTTGTCGCAAGGTCTCCACCATGGAGTCGTGTTCCTGCTGGGCAGTTTCCAGATCAGGGCTGGCAACGTAGTGCCACCGGTCGGAGTCTTCGACAGCGAAAGCTGCGTCCGGGCGCTTGACCAGGACCCGTCGCAGTGGATGAAACATGTTCTGTCCACCAAAGGCTCTGGCCATCTCTGAAGATTTCGCCACTTGAACGTCCTTGCGAGAGATGCAAGTCTACAAGAACTGCGCAGTGGATCGGTGCAGGATTCGTCGCCTGAAGCTGGTGACCTGAAGGAGGCGGGAACATTGGATAGCGGTCGAAAATCTCCACTGAGAATCCTGCTCCTGGGCTGTGGCAACGTGGGGCGGGGGCTGGTTCGCCTGCTGACAGTCGAGAGAGATCGATACCCGGGTCTGGAAGGACTGGACATCCAGTTTGTCGGCATCACCACCGGGACCCGGGGGGCGGTGGCCAGAGAATCGGGAGTCGATCTTGTCCGAGCGCTTTCGGAGCTGGAAGGAGGAGGCCATTTCTCGGCTCAGAACCCTGCCGCGGTCGAGCTGGACAGCCTGCAGGCAGCCAGAGAGCTCGACTATGACGTCCTGGTAGAGCTGACGCCGTTGTCGATCGAGCACCGGGGCGAGCCCGCCATCTCCCACATTCGGAGCGCTCTCGAGCGATCGCGACATGTGGTTAGCGCCAACAAGGGCCCCTTTGCGTATGCCTATCGGGATTTGATGAACTTGGCGGTCTCGCGTGGGGTGCACCTGCTCCACGAGTCCACAGTCATGGACGGAGCACCGGTCCTGAATCTGGCCCGTCACACGCTGAAGGGTTGCCGAATCCTGGCGTTGGAGGGAATCCTGAACTCCACGACGAACTATGTGCTGTCGCGCATGGAGGAGGGCCTCGCCTTGCAGGAAGCAGTCGAGCTGGCTCAGCTACAAGGTTTTGCGGAGGCCGATCCGACTCTCGACCTGCAGGGTTGGGATGCGGCAGCCAAGATCTGCGTGCTGGCCAATGCCTTCATGGGGGCGGATCTCAATCCGTCGGACGTCGATCGTCAAGGCATCGAAAGAGTGACTGCCGAGGATCTGCAGGAGGTCGATAGGCGGGGAGACAGGATCAAGTTGATCTGTCGGGCTTCACGTCAGGATGGAGGTGTGTCGGCGAAAGTGGCAGTCGAGGCAGTCCCTCGAGGACACCCACTATGGTCAGTCTCCGGAACGGGCAATGCCCTGCGGATCACCACCGATCTGATGGCACCGATCGTGGTGGTCCAGGACAATCCTGGTGTCAAGGACACCGTCTACGGTGTTCTGGGTGATCTAATCACGGTCATCGGATCTCTCGACTCGGAAGGGAAGGGTCTGCAATGAAAGTTATCAACCTCCAGAGCATTCAGCGCAGCTTCGACCCCGTCGAAGCCATCGATGTCATGCGCCAAGCCCTCGTCTCCCAGGCCAGAGGAGAGTGCGACACTCCCATGCCGATGCATCTGACGATCCCGTCCGAACAGGCGGAGGTGCATATCAAGTCCAGTTATCGCGAGGGTGGAGACTATTTCGCCGTCAAGGTGGCTTCCGGCTTTCCGAAGAATTTGGAGCGCGGGCTATCTGTGGGCAATGGATCGGTATTGCTGCTTTCGGCCGAGACCGGTCAGCCAGTGGCGCTTCTGGCCGATGAGGGATTTCTCACGGATGCTCGGACGGCCGCAGTATCGGCTCTGGTTTCTCGGGAGCTGGGGCGGAGTGACACGAGCCTCGGGATTCTGGGCTCGGGCATCCAGGCCCGCTTGCAGGCGCAGATGCACGCCTCGGTCCTGGACCTCGAAAGGATCTGGATCTGGGGGCGGACACCCGAGCGAGTGGCAAGCTGCGCTCGGGACCTTCGCGGGCTCGTGCCGGGTGCCGAAGTGAAGATAGCCTCGACGCCCTCGGAAGTGGCTCGCAACACTCGGTTGATCACCACCGTGACGGCCGCTCGAAGACCGTTGCTGTCGGCCGCTGATCTCCAGCCCGGAACTCATATCGCAGCCGTGGGCTCGGATTCGCCGGGTAAGCAGGAGCTGGATCCGGACATTCTCGAGCACGCCTCACTGGTGCTGGTGGATTCCCTCGCGCAGTGCGAACGCCTCGGCGAGCTGCAACATGCGATCCACCTGAGGGAGAGTGTCGTGGAGGCCGGAGCCTTCTTTGACTCGCCGATGCGGTACGACCCCGAAGGCCCCACGGTTTGTGATTTCACCGGCCTTGGAGTAGAAGATCTGTTCATCGCGAGATATGCCTATGAAACGCAGGTCGGCGAAAGTGAGTCAGTGCAATAGGGCGCCGGCCGAAAACGAGGTCTGGTCCGGAAACCAGAGAGCCAAGACAACGGGAGTGTGAGATGAAGATCGAAGTGTTCGAAATGGAGCGCATGCAGTCGACCTGGGAGAACGTGGTCGAGTACGACCTGAGCGAGAGCGGCGTCCTGCCGGTCTCGCTTGGAGAGTTGGTCGAGATGGGTTTCGATCTCGATTGGGCCCTCGAGACTCCACTCACCTACAGCCAGGGCAATGGGACGCCCGAGCTTCGAGAAGCTCTGGCGAGGCTGTACCCGGGAGCGGGGATTGACGACATCGAGGTCACCAATGGGACCTCGGAGGCCAACTACATGGTTTCCTTGAGCCTTCTGAAGGAGGGAGACGAATTTGCCCTCGAGGTGCCGAACTACATGCAGCTGTGGGGAGTGCCGCGGAGTTTCGGTGCCAAGGTCAACAAGTTCCATCTACGGCAGGACAACGACTGGGAGCCGGACTGGGAGGAGTTCGAGGCAGCGGTCAATCCCGGGACTCGTCTGGTTTATATGTCCAATCCCAACAATCCTACGGGGTCGGTGCTGTCGAGGCAGGCCATGGAGCGAATCGTAGCCCGGTGTGAGGAGATGGAGGCCTACCTGATCGCAGACGAGGTGTACCTGGGCGCCGAGATCCATCGTCAGCGGACGTCGAGCTTTTGGGGGATGAGTGACAGGGTGATAGTGACCAGCGGGCTGTCGAAAGCCTACGGAATCCCTGGCGTCCGCATCGGCTGGATCGTCGGGCCACCGGAGATAGTCCAGGAGTGTTGGACCCAGCACGACTCGCTGACCATCTGTCCCAGCAAGCTGTCCGACGCCATCGCCCGCATCGCAGTCGAGGAGAAGAACCGAGAGGCTCTCTACAGCCGGGGACGGGCCCTTCTGCAAGAGAACCTGAGGATCATCGAGGAGTGGGTGAGCGGTCTGGGTGAGGGCTTCTCCTTTCGGGCTCCGGAGGCCGGAGCCATCTTCTTCATGCGCTATCCAGGTGACTATCCAAGTACGGAGCTCTGCGAGCGGATTCGCCAGCGTCAGAACACCCTCATCGTGCCCGGCAGCTATCTGGGAATGGAGGGCTATCTGCGGATCTGGCTGGGAGCCAAGCCGGAGTATCTGAGGGAAGGCCTGCGCAGGGTGCAGATCGAGCTGGCGTGAGTGGGCCTCGGGCCTCTTGGCCCCCAAGGCAAAAGGGCTTGAGGGCGCAGGGGCTTAGGGGATGCGAGGACCCGATTGCTGATGTCTGAGCGTCTCGACTCGCACGTGAGCAACCGGCGCTAACTCGAAGGCGCTGCTACAATGAGCCCACTTCGAGAGAGTCGCAATGGACCCATCCAGTGATCTGAATGCCGACAGCGAGCTCGTGCGGCGCTTGCAGGAGGGCATGGAGCGTCGCCGGGCCCAGTTGGCTGGTCAGAGCAGGTCTCTTTCCAGCGCCGGGCTGCACGAGTTGGAGAGCACCGAGTTCCTGGAGGAGCCACCCGCGGTCTCAGCGAAACCGTTCCTCGGGGGTGTGATCGTCTGGTCGCGTAAGCTCTTTCGCCACCTCTTCCTGAGGTGGTATACCGTGCCTCTTCTGCAACAGCAAAACAGCTTCAACCGTAATGCAACGTTGAGCTTTCGCGATGTCTTACAGAGAAACCAGAAGCTACAGCGGGAGCTCGATGACTTGCAGTGTCGAGTGGAGGCGTTGGAGCGAGAGCGCGAGTAATGCGGGTCTGTATCTGCTCCACGAAGATCCCGTTTTCCTACGGTGGCGCCGAGATTCTCGACGAGAAACTCGAGGTGGAGCTGTCCCGACGGGGCTTCGATGTCGACCGCATCACCCTCCCCTTCAACTGGTCGTCCAAACGGGAGCTCTTGAAGAGTGGCCTGGTCTGGAGGCTGCTGGATCTGAAGACGGCGACGGGTGAAGACATCGACCTGGTGATCGCGACACGATTTCCCTCTTACCTGATTCGGCATCGGAACAAGGTTGTTTGGCTCTATCACCAATTCCGTCAGGCCTACGATCTCTACGGCACCCGCTACGGCTTCCTGGATCAAGGCGCCGACAGTCAGGCGGTGGTCGAGACGATTCATGCGATGGATCGTCGCGGGCTGGGCGAAGCTCGAGCCCTCTACACGATCGCTCGCAACGTGGCGCACCGTCTCGAGACTCACAATGGTCTGGAGGCCGAAACGCTGTACCCACCTCCCAAGCTCGCCGACCAGTTGCGGTGCGATAGGTATGGCGATTATGTGTTCTTTGCCGGGCGATTGGACGACATGAAGCGGGTCGAGACCATGGTTCGGGCCTTCATGCACACCAAGTCCGGGGTCAAAGGAATGATTGCCGGTACCGGCCCTCTGCAGGCGAAGCTCGAATCGCTGATTGTCGACTCGGGGCTGCAGGGCAAGGTCGAGCTCTTGGGCTGGATCGACGACGAAGAGTTGCTGGACCACTATGCGCGATGTCTTGCCGTTTTCCATGCCCCTTACGACGAGGACTACGGCTTCGTGACGCTCGAGGCCTTCGGAGCGCTCAAACCAGTCGTCACGGCCGCTGATTCGGGGGGCGTTCTGGAGTTCGTGCGGGACGGTGTGAATGGCCGGGTCTGTCGAGCCGCGGATCCAAAATTGATGGCTCGCGCCTTCGACGAGCTGTTCGAAGATCGTCCGAGAGCTCGGGCGATGGGAGAGAAGGGCAAGGAAGCTATTGCCGACGTCTCCTGGGATCGGGTGATCGACGAGCTGACCGCTTCCTTGCCAGTATGAGCCTGTTGCGCCTCGCCTACTGCAGCCCACTGCCGCCTGCCCACTCGGGCATTGCGGACTACAGCGCCGGGCTCTTGTCGGAGCTCGAGCCACACTGTTCGGAGATTCGGGTCTTCAATGCCAGTGGGGCCCCTGTCGCCACCTCGATTCAGCGACGGTATGAAGTTGCGTCCCTGGCGGAGTTGCCGAAGTGGGAGCAGCGAGAGGCCACGCTCTACCAGGTCGGCAACGAGGTCCGGTTCCACGGTGCGATCTACGAGATGGCCAGTCGGCTGCCTGGGGTGGTCGTCCTCCACGAGTTCATGTTGCAGCACCTGATCCGGGGTCTAACCGTAGACCGGCGTCGTTCGGCGGATTGGGTGGGACTCATGCGGGCCTGCTACGGCGAAAGGGGAGAGGTCGCGGCTCGCCGGTATCTTCGCACCGGAGCTCAGCGGGATCTCTGGGCGTATCCTCTTTTCGAGCCCATCGTGGATGTCAGTCAGGGAGTCATCGTCCACAATCGGACGACGCGGGACAGGATTCTGGCGAGTCGACCCAGTGCGGCAGTCGAGATCGTTCCGCATCTCCTTTTGCGTGAAAGCTCGGTGGACCCGTTACCACCAGCTGACGTAGCGGCCCTGAGACGAGAGCTCGGCATTCCCGAGTCGGCCTTCGTCGTCGCCTCGTTCGGGCTCATGTCCGAGGCCAAACGTCTCGAGGTGGCCCTGGCTGCTTTTGCCGGCCTGCGGGAGAAGGTGCCTGATGCCCGTTTCTACCTGGTTGGTGACACTTCTCCATTTCTTGGTCTCGAGAGGCTGCTGAAGGGAGAGCTCGGGCAGGGCGTCGTGGCGACGGGTAGGCGAGACATGGACAGCTTCGTGGCCTACATGCAAGCTGTCGATGTAGCCCTGAACCTGCGACATCCCTCTGGCGGCGAGACATCCGGCACGGCGCTGCGACTGTTGGGTCTCGGGAAGCCTGTGGTTGTTTCGGATGTCGGCTGGCTGGGCGAGATTCCGAATGAAGCGGTGGTCAAGGTGGCAGTGGATGATCGCGAGGCGCAGAGCCTGCTGGCGGCTCTCTGGACGCTCGCCGAGGAGCCGGAGCTCAGACTGCGGCTGGGAGCGAACGCCAGAAGCTGGGCTTTGGCCCAGCATGCGCCGGATCTGGCGGCGGACCGATACATCCAGGCCATTCAGCGTCTCTCCTCTCGCGAACCCAGGCGATCTGTTTCGTGGCTCGATCGAGCAATCGCCGGGCCATCTCCCGATGTCACAGAGAGGATTGTTGGCGAAGTGGGCGAGGCCCTCTTCGATCTGGGCGCGGAAGAGTCAGAAGACGAGATTCTCGGCGAAACGGCTGCGGCGCTCGAGGACGTAGGGTTTACTAGTGCTTAGGGGCTTAGGGGCTTAGGGGCTTAGGGGCGTAGAGGCGTAAGGGCCCAGGGCACTAGAAGCAGGGCTATCAGCCACCGGCGAGGCCGCCGCCGTCGACAACCAGTGCAGCTCCGGTGACGAATGACGAGGCGTCGCTTGCCAAGAACAGGGCCGCCTGAGCGATCTCCTCCGGTGAGCCGACTCTCTGCAGAGGCCGGCTGGCGGCGTCCTCCAGAAATTCCTCTGCGGGTTCGCCCAGCTCTCGTGCCTCCTGGCGGAGTAAAGGGGTGTCGGTGTCGCCGGGGCAGATGCAATTCACGCGAATGCCTTCGGGCCCATGGTCGATTGCCATGGCCTTCGTGAGCTGCACCACGGCACCCTTGGATGCACAGTAGGCGGCGGCCCGGGGTCCGGCTACAAGTCCCCATCCGGAGGAGGTATTGATGATGGCACCACCACCGGCCTTCTGCATTTGCGGGATCGCTGCTCGCGACATGAGGTAGATCGATTTGACGTTGACTTCCATTACCCGGTCCCAGTCTCTCTCAGAAGTCTCGAGAACCGAGGCCCGACGGATGATGCCGGCATTGTTGACGAGGATTTGGAGCCCCTCTCCGAGCTCCAAGGCCGCTTTCACGGCGTCTTCGCAGTCCGTGACCCGAGTCACGTCGGCGGCAACAGCGAAAGCGGTGCCACCAGTTCGGGTAATCCGGTCAGCCACGGTCTCGACACCGACAGTGTCCATGTCCACTGCACAAACGGCAGCACCGTGATGAGCAAAAAGCTCCGCTATTGCCCGACCGATGCCCGAAGCAGCCCCCGTGATGAGGGCGGTGTTCCCTTTCAGGCCGAGCTCGTCCACCACGGTCTCCTCATTCAACGTTTGACAGGACCTTTTCGACGGCTTCGAGTGTGTAGGCCACGTCTTCGTCCGAGTGGGCCAACGATGCCAGGGAATGAAGGGCTGCTGAAGGCGTCATGTAGATACCGTGCTCGAACAGGGACAGGGCGAACCGACGGTAACGGTCACGGTCTACAAAGGAGCAGAACTCCCGATAGTCGCCGATGGAGGGCTTTTCCGTAAAGAGGATCTGGAGCATCGGCCCCACGTTCTGCACGATGGCCGGGGTGGATGTTCTCCGAAAGATGTCACGCAAGCCGGTACAGAGCTCTTCGCCGATTCTCCAGGTGTGTTTGAAAGCAGCGCCATCGTCGCGCAGTAGGCATTCCAAGTTGGCACGGGCCGCGTGCATTCCGAGGCGCGAGGCGTTCTGGGTTCCGTAGTGAAGGACTCCTCCCCAGGCCAGCGCTTCCATGATCTCGGCCTGACCGACGAAGGCAGCCACCGGCAGGCCTGCGCCGAGCCCTTTGCCCAGCGTCACGATGTCGGCATGGACTTCGAAGTACTCCTGACAGCCGCCGGGCGCGATGCGGCAACCGGTCACGGTCTCGTCAAGAATCAGGAGTGTGGCGTGCTGGCGAGTGAGTTGGCGGACCGCCTTGAGGTATCCGGGTGCCGGTGGAATCACTCCCATATTGGCAATGATCCCCTCGGTGATCACAGCAGCGATCTGACCACCCCAAGTCTCGAAGGCCCTCTCCACTGCGGGCATGTCGTTCCAGGGCAAGACGATGGTGTCGTCAAGGGCCCGGCGGTTGAGCCCCGAGCTGTCAGGAATCTTGATGGGATCGTTGCGGTGGCCTAGAGAAACAGTGGGATGCGGGTGGGAGTTGACGAGGAAGTCGTCGAACCAGCCGTGATACTGGCCTTCGAATTTGATGAACTTGGGACGCCCCGTGAATCCCCTGGCCAGTCGAATCGCGGCCATCGTGGCCTCGGTACCGGTGTTGGCGAACCGCACCCGCTCTGCTCCCGGAATCATCTTCTGAAGCAGCTCGGCTACTTCGATCTCGATCTCGGTTGCCGAGGCGAAATGGGTGCCCTCTGCCGCCGCTTTCTGAATCGCCTCTACGACCTCCACGTGAGCGTGACCCAGAGGCAGAGCTCCATAGGACATCATCCAGTCCAGATATCGATTCCCGTCTGCGTCGAAGATGTAGGCGCCTTCGGCGCGTTCCATGAAGAGTGGATAGTCGCCGTAGTTGGCAGGCCCCCGGGAGGGGGAGCTGCCACCCTCGATCATGGAGTCGAGCGAGCGACGAAAGAGCACCTCGGATTGCTTTGTGGTTCTGGGCATGACGGGGATCCTATCGGCTGGCGAGTCCGCCAGCAGTCTCGGCGCCGTCGATGGTGAAGACCTGGCCGCTGACGAACGCTGCCTCGTCCGAGGCGAGGAAAGCGAACAGCCCTGCGATCTCCTCCGGCTGAGCGTGACGGCCCATGGGGATCTTTCGGTTCACCTCGGACAACATCTCGTCGGTGTACTCGGCCCGCTGCATCGGGGTCAACACATAGCCGGGCGCAACGGCATTGACCCGCACCGTCGGAGCGAGCTCCAGGGCCATGGATCGGGTCAGCTCGATCACACCCGCCTTGCTGGCGTTGTAGTCGGCGTAGTAGGGATAGCCCATGAAACCGCTCGTCGAGGCCGTGTTGAGAATCACTCCGGAGCCTCTCTCCAGCATGTGCCGAGCTGCTACCTGGGCCACGTAGAAGACACCGGTGAGATTGACCGCCAGGACCCGCCCCCAGTCCTCGGCAGTGATCTCGGTGAACGGGTGGCGGATACTGATCCCCGCGTTGTTGATGAGGATGTCGATGCCGCCCATCTCAGAGCTGGCCTGGGCGAAGGCCGTCTCTACTTGATCGATGTCGGCGACGTCGGCCTCGTACACTCCGGCCAGACCTGGCAGCTCGCTCTCTATTCGCTTTCGGGCGTCCGAGTCGCAATCCAGCACGTAGACTTGGCAGCCTTCTTCCAGGAATCGTTTCGCGGTAGCGGCACCGATCCCGCTGGCGCCACCGGTAACCAGAGCGCTCTTTCCGTTCAATCCCTTCATGGTTCCACCTCAACGTTGCTGTCCAAGGTCGACTCCCCAACTCTGAGCATACTCGCGGAAGCGGGCAACCAGCTCTCGAGATCGCTCGGCCGCTTCGTGAGGCAGAAGTCTCTCGCAGTCGTAGCCCAGCTCGTCGCGTAGCACCTGCACCGTCACGGGCTCGAAGATGGTGGTGCCGTCTTCTGCGATGGCATGGATGCCGTCGAACGGATGGGAGCGCTCGTTGATCTGGACGGCCTCACCGAGGGATAGGTCGGGGAGGGGCCGCGGACGGATGAGGCCGTTGCCCACGACGACCGGATAGCCGCCCGGCAGACCTCCCGGTGAAGGGGCGTGCAGCGAGGCGTCCTCATTCGACAAGAATGCCTCGACGAGGCGCACCGTGGAGCCGGATGTCAGAAAGCCCCAGGCTGGTCCTCCCGGCAGGGGAAATGGCTCGAGCAGAAGGTCGCGACCACCTACCTCGTCGGTGACGTCTTCGCCAAGGTGGTCGATGACGAGATAGAACGGTGGAATGGCTTGGGGGGCCTCATCGTGGGGAGAGCGAAACACCGCTTTCTGCAGTGCGTGGTGGGCGACGAGCGTCACCTCGATCTCGCTGGCGGGCACTTGCAGGCTCCTGGCGGCGAGCCAGCGCAGTTTCGGCACGATTTCGTCGATATTGCCGACTCCGCAGGTCGGTGCCATCTCCAGCCGGTCGAGGACGCAGTTGACGACATCTGGGTACGGAGCGGTGAGGACCGGACCTGGGTACTCGCTTGCCTTGACGGCGCGCATCAGATCCAGATTCAGCGTCAGATGAATGGGTAGCCAAGCGCCGAATCGGGCTTTCGACAACCGGGCAGCTGCCTCTGGCGGAAGCAGCTCAGGAAGCCACCAGGTCTGAGGACTCGCCGTACTGAGGACGAGGTCGGGCTCGAGTCGGCGAATCGACTCGGCTACCTGATCGACGTCTCGGAGGTCCAGCTGCACGAACTCGATTTCACCCGGGTAGCCCTGGGCCATGGCGCCGAGTCGAGCGAGGTTGCAGCGCGCAGCCCCTCGTTCCGAATCTCGGCTCGAGCCGATGATCATGCCAACCCATTCCTGGCGCGCCAGGAGCTCGAGGGTTACCCCACCCAGATGTCCCAGGCCGATGACCAGGATCGTCGGTTTCGGCATGTGTCGATCATACCCGCAGGAAAGGCTCTTCTGGCTCACGAGGCTCAGTCGAAGCGGGGGAGTCGATTCAAGGAGTTGAAAGCTGCTTGGCTTCTTCGAAAGCGGCGACAGCCCTGATTCTGGCTGAGCGATGGTCGACCAGAGGTTCGGGGTACTCGACGCCCGCCGGGATCGATACTCGTAGCTTCCTCGGATCATGCAAGTCCGAAGAGTCGACTTCTCTGAGCTCGGGGACCCAGGTCTTGATGTATTCGCCCTGCGGGTCGAAACGGCTCGCCTGGGTCCAGGGATTCATGATCCGAAAGTAGGGTGCCGCATCCACGCCGGTCGATGCCGACCACTGCCACCCTCCGTTGTTGTTCGCGAAGTCGCCATCGACGAGCTGGCGCATGAAGTGCGCCTCGCCCTGCCGCCAATCGAGCAGTAGATCCTTCGCAAGGTACATGGCGGTCACCATCCGCACCCGGTTGTGAAGCCAGCCGGTCTGTCGTAGTTGTCTCATTCCCGCATCGACGAGCGGCACTCCAGTCTGGCCGTTTCGCCAAGCATCGAGGTCGTCCTCGTTATCTCTCCATTCGACCTGATCCGTCCACTCGATGAAGCTCCTGCCCCGACTTACCCTTGAAAAGGAGACGAGCACCTGGCGGTAGAAGTCGCGCCAAGCGAGCTGACGAATCCAGGCTTGGACTCCTTCGTGGCCCCCGAGGATGAGTCCATCGCCTGGCTCAATCGCACGGTCCAGGCAAGTCCGTGGAGAGAGAACTCCCAGGGCCAGAGCGGCGGAGAGACCGCTCGTCCCGTTCGCAGCTGGGTCGTCTCGGAGCCGGTGATAGTCCGATGCTGCTTGTGTCAGAAAGCTGTTCAACTGCTCTTTGGCGGCTCTCTCGCCGACTGTAAAGTGGACTTCCGAGCACTCGACCGGTCTGCGCGAGCGCACGAATTCCGGCAGGCGAAACTCCAGGGAGGTGTCCGTAGATGCGGCCGATGGCTTTGGGAGAGGGGCAGGGAGCTGCTTGTCTACATGCTGGGACCAGTTCCTCCAAAAGGGGGTGAACACAGAGTAGGCACCCCCCTTCTGAGTTCGGATCGTGCCCGGCGCCAGGATCATCTGGTCGTCGAATGCACGCACTGCGATTCCTCGATCCAGGACTCGATTCGTTACCTGCTCGTCCCGCGCCGCTTCGTTGAACTCGTACTCGCGATTGAAGTAGAGCGCCTTGCAGCAGTGTCGTTCCAGGATCTTCTGGAGGGCCTTCGGAGAGTCGGAGAATAGGGGAGCCTTTTCCACCAGGAGTGGAATCCCTATCGCTGCCAGGTCTCCTCCCAGGCTCTCGAGGTTCCGCAAGACGTAAGCGGTCTTCCGGGGCCCCCAATCATGTCTGCGCCATTGGTCCGCGGAAAACAGGAATACGGCGATCACACCACCCGCCGAGTCGCGGCAAGCATGAAAGAGTGCCGGGTTGTCTTCGAGGCGGAGGTCGGATCGAAACCAGACGAGGGATTTCATCTTGGCCCCTCCTTTGGGTTGGGAGGTTGTCAGGAGCTTACGCGATCGTGCAGGCCCTCGGTAGAGGCGAGGCGAGCCCGGGAGTGCCTTTCCGATCGGGTCGCCTGGAGGGCAAACTGCAGCGAGAACTGCGGTAATTGGGAAAGGCACCGGGTGGGTTGTTCACCAAGGGCCTGCACCATCGCGTAGCGCCCTGAGAGAGTCTCTGATCCTTTAGAAACATTCATAACGTGCATTGTATATGGGCTCTGAGCGCTCTGTCAACTCCGTCTCAGGGGGGCTCTAAAGCTTGACTTTTGCTGAGTGTTATGCCAAATTAACACCTGTTAGGCAGCGGTAAAACATTCAAAACGTTGATTACTAAACAATCAAATCGTCAGAGAATAGAAGATCCCACCATGAAAGATGTCTTGAGCCCCAAGGAGTTCGCCCAGGCGATCGGAGTCAGCGAATCCTCTATCAAACGATGGGTGGATTCCGGAACGATTCCGGCCAGCAAGACGGCAGGCGGTCATCGAAGGATCGCCATGAGTGAAGCCGTGCGCTTCCTACGCGAGACGAAGACCCCACTTCTGCACCCAGACATCCTCGGGTTGCCGGATGTCTCGGCACTCGGTGGAGACCTGCCGATTGGTGAGGACGTCGGAGACACCCTTTTCGACTTCCTCCAGGGTGGAAGGGCCGAGCATGCCAGGGGCCTGATTCAGAGTCTCTATCTCAATGGTCGGAGCATCGCGCAGATCATCGATGGCCCCGTGCAGACGGCCATGGCGCGCCTCGGCAAGCTGTGGCTCGAGAGCAAGGAGCCAGCCGGAGTCTTTCAAGAGCACAGGGCCACCGACATCGCGATTCAGGCTTTGACGCGGCTTCGTCTCTTGATCCCGAGCCGGGAGGGTTCTCCCGTAGCTGTCGGTGGCGCTCCCTCGGGCGATCCCTATCTGCTGCCCTCCCTGGCCGCGGCTGCGGTACTCGAGTCGCGCGGTCTGAATGCGGTCAACCTCGGCCCGGAGACCCCTCTCGAGTCGCTGCAGTTGGCAGCGGAGTCGATGGATGCCAGTTTGGTATGGCTGAGCGTGACATCCATCGAGGATCGGAAGAAGTTGCAAGGGCAGCTCGTCGAGCTGGTCGAGCGCATCGGGGACAAGGGTCTTCCTCTGGTGATCGGTGGGCAGAAGGCGGATCAGCTCGGGCTGCCCGACGTACCTCATCTGCATGTCGGCACGACAATGGGCGAGCTCGAGGCGCTCGTCAAGGGGCTGCGTCTCGGCGCCACTGAAGCCGAAGCACAGAGTCAAGCGCAGGCCGACGTCGCCTGATCGTGCCGAGATGGAACCCCAATCGTTTATTGACTTCAGAGAGGCGTGGCAAGAACTCCACGGGCAGCAGTCTCGCGGTACCGCAGGATTCGACGCAGATCAGGGCCAACCAATATGCGGTCGATCCAGGAGCCGCCAAAGACGCTGTAAAGAATGCGGTCGGTGACGACGACACCTTGCTCGCAAGCCTCGAACAAGTGCTCGTGTCGAAAGCTCCGAAACGGCCCTTGAGCCTGCTCATAGACCAGCCAGTGCGGTGGCTGGAGCTCTGTGATGACGCTGCGCCAGGGCATTGGTAGACCTCGCCACCGTAGTCGGTATTCGATTCTGGAATCGAGTCGAACCGGAGGCGAATAGGAGCCGCGGACGATCAGACTGAACCACGGAGGAGTTAGAGTGTTCAGTCTTCCGGGGTCACAGAACAGTTCGAACACCCTCTCTGTGGCCTGATCGGGGATCTCGAAGCTGTGTTCTACCTCCCGGCCCCGAGGCTTTGCGATCATCTCGGATCCTGTTCGGCTGTGGCTCGGGTCGATCCTGTGGACAGTGCTGTTCTGCCCAGAAGATGCCGCAAGGCGGTCTCCAGCTCCGGATGCCGAAACTCGAAGCCGTCGTCGGCGAGGCTCTCTGGCATCACTCTGGTGCTAGCCAGGAGCATCTCTTCAGCCATCTCTCCGAAGGCCACCCTGGCGGCCAGGGATGGCACTCTGGCAAGAGCAGGACGCCGCACGACCTTGGCGAGAACCTTCGTCAGGTCCTGATTGTCCACGGGCTTTGGTGCCGTGAGATTGACCGGGCCTCGCAGGTCGGGGCTCATGATCGTCTGCAGCAGGGCTGAAATCGCGTCGTCGAGAGAGATCCAGCTCACCCATTGCTTGCCACTACCGAGGACGCCTCCCGCGCCGATCTGGAACAGCGGGAGCATCTTGGCCAGGGCACCGCCTGTCGGCGAGAGCACGACTCCGAATCGCGGATTGACGACCCGAATCCCGGCCTTCGAGGCGACTTGCGAGGCCGATTCCCATTCATCGGCGATCTCGGCGAGAAACCCGCTGCCTCTGCTGCTGTGCTCGTTGAGGATCTCGTCCTGCCGATTGCCATAGAAGCCGATCGCCGAAGCCGAGACAAGGACTTTGGGAGGCTCGTTCAATTCGAGAAGAGACGCCACCAGTCGGGCTGTTCCCTTCTCCCGGCTCGTGCGAATGCGATTCTTCTTGGTGCGACTCCAGCGACCTTCACTGACGCTTTCGCCCGCCAGGTGTACTACGGCATCGACGCCTTCCAGGCTCTGCGGGTTCAGGATGCCATCCGCAGTGTTCCAGGTAACCAGATTGGGGTTCTGAACCGACGTCGCACGAGCTATCGGCAGCACCTTGTGACCCTGTGTCGTCAGCAGGTGGGTGAAAGCGCTGCCGATGAAACCGGTGCTTCCCGTCACTGCGATCTTCAGGCGCGGTAGGTCTCGGAACCTGGCGAAAAGTCGGAGGTCGCCGGCCGTGGTTCTGTGGCGGTAGGCGAAGACGCGTTCCAGCTGATCACGTACGAAGTTCCTTCCGGCGAGGTTACCCACGGTCCCCGCTGGTAGTCGGTAGGAGATCCGATCCCTCAGCTCGCTACTGGTGTCATCGATTGGAGAGAAGTCATGGGTGTGTTCCCATCGATCGAACGGCCCATCGAGTTGAATGTCCTGAAAGCCGAGCCCGGGTCGGACATTGCGGTGCTCGGCCTTCCAGATCTTGCGGAAGGGACCGGATTTGAGCTCGAGAACGACGCGGGAGCCGTCGCGCAGGCCCGTGCTGCCGGCGAGAAGCCGAACCTGCTGCCAGGGAGGTGAGAGCCTGAGGAAGGCACCTGGGCGCGAGTGCCACGCATAGAGGTCCTGAGCACTGGCTCCGATCGGACTGGTTTTCTCGAAGATCTGATCGTTCATTGCGGGCTCCCGACAACTATGGGCGCATCAACCGGGCCGCGAGCATCCGGGTGACTAGGAGAAAGACCACGGTGACCATCAAGAGGACCAACACCTGCGGTTTCAGATCGGCCAGGCCCGTCTCGTACCAGAACACTTTCTGATAGCCGTCGAGAGCCCAGGCATTAAAGGTCAGCAGGCCGAGCTTCTTCAGACCCTCCGGCATCAGATATCGGGGAAACATGCTGCCACCCAGGGCGGACATGACGAGAATGACCACGGCCGAGACACCGGCGAGCTGGATGCGAGTCCGACAGAGAGAGGCCAGGAATAGCCCGAAGGCTGCCGCGGCTGCGGCCGACACCGCGGTCATGACCACGAACCCTGACAGATGATCTGCCGTCCAAAGGTCGAGCCCGAAAGCTGCCCATCCCCACACGAACATCACCGTGACTTGAACGAATCCGAGGACGGCGAGAAAGAGCCAATGACCCAGAAGGAGCTGCCCCAGGCCCAGTCTGGAAGCGAGAATGCGCCGCAAGACACCACTTTCTTTCTCGTCGATCAGGATGCCGCTGCGGCCACTGACTGCGAAAAGCAGGAACATGACGCCGATTCCGGCCGAGAAGAAGGCGACAGCGGATTTGTCGGTGTCGTTGCCGACGACATCTGCGATCTCGAAGGTGAAAGGCGACTCGAGAGCTTCTCGACCACTGGATTGTTCGATCACGCCGAGTTGTTCGAAGGTCAACCGGAGCGCAACCGAGCCGAGGATTCCTGTGGCCAGTTCAGCGACAAGAGGATTGGCGGAGTCGGCCAGCACCTCGATCGCCTGCGCCTCTTCGCCCGATTCGACAAGGCCCGCGGCGAAACCGACGGGAATGACAATACCCACGTCGGCTTCCTGCTGGCGGATTGTCTCGACCGCAAAATGCCTGGCTGCATTGATGGATTCCGCCTCCACGCGTTGAATTCGCAAGGCGGGCTCTTGCTCGAGAAGGGTTGCGAATCGCTCTCCTGTCGGCCCCTGGTCCTCGAGGACCAGGACCGTATCCAGCGCCTCGAGGTGCTCGGTGTCCAAATCGCCGAAGACCGCTGCAAAGATGGAAAAGAAGACGATCGGCAGTATAAAGGTCAAAGCGAGCGCCACGCGATCCCGCTTCAGGTGCAGCCAACCGAGTCGAAAGATGGTCCAGATCATTCTCTCAGCTCCGCCCCCGTCAGGCCGCTGAATACCGCTTCCAGGTCGGGGGTCGAGACTTCAAGGCTGACCACTTCCAGACCCGCGGAGGAGATCCGACCCAGTAGCTCGGGCAGCTCTCGCCCAGCGTCACGAACCGAGCCTTCCCCGATTCGTCCCTGAAACGTGAACCTCTCTCCGAGGTCCAGAGCTTCCGGTGCTCGATTGAAGAGGATGGTGACGGTCCTGAGGCCCGCAGCCAGGGTGTCGGCCAGTTCGTCTACTCGCCCTGAGGCCACCAGGGATCCGCGATCGAGAATCATGACCCTGTCGCAGGTGGATTCGATCTCTTGCAGTTGATGCGAGCTGTGGATCAGGGAGGCGCCGTTGTTGCGCAGCTCATCCAGCATGTCCCAGATCCTGCGCCTTCCCTGTGGGTCGACGCCGACTGTCGGCTCGTCCAACAACACGACTCGCGGTTCGTGCAGCACGGCGCAGGCGATGTTGAGGCGTCGTTTCATTCCACCGGAGAATGCAGCAATCTGTTCGTCGGCTCGGCTTGCGAGATCAGTCCAACCGAGGGCCCACTGGACCCGTTGTTGGAGGTCGGCTCCTGTCAGGCCGTTCAGACGGCCGAACACCTCGAGGTTTTCTCTAGCAGAAAGCAGCGAATAGAGGGCGATTTCCTGCGGCACGATGCCGAGCAGGGCGCGAGCACGACTCGAGGCCCACGGGCTGACCCGCTGACCGAAGAGCTCGAACTCACCCTCGTCCGGTTGCAGCAGGCCGGCGATGGAGCTCATCAGGGTGGTCTTGCCCGCTCCATTTGGACCGAGGAGCCCGATCCACTCTTGGGGTTTGAGAACGAAGGAGACTCCGTCGAGAGCCTGAAGATCGCCGAAGCGCTTGCATACGTGGCGTACGGAGAGTGCGGGCGCCGTCGAATCTTCGATCGCCAGCGACATCAGGTGCGACCTTTCCAGGCCAGCGGGCGGCCGAGCGACTCTCGGACCAATGCGAACCATTGCACGGCGACGATCAACAGGATGCCCAGCGGATGGAGCAAACCGCCGAGGATCGACTGCTCGAACCTCCAGACCAGGACCATGCGGGTGAAGTAGACCATCGCGGTAGCGGTAGCGGCCAGCGCCATCGTCGAGCTCGCCGCGTTTGTGAGCCAGGTGGCCAACAGGAGGAGAGGAGGCAGGACCTGACCTCCGATGAGCAAAAGGGTCCATGGAATGATGGCGCTCGGTGAGGCCATCGCTTCCGTGGCGTTCTTGGCAAAACCGCTCCAGACTTCCTGGGCGTCGTGATACATCCGGCAACTCGCCAGGTTGGTGGCGTCGAAGAGCTCCGTCTTCAGGCCCTGCCGGCGAAACGCTCTCGGCAGTTGGAGCCCGTCGTGGCGAGAAGCCTTGATGGTTCGGTGGCCGCCCGTCTCTTCATAGGCTCGGCGGCGGGCTATCAAGAGCTGCCCACAGCCGGCTGAAAAGGCCGGCCAGCGAGTCCATCGCATGCCCATCATTGGGAGGAAGCCCAGAAGGACGAAGTGAATCAAAGGGACAGCCAACTTCTCGGTCAGGGTTGCCGTCACTTGACGGGGAATACCACTGGCGAGGTCCGAGTGGGTCTTGTCCATGAAGGCAACAAGACGCTCGATGGCGTCGGGCTCGAGTGCCACGTCGGCGTCGATGAAGAGCAGGTAGTCTCCGGCAGCGTCGGCGGCGCCGGTGAAGCATGAGTGCGGTTTGCCGCCCCAGTCGTCTGGCAGGCTGGGGGCGCTGAGAAGTCGGACTCTCGGGTCTTGATCGGTGAGCTCCGTCACCAGTTCCGCCGTCCGGTCGCTGGAGTGGTCGTCGATGACAATCAGTTCGAGATCGCTGAAACCGTTTGAGAGAACTCGGCCGGCGGCGTGGTGAATGTTCGACTCCTCATCGCGGGCTGGAATCAATACCGAGACTCGGGACATTTCCTTTTTGTGCCGAGCGACGCGCGGAGCTGGCCGATAGAAGAGCAGGTTCACAGCGACATTGATGGCCGGAACGCTCGCCAAAACGCAGGACACGATCGCCAGGATTTCCAGGGTCATGACCGGCCCCCGCCATGGGAGGCGTCGAAGGTGTCTCCCTTGACGCTAGCAATCAGGCGTCGCCACGAGTCGTAGATTCCGCCGACGCCGATTCGCCCGAGTAGGAGAGTGCTGAAGGCCGCTGCGTCTCTGCTCGAGGCCTTTGCTTCGAGGCAGTCCATCGCAGCTTCGAGGCCCTGCTCCAACCGCTTGGTGATATCGATGGTGGGTTTCTTCTGGTCGCTATGCGAGAACGCAACCGGGTCACCGAATCCAACCAGGACCTCGGGAAGGCGCTCGTTCCAGAAGGTGTATTCGACCGCAAGAGGAATCGCCGTAACCGTACCGACCCGCCGAATCAGATGACTCAACCCGGGCCGAAGCAGCACCGGGCGTTGCCGGGGATCCGTGAACTCACCTTCGGCGGTGATCCAAAGAGCGGTGTCCGGTCGGCGGAGAACGGCCTCACCCGTGTTCAGAAATCGGATCGCCCCGGCCCGAGATTCCTGCTCGACGCCAAAGATGCCCAACCTGGCCAGGATCCGATACTTCTCCAGTGCGTCTGCGTCCATTGGACCGTAGGCGATCCTGTCTGGGAAGAACTCGCGGCTGAGCAGCAGAAACAGTATGGGATCCCACCACGAGGGATGGTTGGCATAGATGACGAGTGGACCGCTACCGACCTCGGCCAGGCTCTCGTGGCCGCTAACCCGAATGGCGTCGAAGTTGCGGGCGAAGTAGCGCCGCAGGTATCGTGCGAACCACGCCGCCAGACGAGGAGACACCGCAGGCAGGGTCTGGGCTCTTCCCGGTGCGATCGTGGTTGGACTCGACATCTTTCTCGGATCCTTGAACTGATCGTTCATGACCGATTGTCAGCGATGAGTGGACGCCTCTCAGGCCGCCAACGCTCGACGATCCTGATCCAGGGAATCGGCTGCAATCCAGCCCGACATCATCACCATGGGCATTCCCGGACCTGGGTGAGCGGCACCTCCGGCCAGATAGAGCCCCTCGATCTCACGGCTCCGGTTTCCGGGCTTGAAGGCTCCGAGATAGCGACCGTGACTGGCGAGACCGTAGATGGCGCCGTTGAGAACGTTGTATCGATCGTGAATGTCCTGCGGCGTCAAGGCACGCTCGACTACGATCCGCTCTTCGATGTCCTCCATTCCACCGCAGCTCTTGAGCTTGTCCAGAATCACCCGCCGGTAGTTGGGAAACATCTCGCGCCAGTCGTGGTGGGCACCCAGAAAGGGTGTGTGCACCAGGACGTACAGGGCCTCGCCACCCGGCGGTGCAACGGCGGCCTCCGTACGGGAAGGCGCCGCGACATAGCAGGTCGGGTCGGGCGCGGGCTCTCCCTGGTTGTAGATCCAGTCGAACTCCTCTTCCGGATCCCGCGAGAAGACGAAGTTGTGGTGCATCAGGTGCTCGTAGGCCCGGTCCAGACCGAGGTACAAGACCACTCCCGAGCAGGCCGGCTTGAAACGGCGTCGCTGGTCGAAGCGCTCTCCGACCTCGCCTCCCACGAGCTCGCGGTAGGTTCGCACCGAGTCCATATTGGACACCACGGTGGAGAAGGGGAGGGTCTCACCCGTGTCTGTGAGAACACCTGTCACTTTGTCGTTGTCCGTGAGAATGCGCTGGACGCCGGTCTCGGTCCGCACTTCGACGCCCAGGCTTTCGGCCAGGCGAGCCAGAGCCTCGGGTACCGCCCTCGTGCCGCCGATCGGATACCAGACTCCGCCTTCGGTCTGCATGTGGGCGATGCTGCACAGAACTGCGGGCGACTCGTACGGTGAGGACCCGACGTACTGTGTGAAGTGATCCAGCATCTGGGCCACCCGGTGGTCGTCGATGTGCCCTCGGATCGTGCCGGCAACCGAGCGACCCATGCGCAGTTTCACCAGGTCGCGCAGCATGGCCAGGTTGAAGGTGGCCTTCAGATCCATGGTGTCCTGAATGTCTTCGACCGATTTCCAGAAGAAGAAGCGGTCCGAGATGTCGTGCAGTTCCTCGGAGAGCTTGAGGAAGTCGGTGTAGCTGGATGCATCGCCCGGAACTGACGAGAATTCGCCGATCCTCTGGGCCATCTGCTCCGTGTCCTGCAATAGATCGAGGACCGAGCCATCCTCGTAGAAGCACCTCCACTGAGGGTCCAGCCGTACCAGATCCAGCTCGTCATTGAGTTTCTTGCCCGCTTCGGCGAAGATTTTCTCCAGTACCTTGGGAACAGTGAGAATCGTCGGCCCCATATCGAAGCGGTAGCCCTGCTCCTCGAGAACCGCGGCCTTCCCACCGAGCCAGGGGTTCTTCTCGAGCAGCGTCACGTTGTGTCCTCGAGCTGCCAGAGTGCAGGCCGCAGCCAACCCTCCCAATCCTCCGCCGACAACTCCGACTCGGGATTCTCGATTCGTCATGGGGCTCATTTCTTCTCCTTTGCAACGCGGCTCTTGTGCCGCAGGTCACGGATCAAACTGCGCCAGCCGTCGAAGCGGTCACTCCAACGCCTGGCATGTGCTGCCTTCAGATAGGACTCGAACAGCCGTTCATCGTCCGGCTGGAGTGTTTCGAAATGCGGATGCGTGCTCACTTTCCGCTCGATGACGACGCGAGGCGCCGTAAGCTCCAGGAGTCCTTCGGCTCCTCGTGTCGAGCCGAAACCGCTCCAGCCCCTGCCGCCGAACGGCAGGCGGGGATCTGCAGTCGGTGCGATCATGTCGTTGACCACGACTACGCCGGCCTCGACCCGCTGCGCGAAGCGCCTAGCTTCAGCTGCTGGCCCGAAGACAGTCGCACCGAGTGCGTAGGGGCATTGGGCGTCGAGCAGCAGTGCCTCCTCGGCGTCATTCACGCCAACCAACGACACAACCGGGGCGAACACATCGGTGCGCAGCAGTCTCATGTCGGGTGCGGCGTTGGTGACGACCAGGGGGCGCATCGAGCTCTCGTTCGGGATTTCGCCACAGGCCACCGTCGCACCGTCGGCTTGCGCTTCGGTGACGAGATCGGTGACGAGAGCGGCGATGGCCGAGTCGACCTCGACGACAGGAGAGTCGGTCAGAGCCCTTTCGAGATGCTGCTGGAGGGCATAGAGACGGCTCTTGGGCACGAATACGCGACGCGGAGCGATGCACGTGGCACCGCCGTTCAGTCGCAAGCCGAAGGTCAGAGCTCGCGCCACCAGATCCAGGTCGGCGTTGGGTAACACGAACACTGCATCGCATCCCGAAAGCTCGACGATGGCTGGGGTCACGTTTGGAACGAGTCGAGCCAGGACCTCACGACCGGTGGCCAGAGAGCCGGTAAGCAGGACCTTGTCCACGCCAGCGTCCATCGCCCACTGCGCAGCCGCGGGTGACTCGTCGAGCACCGCCACCAGGTCCTTCGGTAGACCGCAGTCGATGAGGAGATCCACCAGGGCCTGTGCGGCCTTCGAGCAGCTTCGGCCTGGCTTCAGGAGCACTGCATTGCCAGCGACCAGGGCTTGAATCGTCTGCACGCCGGGCAGCAGCAGGGGGTAGTTCGAGGCGGCGATGATCAGGACGACTCCGAGAGGCTCTCTTTGAACCTCACTGGAGGTGCCGAAAAGCCATCGCGGTCGACCTCTGGCGCTCAGCTTGCGAGGGCTCAAGAGGGTTGTGGCTTCCTGTTCGAGGAACCGACAAGCGTCTGCCAACGGCAGGATCTCTGCCGACAGTGTTTCGGCAAGGCCTCCGGAACGGGCCAGTTCCACGGTGCGGGCCAGCTCGGATCCCCGTTCGGCGAGCGCCCAACGGAATCTCTGAATGACGTTCAGACGCTGTGCCACACCGACTTCTGCCCATTGCCGCTGCGCCCGTCGAGCCCGAGCCATCGAATGCAGCGATGGCGAACGCTCGACGGTGTTGCCGCCGGATCTCTGCAGTTGAATAGCCATGCCGGATCCCGTTCCCTCAGGCTGTCTTGCTCATACCGCCCGTTGCGGCGTCTGTGGCTCTCGAAGCTTGCATCGTTGTGCCCTGCTGCCAGGTGGGGCCGGTCTGACTTCCACTGCGAAAGGGTAGGAACGTCTTCTTTTTCACTCTCTGGGCGTCTTCCTCGATCAGCTGCGAGGTGATCTTCGCCGACTCGAAGATGACGGGAAGACCACTTCCTGGGTGCGTCCCTCCGCCGACCAGATAGACGGACTCGAGGTCCTCGAATCGGTTGTGGGGCCTTCTGCTGAGCATCTGACCCCAGGTATGAGCGAGGTTGAAGGTCGCTCCCCGATAGATTCCCTGCTCGGTCTCCCAGTGGGATGGAGTCAGGATTTTCTCGTATCGAATACGTCGATCGAGATCGTCGATACCGACCTTCTCGAGCTGTCTCACGACCACTTTTCTGAAGTCCTCTGTGTCTCGGGTCCAATCGACATTCGGGTGCTGATGCGTCACGGGCACGAGGACGTAGAGCGAGCTCATGCCTTGTGGCGCCATCTCCGGATCGGTGACTGTCGGGTTCTGAACATAGAACGAGGGCTGTGTCGACAGGACGTGGTCGTCCTCGATTTCTCGCAGGTTCTGCCGGTAGTCATCGGCCAGATAGATCGTGTGGTGGGCGAGGTCGTCGAGGCGGCCCTCGACTCCCAGATACATCATGAAAGTGGAGCAGGAGAACTTCTTCCTCTCGAGCTTCTCGTCTGTCCACCGCTTGCGCAGGTGATTCGGGACGAGGTGGGACATGGCATGTGCGAAGTCAGCGTTGACGACCAGGGCATCGCACGTTCGGACGCCGGTGCTGGAGCGGACTCCAACGGCCTTGCGACCCTCGAAGATGATCTCCTCCACCGGCTCGTTGAGATGGATCCGGACTCCGAGCTTTTCGGCCGCGCGGGCCATGGCCAGGCTAACGGCACCACAGCCGCCCCGGGGATGGAACACGCCGTGCTCATACTCCAGGAACGAGAGGATTGTGAAGAGGCTTGGGCACCGAAATGGCGACATGCCCAGGTACTTGCTCTGGAACGAGAAGGCCAGCCTGACCCGAGGATCCTGGAAGTAGGTGCTCAGATCCTGGTCGACGCTCTTCCATGGCCTCAGGAGCGGCAGCATCTCGAAGAGCGAGAGTCCCAGCAGATCCTTGAGACTTTCCATTGGTGACTCCAGGATCGGCTTGAATGCGGCGAGCTTCTCTCTGTTGTCACTCATGAACCTGTCGAGGTGCTGGGCATCGCCGGGAGCCAGAGCTGCGATCCGTTTCTTCAAGAGCTCGATGTCGGGAGTGATCTCGAGCTCACCACCTTCCTCGAAGAGCAGCCGATAGTGCGGGTCGAGACGGATCAGGTCGACTTCATCATCCAGGTCCATCCCGCAGCTGCTGAAGATGCTCTCCAGGACCTGCGGATAGAGAAAGAACGTGGGGCCCAGATCGAAGTGGAAGCCGTTCTCTGAGATTGTCGAGGTCCTTCCCCCAACGTGCGCTTGCTTCTCGAGAACCTCGACATCGAAACCGGCCTGAGCCAGTAGCATCGCGTTGGCCAGGCCGCCGGGCCCTGCTCCCACGATAACGACCTTCTTGGCTCTGCTTCCTCTTCGTTCAGCCCTCCGACGCTGCATGATTTTCACCTCCTGTTGATCGAGGCCGCCCTGGCTGCGTATTGCGGATGCTCCAGAATAGATGTTTTGAACGTTTATTCCGATACCTGACTCTCGGCTACTCATTTCTTCAATATTTTTCCAATAGTTAATTATTTGTCTTGCTTTCCGTGGCGCGAGATGAACTATATGAATGTTTTGCACGTTTTGTCAAGGGCGAATCGTGACAAAGGGAAAGACAAGGTGCCGAACCTCGAGAAATCAGGGAGCTAGGGTTTCCCAACGACTAGCTGTTTGAGCTGCACGAAGGTACCGATGCAGGCACCCAGGAAGCCGAGTTTGAGGGCCAAGGCCAACATGGGTGAGATCGTCTCATTGGTGAGTTCTACATACCGCGCCGCGGCTTCGGCGGACCAGCCGTTCTGCATCATCCACTGAGGATCGATCTCGACAAGGCTCGGACCGAACGCGACTCGAAACAGGAAATAGGCAAAGAGAAGTGTCGTTCCGAGATCGAGCCAGCGGGTGAGTGACTGCCATTGGCCCTTCCGCAGGACCCATATGCCGAGGGTGATGTCGAGGACGATAACGAGGTTGAGCAGGTTGAGGCTCTCTCGGAAGCCAGGCCCCAGAAATGGTACCCAACCACTCTTGTCACCGTCGGTGAGGAAGGATCCGACCAACCTATCGGCCTCGAAGTTGGCCACGTAGAAGAGGAGCATGAGGGCGGCCAGATGTAGGGTCATGCCGACGCGGTTGAGTCGGTAGGGGTCGTCCTTGCTCGGCAACGAGCGAGGATCCCAATCGCCGGCGGATCCCCGAGGCTGGCCGGATGCCCTTTCGATCACTGCAAAGACCACGACCACGAGCCCGATCAGGGTCAACGCGGCGGTCAAGAAGTTGTCGAACGACTCGAGGAGACCTTCGAACAGCCGCTTCACGGGAAGTGGCCCATCTCCGAGACCGGTGAAGAGCCCCAGCAGGATCAACCCGACGAGAACGAAGACGCAGACACGGATCGTGGTCCGGAACGCGGGGTAGAGCGTCGGCCCGACGAGGTAGTCCGCTTTCGGCTGATACGACGCAGCGAGCTCTCTCGGAGGGCCGAAGTCCTTCAGGACGGCGACGGCCGAGTCTTCTGGGTCTTCTGCAGGATAGCGGTCGCGGCGCCCCTCCAAGGTCTCGTCGAGAGTCGAGCGCAGTTCCTTGGAGACATCCTCTCGGAGCTTTCTGGGCAGTGAAGAAGTAACTTCGTGGACATAGCGATCGATGAGATCCATGGTCAGCTCCCTGATTTGTCTCGGCGGATTCGGTTCAGGGCTTTCTCGAGAAAGATCCACTCTTTGGACAATTCGGCGAGCGTCTTTCGACCCGCCCTGGAGGTCTTGTAGTAGCGCCGTGGTCTTCCCTCACCCAGCTGCCAGCGGCTTTCCAGGAGTCCCTGCATTTCGAGCCTGCGGAGGAGGGGATAGAGCGTCCCTTCCGGTACTTCCAGACCCTGTTCAGCCAGCTTCTCCCGCAGGGCGTAACCGTAGAGCTCTTCTGCGAGCTGAGTGAGGATCGCCAACACGAGAACACCTCGCCGCAGCTCCGCCACCAGGTTGTCGGTCACCGATTTGGTCGAAGGACTCATAGTGTGCGAGACATTATACTGTGTGAGACATTGTAAAGCAATTCGATCTTCGAATCAGATGGTGACGACGTTATTGAAGAGGATCGTCCAGGTGGTCCGCAGGCACTGGGCCCAAGGACATCTGGCCGTTGTCGTGGGGTTCGACGCGGGTCCCCCAGGGGGCTTTCCTCCCCTCCACAGCAACCAACCCCCTGGAGGTCCCCACGCCGAATCCTCACCCGTTGAAGAGACCTCGCACGCGGCCTTGCATCTCTGTTCGCTGGGGATCGCCCCCTGGGCCGGGCACGAGTTCTCCCTCATTGCTCCACTGCCTCATAGACCAGCCGGCGGTGAGCCGGCTTCCTCAACCCCCAAGCCCTCAAAGATCGCCTGGCGAAGAGCCGGGCGCCTCAACCCTCACGCCCGCCGGCCGCGAGGGCTGCGGAGGACGAAGCCCTCCGCTCAGTCTCTCGCCGGCGGCACTTCCCAGCCGTAGGATTGTTTGACCATCTCCAGGAACTCGAAGGTCTCCGCGATCCTGACTCCCTCGACCGCCGCGATCCTCTCGAGGACTTCGGTGAGGTGCTCCCGGTCACGGCAGGCGATCTCCAACTGAAGATCGGCCGCGCCCGCCCCGATAATGCAGTAAGTGACCTCGGGTAGGGCGGCTAGACGTCGAGCCGCTTGACGCCGCGGGCAGCCCTCGACCTTGCAGAGAATCGTTCTGACGAGATAGCCGAGAAACATGAGGTCGGTGGCGGCGACGATGGCCAGGACGCCGTGCTCGATCAACGAGCGCACTCGTGCTGTCGCTGCGGCTCGGGAAATGCCGGCTTCGGCCGCAAGTTGGCTGTAGGGCATCCGACCATCTCTCTGGAGCAGGCTGATCAATTGGCGGTCGATAGCGTCGATCTGGTGCATTTGTTCGAAATTTAGCGAATTTCGATAGCAGTTTGCAAGCAAATAATGCTTGAAAAATGCACTTTGCTTTGACATGCTCGGAAGCGCGCTGAACAGCGTGGCTTCACCGGTTCTCCGGAGGAGGGAGATCGCTGTGACTCCAAAAGCTCCGAGCATCCGCTCACTACCCAGAACGCTGCAGGCGAATGCGCTCACCTCGGAAGCGCTCGAAGCAGTCCACCACCAGACCCTGACCGTTCTCGAGAAGGTCGGTGTCGGCGTCGGTGGTGAGGCCATGTGTCG
>Ga0316187_10000355_pt1 | contig 34796 bp, 29 predicted proteins | sample CroRivburrow1_MG_FD_204927 | JGI IMG/M metagenome (GOLD analysis project Ga0316187, IMG submission 204927) | Coastal sediment microbial communities from Maine, United States - Cross River worm burrow 1 | ecosystem: Environmental > Aquatic > Marine > Coastal > Sediment | place: USA: Maine... | reverse complement strand
GCTTCAGGGCGGCCGGAAAACCGCAACGGGCGCCTGGAGTACCGACAGCCAGGTGATGGAAGACCTGGCGGCGGACGGCGTTGAACTGGCCCGCAAACTGCTCGACTGGCGTCAACTGACCAAGCTGCGCTCGACCTATACGGACGCCCTGACCGGCCATATCAACCCTGAGACCGGGCGGGTTCACACATCCTATTCGCTGGCCGCAACATCAACCGGCAGGCTGTCGTCAACCGATCCGAACCTGCAGAACATTCCTGTGCGCACCGCAGAAGGCCGCCAGATCAGAACCGCCTTTGTGGCTGCGCCCGGTCACAAGCTGGTCTCTGCCGACTACAGCCAGATCGAACTGCGCGTTCTGGCCCATATTGCCGGCATCGACCAGTTGAAGAAGGCATTTGCCGACGGACTGGACATTCACGCCATGACCGCATCGGAGATGTTCGACACACCGGTTGAGGGCATGGACCCGAGCATCCGCCGCAAGGCCAAGGCCATCAATTTCGGCATCATTTACGGCATTTCAGCGTTCGGGCTGGCCAATCAGCTTGCCATTCCGCGCGAGGAGGCAGGACGCTATATCAAGACCTATTTCGAACGCTTCCCCGGCATCAAGGACTATATGGAGCACACCAAGGCGTTTTGCCGGGCCAACGGTTATGTGGAGACAGTGTTTGGCCGGCGGATGCATTTTCCGCGCATCAAGTCACCCAACGCATCGGAACGCGCTTTCCAGGAACGCGCGTCCATCAACGCGCCGATCCAGGGCTCTGCCGCCGATATCATCCGGCGCGCCATGATCCGCATGCCACAAGCGCTCGCAGATGCAGGCCTGAGCGCGCGCATGTTGCTGCAGGTGCATGATGAACTGATCTTCGAAGTGCCCGACGCAGAGGCCGATGCAACCATCAAGATTGCATCAGAAGTAATGGTGGCAGCGCCATTGCCGGCGGTATCGTTCTCGGTGCCCATCCAGGTGGATGCGCGGGCGGCGGACAACTGGGATGAGGCACACTAGGGGTGAGTTGGTTGTGGAAGGCCAGCGAAGGGGCCGAAGCGATCATCCAGTCTCCGTGCTCTAACGGCTGTTTTCGGCCGATGTTGTTGAAAAAAACGGTGCCTGTATACTGGACGTACAAATTTCTGTTACCGAAAGTGGAGTGGAATACACGACAAAATCGCGTGCGCTTGCCATTGCTGTCAGTAAAAGCCGGAATTTTTTTAGTTGAGTATCCTATTTTTCTTGAGACCGAACGGCCCAATCTGCCTGCTGGATGACTTAATACTTCCCTATATTCGACCAGTTTGATTGTGACAACTGAATTGCATAGTATCTCAGTGATCTGAACGGGCACCGAAGCCGTTTGCATGGTTGCATACTTACCGGGGAAACTTGATGGCAAGAGACCTGAGCAGCGACGACATGGTTATTCTGCTGGAGCGCCTGAGCAGGCTGGTGCGGGCGCAGGAGCATGCGTCCGACCTCAACCCGGCGCAGTGGGAAGCGCTGCGCTATCTGTCACGATGTAATCGTTTCTCCAATTCGCCGGCCGCCCTGACCCGCTACCTGTCGGCAACCAAGGGCACAATATCGCAAACCCTGATTGCCCTGGAACGCAAAGGCCTGGTGACAAAAAAGCCGAGGCCGGGCCAGCCGCGCTCGGTGGTATTGGCGCTCACGGCGGAAGGCGAGGCGAAACTGAACGGCGATCCGTGGCAGCACGTGTCCACCATGATCGAGGCAAGTGGGCCAAAAACCCGTAAAAAACTTGCCGCAGGATCACAAAAACTGGTCAACCAGATCATCAAGTCACGCGGCCTGCCCAGCTTCGGCGCATGCGGCACGTGCCGGTTTTTCCGTGAAGGCGGTGCGCCCGAAGACGTCAAGGGCAAACACTGGTGCCTGCTGTTTGAACAGCCGTTCACCAGAACCGAAGCCGGTAAAATCTGCGCCAGTCACGATACGGCGTGAGCGCGCATACCGGTCATGGCTTCAAACGGATAATACCCTACTCTGCAGCATCCCGCACTGCCGGTGCCGCCGCCAGCACTTCGGTGTCGACGTGGTCGGCAAACTTCTCGAAATTGTCCACAAACATGGCGACCAGCTCGCTGGCTTTGGCATCATAAGCTGCCGGATCAGCCCAGGTGCCGCGCGGATCAAGCACGGCACTATCCACATTCGGAACAGACGTTGGCACCTCAAAACCGAAGGATGCATCAGTGCGCATCGGCACATTGTTGAGACTGCCGTCAAGGGCAGCCGCCAACAATGCACGGGTTGCCTTGATCGGCATGCGATGACCTTCACCATAAGGCCCGCCGGTCCAGCCGGTATTGACCAGCCAGCAGGTGGCGCCATGCTCGGCAATCAGCTTTTTCAGCAGATTACCGTAAACGCTCGGGTGACGCGGCATGAAGGGTGCGCCAAAACAGGTCGAGAATGTCGCCACGGTGCCTTTGACACCTTTTTCGGTGCCGGCAACCTTGGCCGTGTAGCCGGACAGGAAGTGATACATTGCCTGATGCGGCGTCAGGCGCGCGATCGGCGGCAGCACACCGGATGCATCTGCGGTCAGCATGATGACATTCTTCGGATGCGGGGCGGTACCATCTTCGGATGCGTTCGGAATGAAGTGCATCGGATAGGCAACCCGGCCATTTTCGGTCAACGAGACATCGTCAAAGTCCGGGCTCCTTGTATCTGCGTCGACCATGACGTTTTCAAGGATCGAGCCCCAGCGCTGCGTGGTTGAGTAAATCTCCGGCTCGGCTTCCGCCGACAGATTGACCGTCTTGGCATAGCAACCACCTTCAAAGTTGAAGATGCCGTTCGGCGACCAGCCGTGTTCATCGTCACCGACAAGCGTGCGCGATGCATCCGAAGACAATGTGGTCTTGCCGGTGCCCGACAGACCGAAGAACAGCGCGGATGTGCCGTCATCACCGGCATTGGCCGAACAGTGCATTGGCATGATGTTCTTTTCAGGCAGGAAGTAATTGAGGGTGCCGAACACCGATTTCTTGGTTTCACCGGCATATTCGCTGTCACCGATCAACACCAGTTTCTCGCTCAGATTGATGGCAATGACCGTTTCGGTGCGTGAGCCGTGTTTCGCAGGATCAGCCTTGAAGCTGGGTTGATTGATGATTGTCAGCTCGGGTGTAAAATCCATCACCTCGGCACGGGACGGACGGCGCAGCAGATAGCGGATGAACAATGCGTGCCAGGCGAACTGGGTCACCACGCGTACCTTGATGCGGTGATCAGCATCCGCACCACCATACAAATCCTGGACAAACAGACGCTTGCCCCTGGCATGATCCAGGAAATCGGCTTTCAGGGCGGCGAAATGGTCGGGCGACATGGCCTTGTTGTTGTCCCACCAGATATTATCTTCCGTTTTGGCATCGCGAACGATGAACTTGTCCTGGGCAGAGCGGCCGGTGTGCTTTCCGGTGACCACGCTGAGCGCACCGCTATCGGTCACCATGCCTTCGTCCAGCTTTATCGACATCTCGAAAAGCTGTGCGGCATTCAGGTTGTAGTGAACCTCGTGCGCCCCATTGATGTGGGTTGTCTCGATAGGAAAGGCTGGATTGAAATGGCCTGTGTGTTGCAACGCGCTGCTCCTGAAACAATAATGAAAGACACACGGCAGCTGACAGCCATGATATTGTTCATTACGTCTGTGATCTCTTTTTCTGTGGATGAAACGGGTGGTGACTTCATGGCGTATCGCCCTCAACAAAACCCGGTATGAAAAGTAAACTAAGCAATCTTTTGATCGTCTTCAAGCAATCAAAAGCATGTTATGCGATTTCTGTTGATAGCGTGACTGTGGCAAAAAATGCACAGGCGGCATGCCTCACGGAATGCCGCGGCCTTCACATTTTGACGCTGCCACTTGTTATCTTTTCGCAGTGGCACCATATTCCATATATGTTTTACTTTGCGACAGCGTAAAACATCCTGCCACAATTTGTGCCAGATCAGTCTTTACGGCTCGCCATCAAGACGGAGACAAAGCATTGGGAAAACGCATGCCAACAATTGCGCTCGTTGATGACGACCGGCATATTCTGACATCGGTGTCCATGGCACTGGAGGCAGAAGGCTACAGCACCAGCACCTATACGGACGGCGTAGCCGCGCTGCAGGGGTTGGAAGACACACCTCCGGACATGGCAATCTTCGATATCAAGATGCCACGTATGGACGGCATGGAGCTATTGCGCCGCCTGCGCCAGAAATCAGACCTGCCCGTTATATTCCTCACCTCCAAGGACGAGGAAATTGACGAGTTGTTCGGCCTGAAAATGGGTGCAGACGACTTTATCCGCAAACCGTTCTCGCAGCGCCTGCTGGTCGAGCGTGTCAAGGCTGTCTTGCGCCGGGCACAGAGCCGCGAAGGCATCGAGGTTACCGGTGAAGCAAGCAAGATCATCGAGCGTGGCCGCCTGATGATGGATCCGGACCGCCATTCCAGCACATGGGACGGAAAAGGGGTCACCCTCACTGTTACCGAGTTTTTGATCCTGCAGGCGCTCGCGCAGCGCCCGGGCATCGTCAAGAGCCGCGACTCTTTGATGGATGCTGCCTATGACGACCAGGTCTATGTTGATGACCGCACAATTGACAGCCACATCAAGCGACTTCGCAAGAAATTCAAGGTAGTTGACGACGATTTTGACGCTATCGAAACGCTCTATGGAGTTGGATACCGCTTCCGCGAGATGTAAAATGAACGTGGCTAGATCAGGGTGAGTTTTGCTTGCGACAACCATGAATCATGAACCTGATCGCTTCCAAAGTGTCAGACCACCATGGGTTCCGATGACCCCATGGTGGTCTGACAGCGTTTCAGTAGGGACGGCCAATGACGATCCAATCGGATCTTGGACATAACGACCGGGCGGCTTCAGGTTCTGAACAAGCGGTTTCTGAAAACATGGCGCCCGAGGAGCAAATGACCCGGCCCGCGGCGTGGTGGGACCGGTTTGCACCGGCCCATCTGACAAGCCGCATTCTGATCATCAACCTGTGTGGTCTGATCATCCTGGTGCTTGGTATCCTGTTCTTCAACCAGAGCCGCAAGAGCCTGATTGACAGCCGTGTACAAAGCCTGATGACACAGGCGCAAATCATGGCAGCAGCGGTCGGGTCTTCGGTTTCGGTAGAAACCGATCAGCTTATTCTCGATCCGGAGCAATTGATCGAGCAGCAACTCAACCCCAATGCAGCAGCGCCCGCAACCTCGGGCCAAACCGATTTCCTGGTAAATCCGGACCGGGCCGGGCCTGTGTTGCGGCGTCTGGTCTCAAACACCGACATTCGGGCGCACCTGTTTGACCGGGACGGCGCCATGATTGTGGACAGCCGTTATTTTTACGGGCGCGGCGAGGTGTTGCGGATCAATCTGCCACCGCGCGACACAAAGGACGAAAACTCCCTGTACGATGCAATGTGGGACCAGTTCAATGAGTGGTTCCTGGCTGTCGGATACAAGGAACAAAAAGAATATACCGCCACCAATGGTGGCGAGTTTGAGGAAATTCGCGCTGCGCTTAACGGCGCGTCCGTCTCCGTGGTGCGGGTCAACAAGAAGAAAGAGGTCATTGTCGCCGTTGCGGTTCCGGTGCAGCGCTTCCGGGCGGTTCAGGGTGCACTTGTACTGACCACGCCTGGCGGCGAGATTGACGCGGTCCTGCGCGAAGACATGCGGATTATCCTGTTTATCTTCATGTTCACCTCACTGGTGACAATCATCTTGTCATTGCTGATGGCGGGCCATATTGCCGAACCCATAAGACGGCTGTCCAGTGCCGCTGCCGCGGTGAGCCGCGGCCATGCCAAACGTGTGGAAATTCCGGATTTTTCATCCCGGCGCGACGAAATCGGGCATTTGTCCGGCTCCTTGAGGGAGATGACCAGTTCGCTCTACAACCGGATCGAGGCCATCGAGGCATTCGCAGCCGATGTTGCTCACGAGCTAAAAAATCCCCTGACGTCGCTACGCTCAGCAGTTGAAACCATCGAGTATGCCCGCACACCGGAACAGCGCGAGCGTCTGGTTACCATCGTCAAGGATGACGTCAAGCGGCTGGACCGGCTGATTTCCGATATTTCCGATGCATCGCGCCTGGACGCCGAACTGGCCCGCAGTGAAGCCGGACCTGTCGACATGCGCCAGTTGCTGGAGACCTTTGTCGAACTGGCCAACGAGACCCGGCGCGAACACCAGCCCCGGGTGACCTTGAAAATAGAGCCATTGCCAAGCGAGTTTTCGGGCAAGAACGGATTTACAATTGCGGGACACGACAACCGGCTGGGCCAGGTCACCCGCAATCTGATCGCCAATGCGGTTTCGTTTTCGCCGGCAGACGGGGAAGTCGCCGTGACACTGCGGCGCAAGGGGCGCATCGTGGAGTATGTCGTGGAGGATACCGGGCCCGGCATTCCACCGGCCAACCTGGAGCGGATTTTCGAGCGCTTTTATACGGACAGGCCGGAAAACTCGTTCGGCAAGAACTCCGGCCTGGGCCTGTCCATCTCCCGCCAGATCGTGGAAGCCCATAACGGAACCATCCGGGCATCGAACCATTATGCAGACGGGTCCGGCACAGGTGAGGATGCCGACATCAAGGGCGCCCGCTTTACGGTACGGCTGCCGGTTGAACGCTCAGCATCCGACCTGCCGCGCCGCAAGTCCTGACATGAACAATCCGGCACCGGAGCCCGTCACTACACATGGTACCTGTATTGCCTTGTCATGCGCCGGGCATACGGCCGGCGTGCTGCTGCAAGGCGCGCCGGGTACCGGCAAATCGTCGCTGGCCCTGCGGTTGATTGACCAGTCAGGATTTGGTGCCGGGTCAACCGATCCCATCTGCGGACATCTTGTAAGCGACGATCAGGTTGTGCTTGAGGATGTCAACGGTGTTCTGACGGCAACTGCGCCCTCCGCCATTGAAGGACTGCTGGAAGTGCGCGGCACAGGCATCATCAAGGTCGAAAATGCCGGTTTTCCGGTGCGCCTTGATATGGTCATTGCCCATGCAGATGCCATGGATATTGAACGGATACCTGGCTCTGAAGTCATCGAATTGGCCGGCCGGCGAATGCCCCTGCACAAGATTGACTTTTCAACCCCGTCAGCAGCAGCACAGGTCCGCACACTGGCGCTGATACGGTGGGGGTTGGCGGGTCTGAGCAATTCGTGAGTATCCGTTGATCGGGCCTTGCGGACAGTCACCGAAACGGTAATGTAGCCGTCCGTAAAACGAAGGTACCGAACCAATTCAGGCATTGCACACATGATCGGACTCGTACTGGTTTCACACGGCAGGCTGGCACAGGAACTGTGCAATGCGCTGGTTCATGTGGTGGGGCCTCAAGAAAGCATTGAAGTCATCGGGATCGGGCCTGACGATGACGGGGATCAGCGTCGCGACGACATCCTGTCCGCCATCAAGAAAGTCAATTCCGGCGCCGGTGTTATCGTTGTAACCGACATGTTCGGTGGCACGCCGTCCAACCTTGCCATTTCGGCGATGGATGACGACGATATAGAAGTGCTTGCCGGTGCAAACCTGCCGATGCTGATCAAGCTTGCCAGCGTGCGTGCGTCGCTGCCTTTGCAAAAGGCCGCCGAAGAAGCGCAGAATGCCGGGCGTAAATACATAAATCTTGCTGGAAGCTTGCTGGATCGATGACCATGGTGCGCGAGCTTGAAATTACCAACCGCCGTGGTCTGCATGCGCGTGCTTCAGCCAAGTTTGTCAAATGCGTTGAACAGTTCGATGTCGAAGTGACGGTTTCCCATGACGGGCAAAGCGTGCCGGGAACGTCGATATTGGGGCTTATGATGCTTGCTGCCTCAACCGGCACGATTATCAAGGTTGCCGCGACCGGCAAAGATGCAAAAGCGGCCATGGACGCGATCACCGCCCTTTTGTCCGACCGGTTTGGTGAAGACGGCGAAGACGACGCCGCGTGCAGCCCTGTTGCCACAAGCGGTATATAAGGATTTATTTATATGTTCGTTGCAGTTGCGTGCGCGGCCTGATATAGACCGCCCAAATCAACGTCCTACCGCAAAATTCACACAGGAATTGCTGCCCATGACCAGCCCAAACGATTACGCCGTCGCCGACATTTCTCTTGCCGGATTTGGCCGCAAGGAAATCACCATTGCAGAAGTTGAAATGCCGGGCCTGATGTCGGTGCGTGAAGAATACGGCCCTGCCCAGCCTCTGAAGGGCGCGCGTATCGCCGGCTCATTGCACATGACGATCCAGACAGCCGTTTTGATTGAAACACTTGTGGCACTGGGCGCTGAAGTGCGCTGGGCATCGTGCAACATCTTCTCGACCCAGGATCATGCCGCCGCAGCCATTGCCGAGAGCGGCGTCCCGGTATTTGCCCACAAGGGTGAAACGCTGCAGGAATACTGGGACTTTGCCGACAAGATCTTCGATTGGCCGAACGGTGAAACAGCCAACATGATTCTGGACGACGGTGGCGATGCCACCATGTACATCCTGACCGGGGCCAAGGCTGAAAACGACATTTCGGTGCTGGATAATCCCGGCAATGAAGAAGAAGAAATATTCTTCGCAACCATCCGCAAGCGCATGGAGCGTGATCCGGGCTTCTTCACCAGGGCGCGCGCCGCCATCAAGGGCGTGTCTGAAGAAACCACGACCGGCGTCCATCGCCTGTATGAACTGGAAAAGAAGGGCGAGCTGCCGTTCCCGGCGATCAACGTCAATGACAGTGTGACCAAGTCGAAATTCGACAACAAATACGGTTGCCGTGAATCTCTGGTGGACGCCATCCGCCGCGGAACCGATGTCATGCTTGCCGGTAAAGTGGCAATCGTGGCCGGATACGGCGATGTCGGCAAGGGCTCGGCACAATCTCTGGCCGGCGCAGGCGCGCGGGTACTGGTGACCGAAGTTGACCCTATCTGCGCGCTTCAGGCCGCCATGGACGGCTTTGAGGTGGTGACACTGGAAGACGATATCGAACGGGCCGACGTCATTGTTACCGCAACAGGCAACAAGGACATTTTGACCGTGGACCACATGCGCCGCGTCAAGGACATGGCAATCGTGTGCAATATCGGTCACTTCGACAATGAAATCCAGGTCGCCGGCCTGAAGAACTTCAAATGGACCAATATCAAGCCGCAGGTGGACATGATCGAATTTCCCGCCGGCAATCGCATGATCTTGTTGTCTGAAGGCCGCCTGGTGAACCTGGGCAATGCAACAGGCCATCCGAGTTTCGTCATGTCTGCTTCATTTGCCAACCAGACGCTGGCCCAGATTGAGTTGTGGACCAAGGGCGATCAGTACAAGAACTCGGTTTACGTGCTGCCGAAGCATCTCGATGAAAAGGTTGCCATGCTGCATCTCGCCAAGATCGGTGCAAAGCTGACCAGGCTGTCCGACGAGCAGGCGAGCTATATCGGTGTCACCCCCGATGGCCCGTTCAAGCCGGAAACCTATCGCTACTGATAGCTGTTCCGGACTGATAGCTGTTCCGGCATCTCGCGACATTTTTGCAAAGTGCACTACCCCGTTGATAAGATTTCAACGGGGTAGTGTGCTTTTTGCTCCCTTACCGCTATACCTGTTGCGGGACATGGCGTGTTCGATTCGCGTGAGAACGCATTGCATGCTCGAAGAGCCCTGGCACGGGTAAGTGATGTTGCTTTGCGTTTGGGACAACAGGCATTCACATTAATGCGTATAGTTGCTCTAACACTTTGGAATCGAGTACCTTTTCTTCTGTCAGGTGATTCCGCCTGACCGGAGGGTGCGTTAGGTCAGGATGTTTTTTGCCTTTTGGGCGAAAAATCATAAACCTGATCGATTCCAAAGTGTTATAGCAACCTGACGGGTTCATATGAACCCATGTTGCTATAGGGAAAAACGTTTTCAGGGGGCCTGAAACGCTTTGCACTTTGTGCGAGACACTGGCAGGGGGTCATGTGCGGCAACACTGATGGTTGCCGTAACGGCTGGATTATGTGCACTGCCGCGCGATGCGGCCGCCCAGAATTTCCTGACCACAACGGTTTCCGTCCAGAACAGTTATGCTGTTGCAACCCTGCTTTTGTCGGCAGGTGTCATGCTGTGGGCCTTTATTGCAGTGCGCCGCATGACGACGCGCAGAACCGAAGGCGAGGCCCGGGTTGCCGAGCTTGAAGCGGATCTGAACGAGGCCCAGGCCATCATCAATGCCGAGCCGAGCGTGCTGTTCATCTGGCGGACCGGCCGGGGTGCACCGGACAGCATTTCAGGTGATTTGCGCGGCACGGTTCAACTGAACACCGACCTTGAAAGTCTGGCCGATTTTTCCAGCTGGCTTGATGAGGAATCCATCGGCGCCGTGGAAAACGGGCTTGGTGTGCTGCGCGCAGCCGGGACACCGTTCAACATAGCCCTGAAGACACTGGATGGTGAACTGGTCGAGGCCGACGGACGCGTCGCCGGCGGCATCGCCACCATGCGCATCAAGCCATTGTCCGGCGAGCGGCGCGACACGAAAGAGCTGATGTTCGACGCCAGACGCCTGGGCAAACAGGTTGAACGGCTCAGTTCGATGCTCGACAAGGCACCGTTTCCGGTTTTTCTGCGCGATGAAACAGGCGATCTGGTCTGGGTCAATCAGGCCTATATGGATGCCATTGAACACTCAGATATTGACCAGGTGATTTCACAAAACATCCCCCTCATCGATCGCGAAGCCTTCACGCCGGTTACATCGCCCGCCGATGATGAGCGCTCCATTTCCCGGGGTGCGGCGGTTGTGGCAGGTGCCAAACGCATACTGGAACTGGTGGAAGTGCCGTTTGACAACACCACCGCTTCGTTTGCGCTGGACATGACGCGCCTTGAAGATACCCGAAAAGAGCTTGATCGCCAGATTCGCTCTCATGCCAGCACGCTGAACAAGATTACAGCTGCAATAGCCACTTTTGCAGCAGACCAGAAGCTTTCATTCTACAATGCCGCTTTTGCGGAATTGTGGTCGCTGGATACCAAGTGGCTCGACACCCATCCCAGCCATGGCGAGATTCTCGACCGGCTGCGCGAGGAACGCAAACTGCCTGAGCAGGCCAACTACCGCAGCTGGAAGACGGAGCAGCTTGCCTCTTATGCACGCCTGGACACACCGGACGAGTTGTGGCATCTGCCGGACGGCCGCTCCCTGCGCGTCGTGTCGGAACAGCCCCGCTCCGGCGAAGTTTCGGTTTTGTATGAAGACGTGTCCGAAAAAATACAGCTTGAAAGCCGTTACAATGAGCTGATCGGCGTACAGCGCGAGACCATCGACAACATGCATGAAGGCCTTGCGCTGTTTGGCACGGATGGCTGCCTGAAGCTGTTCAATCCGACATTCGGCCGCTTCTGGCAACTGGACGAAGCCTTCCTCGATACCCGACCGCACGTGGTTGAAGTGTTTCAGCAGTGCGCGCGACTGATGCCACAGGCGGAGATGTGGAACGAGGTCAAACTGGCGGTCACATCACTCTCTGACAGTCGCAGGCCTCTTCAGGACCGGCTGATCCGCCCGGATGGCATGGTGCTGGACTACAATGTCGTGCCGTTGCCCGACGGCAATACGCTGATTACCTATGTGGACGTAACGGCCAGTTCGGGCATTGAACGGGCGCTGCGCGAGCGCAATGAAGCCCTTGAAGCTGCTGACCGGCTCAAGACCGGCTTCCTGTCAAATGTGTCCTATGAACTGCGCACACCGCTGAACTCGATTCTGGGGTTTGCCTCGATGCTGTCTGCCGGCATAGCCGGCGAGCTTGCCCCGAAACAATCGGAGTATGTTGCCGACATACAGTCATCATCAAACGACCTGCTGGCGGTTATCGACGCCATTCTGGACCTGACAACCATTGATGCAGGCGCCATGGAACTGCGCCTGGAAACGATCAAGGTTGAAGACCTGTTGTCCGACGTCGCCAATGATTTTTCCCGGCGCATCGACCAGCGCGACCTGACGCTGAACATCGAGATTGCCGAAAACGCAGGATCGCTGAGAGCCGACAGCCGGCGGCTTCACCAGACCATCGGACATCTGTTGTCGAATGCCATCGGCTTTTCGTCCACCGGCGCCACGGTGCGCATGGGCGCACGGCGCGATGGCAGCGACGTGCTGTTGTGGGTGGCCGACAATGGCAGGGGCATGGATGATGAATTCCAGAAGAAGGCATTCGAGCGGTTCAATGCAAAACCGCTGGCAGGCGGCCATCGCGGTCCGGGCCTGGGCCTGGCACTGGTGAAAAGTTTCGTGGAATTGCACGGCGGCTCGGTTCGTCTGATGTCGAAGCTGCAACAGGGCACAACCGTTATCTGCAGACTGCCTGATTCAGGCCCGCGCGAGGTGGTTTCACCCTCCAACATTGAACAGCCCCGATCCGCGTCGATGAGTTGAACATCATGATGTCAACCAGTGCCAGCGAGCCAGGCTTGCGAATAGATTTGGCGGATGAGGCCGCCAGTGAGCGGCTTGCCGCCGGCCTTGCCATGCTGGCAGGCAAAGGCGACCTGATTGCACTGGAGGGCGACCTTGGCGCCGGCAAGACCACGCTTGCCAGAAGCTTCATACGCACCCTTGCCGACAACCCGGCCCTGGAGGTGCCAAGCCCGACATTCACCCTGGTTCAGACATACGAACTGGACGGCACTGCCGTGGCGCACATGGATTTCTATCGGCTCGAAGAGCCCGCTGAGATCGATGAACTTGGCATTGACGAGGCGCTTGATGCAGGAACCGTCATCGTAGAATGGCCATCGCGGGCTGCTGATTTGCTGCCGCCCGGCGGATTGCTGATTGAACTGAGTGAAAAAGACGGCGGGCGTAGTGCTCATTTGACCAGCGTCAATGAAAGCTGGCGGGCGCGTCTCGACAAGCTACAGCACATAGATGACCTGTTGGCGGCCAGCGGCTGGGATACCGCAACCCGCCACAAGATGCCTGCCGATGCCTCGTCACGGCGTTATGAGCGGTTGCGCGACGGGCCGGATGGCGCGAGCGGTCTGTTGATGGACATGCCGTCGCGTCCCGACGGTGAACCAGTCCACAAAGGCCTGCCCTATAGCCGTATTGCGCATCTGGCAGAAGATATACGTGCCGTTGAAGCGATCAATCGCGGCCTGCTGGCACAAGGTCTGTCGGCACCGGAAATCCATGCGATCGACACCCGCCACGGTCTCGCGGTCATCGAGGATTTCGGAGCAGTGAGTTTCCGGTCACTGCTTGATGACGCCGATCAGTTTTCCCTGTGCCTGACCAGTGCCGTGATGATGCTGGCCAATATGGCGCAAAACAACTGGCCGGACCGGATTGAGCTGTCTTCGGGCGATGACTACAAGCTGTCGCACTATGATATGGACGCGCTGCTGATCGAGGCGGAACTGTGCCTTGACTGGTACTGGCCGCATGTGTGCGACGCGCCGTTGCGCGGCGAGGTACGCGATGAATTCATGGCCTCGTGGCGCGACGTTCTGCAAATGGTGCAGGTCAGCCGGCCGGTCTGGGTATTACGCGACTTTCATGTCGACAACCTGTTCTGGCTGCCACTGCGTGACGGCGACCGCAAGATCGGGCTGATCGACACGCAGGATTGTGTGCTGGGTCATCCGGCCTATGATCTTGCATCCTTGTTGCAGGACGTGCGTGTGACAATCCCCGCTGATGCGGAGAAAGATTACTACGACATGTATGTCGCAGCACGCAGCGCCGATGACGAGGACTTTGACACCGGTTCATTTGCGGCCGCCTACGCCATATTGGGCGCCCAGCGCGCCACCAAGATACTGGGTATTTTTGCCCGCCTGAATGCCCGCGACGGAAAACCGGCTTATCTCAGGCATTTGCCGCGCACCAGCGATGTACTGGAGCACAATCTGCGCCACCGCGCCCTTGGTACAGTGAAGTCGTGGTTTGACAGGTATTTGCCGCGCACCCTGCGTGATGGTGCCGGTTCATGACCGGCTCACGCGCCATGGTGCTGGCTGCGGGCCTGGGCACCCGCATGCGGCCACTGACCCTGGGCCGGCCCAAGCCGCTGATCGACGTTGCCGGCAGATCATTGCTGGATCGCGGCGTGGATGTATTGCAACGCTCAGGTGTGACGCACATGGTCGTCAACAAGCATTATCTGCCCGACCAGATCGAAGCCTGGGCATGCGGCCGAAATGATCTGGACATCACGGTGCAGGATGAAACCGGCCTGCTGCTGGATACCGGCGGCGGTGTGGCGCGGGCATTGCCGCAACTGGGTGATGAGCCGTTTTTTGTGCTGAACTCGGACTCGTTCTGGGTCGATGGACCCACGCCGGCTTTGCAGCGCATGGCGGCGCTGTGGGATGACGCGCTGATGGACTGTCTGTTACTGTTGTCCTGTAAAGCCCGGTCGATCGGGTTTGACGGACCCGGTGATTTCGAGATGAACACGATGGGACAATTGTCGCGCCGCAGCGGCGATACTGCGCCACTGGTCTATGCCGGTGCCTATATGGTGCATCCGCGACTGTTCGACAGCGCACCGGACGGCGCCTTTTCCATGAACCTGCTGTGGAACCGGGCAATCGCCGATCAACGCCTTTATGGCATGGAGCACGATGACTGGTGGTTGCATGTGGGCACGCCGGCAGCCATTACAGAGGCCGAAGACCGGCTTGCCGCACTGGGCGCGCCATGAAGCAGCACGCCCCAGCGTCTGTGTTCACCATCCCACCGTCGTGTGGTTTCCTGCCAAGCCTTGTTGCATCCATCCTTGAAGGGCACCTGTTGCCGGGCCCTGATGGCGCCCCCGGCCCGCTTGAGTTGAGTACCTGGACAATCCTGCTGCCGACACGGCGTGCAGTGCGGGCCTGCCGCGACGCCTTTATCGAGGCAGACCCCGACACGGCACGCCTGTTGCCGGTCATTCGCGCGCTGGGCGATGTGGACGAGGATGAAATCCACATCACCGGGGCCTATGGTCCAGGCGCAGCGGCTGATCTGGATCTGCCTCCTGCCGCCACACAGGTGCAGCGGCAATTTCTGCTGACACGCATTGTGTGCGACTGGGCAAGGTCGAACCCCGTCAGTCCGGCAGCCTGTGCCGTCAATGACAGCGTTTCGCACGCCCTGCAGATGGCCAGGTCGCTGGTGCAACTGATCGACAGCCTTGAAACAGGCGATATTACGCTGGCCGATTTGCCTGACCTGCTCGCCGGCGATCACGAGATGCCGCTGCATCGCAACGAAGCTGCGGACTTCCTGAAAATTATTGCCCAAATCTACCCGGCTGCCATGGCGCAGGCAGGCCTTACAGGACCACAGGCACGCCGGTCCGCCCTGCTGCAGGCTGAAGCCGACAGATTGCGGCAGCGACCGCCGGCGGGTCCGGTGATCGCGGCTGGTTCAACCGGGTCAGTACCTGCAACTGCGGATCTGCTGGTGACAATTGCCCACCTGCCTCGCGGCGCGGTGATATTGCCGGGTCTTGATCACACACTGGACGGCGAAAGCTGGACCGGCATCGAGGCATCTCCGCAGCATCCCCAGTACGGCATGAAGGAGTTGCTTGAAAAAATCGGTGTTGAGCGTACCGACGTCCCTGACCTGCCGGGCGTGCGCGTGACTGAAACCGGGCGGGCCCGTGCCCTGCTGGCATCCGAGACGATGCGGCCCAGCGAAGCAACCCATTTGTGGAAGAATCTCGCAAACTGGCGCACAGAGTTCAAGCTTGCATGTGAAACCATCACCGAACTGGTGTGTCCCGAAATGCGCGAGCAGGCATTGATGATTGCGATGCTGATGCGCCAGGCGCACGATGAACACCGCGCCTGTTCACTGATAACACCGGACCGGCAACTGGCACGCCGGGTGGCATCCGAACTGGCACGCTGGGACATTCATGTCGACGACAGTGCCGGAGAACCGCTCGCCGGCACCGAGCAGGGTATTTTTTTCCGGCTGGTGGGTGAGGTATGTGCCCCTGCCGCGCGGGCGCATGACCTGGTTGCCCTGCTTGGCCACAGCCTGATGACAGATGAACTGGTTGCCGGAACCGATATGCGTTCACTGGCCAAGACACTGGAAATTGCGCTTTTCCGGCAAGTGCCCGGCGGGCATCATCTGCGCGGCCTCGCAAAGCGCATTTCACAGGCAAGAAAACTGGCGCAGGATCCATTTGCCCATCCGCTGGCCAAAAACATTTCATCAGAACACTGGGATGCCCTGTCCGCGCTGGTAGCGCGGATTGAGCAGGTGATGACGCCGTTGCTGGATTTGTCAGACGCCCGTGACGGCAGTCCGCTGGCCAGTTTGCTCAACGTCCATATTTCGGTTGCCGAGACCCTGAGCGCCGGGGCGAGCGGTGTTTCTGACAGATTGTGGACAGGTGAAGCAGGCAATGCGTTATCGGAAACCTTGCGCGAATTGCTCGATCATGCAGCCGCTGCACCTGCCATGCCTCACGCGAATTACTGCAGCTTCATCACCGACACGTTGCGCACCGTACCGGTTCGCAGGCGATATCCGTTGCATCCAAAGCTGCAGATACTGGGACTGCTGGAGGCACGCCTGGTTCAGACGGAACTGGTCATTCTCGGCGGCTTGAATGAGGGCATCTGGCCCGGTGACGCTGATCCGGGGCCCTGGCTGTCGCGCCCGCAGCACCTGGCTGTCGGCCTGCAGCTGCCGGAACGCAGGCTGGGTCTGGCGGCACATGATTTCGTGCAGGGCCTTGGTGCAGATACCGTGGTGCTGACCTGGGCCCGCAAGGTCAACGGCACCCCTGCGGTAGCGTCACGCTGGTTGTTGAGGTTGAGGGCCGTGCTGGCAGCAGCCGGCCTCAACGACGTGCTGCAGCCTGATCCGGCAACCGACTGGGCTGGCTGGGCGCTGGGTCTGGATTGGCATGCAAAGATGGCAAGCGGCGAAAAACCGGCCGCCGCAGAGCCGCCAAGACCAGTTCCACCTGTTGCTGCCCGGCCACGGCGATATTCGGTTTCGCGGGTAGAACGGCTGATGCAGGATCCCTACTGGCTGTATGCAAATGCCATCCTGAGACTGAAACCGCTGCCGCCGCTTGATCGCGAAGCCGGTGCGGCTGAACGCGGCCAGCTCGTTCATGCCGTGGTGGAGAGGTTCACCGATCAGTATCCGGCCGCACTGCCTGATGATGCACAGGCCATCATGCGTGATATTGCGGTGAAACTCATTGGCGACTTTGCACCCGATCCCGCCCTGCGGGCACTTTGGCTGCCGCAGGTGTGGCGCATGACCGACTGGTTCTGTGAACACGAAGCCATATTGAGAGAGAATGTCACTGCGCAACTGACCGAACTGGAGGGAGCTCACGCGTTCCAGGTCAATGGCGAGGATGTCAATCTCACAGCGCGGGCAGATCGAATTGACCGGCTGCAGTCCGGCTCGCTGCGCATTGTTGACTACAAGACCGGCGGCGCCAGTCTGATGGCGCTGCATGACAGGAACGGCAGGCAACGCAAGAGTTACAAGCCGCAGCTCTACCTGGAAGGCTGGATTGCGCAACAGGGCGGGTTTGCGAAATTGCCTGCCACGCAGGTTGAAGAACTGTTGTATATTCGGCTGTCCGGGGGTGATCCGCCAGGCGCACTGATCGGGCCGTCGGGCACGGTGGATATTGCAGACGAGATTGAAAACGCTGCCGACGGCGTGCGCTCGCTGATTGCCAGTTATCTGAGCCCCACACAAGCCTACCCGGCCCGGGCCGGCGAAGAAGCCTGGAACCGAAAAGGCGACTATGACCACCTGTCACGATGGCGCGAATGGGGCCAGGGCAGCGATCACGGATCAGATGCCGGAGACGGCGAATGAGCGCGACGGCGGAATTCGACACGGCCAGACGCCAGCAGGACCTCGCATCCGGACCTGACGTCTCGGCGTTCGTGCCGGCAAATGCCGGGGCCGGCAAAACCCACGTGCTGGTTGGCCGCGTTATCCGGTTGCTGCTCAACGGGGTGCAGCCTGAACGCATTCTGTGTCTGACCTACACCCGCGCGGCTGCGGCTGAAATGTCGGAACGCCTGTTTGACAAGCTGTCCGGCTGGATCGCCAGGGATGACCGTGAACTGACCGAACTGATCCGCAAGGATGTTGCGCAATCCGATATGGAAATACGCAATCTGGACGAGGCGCGCAGGCTGTTTACCCGTGCCCTCGAAACGCCTGGCGGGCTGAAGGTCCAGACGATCCATGCCTTCTGCGAGCGCCTGTTGCAGCGGTTTCCGATTGAAGCAGGCGTGGTGCCCGGTTTCCATGTGTTGAGCACAACCGACAGCCGCGACCTGATGGCGGTGGCGCGCGCGCAAGTGCTGACCCGCGATGACGACAGGGTCCGGGAAGCTGTGTCGACGATTACGCCGTTTGCCAATGAGCAGGCATTTTCCGGCCTGCTTCACGAACTGCAAAAGCACGCCAGCGAACTGCTGGCCGCTTTCGGCACCCAGGAGACGTTTCCGAGGCTGAAGGGGCACCTCAACCAGCTGTTCGGCCTGACCGGCGAAGAAACGCCGCTGGACATCGCAGAAGACTTCACAGCCCGACTCAACAAATCCTCGCTGCAGCACGCCGCCAAGCTGATGGCAACAGACAGCGCGGTGACAAATACAAACCAGGCAACACTGATTGCCCGGATGCTGGCGGCACACGACCCGCAGGACGTCCTGTCAATTGCCAGGCTGACTGTTCTGACCAGCAAGGGGAAACCGAAGGGCGACACGGCCCTGGTGACCAAAAAACTGGACGAGAGTCATCCGGAATGCCGCGAGGCATTGCTGAAGATGCGCGAATTGCTGCTGGCGGCACTGGAAAGCGTCAACGGGATGTTGATCGTGCACTCCACCAATGCACTTGTGTATCTCGGGCTGGAGATCATCGCCACCTTCAACAAGCTGAAGCAGAACCTTGCGGGCTACGACTTCGAAGACCTGATACACCAGACGGTTGATCTGCTGCACCACAATGCCGATGCCGCCTGGGTGCTGTACAAGCTCGACGGCGGGCTGGATCACATCCTGATAGATGAAGCCCAGGATACCAGTCCCGATCAGTGGCAGATCATCAACGCGCTGACGGAAGAATTTTTTGCCGGTGAAGGCGCGCGCGGCGGGTCAGCGAGAACCATGTTCGCCGTGGGTGACCGCAAGCAGTCGATCTATTCGTTCCAGGGCGCTGATCCGCGGGAATTCGACAAGCAGGCAGGTCTTTACCAGACCCTGATCAGCAATGCCGGAGAGACCTATCGCGAGGTCCCGCTTGAGCACTCCTTCCGCTCCAGCGAACTGGTGCTGCGTGCTGTTGACCTGGTGTTCAAACGTGACGATGCAAGCAAGGGTGTCACCTCTGAAATCCAGCCGGAGGTCCGGCATCTGCCAATCCGCAAAGGCGAACAGGGACTGGTTGAAATCTGGGACCTCGAGCGCGGCCAGTCAGATGAAGATGTTCAGCACTGGGTGCCAAAATCAGGCGAGATTGTTGACCCGCCGCATCTGGTGATGGCGCGCCGCATCGCGACAACAATTGCAGGGTGGACGCAAATCCAGTCGCCTGAAATGTTGAAGCAGGACCGCCCGGTGATGCCGTCCGATATCCTTATTCTGGTACGCCAGCGATCATTCCTGATGGCCGCAATCGTGCGGGCCCTCAAGGAGGCCGGTGTGCCGGTTGCCGGTGCTGACCGGCTAAAGCTGCTCGACCACATCGCGATCCAGGATCTGATGGCGCTGGCGCAGGTCTGCATCCTGCCACTCGATGACCTCAACCTTGCCGGTGTGCTGAAAAGCCCGCTGTTTACCCATGATGACGGCGTCACGCGGTTTGACGATGACAATGACCTGTTCGGGCTGGCCCACAAACGCGAAACCAGCGGCCTGTGGACCAGGCTGGAGAGCGCCGCCCGGGCAGGCAAACCCTACACGAGCGCCTGTGAACAACTGGCCCGCTGGCGCAACCTGGCTGCACGGTCCAGTGTGTTCGACTTCTATTCGGCGGTTTTGTCACGCGATGGCGGCAGGCGGGCTCTGCTGGGCGGACTTGGACCGGAAGCGGCTGATCCGATAGATGCGTTTTTGCAACTGGCTCTGGAGTATGAACAACAGCACGCGCCGTCGCTGGCCGGATTCCTGGCGTGGCTTGAGACGACCCAGGCCGATATCCGCCGCGACATGGATCAGGCCGGCGGCGAAGTGCGGGTCATGACGGTACACGGTGCGAAGGGCCTGGAAGCGCCGATTGTGTTTCTGCCGGACACCTGTTCGGCTCCGGATACCAGGAAAATCGACAGCGTCCTGTTCACCGATACCCATTTACCGGTATGGCGGCTGAAATCGGACTACGCCACGCGCGTGACGGATGCACTCAAGGACAAAGCCTTCGAAGGTCTGATGGAAGAGTACAACCGGCTGCTGTACGTGGCGATGACCAGGGCGCGTTACCGGCTTTATGTGTGCGGTTTCGTCAAGCCGAAGAGCAAGACCGCACCGGCTGAGGCGCCAAATGCCAGCTGGTATGCGATGATGCATGCCGCGCTGACAGGCGGTGACACTGCCTTGTTGCAGCGCCATGTTGACAGTGAAGGCCTCAGCACATGGCGGGCCGGCGAACCGCAGGTCAGCGACGACAAGGAAAGCTCTGGCGGCGATGCTGCACAGGCCAGTGCACCGCCTGATTGGGCACATGCGCCGGCTCGCAGGGTCTCCGCGCCCAGCCGCTGGCTTGCACCGTCACGCATGATTGCGGCCGGTGAAACAGACGATGGCTGGAGCAGCGAAACGGCATTGTCGCCATTGGCACCACGCACCGATAGCCGGTTCCGCAGAGGCCAGCTGGTACACCGGCTCCTGCAATCCCTGCCGGAACTTGCCGACGAGCAGCGTGAACCCGCCGCCCGGAAATTCCTGGCGGCAAACGGTGTCACTGAGCCGGAGCTTGGTGCAACCGTGTCAGAGATCATGATGCTGTTTACAGACGCCCGGTTTGCTGCGGTTTTTTCCGCTGCCGCCCGGCCAGAAGTATCAATTGCAGCGATGATCGATCTGCCGGATCAGGACAGGCTCGGCCTGACAGGCCAGATTGACCGGCTGCTGGTTGAACCTGGCCGGGTGCTGGTGGTCGATTTCAAAACCAATCGTCCTCCGCCCGACAGCGTCAATGGCGTTCCCGGGATCTATCTGCGCCAGCTTGCGGCATACGCCAAGGCGCTGGAGCGGGTATATCCGGGACGTGCCATTGAATGCGCCCTGTTATGGACCGACGCCCCTGCGCTGATGCCGGTGCCGAACGCCATGCTGGACGAGGCCTGGTCCGGATCGGTGATCACAACAGCGTAAACGTTATACCAAAGGAAGCAATTATGGACCCATTTGATGGAGTCAAATCCGTTCACTCTGGTAGGCGTGGCGCGCAGCGCAATGCGGTGCATCGGGCAAGCGCCGCAACGCACCAGATGGACGGATTTGGCCCACCGAAGGCCGGTTTTTCGCGTCCGCTGGACGTCGTTATGCTCCACTTGTGGTCAGACAGACCATTGCGTGAAGCATGCCTAGCCAGCAAACGCGAAAAAATCGGTCAAATGAGTCAATAATTACTTCCTTTGGTATTAGGCTTCGAGACTTGACCCGCGTCGGATCAATACCTACTTGTTCATTACGTACAACTCTTGCACTGACGCCGATTCCCTCGAGTTCAGGGCAAATCTCTCTTAAGAAAGGTTTTGCAACATGGCAACGAACGCTGTCACGGATGCCTCATTTGAAGACGATGTGATCAAGTCCGACACGCCCGTGGTGGTGGATTTCTGGGCCGAATGGTGCGGTCCGTGCAAAATGATCGGCCCGTCTTTGGAAGAATTGTCCGACGAACTCGGCTCGGACGTCAAAATCGTCAAGATCAATATTGACGAAAATCCATCCGTGCCATCGAAGTTCGGCGTGCGCGGCATTCCGACACTGATGGTGTTCAAGGGCGGCGAAGTGGCATCGACCCAGGTTGGCGCCAATCCAAAAGGCAAGATTGCCGAATGGATCAAGGCCTCCATCTGAGCGTCATCTGACGGCTTCAAACTGACGTAAAAGCGGTAGAGCGCGGTTTTGTTGAACACAAGACTGCGCTCTATCTGCGTGCCGTACCTGATACCTGGCTTGGTGTTTCATTCCGGTGCAGCGCCAGCACATTGCCGGCAAGGTACAATGACCCGCCAATGACAATGCGGGCCGGCGTGTCGCCCCCGGCAATTTCACCAGCCGCCCGCAGGGCATGTTCCAGGCTGTCATAGGGCCTGGCATCGAGACCCGCCGCGATGGCTTCACGGGCCAGTTCAACAGCCGGGATGGTGTTTTCTTCACCCGGGATGGCGATGGCCATGACCTTTTGCACCAGTCCGGCAAACGGGCCGAGATAGCCATCTGCCCGTTTTCTATTGAGCATGCCGGTCACCAGGATGAGCGGGCGCGGCGAGCGTTCATCCAGATCCGCCAGGGTGGCCGCCACCGCGCGCCCGGCAGACGGGTTGTGCCCGCCATCAAGCCATATTTCGGTACCGGCCGGCACCAGCGTGTGCAGGTAACCCGGCTCAAGCCGCTCCATCCGGGCCGACCATTTCACGTTTGCCAGACCGGCGGCAATATGGTCTGCGGTAATGCGCTGATCATCCAGGGTTCTTATGGCTGCAATCGCCAGGCCTGCATTGTCGATCTGAAAACGCCCCGCAAGCGACGGCAGCTCAAGGTCAAGCAGGCCGTTTTCGTCCTGAAACACCATGCGCCCATATTGTTCAAAACACTGAAAGTCCTGATTGGCGAGTTTCAGTTCGGCGCCGACTTTTGCCGCAACAGTTTCGATGACAGCCCGCGCCTCGTCGCGCTGAATGCCGATACAGGCGGGCCGTCCCTGTTTCAGGATACCGGCTTTTTCGCCCGCGATTTTCGCCAGCGTGTCCCCGAGATACTGCTCATGGTCCATGTCGACCGGTGTGATGACGCTGACCGCAGGGTCTGCAATAATGTTCGTGGCATCCAGCCTGCCACCAAGCCCCACTTCCAGAAGCACATAATCTGCCGGGTTGCGGGCGAAGGCCAGCATTGCAGCAGCCGTGGTGATCTCGAAGAAGGTGATCGGCTCTGACTTGTTGGCCTGCTCGCATTCCTCCAGCAGATCGACCAGCGTCTGTTCTGCAATCAGGCTGCCGCCCCCGGGCGCTCCCAGCAAGATGCGTTCATGAAACCTGACGAGATGGGGCGAGGTATAGGCATGTGCACTCAGGCCCGCCGCCTCGATGATGGCGCGCATGCTGGCCAGCGTGGAGCCCTTGCCATTGGTGCCGGCAATGTGCACCACCGGCGGCAACGACAGATGCGGGTTCCCAAGCGCCTCGAGCAGGCGCCACATCCGGTCCAGAGACAGATCAATTATCTTGGGATGCAGTTCAAGCAGCCGCATAAGAATGGCATCACTGACAGCCATGTCGGATCAGGCTCCGGTGTCGGCTGGCACGGCTTCGGATTGCGGTGCTTCAGGTGCCGGCAATTGTACAGCCCGGGCAGGTGTCGGTTGCTTCATCAGCATGTGCAGCACATTTGACAGCGTGGCGCGCATTTCATGCCGGTGCACAACCATGTCCACCATGCCGTGCTCGCGCAGATATTCGGAGCGCTGAAACCCGTCGGGGAGTTTTTCGCGGATGGTCTGCTCGATGACGCGCGGACCGGCAAAACCGATCAGCGCGCCTGGTTCTGCGATGTGGACGTCGCCCAGCATGGCGTAGGACGCCGTAACGCCGCCGGTGGTCGGATGTGTCAGCACGACAATGTAGGGCACGCCGGCCTCGCGCAACCGCTGCACGCCAACCGTTGTGCGCGGAAGCTGCATCAATGACAGGATGCCCTCCTGCATGCGCGCGCCACCGGATGCTGCATACAAGATCAATGGCAGCTTGTTGTCTGCCGCTTCAAACATGGCGGTCACAATACCCTCGCCTGCAGCCATGCCCAGCGACCCGCCCATGAAGGCAAAGTCCTGCACCACTGCCACGGCCTCAAGCCCGTCAATATGACCGCGACCGGCAACAATGGCGTCCTTGCGGTCTGCCTTGGCACGCGCTTCCTTCAGCCGGTCGGCATATTTGCGCTCGTCACGGAATTTCAGCGGATCCACAACCACGTCCGGCAAGGCAATGTCTGTCCACTTTTCGTCGTCAAATGTGTGCTTCATGCGGGCTTCCGGCGCCATGCGCATGTGGTAACCAGAGCGCGGAATAACGAAATGGTTGGCCTCCAGGTCGCGGTAGAAAACCATCTCGCCGGTTTCCGGGCATTTCACCCACATGTTTTCCGGCACATCCCGCTTGGTACCGAGAATGCCGCTGATCTTTGGCCTGACGAAGTTCTTGATCCAGTTCATTGCCGCCTACCCGCTACGCCCTTGACGCACACCTTGTGCCAACTCGCCGACCAGCTTTAGCACATTTGCGACGGTTGTGTCCGTTGCAGTTCCATTGCCATCCAGGCTTTCCTTGATGGTGTTGACCAGGGCTGAGCCGACCACCACGCCGTCTGCACCCGATGCAATACCGGCCGCCTGTTCCGCCGTCCTGACCCCAAAACCGACCGCGACCGGCAGATCCGTATGCCGCTTGATACGGGAAACCGCTTCATTGACCCGTGAAATGTCTGGCGCCTTGGATCCGGTAATACCGGTGACCGACACATAGTAGACAAAGCCGGAGGTGTTGGTGAGCACTTTCGGCAGGCGCTTGTCGTCGGTTGTCGGTGTCGCCAGCCGAATGAAGTTCAAGCCCTGTTTCAGCGCCGGAATGCACAGCTCATGATCTTCCTCCGGCGGCAGATCGACGACGATGAGACCGTCCACACCGGCAGCCTTGGCATCTGCGATAAACCGGTCCACCCCGTAAATGTAGATCGGGTTGTAATAGCCCATCAGCACGATCGGCGTGGCGTTATCGCCTTCGCGGAACTCGCTGACCAGCTTCAGGGTCCTGATCATGTTCTGGCCGGCGGCCAGGGCGCGCAATGACGAGGCCTGGATGGCCGGGCCATCTGCCATCGGGTCGGTAAACGGCATGCCGAGCTCGATGACGTCGGCACCGGCATCCGGCAATGCACGCAGCAATTCAAGCGACGTGTCATAGCCCGGATCACCGGCGGTGACGAAGGTCACCAGAGCAGCTCTTCGTTCTGCCTTCAGATCGGCAAAACGGGCCTCAATACGGGTTCCGGCACTCACAGTTTCACCCCCAGATGCTCGGCAACAGTGAATATGTCCTTGTCACCGCGCCCGCACATGTTCATGACCATCAGGTGGTCGGCCGGTTTGTCAGGTGCTATCTCCATGACCTTGGCAAGCGCATGGCATGGTTCCAGTGCAGGAATAATGCCCTCCAGCCTGCAGCACAGCTTGAATGCTTCAAGGGCTTCATCATCGGTGGCGGAGATGTAGGTGACGCGGCCGGTATCGTTCAGCCAGGAGTGCTCGGGCCCGATGCCGGGATAGTCCAGACCGGCCGAAATCGAATGCGCCTCATTGATCTGGCCATCATCGTCCATCAGCAGATAGGTCCGATTGCCATGCAGGACACCGGGCCTGCCGCCGGTGATCGAGGCGGCGTGTTCATCGGTGTCGACACCGCGTCCGGCAGCCTCCACACCGATTATTTCAACCGACGCGTCGTCGAGGAAAGGATGGAACAGGCCCATGGCATTTGACCCGCCGCCAATGGCCGCAATCAGCGAGTCCGGCAGACGGCCCTCGCGCTTTTGCATCTGCTCTTTGGTTTCCTTGCCGATCACGGCCTGGAAATCACGCACCATTGCCGGATAGGGATGCGGTCCGGCAACCGTCCCGATGCAGTAGAAGGTGTCGTCCACATTGGAGACCCAGTCGCGCAGCGCCTCGTTCATGGCATCCTTCAGCGTTGACCGCCCGGATGTGACCGGTACAACTTCTGCACCCAGCAGCTTCATGCGGAACACGTTCGGGGCCTGGCGCGCAACGTCCGTTGCGCCCATATAGACAATGCACTCCAGCCCGAAGCGGGCACACGCCGTTGCCGTGGCCACACCATGCTGTCCGGCACCGGTCTCGGCTATGATGCGGGTCTTGCCCATGCGCCGGGCCAACAGTATCTGGCCCATGACATTGTTGATCTTGTGGGCCCCTGTATGGTTCAGTTCATCGCGCTTGAAGTAGATTTTGGCGCCGCCGAGGTGTTCGGTCAGGCGTTCGGCAAAATACAATGGCGACGGCCTGCCGACATAATGCTCCAGAAAATCGTTCAATTCGGCTTCATAGGCCGGGTCCTTGCGGGCCGCTGCGTAGGCAGCTTCCAGTTCAAGAATGTTCGGCATCAGCGTTTCGGCTACGAAGCGGCCGCCATAGATGCCGAACTTGCCGGTTTCATCCGGGCCGGTGCGATAGGAATTCAGTGCAGACGTACTCATCTATTCAACTCTCATTTACAACACGGCAGTGCCGGATAAAGACCGTGCCGTTCAAAATTCAAAACAGCCTTATTCTCGGCCTTGCTCAGTGTTCTACCCGTGCTGCCGCACGGCCTCAATGAATTTCACGATGGCTGCGGCATCCTTGTCACCGGGAGCGGTTTCGACCCCGGAGGAGACATCGACCGCCGATGCACCGGTGACGGCGATAGCGTCCGCGACATTGTCCGCATCAAGCCCGCCCGACAGCATGAATTCCTTTTGCAAGCGATCACGTGACAGCAGGTCCCAGTCAAATGAAATCGCGTTTCCGCCCGGCAATGCATTGACCAGGGTTTCAGGCGCCTTGGCGTCAAACAGCACCATGGCGGCAACATCTGCATAGGCACAAGCTGCCTCGATATCCGCGGCATCCGAGACCTTGATGACCTTGATCACCGGTACGCCGGTTCGGGCATGAATTTCAGCAATGCGGTCCACCGTCTCCGAGCCATGTACCTGAAAGAAATCAGGTTTCACCTCGGAATTGATCCGGTCAATCAGCGCATCTTCGGCATCGACGACCACTGCCACGATTTTTGAGCGCCCGCGCGCCAGGGTAGCAAGGCCCTGTGCCACCCGGGTTGAGACGTTTCTGGGGCTGGGCTCATAAAACATAAACCCCACATAGTCGGCACCTGCCTCAACCGCGGCGCGCACATGGGCCGGGTCGGACAGCCCGCAAATCTTGATTTTGGTCCTGCTCACCGGATCAATCCTCCAGGCTGGCTGCAATGGCTGCAGCCGCGGCAGCCGGGTCATCTGCCTGGGTGATCGGGCGGCCGATGACCAGAATATCAGCCCCGTCGGCACGCGCCGCGCGCGGTGTGGCAATGCGTTTTTGATCCTGCACATCAGCACCTGCCGGACGAACGCCCGGTACAATCGTCATGAATTCGGAACCACACGCGGCCTTGATGGCTGCGATATCATGTGGCGAACACACAACGCCGTCGAGGCCGGACTGTTTCGACAATCGCGCCAGCTTTACCGCTGTATGGGCCGTGTCTGACGCGGGATCAAAGCCTAAGGCATGAATATCAGCATCGGACAGGCTGGTCAGTATGGTCACGGCGATCAGCTTGGCTTTGCCATCAACCGCCCTGGCCGCTGCCTCCAGCATGGCCGGTCCGCCTGATGCATGGACGTTCACAATCGCCGGGGCCGGGGCCAGCGACATCAGCGAGGTCAACCCCTGCGCCACGGTATTGGGTATGTCGTGCAATTTGAGATCCAGGAACAGCGGCACGCCGTGCGCGGCGACCTGCTCATATCCGGCCCGGCCTGCACGATAGAACAGCTCCATGCCGATCTTGGCCATGCCGACATGATCCTTCACCTGTGCCACCATCGCAGCAGCGAGTGCAGGGTCGGGCGTGTCTAGCGCAACACAAATCGGATTCTGGGACATGACATCTCTTGGATTTCAACCTGACACCAGCGGTGGGTGCGTCAGGCCTGGTTTTTCTGGCTCACAACCGGCACAAGACCTGTTGCGTCACTGGGTTTACGTTCGGTGGGAACGTCCGGTTTGGCGCTCTGGGCCAATCGCGCCGCCTTGCGCCACTTTCCCTGCCGCATCCATACAACGACTCCGCCGACAATCATGCCTATGAACATGCCGGCAAACAGCAACAGATAGGTGGGCAACGAAATCACCAACCAGGGATCGGCCTTGTTGATCGGGTCAAATGAGACATCGATCCAGTGACGGTTGGCAACGGCAAAACTGACCAGCAGAACTGCCACCGGCGCGCCAATGATCCATGAAATTATACGTTTTGCCGTCACGACAATTATGCCTGTTCCAGAGTGGTACAAACCCGGCTCGTCCGAATGTGACGGGCCATGTTGGTCTTTTATACGTCCTTGCCGCCATTGAGGCGCTCACGCAACTCCTTGCCGGTCTTGAAAAACGGTACGCGCTTGGCATCCACCTTTACCGGCTCACCGGTACGCGGGTTACGTCCCTGACGGGCATCGCGCCGTTTCACCGAAAACGCCCCGAAACCACGCAACTCAACCCGGTTTTCTTCAGCCATGGCCCCGGTGATTTCATCAAAAACCGTATTCACGATACGCTCGACATCGCGGTGAAACAGATGCGGATGGCGTATCGCTATCTCCTGAATAAGCTCGGACTTGATCATGGCAAATGGCCCCCCTCAGGGTTAAAACTGACTGTGTGTTTGTTTTTGGCACAATGTCGCGCCTCAAACCAGCAATTATCGCAAGTTAGGGTGCCAAAGCACCAGCAACCCGTCAAGCTTTACCGTGCGGGCCTCAAGTGCATCAACTGCCGCGGAAAACCCAAGCCAGCGGGCAACCTTGCCCAGGCCGAACAACCCCAGGCTACTTGTTGTCGCAGACGGCTCAGGCTCCCATTCGACAACTTTCATGTCCTTGCTGATCTTGTGCTGCTTGTTCAGCCAGTCAATCGCTTCATCCTCGCCGCCCAGCGTATCGACAAGTTTGGCTGTCAGCGCCTGCCTGCCAGTGAACACCCGGCCATCTGAAATCAGCGCCATCTGTGATGCGGACAGCTTGCGGCGCTCTTTCACCAGGTCGGTGAACCAGACGAAGCTGTCGCGGATCATTGCATCGGTGACAGCAAGTGTTTCAACCGTGGGATCGGAGAACATGTTCGGTTCCGCCTTCTGTGCACCTGATTTGCGTTCCTGCATGGTGACACCGATATTGCTCAACAACTGCTCCACCTGTGCCCATTGAAAGATCACGCCGACTGACCCGGTGATGGTGTTGCCGCGGGCCACGATGTGATCTGCGGCGATCGCGGTAATGTATCCCCCCGACGCGGCAACCGTGTTCATCACCGCCACCACAGGTCTGTCCTTGGCGATGACCCGCAGGCGCTCATAAATGGCTTCGGAACCGGCGGTGGTGCCTCCGGGGCTGTCAATGTGAACCAGCAGCGCCTTGACCTGCTTTGCCTTTTCGATCTTGCGCAACATGTCGAGTGTCTTGGTATCACCGGTGATCATGCCTTCCACACGGATACGCGCGACATGGTCTGCGCGTTTGCCCAGATTGAAGCCGGAGCCGCTGCTGCCATAGGCCAGCGCCACCAGTGTCACGACACCAAGCGCAATGCATATGGCGCGCCAAAACGAAACACGGCGGCGCATTTTGCGGCGAACGATCAGATTATCTGCATCAAGTGACATGAGGAGTGTTTCCGGTTGGTTGGAGCTGACAGGTTTTAAGCAACAATGTAGTGAATTCAAGATCGTGCTTCAATCTGCACTCTGCAGATTTGAGAAAGAGGATCGGTCCGAATGAGTTCGTCCTTCAATCTGCACCTCGCAGACAGGATAATAAAAACACTGAAACAACAAAAACCGGCCAGCAAACAAATTGCTGACCGGTTGATAGTGTCACTGAAGCAGGTACGCGGGATCAGTCTTCCGACTTTTCGTCCGAGCCTTGCTTGTTGAGAGCCGCGCCGAGAATGTCGCCCAACGACGCGCCGGAGTCCGAAGAGCCGTACTGTTCAACGGCTGCCTTTTCTTCGGCAATTTCCAGGGCCTTGATCGACAGGCCAACCTTGCGGGCTGACTTGTCGAACTGGGTGATGCGGGCATCGACCTTCTCACCGACGGCAAAGCGCTCAGGACGCTGTTCCGAGCGGTCACGGGCCAGATCAGACCTGCGGATGAACGCCGTCATGTCGGTGTCGGCAATCTTCACCTCGATGCCGTTTTCCTGCACTTCGGTGATTTCGCAGGTTACAGCTGCACCCTTGCGCATGCCACCGGAGGCAGCACCTTCCATGGGATCGCCGCCAAGCTGCTTGATGCCCAGCGAAATGCGTTCCTTGTCCTGGTCCACGTCAAGCACGATGGCCTTGACCATGTCGCCCTTGGTGTAGTCCTGGATGGCTTCCTCACCGGACCGGTTCCAGTCCAGATCGGACAGGTGAACCATACCGTCAACATCGCCTTCAAGACCAATGAACAGACCGAATTCGGTGATGTTCTTGATTTCGCCTTCAACGTGAGTGTTCTGAGGATAACGCTCAGCAAACGATGCCCATGGGTTGTCGGTGGTCTGCTTCAGGCCAAGCGAGACACGGCGCTTTGCCGGATCGACTTCGAGTACTTCCACTTCGATCTGTTCCGATGTGGAAACGATCTTGCCGGGATGCACGTTCTTCTTGGTCCAACTCATTTCGGAAACGTGGACAAGGCCTTCAATGCCTTCTTCCAGTTCCACGAACGCACCATAATCGGTGATGTTGGTGACACGGCCCTGGACGCGCATGCCAACAGGGTACTTGGCTTCAACGCCTTCCCATGGATCGCTTTCAAGCTGCTTCATGCCGAGGCTGATGCGCTGGGTTTCAGGATTGATCTTGACGATCTGCACCTTCACCGTCTGGCCAACAGCGAGAACATCGGTTGGATGATTGACGCGCTTCCAGGAAATATCGGTGACATGCAGAAGACCGTCAATGCCGCCGAGATCAACGAATGCACCATAATCGGTGATGTTCTTGACCACGCCTTCGACCTGCTGGCCTTCGGCCAGGTTCTGAACCAGTTCGGAGCGCTGCTCGGCACGGGTTTCTTCCATGATGGCGCGGCGAGACACAACAATGTTGCCCCGGCGCTTGTCCATTTTCAGCACCTGGAAGGGCTGGGTCATGTTCATCAATGGTGCGACGTCGCGTACCGGGCGAATGTCCACCTGGGAACCTGGCAAAAACGCCACAGCGCCACCAAGGTCGACTGTAAAGCCGCCTTTGACACGCCCGAAGATAACACCTTCGACGCGTTCATTGTCTTCGAATGATTTTTCAAGACGCACCCAGGCTTCTTCGCGCCGTGCCTTGTCGCGTGACAGCACAGCTTCGCCCATGGCGTTTTCAATCCGGTCGAGGAAGACTTCAACTTCATCGCCAACCGTCAGGTCCTGATCCTGACCGGGTGAGCGGAATTCGCGCAGCGGTACACGGCCTTCGGTCTTCAGACCGACGTCGATAATGGCCAGATCGTTTTCAATGGCAATGATCTTGCCTTTGACAACAGTGCCTTCTGCATTGGTTTCTTCGTTGAAGCTCGCATCGAGCATGGCCGCGAAATCATCGCGGGTGGGGTTAAGAGAGCTGGTTTCAGCCATCAATAAAGCCTTCTTTCAATTAACTAATATGCCTGGCCCACGGAAATAACCGCAGGGCGTCCCGATTTGCGCTGATTATCCGGCCGGTAATGGTCAGATATGGGTTGGGCAGCACGGGCACCAAACACTGGTTCTTGCTCATATTGCATGCCGAGCGCCACCGCCCCTGTGTTCCAGAACCTGGCGAGAGCAGTTGATATTGATCGGCATCCAGGAACAAATTTAGGGGCGATCCGCCTTCAGGCAGACTGCCCCCGCTCATTCAAAACGCTTTCGACTAGATCCAAAGCGGCCTGGAACGCGGCTTCTATACCCAATTCTGTCGTATCGAGCAAGATGGCGTCTTCAGCCGGCTTCAAAGGCGCGACCGCGCGGCCACTGTCGCGCTCGTCGCGACGGCGGATATCGGCCAGCACATTTTCATAACTCAGGCCGTCACCGCGGCCTGCATGTTCGAGATGACGGCGCTGCGCGCGGGTCTCGGGTTGCGCCGTCACGAACAGCTTGGCATCAGCGTCAGGACACACGACCGTGCCGATATCGCGCCCGTCCAGCACCGCACCCGGTGGCGCCGCGGCAAAATTGCGCTGAAACTCAAGCAGTGCCGAGCGCACCGCAGGAATGGCGGCAACCTGAGACGCTGCCTCACCGGCTCCAGGCGAGCGAAGCTGATCCTCGGTATAGCTGGACGGATCGAGTGACTGCGCAGCCTTGAGCGCGGCGGCCTGGTCGTCCGGCCTGGCACCGGCTGATTCAACCGCCAGCCCGGTTGCCCGGTACAATGATCCCGTGTCGAGGTAGGACAGCCCGTAATAGGCCGCCAGCCTGCGGGCAAGTGTACCCTTGCCTGACGCCGCCGGACCATCGACAGCAATGACCAGGTGCGGACGGGCGGTCATGCCGCTGCATCCTCAAAACGCGCGCCCAGGCCCTCCATGAACGCCCTGAAGCCGGGAAAACTCGTCGCCATGACATTTCCATCGTCAACTGTGACCGGCTCACTGCTGGCCAGCCCCATCACCAGAAACGCCATTGCAATGCGATGGTCAAGATGAGTGACGACGGTTCCGCCGCCTTTGACCTTGCCGCCTGTGACCTCAAGCCAGTCATCTCCGGCATCATGGGCCACACCATTGGCCTGCAACCCCGCCGCAACAGCTGCCAGCCGGTCGCTTTCCTTGACCCGCAATTCGTGCAGGCCCTGCATTCTTGTCGTACCATCAGCAAAGGCGGCCGCGACCGCCAGTACCGGATATTCGTCAATCATCGACGGCGCACGGGCCGCCGGTACTGAAATGCCGGACAGCCAGCTGGACCGGGCCGTCACATCTCCCACCTGCTCGCCACCGGACACTCTTTCATTGGAGATGGATATATCGGCGCCCATTTCCTGCAATGTGACGATCAGGCCGGTGCGGGTTTCATTGAGCAGCATGTTTTCCACGGTGACTTCGCTGTCATCGGCGATGATTGCCGCGACAAGCGCGAAGGCAGCCGATGACGGATCGCCCGGCACATCGACCGCTTGAGCCCGCAATTCCGTGTGCCCGGTGACAGTAACGGTGCGCGCGCCATCGTCTGCGCGGCCAATTTCAATATCGGCGCCAAACCCTTCCAGCATGCGTTCGGTATGGTCGCGGGTAGGCTCCGGCTCGATCACGGTTGTCGCACCCGGTGCATTCAGGCCGGCCAGCAACACGGCTGACTTGACCTGGGCGGAGGCGACCGGCAACCGGTATTCGATGGGCACCGGGTGTTGCGCACCATGCAGCGTCAGCGGCATGCGGCCACCCTCGGACGTGTCAAACCGGGTGCCAAAGCCTTCAAGCGGTGTCACGATGCGGCCCATCGGGCGCGAGCGCAGGGACGCATCGCCCGACATGCGCGCGGATATCGGGCTGGTTGCCAGCAAGCCCATGGCAAGCCGTGCCCCGGTGCCGGAATTGCCGAAGTCGATGGTTTGTGCCGGCGGCTGGAAACCACCAAGGCCGACCCCGTTGACATGCCAGCTGGCATCATCGTTCCAGCGTTCGAGCCTGACACCAAGTGCTGCCATGGCTTTTGCGGTGTTGATGACATCCTCGCCTTCCAGCAGGCCGGTGATGACCGTTTCACCAAGTGCCACGGCACCGAACATCAAGGCGCGATGCGATATTGACTTGTCTCCCGGCACCTTGACCCGGCCCTTCAGCCGGGGTGAATTTGCAGAGCGAAGCGGATGGGGTGTTTCGGAACTCAACTGGATTTGACCCTGGAATTGACAGGCACGGACGGCCTTGTTGGCGATGTGTATGGCGGCATTATCATACCCTGCCGCGTCATGCCATAATCACGGGTTGGCAATTTGGCTTTTGACACGCGCGCGTGCCCGTGGCATGGGATGCGAAATCAATCTTGATAATTGAAATCCATTTACAAAGATTAGGACGTTGTAACCGTGGTCAGCGACGAACTTGGAACCAAACGCACTTGCCCCAGCTGTGCAGCGCGTTTTTACGATCTGAACAAGAATCCCATCACCTGCCCGAAATGCGAACAGGCATTTGTAGCAGAGCAGTTGTTGCCGTCAAAGGCAGACCTGCCAACCCGCGCCAAGCCTGCCGAAAAGCCGGTTGAGGAAGAGGTCAAGAAGGATGAAGGAGAACTGGAGAAAGATCCGGTTGTCGTGAGCCTGGAAGACCTTGAAGACGATGACACCGATGATGATGCCGATGATGAGGCAGCCGCCATCAAGGACGTTGATCTCGGCGACACCGATGATGACGATGATGACGAAGATTCCGATGTGTTCCTGGTTGACGAGGAAGACGAAGGCGGGACCGGCGTCGAAGATCTGATTCCCAAAAAGGGCGGTGACGAGGTCTGAGCAAAAACACTGAACTGGCAGATTGACATCATCTGCCAGTTGCGGGTATCACGCAGACAGTGTCGGCAGCCCCCAAGCTGTTCGGCAGTTTTACCGGCCAGCGCCGGTGATATCTAATAAGATTTCGGGGTCATAGCTCAGTTGGGAGAGCGCTACAATGGCATTGTAGAGGTCGGCGGTTCGATTCCGCCTGGCTCCACCAGACAGTCAAGGACGTTGAGGCGATATAGTC
>Ga0316187_10000354_pt1 | contig 34812 bp, 26 predicted proteins | sample CroRivburrow1_MG_FD_204927 | JGI IMG/M metagenome (GOLD analysis project Ga0316187, IMG submission 204927) | Coastal sediment microbial communities from Maine, United States - Cross River worm burrow 1 | ecosystem: Environmental > Aquatic > Marine > Coastal > Sediment | place: USA: Maine... | reverse complement strand
GCCGAAAGTTACATTGCCTGGAAAATGGGCGTTCTTGACAAAGCCGGGTTGCGTCAAATTTCACAACTTATTTATAAATTTGAGCTGGGCAATTTGTTGCAGGGGCTGTCAATTTCGCAACTCATTCACTTTATGAAAGCCGATAAAAAAGCAGTTGATGGAAAATTGCGTTTCGTTTTGCCAAAAGCAGTTGGCAAAGTTGAAGTCGTTGAACAGGTTGATTTGAGTTTGATCCAGGCTGGTTTTGAATATGTAATGGAGCATTTTTCCTGATTTTGAAGTCAGTGTCCACGCAACCTGTTTTTTATTTCATGTCAGCAATGGGTTGCCGGCGGCCTGCTTGATTTTGAGTCTATGGCTCTTGTCTACATCATGAAGGCGCAAGAAGTTCGAAATGAATGGATAGTTTGCTCCAATTGCAGAACACGGTAAATGAAATATGTTTTATCATTTAAACGGTTGAGGGAATGTTTATTCTATAAAAGTTATGGGGAAAATGCTGCCCTTGTTCAGGGCAAAACTTGCGTTAATGAATTGACCGGGATATTTTCGCCTGCGTTGAAATTGAAATTTAGAAAAGGGAGGAAGGTATGAAATTTATCAAAGAAGGGCTGATTTTCATTTTTTCTATTATACTGTTTTTGTGTTGTGATGTGGTTAACCATGATCTGGAGCAGGCAAAAAAAACGATTGTCGCAGAAACTTTTGCCGCCGCTGTTGCGACGTTGTCTTCCGATGAATTTGAAGGCCGTCTGCCATCATCGCCCGGAGAAGATAAAACAATCGCTTTTTTAAAGGAGAAGTTTTCTGCGCTGGGACTGCAGCCCGGCAATGGGAATAGCTTTTTTCAAGAGGTTCCTCTGGTGGGAATTACTTCGAGTGAAGATTTGAAAATGAAGGTAAGCGGCGCTAATTTTTCGAAGACGCTGGCTTTTCAAAAAGAATTTATGGCCTGGACAAAACGAGTTATTGGCGTATCTTCGCTCAATAGTTCTGAGATTGTATTCGTCGGCTATGGAGCGATTGCTCCGGAATACGCCTGGAACGACTACCAAGATGTTGATGTCAAAGGGAAGACAGTCGTTATTTTGGTCAACGATCCTGGATATGCCACGCAAGACTCGACCTTGTTTAACGGCAATGCCATGACCTATTATGGCCGCTGGACTTATAAATTTGAGGAAGCGGCCAGGCAGGGCGCCGCCGGCGCATTCATCGTTCATGAAAATGAGGCGGCTGGTTATCCCTGGGAGGTTGTTTCCGGCAGTTGGTCGGGAAAACAATTTGACTTGGTTAATGCTGATAATAACATGTCGCGCTGCGCCATTGAAGGCTGGTTATCATGGGAAACCGCAACGCAACTTTTTCAAGGAGCCGGTCTTGATTTGGCAACTTTGAAAGAGTCTGCTAAATCAGTCGACTTCAAGGCTGTTTCGTCAGGCTTGAAGTCCACAGTCAAAGTTAATAACAATGTTGAACAATTGCGTTCACAAAATGTCGTTGCAATGATTCCGGGCGCCGTTCGGCCGGACGAGGTGGTTATTTATGCGGCGCATTGGGATCATTTTGGCAAAGTAGCGGGAATGGCGGGAGACAATATTTACAATGGCGCATTTGACAACGCAACGGGAACAGCAGCCCTGCTGGAGATAGCAAAGGCCTTCATGACGCTGAAAACAAAACCAGAGAGAACGATTATTTTCCTGGCTGTTACAGCAGAAGAACAAGGCCTGCTGGGCTCCCGGTATTATGCGACCAATCCGGTTTTTCCAAGCAACAAAACCGTTGCGGCAATCAATATGGATGGTATGAACGTTCTTGGCAAAATGAGAGACATAACCGTTGTGGGCTATGGCAACTCTGAGCTTGAGGGATATTTAGAGAAAGCCGCCAGAAGGCAAGGAAGAACGCTACGACCTGATCCGGAACCTCAGAAGGGTTACTTTTATCGCTCGGATCATTTTAATTTTGCCAAAGTTGGCATTCCCGCGCTTTATACTGACAATGGAATTGAGCATGTTGAGCATGGCGCGGATTGGACACTGCAACAGCTGGCAAACTATACCGCTGAAAATTATCATAAACCCAGCGATGAATATAATCCTGACTGGGATTTAACCGGCGCGATTGATGACATGCGTTTGCTTTTTGAAGTAGGCTACAATTTGGCCAATGCCGCCGTCTTCCCTGATTGGTTTGAAGGGAATGAGTTTAAAGCAATTCGCGATGCCGACAGAAATTCAACTTCATCAGCACAAAAGTGATTTAACCTGACCCGGAGGATGCTATGAAAATTAATTTTAACGGCTCGCCGAACCCGACGATGGGAGTTGAGCTGGAGTTGCAGGTTCTTGACCATGAAACAAAAAATTTAACTTCCGGCGCGCGCCAGATAATTGAGCGATCAGAAAAAAACTCAAACCTGAAACCAGAACTGATTCAATCAACTATTGAGTTATGCACAGATGTTTGCTCTGATATCTCGGCTGTTAGAACCGAGCTCTTAGAAAGATTGGCAAAGCTGTTCAAAGTTTGCGATGACTTGGGTTATGAATTGGCCTGCGCGGGAACGCATCCGTTTGCCAAGTGGGAAGAGCAGGAGATCACACCTAAAGATCGCTACTATAAGCTGATTGACCGATGTCAATGGCCTGCGCGTCGTTTAATGATTTTTGGCCTGCATGTTCACGTTGGGGTGCCAAACGGTGAAAAAGCAATCGCCGTTTTTAACGCGCTCTCCAGTTATTTGCCGCATCTGTTGGCACTGTCGGCAAGCTCGCCTTTTTTTAATGGCCGCGAAACAGGGTTAGCCTCAACCCGTGTGAAAGTCTTTGAAACATTGCCAACCGCCGGGCTTCCTTATCGCCTGCTGAATTGGGCGGAATTTCAACGATTTATGACCACTTTGGTGAACGCGAAAGCAATTGAGAGCGTCCAGGAAGTATGGTGGGATGTGCGACCTCATCCCGGTTTTGGCACAATTGAATTGCGTGTGTGCGACGGATTGCCTTCCCTTGACGAAATCGTCGCGCTCTCGGCTCTGATTCAGGCGCTCGTGGTTTGGTTGTGTGAAAAGTATGACGAAGGTGAATATTTGTCATTTCCCCGCCATTGGGTTATTCGTGAAAATAAATGGCGCGCCTCGCGTTGGTCTATTGACGCTGAAATAATAATCGACGATGAGGGCAATCTGAAGCCGCTGGCCGAAGATATTCATGAGCTGCTGGAAACCCTTGCGCCGGTGGCGAAAAGGTTGGGCGGCTATAACGAAATGATGGGAGTCAAAGAGATTCTCAGGCACGGACCGAGCTTTAAACGTCAACAAAAGATATATAAAGAAACAGGTGATTATAAGCAGGTGATGGAAGTTTTGATAAAAGAATTGCGCGAACATAAAATTGTGCCGGTTTAAAAAAATCAAGAGGATGAGGTGGAATATCTGTTTTTCTAAGTGAAATGTAAATAAGCGCTTAAGTAGTGTTGTAGGTCTTGAGATAGAGACCTCTTCAATTTGACGATAGCATTTGTTTATTTTCGGTGGAATTTTCTGCTCCGGCTATTTATTCGAGCGAAATATAGTTTACCGGAGAGACAATGAGCGCGTCCGGCTCGTGAGTTCTAAATTCACCTCGACCCAAGCTGCTGATTGTAGATTAAAATATTGACATTCCAACGGTGAATTAATACTTTTCGCACCTTTTGTTTTTGCATACACCTGCTAATGGAAAGAAGTGTTTTTAGATAAATATTGGTCTGTTTCGCGCAGCATAACGGTTTCTTGTGTCTTTGCTTTGCCGCTCTGGCTAACTTACGAGTTCTTGGCTTTTTTCTTAAACAAGGGTTGGGGCGGCGGCTCTCGAACCGGGGTGGATTTTGCGCTGCGGAGCTTGTATGCAAAAGCAGGAATTCCAATGCAATTTGGTCTGGCTCTGCCGCTTCTGGTCTGCGCGATTGTTTTGTTTGTAAAAAGGCATAATCACGGCTTTGGTCAAATGCGGCTGCATTATTATGCCTGGATGCTGCTGGAGTCAATGTTTTATGGAGCGATTTTGGGGATTTTAGTCGGCGCAGTCAGCGGACTTTTTTTGTCGGCGAGCGGTTTTTTTTCTTCCGAGCGTTTCTTGCAATTTGTTATTAACCTGGGCGCCGGCATCTACGAAGAATTTGTCTTCCGGTTCTTATTGCTCTCAGGCATTATTTTTTTGTTTGCAAAAGTATTTAATCGCGAGATGGCGGCGTCAGCCATTGGTGTTTTTTTAAGCGCTTTAATTTTCGCAGGGTTTCATCATTTGGAAATTTTTGACGAGCCCTTTGCCTGGAGAAGTTTTTTGTTCAGGTTTTTTGCCGGACTCCTTTTCGCTGGACTTTTTTTGTTCCGTGGATTTGGCGTGGCCGCATATACGCATTCATTCTATAATATATTTTTGATTTTTCGGTTAGACAACAATGCTTGATATCAAAACACCACCTGTAGCGGTTGATATCATTATTCGTTTCCCTGACGGCTCAGGGGTCGAGAAACTGGTTCTGATTGAACGAAAAAATTCGCCTTATGGTTGGGCGTTGCCAGGCGGGTTTGTTGATTACGGTGAGAAACTGGAAGAAGCCGCCATTCGGGAAGCCCGGGAAGAAACTTGTCTGGAAATTGAAATTGAATACCTCTTAGGCGCCTATTCCGAGCCAAGTCGCGATCCGCGCGGGCATACCGTTAGCATTGTTTACGTCGCAACTGGCTCTGGCGCGCCGAAAGCGGCGGATGACGCCGCCAATTTGCAGCTATTTGCAAAAGATGAATTGCCTGAAATATTGGCGTTTGATCACAAGGATATCCTTCACGACTTCTTTGACAGAAGTCAGTTTTAAATTCAGGGAAAGAAAAATGCATCTGCGCAAAATGGGGCTGGGCTTGGCGGCCGTGATCATAATCGTTGGGACAGGACTCCATTGGCTGTTTCAGACAGCGCTAGTGACCGACACCAAGGGGGTGTATACGGTAAATATTGAGCGTGGCATGTCTTTCAATGCAGTGATGAAGAAATTTATTGACCAGGGAGTTATTGAAGGTGATTTTCGTCCAAGATTTGTCGGCGCGCTTCTTGGGCTTAGCAGTCAATTAAAGGCCGGTCGTTATGAGTTGCAATCTGGAGAGTCAACCTACTCATTTTTGACTAAACTAACATCCGGACGGGTTTTAAACCAAAGGATAACCATTCCGGAAGGCTTGCAAGCGCGTGAGATTGCTCAAATTTTTCAAACGAAGCTGCAAGTGGATTCATCGGCGTTTATGGCCGTCGTAAGCAGCAAGGCTGAGGTGGTTGGTTATGGCCTGCAAGGCGAAACGCTGGAAGGGTATCTGTTCCCCAACACCTACAAGATGCCCTGGGGCGTCTCTCCTCGTCGCGTTGTGGAAATACTGGTGTCTGAATTTAAAAAGCAGGTAAATGATTCGTTGCTCAAAGAAATAGCAAAAAGTGAAATGAATTTATTGCAGGTCGTCACCCTGGCTTCGATTATTGAGGGAGAGGCCATGGTTGATTCGGAGAGGCCAATAATTTCAGGAGTCTATCAAAACCGTTTACGGAAGGGAATACGGCTGCAGGCCGACCCGACAATTCAATACATTATTCCTGACGGGCCAAGAAGATTGCTTTTTCGGGATTTGGAAATAGATTCCCGTTACAATACATATAGGTATGCCGGGCTGCCTCCAGGTCCGATTAATAATCCGGGACTCAATTCGATTTTGGCGACGTTGAATCCGGCCAGTGTCAAATATATTTATTTTGTTGCAAATGGTGACGGCACACACACTTTTTCACGCACATTGCGGGAACATAATCGCGCAAAGGCAAAATTTGATCGTGTTCGGCGGCAGATAAAGGGAAGGGGAAAGGTAGGTAAATGACATCAGATTTTGAAAATGAAAACGTTGATTTGTTGGCGGGGCTTAATCCGGTGCAAAAAGAGGCGGTGCAACACGTTGATGGACCTGTGCTAATTCATGCGGGCGCCGGAAGCGGCAAAACCAGGGTTTTAACCCATCGGGTTGCTTACCTCATAAAGCATGCGGCGGTGCGACCATGGCAGATTCTGGCGGTAACCTTCACCAACAAAGCTGCTGTGGGAATGAAGGAACGCATCGGAGCGCTGGCAGGCGGCGCAGCCGCCGACGCGTGGATTGGAACATTTCATTCTATATCTGCGCGAATTTTACGGGTTGAGGCTGAAAAAATAGGCTATGAAAGAAATTTTGTAATTTATGACCGTGATGATCAAATTCGCTTTATGAAGACTATTTTGCTTGATTTGCACATTCCAGATAAAGAATTTCCTCCGGCTATGGTCATTTCTGCTATTAGCAGGGCAAAAAATGATTTTATCAGCGCCAAAAAATTTTTGAGCGGCGCGACGGAGCGCAAAGAGGAAACCATCGGTCAGTTGTATATGCGGTATCAAAGCCAATTGAAAAAAAATAATGCAATGGATTTTGATGATCTGCTGGTCAACCCCATTTATCTCTTTGAAAGCGATGAAAATACGCTTGCCCGCTACAGCGAAAAATTTCGCCATATTCTGGTTGATGAATATCAGGACACGAATCGCACGCAATATCTCTTCTTGAAAAAACTCAGCCAGACCTACCAAAACCTTTGTGTTGTTGGAGACGACGATCAATCCATTTATCGATGGCGCGGCGCTGACATTTCGAATATTCTAAATATTGAAAAGGATTTTCCCGGCTGTAAAGTCTTTCGACTTGACCAAAATTATCGATCAACCCAAAACATTCTTGATGTTGCCAACTCAGTGGTGAAAAATAACGTCACCCGACGTGAGAAAGAGCTTTGGACTGAGAATGGCGTCGGTGATCGCGTTGTGATATTTGATTTATCTGACCAGATTTCAGAAGCGCAGTTTGCAGTCAATAAAATTCGTTCTGAGATGCAGGAAAATGCAAGAAATTTCAATGAATTTGTCATGCTATACAGAACAAATGCGCAGTCCCGCGTTTTAGAAGATGCACTTCGCACAGCGGGAGTTCCCTACACGATAGTTGGCGGTTTGCGTTTTTACGAGCGCAAGGAAGTCAAGGATGTTTTGGCCTATCTTCGACTTGTTTGCAATCCACGCGACTCCATTAGCTTCAAAAGGGTTGTGAATTATCCGCTGCGCGGCATTGGCAATGGTTCTATTCGAAAGCTTGAAGTTTTTGCGGCGGCCAACGGAATTTCGTTGATGCAGTCGGCCGCCAGGGTGGAAGAGGTGACGACCATCGCGCCCCGAATTCGCAAAAACATAAGAGCTTTTTTTGATTTGGCCGAGAAATACAGAACCCTGAAAGATGAATTTACCGCCGGCGAGTTGGCCAGGGTTATCGTTGATGAAATCGCCATTTTAAAAATTTTCAAGGAAGTTGGCACAGAGGAAGCGCTGGGGCGAGCAGAAAATGTTCGCGAGTTGCTTCTGGCCATTGTTAATTTTGGCCGCACTCGGGAAAATGCCGGGCTGGAGGCGTTTCTTGAGGAAGTGTCGCTTATTTCTGATGTGGACAATTGGGACGATGCATCAAACGCAGTGACGTTGATGACCATTCATAGCGCAAAGGGTTTGGAATTCCCGGTGGTTTTTGTCACTGGTTTGGAGGAAGGTCTTTTCCCTTTGAGCCGAACTTTTCTGAGCGATGAAGAAATTGAGGAAGAAAGGCGTCTATTTTATGTTGCCGCGACCCGGGCTGAGAAAAAACTCTATTTAACTTGGGCGGCCACACGTTTTCGGTTCGGGGAATATTACCAAAACCTGCCGTCGCGCTTTATAAGTGAAATTGATCCGGAGCTTGTTGATAGAATAAGGGTGCAACGTTCAAGTGAAAATCGCCGAAGCCAGCTTCATTCAAAATCATCGCGTTATTCCGCAAAAAAAGATGCCGCGCATGACTATGATGATTTCTCCGGAGACTTGCCGAAACTCTATCTTGGTTGTGAAGTAAAACATGCCAAGTTTGGCCTCGGCAAGGTCGTACGCATGGATGGTCAGGGAGAAATGAGCAAAGTCACCGTACGTTTTTACGAAGCCGGTGAAAAAAGATTACTGGTGAAATATGCAAATCTTGATATTTTAGTTTAGTGAGTCAAAATGAAAACAACTATCGCATTTTTGATTTGCCTGCTTCTTGCGGGCAATGTTTTAACCGCTCAGGTTTTCGATCCTGAAAAAGAATTTGAGTTTATAAAAAAGCTCTCCAACGACAATTTACATAAAATTGCCGCTGAACAATTTCAAGGCTTTGTCAGCCGGTTTCCCAACCATGAGTATGCCGATGACGCGCTTTACTTAGGCGCTGATAATTACCGTTTAGCTGGCATGATTCAACCTGCGTTTGAGGCTTTCAAACAACTGGAATTAAGCTATCCGCAATCTAAGTATGTTGTGCAGAGCCGTTATAAAATGGCTGTTTGTCAAAATAAGTTAGGAAATTTTAGCGCAGCAGCGGCGCTTTTTCGAAGAATTCCGGTTTTACATCCGGCAACCGAGTTTGCATCGAAAGCCTATATTGAAGCTGGCAAGGCATGCGTAAAAGCTGGTGAGGATGAATCGGCTTTAAACCATTTCCGCAGACTCATTTTGGATTACCCGGAATCGAAAGAGCGTCTCTCAGCTCATATCGAAATTGTTGACATCTACTTTCAACGCAATGACTTTGAATCTGCCTTAACAGAAGTTGATGGAATTTTTCAATCGTATGGAGCCGAATTGCATGAGTCGAAAGTGTATTGGCTGCGGGCGCAGGTTTTAGAAAAGCTGGGTCAATTCAATGATGCGGAAGAGATTTATGCCAAATTGGCCAAAGATTTTGGCAATACAACCGCGGGGCAACGCGCCAGCTTAAAAGTGGCGGACTTTCTTGAAAAACGCGGTGACTTTGATGCGGCCGTGACCAAATATGACGTAATACTATCCGGCTCTGACTCAACATTGCGCAGCCTGGCTTTGACTGCAAAAGCAGAAAACAGATTGCGAATCGGGAAAACTGCCGAGGCGTTGAAACTCTATCAAAAATTAGCAATGCCGAATGGCTTTGAACAGCAGGCGGCATTACGGTATAAGTTGGCTCAAATTCATTACAAACTGGAAAGTTTTGCTGAGGCTGAATCAACCCTCAAGAAATTGATTGCAAATGAAAGCGCAAATAAGCGGCTGGCTCTTGTCCTGTTGGTTGACGTTTTACTTCGACAGAACAAACATTTTGATGCGCTTGCAAGTCTCGCTCAGCTGCGCGCAACAACCTCTGGAGATGCTGATTTTTTCTCGGTGTATTTTCAGGAAGCCTCAATTTATGAAAGTCACCTTAAAAATTATAGCAAAGCGATACGCGTTTACGATGAATTTGTTGAGAGGGCGCCTGGTCATGCATTGGCGGATAGCGCCCAGTTTTGCATTGCCCGCTGTTATGAAAAACTCGGAGATTTTCAGCGCGCCAACCAGGAATACAATAATTACCTGCGACAATATCGGGGCGGAGATCAATTTGAACGGGTGTATAAACGCGTTCAACTCATTCATAAAGTGGCAATTAACCAGCCAGCCGATATTGCGGATATTTCAGGTTTATTACAGATGTCCCGCAAAAGCGACAGCGCGGTTTCTGAACTCGAACTTGCCAAATATTATATTAAGGCCGGCCATTTTTTGCAGGCGGCTAGCTTTCTGCAGGCGTATTTGGACGCTGGAAATATTGCAACGGATGAATTGAAGCTTAACCTGGCCAAAGCTTATGTGTTGGGAAGTCTCAGGAGTTTGCTGGAAGATAATAAAGAAATGGCCGATGTGGCTGGCGCAAACGCATACTGGGTAATTGCCGATTTGGTGGCGGATTCCACTGATTCCGGCATTAATTTGTTGGTTCAACAAGAACTTGCAGATCTCTACCTGTACAATCCGGCAATTACCCCTGATTCATTGTCTGGCTTTTTGACTGTACTAGGAAGTCGCGTTGGTTTGATAGCCCCTTCACTCGCATTAACTTATGCCAAGGCTGCGTTGCAAAATGCTTCCGACCCTGCCAATGATGGTCGCCTGACCGAACTTTTTAATATCGTGATAAAATCAAAGCTGCCACTGATAGAGCGGGAAAGCGCCGCCTATTTCAAACTAACTCTTTTGGCAAAGAGTGGAGCGGATTCAGCGGCCATGGCTATGAGTCGCGCATTGATTTTGAACTCTCCCGAAAGCAATTATCTGCCCAAAACATTGATGCTGCGCAGCAGACTGCTTCTTGCGGCTGGCGACACCGTTGGCGCGCTTTCCGACATGCGGCGGCTGATTTCAACCTACCCATATTCGAATGTTGCGCAGCGCGCCCAAAAAATAGTTGCTGAAATTAAGCTTAGTTTGGGAGAATATAGCTCAGCCTTGAAGTCCTATGAAAAATATCTCCGTATTCGAAATAATATTTTACCAGCTGAACTCGCCGCCATCAATTTTAACCAGGCAAAACTGTATGAACTTTCGGGAAACTTATCGAAGGCGCTTGAGCTATATATATCATTTATTCATCACAATCCCGACAGCCCATTGATTGTGCAGGCAAGGATGGCAATTGCGAGAAATGCTGTTAAAAACGGGAACGAGAATCTGGTCAAAGTTTGTTATCAGAGCGTTATGAGATCGACATCAGAACCGGGGATCCTTTATGAGGCTCAGGTTGCATTGGGTCGATATTATTTTGAAAATAAAAAATTTGAGAATGCGTTAACTGAATTTAGCGGCGCTAAAAAAAATGCCAGCCTTGAAAGTGAAAAACGCTATTGCGACACTTATATAATCCGCTCTGAGATATTGCTGGGCAGGTTTAGCGCCATCGCTTCAAAGAAGAAGGCGTTTCGTAAAAAATATGATAAAACCAAGCCTGAGGATGGTCTTTTTTTACGAGATGAGGGCGACGCGCATATTGTCGCCAAAAACTTTGAACTTGCCAAAAAAGCGTTTAAGAAGCTGCGGTCTAATTATAAAAAAAGTGATTTAGGCGCTTGGGGTGAATTCGGTTTGGGGAAAATTTATTTAATTACCAACCATACCGAAGCTGCGCTTGAAATTTTGACAAAAATTCCAGCAAGTTATCCAGAGAGTGAAGTTGCGGTTCTTGCTTATTTCAACCTGGGCGACTTCTATTATAAATCAGGTCAGGTTCAAAATGCGATACTTGCCTTCAAGAATGTGATTGATCAGCCTAACGGCCAAAGGGTCGAGGAGAATGCGGTATTATATCTGATTCAGGGATATACCGATCTGCGCATGTGGGATCAGGCGATTGCCCACACCCGTCGTTACTTGAAGGAATATCCACGTTCAGACAAAGCATTCAGAAAGAAAATTGACCTTGCGCAGTTACAAATGAAGTTGAAGGAGTATGAGCGCGCCATCACCGGGTTTCGTCAAATCTTGCCGTACGCCAGTGCTGAATTTGAAGCTGAGATACAATTCTATATTGCGCAATGTTATAACGAAAGCGGCGCTTATGAAGCTGCGATTGCCGAATACTTAAAGGTGAAATATCTCACCAAGCCCACCAAGCTTCCATGGCATATTACGGCATTGTTTGAGACCGGCCGCTGCCTTGTGCGCACACAAAACTTTAAACAGGCTGAAGTGATTTTTAAAAGAATTATTAAAGATCAGGGTGAGGAAAGCAATTTTGGTCGTTTTGCCCGTAAACAGTTGCAGGAAATTGCCGCCAATAACGTTGATTTAGGTTGGCAAAAGCAATGAATTATACAAAATCTGTAGTTCAAGTGGAATAAAGGTATCCGTAAGTAGTATATCGAAGCAGTGTTTGACCAAAGCGCTGATGTCAAAAAACAGGCATGGATCGTTGTGTCAATCTTTCCTGCGTGAAACTGAGTTTTATCAGGAATAGATCGACGCTGTATAGAAATTTTTCAAACTTCGGTCAATCACGAAATTAATGGTGGGTTCGGTGTGTCCAAAAAAAGTCGCGCATAATATGGATTCTTTTGATGAAGAAAATGTGCTTGATAAAGTGCATCGCGTATTAAAAGGTGATGCAAAAGCCTTTGAGCCGATAGTTAGGCTATATCAAAAACGGATTTATTTTACTGTATTGCAGATTGCGGCTGACCATGAAGACACAAATGACATTTTGCAAGATACATTTATCAAGGCGTACACCAAACTATATAGCTACGATGAAAGCTATCCATTTTATCCATGGCTTTACAGAATTGCCGTTAACACCGCGTTAAATCATAAAAAAAAGAAGACGAATCTGCGGGCAATGTCCATTGATGAGTTTGATGGATATCATCCCAACGGCGATCTGGTAGAAGCGCCGAAACAGTTGAATGATGCCGTGAACAGTGAATTGGTAGGTAAATTGAAAAAAGCATTGGCTTGCATTCCTGACCAACAAAGAGTCGTTTTTGTGCTGCGGGTAAATGATGGGTTAAGCTATCAGGAAATCAGTGAAACGCTTGAAATATCAATCGGAACGGTAATGTCTCGACTTTCCCGAGCCAGGGAAAAATTGAGAAAATTACTAAAAAGTTACGTCGAAGCAAACGATACAAGGTTAATTCAGTCATGAGTTCATGTCAAAACAAAATTAAAGTTGAAAAGTATATGGATGAGGAACTTCCTGCGGAGGACAAGCAGTTTTTTGTTCGCCACTTGGAAACTTGTCCTGTCTGTGTCGCTGAATTTGAAAGCGCCAAAAAGTTAGATGCGCTTTTTGAGTTTGGGGTTTTTGAGATGCCCGAGGAGTCATACTGGGAAGAAACGCCAGGCATTATTATGAACCGACTTGCCTTAGATCGACCTGATAGGAACATAGCTAAGCAAAAAAAACGCGTTTGGGTCGGTTTTAGTTTCCCGGAATGGACGACCCCAAGGCTTGTCGCAATTGGCGGTTTGGTCGCCCTGTTGCTTTTCTTTGTTCTTCGACCACAGGTTGAGGAGCGCGCACCGGGCATTGAGGTGATTGCCGATAGCATGAGCAAGTCTGAAACAGTTGAAACGGCAAAAACGATAAAGTCCATCGAACTGGCTGCACCTAACATGCCTGAAGCAGCGCAACCAGTGTCAAAGTCGCTGGCAAAAGTTAGCGAAGCGCCATTGAGCGTTCAGGTTTCGGCGGAGCCACAAAAAGTCACTCCGCGCGGTCTGAATACTGACATGGCTGTAGTCGAGGAGAGTTTTTTGACACCTGCCCCGAATAATCGGTTTTTGTTGCCTGAAGAAATAGTTGAAAAGGCTGACAAAATAAGCCCGACAGTCTCAGTGCTATCGAATGAAGCCGTCGATGGCTTTGTCAAGCAGGTTGACCCGCTAAAAGAGGTAGATTTGCCGGATACGACCAGTGACTTTTTGCAAATCCTTTGGTTAGTGCAAAAGAGCCCGCAACTTAGTGAGAAACGCAATATTTGGCTGTCCTATCTTGGCCGTGAAACAAATGTGACATTCCGGATTCAGGCGATTAACAATCTGAGCCTGGTTTTGTATAAAATTGCCGTCATATCAAATGATTTTGACCAAACCGATGAAGCCATTCGTTTTTTTGAAGAACATGAAGCAGACTTGCGTTCACAAATGAAAGATGTGCGTTTCGAAAAAAGGTTGTCGATTTTAAGAGATATTATGCAATAAACGCTGCAATTTAGTTTTCTTTTTTCTATATTTTACGCCACAAATTGTTTTTCTTCATACCTGTTTATACCCGTTGATTTTCACATCACTTTTTATTATTCTCTCGCTTTAATAAGATTGGTTTATTGTGATTGCGATAATAGAATTAGCCCTTCGGGAAGATTTCGGGAAGCATGGTGATGTAACCAGTGATTGCGTTGCTGGCGTTGGCAAGCCGGGCGCGGCGACAATCATATCCAGGCAACCGGGCGCGCTTTGCGGACTTGGCGTCGCTGAGCTGGTTTTTAAGAGTGTTTCAGCTGAACTTTCAATTTCATCGCAATATCGAGATGGCGACTCCGTTGCGGCGGGCTGCGCTGTAATGAAAATTCAAGGCCGAATTCAGGACATTTTAAAGGCTGAACGAACAGCGCTGAATTTTCTGCAACGACTGTCCGGTGTTGCAACCATGACCCGTAAATTCGTTGATGCAATATCCGGGACAAAGGCGAAGATTCTGGACACGCGCAAAACCACGCCGGGTTTGCGTCAGCTTGAAAAACAAGCTGTCCTGGCGGGCGGTGGTATGAATCACCGGTTCGGGCTGTATGACATGGTCTTGCTGAAAGAAAATCATGTCGCCGCAGCCGGAGGTTTGGCTGAGGCGACGCGCAGCGTCAGAAAATCGCTGGTTTCCAAAGGGCTTCAGCTCAAGGTAGAAGTGGAAGTGACGAACCTGTCACAAGTCAAGGAAGCGCTTGCGCTCGACATAGACCGCTTGATGCTTGACAATATGGATTTACAGGAAATTCGGCGCGCCGTGGCTCTTATTGATGGTTGCATGGAGACTGAAGTTTCTGGAGGTGTAACTTTGCAAACCGTCAGGCAAATTGCTGAAACCGGGGTTGATTTTATTTCAGTGGGCGCCCTAACCCATTCCGCGCCAGCTTTTGACTTCTCACTCCTTTTGGAAAATCATGTTTAAAAAAATTGATCACATTGGCATTGCGGTGACCAGTCTTGAAGCCGCCACTGAAAAATATCGTTTGTTGGTCGGAAAAGAACCGGCGCATCAAGAGTTGGTGGAAGCCCAAAAAGTTAAAACCTCTTTTTGGGAACTTGGCGAGTCACGGCTTGAGTTGTTAGAGGGAACCGAGCCTGCGTCGCCGATTTCTAAATTTGTCGAAAAACGGGGCGCCGGTGTTCATCATATCTGCTTTGAGGTTGAGGATATTGCGGCGGCAAAAGAGGCATTTACAACCGCCGGTTTGCAATTTATTGATTTGGCCTCGGATAAAGGAGCGCACGGAGCCAAAGTAGCATTTCTACATCCTAAATCGACTGGCGGCGTTCTTTTTGAATTGGTTGAATATCCAAAGAAATAGTATATGCCGCTGCCTGAAAATAATTCCCGGCTGCATGAAAAATTAACAAATCTTCCCGGCAAGCCCGGTTGCTATCTGTTTAAAGATCGAGCCGGCAAGGTGATCTACATTGGCAAAGCCAAAATGTTGAAAAACCGGGTTCGATCTTATTTTCAAAAGGGTCGGGATGAAGGCGTCAAGTTACAACACCTGCGCTTGAAAATAGCGAGTTTTGAGTTCATTGTTACAGATACGGAGATGGAGGCGTTGATCCTTGAAATGAATCTGGTCAAGGAATACAAGCCGCGTTATAACATCAATCTGAAAGATGACAAAAGCTTTCCGTATATCCGGGTGACCAGAGAGAGGTTCCCGCGTATTTTTCCGACCCGTAGAATCATCAAAGATGGCTCGCAATATTTCGGGCCTTACACCGATGTCGGCTCCATGCGAAGTTTGTTGAAATCGGTCAAGCGAATATTTCCGGTTCGAAGTTGCAATTTTGATTTGACCCAGGAAGTGGTCGCCAATAAGAAGGTAAAGATTTGCCTGGACTATCATATTAAAAGGTGCGAAGGGCCGTGTGAAGGCCTGGTTGGGGTTGATGAATATGGTTATATGATTCGTCAAGTCGTCAATTTTGTCAATGGAAAAAATAATATAGTCGTCAAAGAATTAAAAATGAAAATGAGCGCGCTCGCGGAAAAGAAAAGATATGAGGAGGCGGCGCGTGTTCGCGATCAGGTAAAATTCATTGAAAGTTTTCAATACAAGCAAAAAGTTGTAACCGATGAACTTAAGGATCGTGACATTGTTGGCGTAGTGGCTGAAGATAACGAGGCTTGCGGCGTTGTTTTAAAAGTTCGCGATGGCAAGATATTGGGTCGTCAACATTTTTACCTCTCCGGCGTTGCGGGCGATGCCAGTGAAGCGGTAACCACCGCTTTTGTGAAACAGTTCTACTTGAAAACAGCTTTTGTTCCCGATGAAATTTATGTCAGCGATTCACTGGATGATATCGATCATATCCAAAACTGGTTAGCGCAAAAAAAGGCCGCCAGTATAAAAATAGTCACACCGCAAAAAGGGCAAAAAGCTAAACTTGTTGAGATGGCGACAAAAAACGCCTCATATCTTCTGGAAGAGTTAAAGCTGCAAAAGCTGAAATCGAAAGATCAGATTCATTATAATGTTCGCGCCTTACAAAGGGATCTGCATTTGAAAAATCCCCCCAAGCGAATAGAATGTTTTGATATATCAAATATTCAGGGTTCGGAGCCGGTCGCCTCAATGGTGACATTTGTTAATGGCAAACCGTTAAAAAGTGATTATCGCAAGTTCAAAATTCAAGTAAAGTCAACGCCGGATGACTTTGCGATGATGGCGGAAGCTGTTGAGCGTCGATATGCGGGTTCTTTGTCGGACAAGCTGCCGACGCCGGATTTGATTTTGGTCGATGGCGGAAAAGGACAGCTTTCTTCAGCAAGTTTTGTTTTACACAAGCTCAATTTGTCAACTCAGCCAATTGCAGCGTTGGCCAAGCGCTTGGACGAAGTTTTTTTGCCTGGCTGCAACGAACCGCAAAACATTCCAAGGACATCATCCGGCTTAAAACTGCTGCAACATATTCGCGATGAAGCGCATCGTTTTGCCATAACCTTTCATCGCAAGTTGCGACAACAGCGCACAATTCAATCTGAACTCGATAAGGTGATGGGCGTCGGTCCCGCCAAAAGATCGGCTTTGTTGAAATATTTTGGCTCGGTTAAACAAATTCGAGAGGCTACAGTTGATGAAATCGAAATTGTGCCGGGCGTCACCGCTGTTTTGGCCAAGCGTATTTGGGAGTATTTTCACTTTGTCAATCCGTAAACGATTAACGTCGACCATGATGATGGTCTTGCTCGCGATTCCGTGTGAACTTCTGCATTCGGGTGATGACTACGATCCAACCAGCCTGGTTTTTCCTTCATTTTTACACACGATGGGTGTTCGAAAAGCCACTAAAACACATCTGCGCATTTATTCGCGCAACAAAGTAAAAGTAAGGGATCCGCAAGGGCTAACGGTTGTCCGCATGGACAGTTGGGATGATCCGGAGTCGAAAAATGATGATGATGAAGTGACAGGGTATGGCGTTAATTCCGGCGCGAATATGATTGTCTATAATAAATCCATGACTTCGTTAGACTTTTACGGGCCGGGGCAACGCGGCGCAGGGAAACTGAACAAACCCACCGCTGTTGTAGCTGATCGCTTCGGCAATGTCTATGTGGCGGACACAGGAAATCACCGAATTGTTAAGATGTTTAACCCAAAGAAAAAACTTGAATTTGTAGAAGGAATTGGCGGTTTTGGCAGTCGTCCGGGTTTGTTTAATGCGCCAGGCGGTCTCGCTATGGATTCGAATGGCATGGTTTACATTTCGGACACGGGAAATCATCGCATTCAAGAGCTGCGCCCGGACAATCAAATACATCTTTGGTTTGGCGAACAAGGTAAGGAAACAGGACAGTTATGGCGCCCGCAGGGAATCGCGGTTACAAATGGTCAGGAAAAGTGGACGTTTTATAAAGATTCCTTCATCGTCGTCATCGATCTTGACGGTCAACGCCTGCAAAAATTTACTTTGGACGGCGGCTTTATCGCAAAAGCAGATTTGGCGGGCAGTGGCGTTAACAATGCGCGGCTCAACTATATTGCCCTTGACTATTACAGCAATATTTGGGTTACGGATTCGAACAATCATTGTATTCATAAATTTGATCGCGGGTTAAATTATCTTTGCTCTTTTGGCCGTAAGGGCGACGATGATAAAGAATTTATTGAGCCTCGCGGCATTTCAATATATAAACGGTTCGGTCAGGTTTTTATCGCTGAGAAAGAATCAGCGCAGTATTACTGGGTTGGCGTCGACATTAAGGATTTACAAATAAAATATGATGAAAAGCTAAATGCATTAACGCTTGCATTTTTTTTAGTTGAACCTACATTTTTCAGCCTCACCGTCACCACGCCCGAAGGAAACAAAGTTGAGTCATTTAAGCGCGCTCGGTATTTTTCAGGCAAACATCTGTTAAGACTAAGTCCGAATCTGAAACAATGGAAGGCTTCCAACCAAAACGCTTCATTCGTAAGTGGTGATTATCGGTTTGAATTGAAATTAGAAGCCACTTACTCCTCGTTGAACTATTTTTCAAAAAAAATGAAAAGAACCCTCACCATAAAATGAACTAATTATTTTGCTATGAATGAACCACAAGTAGATTTGAAATGCGCCCGGGAACATGGGCTGACCGATGACGAATACAAATATATTCTGAAAATTTTAGGACGAACTCCAACCTTTACCGAGCTTGGTATTTTTTCCGTGATGTGGTCAGAGCACTGTAGCTACAAGAATTCAATCCTGATGCTGAAGACCTTTCCTAAAAAGGGGGAAAGGCTCTTGGTAGAGGCTGGAGAGGAAAACGCCGGACTCATTGATATTGGCGATGGCCTGGCTGTTGCATTTAAAATCGAAAGCCACAATCACCCCTCAGCGGTGGAGCCATATCAGGGTGCCGCAACCGGCGTCGGTGGAATCTTGCGTGATATTTTCAGCATGGGCGCCCGACCGATCGCGGCGTTAAATTCACTTCGCTTTGGCAATCTTGACGATCCGCGGGTGCGCTACCTGTTTTCCGGCGTTGTCAGGGGAATTGGTGATTATGGCAATTGTTTTGGCGTGCCAACGGTTGGCGGTGAAATCTATTTTGACGAAAGTTATAACGGAAATCCATTGGTGAATTGCATGGCGGTGGGCATTGTAAAACATGATCGTGTCGCAAAAGCTCTTGCCGACGAACCTGGCGCGTCAGTTCTATACTTTGGCTCAGCCACAGGTCGTGACGGCATTCACGGCGCGACTTTCGCATCGGAAGAAATCAATGAAAAGTCAGAGGAACGGCGACCGCAAGTGCAAGTTGGCGACCCTTTCGCCGAAAAATTACTTTTAGAAGCCACCTTGGAAATGATTGAGCAGGATCTGCTCATCGGCATTCAGGATATGGGCGCCGCCGGACTGACCTGCTCGTCAAGTGAAATGGCCGCCACCGGAACAGGTGGAATGCTTATGGATTTAGACAAAATACCAAAACGAGAAAAGGGCATGACCGCCTATGAAATTCTCCTGTCTGAGTCGCAAGAACGGATGCTTGCTGTTGTTAAAAAGGGCAAAGAGGATGCGGTCAAAGCCATTTGCGCCAAGTGGGATTTGAGTTGCGCCGTGGTTGGAAAGGTGACCGACGGCAAAGATTTAATAATCAGGAAGGATGGAGAAATAAAAGCGCAAATTCCATCTGATGCGCTTGTTCTTGGCGGCTCCGCGCCTGTTTATAAACGCGAAACGCGGCGACCCGATTATCTGGATGAATTGCAAAATTTTGACTTCTCAGTTTTGCCTGAACCCAATGATTATAATGAAATTTTGATGAAATTGCTTGCATCTCCAAACATTGCAAGTAAGCAATGGGTGTATAAACAATACGATCACATGGTTCGCTCCAATACCATGAATCTTCCCGGTCTCGGAGCGGCGGTCGTGCGCATCAAAGGCGGTCGGCGCGCCCTGGCCATGGCCACCGATTGCAATGGACGACTGGTCTACCTGAACCCGCGTGAAGGCGGTAAAATCGCCGTCGCCGAGTCGGCGCGAAATGTTGTTTGTTCAGGCGCAAAACCTGTCGCCATAACCAATTGCCTCAACTTCGGCAATCCATATAAGCCGGAAATTTACTGGCAGTTTGAACAGGCAGTCCTCGGCGTTGGCGACGCATGCCGGGCGCTGGAAACACCGGTCACCGGCGGCAATGTGAGCTTCTATAACGAAAATCCGGAGGGAGCGGTTTTTCCAACCCCTGTTATTGGCATGTTGGGCTTGATCGATGACATCGATCACGTCACCACCTCTGCTTTTAAGAATGAAGGCGACACAATTTATCTGCTTGGAAAAAATTCCGGGGATATCTCAGGCTCCGAATATTTGAAAACTTGCTTTGGGAGGTTGGCCGGAAACCCTCAAATTGACCTGAATCTGGAAGCGCGTCTACAGCAAGCCTGTCTTGCTATGATTCGCAGCGGCAACATTCACTCAGCCCACGATATTTCTGACGGCGGTCTTGCCATTGCCCTGGCTGAATGTTGCATTGTGGATTGCCATCGACAGATTGGAGCAAAAGTGACGTTGCCTGTAAACAGCCGTTCTGATTTCATGCTATTTGGTGAAACTCAATCACAAATTATTATTTCATGCGCGGAAAGTTCGGGCGGTGAGATAGAAAAAATAGCCAATCAGTGCAATGTTATGCTGACCCGACTCGGTTCGGTCGGCGGCTCAAAGTTAATCATAAACAGCGAAATAACCGCTGATCTTTCAAAATTGTCAGAGATCTATTACACTGCAATTTCTCAGAAAATGGCCGACTGACCAATAGATGGTCGAGCTTTCAGTGAGGGGAGAATAATGTCAAAAATACAACCTGGTTTGCCCAAAGGCATGCGCGATTTTTTGCCGGAACAAATGCTTAAACGGCAATTTGTCATGAATACAATTCGTGGAATTTTCGAAAAATATGGCTATGAGCCGCTGGAAACCCCTTCGATTGAAAAATTGAAAATCCTTTCTGGAAAGTATGGCGATGAGGGGGAGCAGCTTATGTTCAAGGTTTTGCGCCGTGGAACAGGACTGGAAGAGTTGCGGCGCGGTCAAAAAGAGTTTGTGGTGACTGATTACGGTCAAGTGGTCGAGGAGTCGTTGCGCTACGATTTAACCGTGCCTTTGAGCCGCGTCATTGCCATGCATCAGGATAAACTGCTGTTTCCATTTAAACGTTATCAAATTCAACCTGTATGGCGGGCAGACCGGCCGCAGAGGGGACGCTTTCGTGAGTTTTATCAGTGTGACATAGATGCTGTTGGCGTCGCTTCATTGCTCGCTGACGCCGAGGCCATTTGCATTTTGAATGAAGTCCTTACCACCCTTGGGTTTAATAATTTTCAAATTCGAATTAACAACCGCAAACTTCTGAATGGCATAATTGAGAGTGTGGGGTTGGTTCCATCGGAAAATGCCGGAATTCTCGTGGCAATTGACAAGTTGGACAAAATTGGTTTCGCAGGCGTTGAAAAGGCGCTTTCGGCGCTTGAAGTAACCGCTGACAAAATATCTGCAATTCTCGATATACTTGCCATTGCAGGAAACGCGCCTGAAATGTTGGATCGATTGTTAAGTCGCGCAGGCGATACGGAATCGTTGCGCGCAGGCGCTGAAGAACTGACTGAACTCTTTGAATTCCTATATCAGTTTCAAGTCGATAAGTCAAATTGGAAATTAGATCTGTTTCTGGTGCGCGGACTTGGATATTACACCGGGCCTGTTTTTGAATCAGTTGTGGAGAAACCTGCGATTGGCAGCATTGCGGGCGGTGGTCGTTATGACGGATTAATCGGCATGTTTTTAGGACGAAATATTCCCGCCACAGGCGTTTCTTTTGGAATTGAACGAATTATTGAGGTAATGGCTGAATTGGAGCTTTTACCTGACTTGCAGACCAAAACTCATGTTTATGTTACTGTTTTTGATCTATCCACACAGGCGAATGCCATCGCCTTCGCACAGAAGTTGCGTGTGGCTGGAATATGCGCCGAACTATGCCTGGATTCGAGTAAATTTAAAAAACAAATGAACTTTGCCAACCGGAAAAATATTCCTTTTGTCGCTGTAATCGGGCCGGATGAGATCGCGCAGGGCAAGGTTAATCTTAAAAATATGAGGTCTGGCGCACAGGAATTATTGAGTGAGGAAGAAGCTATTTCAAAACTCAAAAAATGAAACTTTGCGAGAAGCTGTCGTAAACAAAAGCGTTTGTTTCTATAGGGGTTTATCGTGGTGAGTGAGTATAAATAAAGAAGGGACTGACCTTTCGAGTTGCAGCGCTAGTTGATGAGGTCAGTCCCAGCTTGTCTTCGATCTCTTCAAAGGTGTAGGGTTCAATGTTGAGTTAGAGATCAAATGTTTGTTTCGAAATCCTTTCCGACAATTTACAGTAAATCCGCAAGTACTGTAAGAAGCGTCATGCTTATCCAATTGGAATTAGCAAATGATATGCCAGCAAAAGCGGCCTGCTCTAAAGTCTGATAAAACAATCTTTCTGTTTTGGGTTGTGTTGATTTTTGGGGAGATCATGTGGAAGTGACTGATACACTTGTTTAATGGTGAGACACGTTGTTTTTTTGCTCCTCTGTCTGTTGGTTGATATGCTTCTGTATTGTATCCAGCTCAGCAAGAATCTCTTCAACAAAAAAAAGAGCTTCTTGCGGGTTCTTGGCAATTTTCTTTAAAGCGGAATCAAAGTCAGCTCTGGTCATTTGCGAGCTGTTTTGGGTTAGCAGGCTGTCGCCTTTATACTGCTTTTGCAAGGCGCGCGAATAGTATTCAACTGCGTTTTCATGCAGCTGGCCATAGCTCTTTTTTGTATCCTCACAGCCTGTTGCAAAAAGAATGAAAAAAAATAACGTCGGTATAAGTTTCATATTCCTGAATATTTGGTTTTGACGCTGCAATATAAGAAATGAAACCTTGATTGACGAAAGAAATGTTTGTTGGGGTTGCCGACCTTGCTCCCCCAATTTAGGTATCTGTAAGGCGATTGTCTATGCGTATTATTGCGGACACTAAAATACCATTTGCCGCTCAGGCTTTTTCAGCGCTTGGCGAAGTTTGCCTTGTCGATCACCGGGAACTTACACCGAAACGAATAGAAAAGTGTGATATCCTTTTGACGCGCTCTGAGACCAGGGTGGATGAAACATTATTATCCGGCAGCGCTGTAAAATTCGTTGGTTCTCCAACCAGCGGCGTTGACCACATTTCCACTGAATATCTTGCCAGCAGGAATATTGGTTTTGCAAGCGCTCCGGGCGGCAACGCCAGATCGGTCGCCGAATATATTCTGGCCGCCTTACTATCTGTTAGTCAGTTTAAAAAGGAGACACTTCGTGGTAAGACGCTCGGTCTTGTCGGCTTCGGGAATATTGGCAAAATTGTCGCAGAGATGGCCGACACCTTGAAAATGGAGGTTTTATTGAATGACCCGCCGCTGCGACAATTTAGTGAGAGCAGCCGCTTTGTTGAACTTAATGAAATTTGTGATGCGGATTATGTCTCAACGCATGTTCCCCTGACGAGATTTGGTGAATTTTCTACGTTTCACCTTTTTGATAAAATAATCTTGAATAAATTGAGACCCGACTGTGTATTGATAAACAGTTCGCGAGGATCGGTTGTTGATAATCGGGCATTATTGTCTGTTCTGAAAAAAAATAAAAGGATGATTTCTGTTTTGGATGTTTGGGAAAATGAGCCGGAAATTGATTTTGAATTGCTCAATGCTATTACGATTGGGACACCGCATATTGCCGGCTATTCGTGGGACGGGAAAATTGCCGGAACCCGCATGGTCTTTGAAGCTGCCAGTCGTTTTTTTGATATTGAAGCATGCTTTCCAAGACACTTTGGGGTCGCGCATGAACCAATCTGTTGGTCAAGCAACAATGATATTGAGGCTGGTTTAAGGGAAGTTGTTCCTCGCTTTTACGATATTATGAAGGATCACAAGTCCTTGCAGATGATAAAAGCCGCTCGCAAACGTGGTAGTTTTTTTGCCGATTTACGAAAAAAGTACCCGATTCGCCGGCAGTTTTCCAGCCGGAAAATAAAAATTAAATCTGCAATTCCGGAAACTGAGCATACCCTGAAAGGGTTGGGTTTTTGCATCGAAAAAACAAATTTTTAGATAACTAAAATTTTTTGCTTTTTTTTATAACTTTTTACAGGGTTAGGTTGTCTAATACTATGCCGACGTGATAATAACTTTAAAGCGGCGTCGACCAAAAAAATATGTTAAATAAAGAAACCAATATGATGGAAGAAAAAATTGAACTCAAATCATATCATTCGGCTGAAGCCTTGAAAGAAGAAGTTGGCAAACGTCTAACTGACAGGGCAAGCCATGATTGGGATATTGTCGGTTTTTCAACCCGCGGGTCTTATTTGTATTTGACTTTTAAGCAGAAACAAAGATAGGCGGACGATATACTTCGACCTACTACTACTTTAGAAATTATCACTTTTTTTAATTTCAAGTTCAACAATAAATCTGTTTGCCAAAAATGGATATCAATTATCCATTGAGTCAAAATTAACGCTTATTATCTCCACGAATAAATATGTCTCCTCATTTTAAGATTGACTGTCAGCAAGAAATCCAGAGCCTCAAACCCATTTGGCGCTCCTTTGGTTATGATGAAATTAACTGGACTTATACGCCGCTCGGTAAGGAAGCCTTCAAGGAAATTTCATTGCTTTCCGATGCGCCATACTATATCCGTTGTCACCATACATTTACCTCGGGAAACGGTCTGTCAACTCCTACAAAGGGTTCGACCAACTTGTGTGTTGGCATTAGGCGCGGCCAGCTTGAATTGGATTTTTCCCTATGGGCGCAGGCGCTCGACACCATTCTTGAGGCAGGTTGCAAACCAATTGTCGAGCTTGGCTTTATGCCAGACATTTTGTCTTCAGGCACCAAACCGAAACCTTCCTACAATTATGCTGAGGCTGATTTGTGGATGTATCCGCCCAAGGATTATCGTCTGTGGCAAGATCTGGTTTATAAATCTGTGCAATATTGTGTTGCAAGATATGGCGAGGGGGAAGTAAGCGCCTGGTATTGGGAACTTTGGAACGAACCGGACAATCCCGGTTTTTTTAGAGGCGGGATTCGGCATTACTGCAAGATGTACGATTTTGCGGTGGCTGGCGCAACCGCCGCTTTGAATCGTATTCAAATTGGCGGGCCCGGGTTAGCGACAAGCGTGAGGTTTCTGGATAAATTCTTGAAGCATTGCCATAGTGGGAAAAATGCCGCAACAGGAAAAAAGGGAACGCGGCTTGATTTTATTTCGATGCATGCCAAAGGCACGGATTGGCCTTTAAAAGGGCAGTCATTTAAAATGCCGTCCTTGCAGCGGATTATTCGTCACTTCGAAGACTACCGGACGGTTTTGACCAGACATCCGGTGTTTTTGCAAACGCCATGGTTAATGGATGAATGTGATATGGCGGTCGCCACAAATTTTGGCATGTACGATTTTAAGGAATATGAATTTAACAACACCACTTACTATCCGGTTTTTGTCATTCGAATGGCAAAGGCGATTTGGGACTTTTGTTTACAAAGTGAGGTAGAGGTTTCATTTTTTACAACATGGGCCTTTTACTTTGAAGGAAAAAGGTTTTTTGAAGGAAACCGGGCGTTGTTCACCAATCGAAATATTAAATTGCCCGTTTTTAACGCTTTTGATTTAATGGAAAAGCTGGGTTCAAGGCGTCTGCGCGTACAAGGCGATGGCGGTGAAGTCGAAGTGTTGGCGACAAAAAATAGCGCGGGGCAGCTTGCAATCATGGCTTGGCATTTTGTGGAGTCCGATGTCAGCGCCAACGGCGACAAGGTTCGCGTCAGGTTTGAAATTGTCGTCAATGTCGATAAAACGCAGTTGAAAGGGAAGCTCATTCGTATTGACCGCTCCCACAGCAATTCCTATGAAAAGTGGAAAGAACTGGGTCGGTCGCAAAATCCAACGTTGGATGAAATCTCAAAAATCAAAGCTGCCGGGAATCTTGATTCAGGCAGAAGCATTGAGCTGGATGGGCGGGATGGCGTATATTGTGCGGATATTGCCCTTCAGCAGCAATCTGTTTTTCTCCTTCTGCTTGATTTATAATGCGGCCTGAATTTCTTTTATTCCGTGTAGCGCGTCATTTTTGATATGAATACGAATTGTTTTGCGGTTATTGCGCAACAGAGCTTCACGATCTCCCAATGCCTGCGCGCTGATTAATATAGAAAATGAAATTTTAGAGCTGTCTGATCCAGGCTCATCCGGTATTGCTGCGTCATCGCCTGTTGTGGAGGTGATTTGCAAAAAGAGGCCGCTGCCTGAGTCGCCTTTGTGCAGTTGTCCTGTTGAGTGCAGAAAACGTGGGCCAAAGCCGATTGTGGTGGCAAGTTTGAGCTTTGCGCCAATTTGATGCCGAAGTTCTTGCAACGCATCGTATATTTCAAGGTTAGGCTGTAAATAAGCCTGAATAGCAACATAACTTCGTTCGGAGTTTGTCTCTAATTCGTCTTCCTCAGCAAAGAAAATAGCCAACGCTTCTTGAAGATTTTTAACGTCGGCTCCGCAATACAAACGCATGCTATCGGTTTCAAGGTTGGCAAGTTCCGTGGGGAGCTTTCCATCCTCCAGAAATTCTGTCATCATATTGCGCGCCTGAATTTTGGCTGATTCAACATCTGGTTGATCAAATGGATTGATTTTTAGCCGTTCACAGGCGATTGCCGTTGCAAATTCCCAACGAAAAAACTCTGCGCCCAGGTCGTAAATGTCGTTTAATTCAAGGGTGATGGTTGGGTGTCCTGCCTTTTGTAGCGGCTCAAGATTATTTTCGCTCGCGCCAAGAACAGAGTGTATGAACAGGCGATCTTTTGCATAGAGACTCGCCTCTAACTGTAGCTCCAGGTCAATTGGTACAACTCCGGTATTCTCTTTGCCTGTGCTTTCCGCCACCAGTTGTTCCACCCAGGCGCCAAGAAACTTAATGGCGTCAGAATAGAAAAGCGTGGCTTTATTTCGTCCGGCCAGTGTTGCTTGGCTAAGCGCTGCGCCCAATTTTGCGCCTGGATTTTGAGTCGCGTTTGTTTCGCGACAAGTGTTGGCCATGTTTCTTGCGCGAAGAAGTAATTTCTTGATATCAATGCCAATGAGGGCGGCTGGAACCAGACCAAAATAAGACAAGACCGAGTACCGACCTCCAATATCAGGATTGTTAAGGAATGTTTTTCGGAAAGAGAGTTTTTCTGCGAGCTTACTTAATGAGCTGTCGGGATCTGTAATGGCTACAAAGTGGCTGCCAGGTACGCCTTCAATATCTCCCCTGACCAGGTTGTAAAAATATTTTAAAAAGGATAAGGTTTCAACCGTGCCGCCAGATTTTGTGCTGACGATGTAGAGAGTCTTTTTCGGATCAAAGCGATCTGCATATTCAAGAACGCTTCCGGGATGCGTGCTGTCGAGGACGGCGAGGTCGAGAAAGCCTTCTTTTATTCCAAAAGAAAATCTGAAAACCTCCGGCGCCAGGCTCGAACCGCCCATGCCAAGAAGCACTGCGTGTGTAATGCCGGCTGCGACAACATCTTGCACAAACGTCATTATTTCATCGACATTTTGCAGCATTTCATCTGGACTATGCAGCCATGCCAGGCGATTTGATATTTCTTGAGGATCCGGTCGCCAGACGGTATGATCTTTTTCCCAAATGCGGGAAACAACTTCGTTTTGAGTAAGTTCGGCCAGCGCTTTTTCAACGCTATTTTCTAATTCTCCAAGTTGATAAACAGACACCGGAAGTCCTCCTGGTTGACATCAAAAAAATCGATAAGATTAGCAAAACGGTAATAAAGCCAGCGATGAAATTCAAATCATTTTTTTAAAAATATGAGGTTTGCTGGTTGCGTGGTAAAGTATGTTTCAACACGATTCTTTAGCCTCAAAAAATGAATTCGAAATAAAATTTTTAAAGGCGGTTTAACCTGTGTTTAATGCAAAAAACAAGAGAAAAGCCACAAAATTAGCCATTGTTATAATTGCTAGCGGTATTCCGCGTTTTTTAAAATTGTTCAGGTCAATAAATTGTTGTCTGAGAGCCGAATCGATAATGTTTAGATAGCTCTTTAATTTCATGAAAGAGGTAAAGGCCTGATAAACGTCAGGGTTGTGGCGCAGACTTAGGTCAGCTATTGAGTTGGGGCTGCCAATTTTCAAATGTGTCTTCGGATGACTTTTTTTGACATTAGAGGTTAATAGTTGCGTTTTAATCGCATATAAAATGGTGTTTAAAGTCATAGTCACGAATAAACCCAAGCTTAAAATCTGCCAAAACTTTAAAAGCATATCATTAATCCTCAATGCGCTGTTTTTTGATAGTTTGAGGTTTTTGTGTCAGCATAAAAAAATGAAATCGTACTTTTTGAATTTGTTTGTAAACTATTAGTGTAGCTTTGCTATTGTTGAAATAGCCGCTCGCTCTTTGTGCGCCGCGTGACCGTTATGTCTTTTTCTTCTTCTTCTTCTTCGGTTTGGGCATTGGCAAATCGTTTTCGGTTAATTCTATTAATTTACTCAGCCATTCTCTGTCTTCAACTTTATCGGCTATTAGGAAAAAGGGTTTAGCGCCAGGATAAGGTGGAGCCTCGGCAATGTCCTCGCTGATTTTTTTCAGCTTTGGTAATTTTGATAAATAATTGATTGTCACAGAGCAGGCCGACAACTTTACCTTTGCAATAAAGAGCGTATTCACCAAACATTTTTTGGTGGGATATTTCCAGATTGCCGTCAATTTGATCGGTAATAAATTTTGCAAAATCTTGGTCTGTTGCCATATTAAGTGTGTTCTTTTCTGTTGCTTTGAGCGGCGGCCTGGAACAATAAAGTGAAGTGTTGGAGCAACCCGGTTTGATTTGAGGAGGAGTGTTGATGAATTTTACCGGTTTTGTCTTTTTCGGGCTAAAAGTTTCCACTGATTTGCGACAGCGTCCGACTGAGTTGGCTTTAGCGCTGTTTGTTCTTTTCTCTTTTCATTATGATATAGCACTGCGGCGATCATGGCGACTTGCGCCTCTTCACTATCGGTTTTTTGGAATTTAACCACAGCCGTCTTTTTAAGCTCATCAGGCACAAAATGCGTGTCAAAGTTGCCCGAGACGAATTTCGGATGCTCCATAACAAAGCGGCAAAAAGGTATTGAAGTGCTTACCCCGGCAATGCGATATTCGTAAAGAGCCCTTTTCATGCGCTGAATGGCTTCGATGCGATTTTTGCCCCAGACAGACAATTTGGATATCAAGGGATCGTAGTAGATGGAAATATCGGATCCGCTTTCAAAACCGCTATCATTTCGTACAGAGGGGCCGGCAGGTTCTCTGAGGTAGTTGATTTTGCCAGTCGAAGGCATGAAGTTATTTTCAGGGTCTTCGGCATAAATTCGGCTTTCGATTGCATGTCCGCGCAGTTGAATGTCTGCTTGAGAGAAGCTAAGTTTTTCTCCCGCCGCAATTTTGATTTGCTCAGAAACCAGATCAATGCCTGTTACCATTTCGGTGACAGGGTGTTCTACCTGAAGCCTTGTGTTCATCTCAAGAAAGTAGAAATTTCGACTTTTGTCGAAAATAAATTCCACTGTTCCAGCGTTGTAATAACCGCACGCCCTGGCCGCTGCGATTGCCGCTTCACCCATTTTTTTACGCAAATTTTCATCCAAAACTGAAGATGGAGCCTCTTCAATTACTTTTTGATGACGGCGTTGAATAGAGCATTCACGTTCATATAAATGAACTATATTGCCGTGCTGGTCGCCGAGAATCTGGAATTCAATATGTCGTGGGTTCTCAACGTATTTTTCCAGAAAGATTCTATCATCGCCAAAGGCAGACTTCGCTTCTGATTTTGCGGTTTGGTAGGCGGTTTGAATTTCATTTTCGGCAAAAACAATTCGCATGCCTTTGCCGCCGCCGCCAGCGGCTGCTTTGAGTAAAACCGGATAGCCAAGCTCTCCGGCAATTTTTTCAAGAGCCGAAGGTTCGAGTTCTTCATTGGTTCCCGGCACAATTGTCACGCCGGCCTGAGCCATGCATTTTCTTGAGGCGGTTTTATCTCCCATCAAGCGAATGGACTCGGTGGACGGCCCGATAAATACCAGGCCTTCCTCTGCAACCCGCTGTGCAAAGTTTGTATTTTCAGATAAAAAACCATAACCGGGATGAATAGCTTCTGCGCCAGTTTTTTTTGCCGCAAGAAGAATATTCTCTTCATTCAGATAGCTTTGGCTGGATGGAGATGGGCCAACAAAATAAGCTTCGTCTGCCAGGCGCACATGAAGTGCTTCCCGATCCGCCTCGGAAAAAATTGCTACGGAGCCAATTCCGAGTTCACGACAAGCGCGAATCACTCGAACAGCAATTTCTCCGCGATTTGCAATTAATATTTTTTCAAAATAATTGGGTTTCATTAAAGCTCTCTGGCTATTTGTCGTTGCCGGTTCTGCAAAAGAATCGCAACATTATAGATATACTTGGAACGGAGAATGAGGTTGTTTTCAAACACCGTTGAAACTTTCCACAGCTTCTTCTTCGCTATCATAGCCTTCCAGAATATTTTCAAGGTTAGCAATTCTCAAGAGCGTTCTGACTTTGGGCGCCAGATGCATTAATTTCAGCTTTCCGGCATTGGTTTTTACCTGACGGTGGCCAAATAGGAGCGAACCCAAGCCTGAGCTATCGACATATTCAACCTGCTTCAGGTCAATTAATACATTTACGGCGCCATCATTTTCAACCAATCGTAATAATTCGGCTTTTAATTCCGAAGAAATAGCGCTGTCTAATCTTGTTTCTTCGACGCGAACAACCGTAACGCCTCTGACATTTTCTTCTCTCAATTTCATGTTTTTAAACGTCTCCCTGTTAGTGCAAAATATCCCTTCAGAGCTTCTTCGCCGTGTAAGCTGTCTCAAAAACAGGCTTACTTTTTGGCAACTCTTATATTGCGCGCAGCATTTGAACAGCGCGTTTGGGTATCTTGTTGAGGTTGATTCATCCTTCTGCGATACCCTTTCCGCCAATTTGAGTATTCAAAAATATCCGCGATCAAGGTCAATTAGATAAAAAATAACGCTGGAAAGAGAAGCTGGCGCGCTTCATCTTTCCGCGTCAAAGCGCTGTTATTCGAGAATAAACGTAATTTTCATTTGAACTCGATATTCGGAAATTTTGCCACTCTCAATTTTAGCTTTTTGTGAAATGATTTCAGCGCCGGTTATATTCCTTAGCGTGGCGGTTGCGCGGTCAATGCCCTCTTGAAAGGCGGCTTGAAAACCTTGTGTTGACGACGCGGTGATTTCACTTACTCTTGCTACAGCCATTTTATTAAATCTCCAGTTTAGTTTAGTAAAAACGAATATTTTGGTTGATAACTCATACTTTTATAAAGGTATATTGCCATGTTTTTTGGCCGGGTTATGATCTGCTTTATTTTCAAGCATCTGGAATGCCGAAATCAATTTTGGTCGGGTTTGCTGCGGTTCAATTATGTCGTCAACAAAACCCCGTTCAGCGGCGGAATACGGATTGGCAAACCTTTCTTTGTAGTCGGCAATTTTTTCTTCAATTGCAGCTTCTTTGTCGACAGCGTTTTCAATTTCTTTTCGGAATATGATTTCCACCGCGCCTTTTGGCCCCATAACCGCTATTTCAGCCGAAGGCCAGGCATAATTTATATCGCTGCGAATGTGTTTGGAACTCATTACATCGTAAGCACCGCCATAAGCTTTTCGTGTGATGACGGTTACTTTTGGGACAACAGCCTCACAGTACGCATAAAGAAGCTTTGCCCCGTTTGCAATTATGCCATGCCATTCCTGAGCGGTTCCGGGAAGAAATCCAGGCACGTCAACAAATGTTAAAATAGGAATATTAAAGGCGTCGCAAAAACGGACAAATCGCGCGCCTTTTTTGGAAGAGTCGATGTCGAGAACGCCCGCTAAAAACGCAGGTTGATTGGCGACAATTCCAATAGATTTACCATTCAATCTGGCAAACCCGACAATGATGTTTTGAGCAAAATCTGCATGAATTTCCATGAAATCATTATTGTCGACCGTTCGGGTGATAATTTCTTTCATGTCATACGGTTTATTGGGGTTTTCCGGAATAATAGAAGCAAGTTCAATATCCATTCTTTGCGCATCATCGTTTGGTTTGAGCGCAGGTGGATCTTCCATATTGTTTTGTGGAAGATAGCTCAGCATGCGTCGAATTTCTTGCAGACATTCAACTTCATTGTCACAGGCAAAATGCGATACGCCGCTTTTGGCGGAATGGGCGGCTGCTCCGCCAAGTTCTTCGAAAGTGACTTCTTCGTGGGTAACGGTTTTTACAACATCAGGGCCGGTTACGAACATAAAACTGGTGTTTTTCACCATGAAAATGAAATCGGTTATGGCTGGCGAGTAAACTGCGCCTCCTGCGCAAGGCCCTAAAATGGCGGAGATTTGCGGAACGACTCCCGATGCGAGCGTATTGCGTAAAAAGATATCCGCGTATGCGCCCAAGCTTGCAACCCCTTCCTGAATTCGGGCGCCCCCTGAATCGTTCAGTCCAATAATCGGAGCGCCAACCTTCATCGCTTGATCCATTATTTTGCAAATTTTGGCGCCGTACGCTTCAGAGAGAGAGCCGCCCAACACCGTAAAGTCCTGGGAGAAAATAAAAACAAGGCGACCGTCAATTTGGCCATGGCCGGTGACAACGCCATCCCCCGGAAACCGTTGTTTGTCCAGCCCGAAGTCATGATTTTGGTGCATGACCAACATATCAATTTCTTCAAAGGAGCCTGGGTCTAGAAGCAACTCAATTCGTTCACGTGCGGTTAGTTTGCCTTTTTTGTGTTGGGTGTCTATCCTTTTTTGTCCGCCGCCCAATAAGGCCAACTCTTTTTTCTTGCGAAGTTTTATTATTTTATCTGATGGCTGCATGGTTTACCGTTTTGAAATGAACATATTTTGACTGACCAGCGCAATAGTAGCAAATAAATCGAGAAAAAGCAACGCTGGTTTTAGCCTCAAAATGAACAAAATTTAATCATTATTTAAAGTTTGTATTTGTAGGTATATCCAGCTTGCTGTTTGGGCTGTGAATAGTTATTTAATATTTGTTATATATTGACTTTTAGTTTCCTTCAACATAGATTCATGTTTTCTAACACCAATTTTGACTTTCGTTTTTATATCAAAAAGAAACTTTGTCGTTAAAAACACTGTCTCGTCTTCAATAATTAAAAATGTAACTTGAACACTGATTTAGCAAGAAAGTAAATTTCTATATGAATTCTAAGGAACGAAGAGTTGTTATAACGGGCATGGGCATGGTTACGCCAATCGGCTTGAGCGTTAAAGAAAACTGGCGTAATATTTTGCAGGGTCAATCAGGAATTGCCCTTTTGACCAAATTCGACACAACCAATCATACCGTGAAAATTGCCGGAGAGGTCAAGAATTTTCAGCCAACTGATTATGTTTCAAAAAAAGATGTCAAAAAGATGGAGGATTTCATTCTTTTTGCCATTGCCGCAACTGATGAGGCGTTTCAAGATGCAAAGCTTCAAATTGATGAAAATAATACGGAGAGAGTCGGCACAATAATTGGCTCAGGTCAGGGCGGCATTTCTGCAATTGAGCAGAGCGCCTTGAAAGCGTTTGCAGGCAGACCTGATCGGATTTCTCCATTTTTCATCCCCTCGGCAATCATTAACCTTGCATCCGGGCAGGTTGCCATTCGATACGGGTTGCGCGGTCCGAGTTACGGCGTTGCTTCGGCTTGTTCAACCGGCCTTCATGCGATTATGGATGGGTTCCATTGCATTAAAAGGGATGAGTCAGATGTTATGGTTGTGGGAGGCTCCGAGTCAACTTTGGTGCCAACCGCACAGGCGGGGTTTGCCAATCTTCGGGCGTTGTCTTTACGAAATGATGAACCGGAAAGAGCCAGCCGTCCTTTTGACTGCGACCGCGATGGTTTTGTGCATAGCGAAGGCGCGGGTATTCTTATTCTCGAAGAATTAAACTTTGCGCTGGCTCGCAACGCGAATATCTATGCGGAGGTTCTTGGTTTTGGCATGAGCACCGACGCCTACCATATCACAGCGCCTGACCCGGAAGGAAGAGGGCCGACAACCTGTATGGGAAACGCCCTTCGTTATGCCGGACTGGCGCCTGAAGATGTTGACTATATCAATGCGCACGGCACTTCAACGCGAATGAATGATTTGACTGAAACGTGGGGCGTAAAAGCAGTTTTCGGAGATTATACTTATAAGTTGCCCATAAGCTCCACCAAGTCAATGACGGGGCATCTGCTTGGCGCAGCCGGCGCAATTGAATCGATCTACTGTGTGAAAACCATTGAAAATCAAATTCTTCCGCCAACTATTAATTATGAAAATCCAGATCCGAATTGTGATTTGGACTATGTTCCCAATGAGCCGCGGCAAGCGGTTGTTAATGTTTGTCTTTCCAATTCATTTGGATTTGGCGGCACCAATGTGACCATCGCGCTTAAAAAATTTAAAAAATGACAGCATTCTATTCAGCGGTCAAACTTTTGAGAAACCCCAAAAGTAATTGTAATTCGGCTGGGCTAAGCTCACCCTGAAAACCTGCCATTCCATCCGCGCCGCTGCCTTTGCCATCCAGAATAATTTTTTTGATTTGGCTTTCGGTGTAATTTTCATAAGCGTCAGTTATCAGGGGAGCTTGCATGCCGCCCTGTCCTTCAGGGCCATGACAACGGGCGCAATCGACATCACGGTTGCCATATCCCAAAAACAGCAGTTGGCCGGGATCCGTTATGTCTGGCGGCGGAATTTTTTCTTTGTTACAAGCGAACAGGAAAACAAGGGTCAGTATTAAATATGGCGCAACTTTTTTCATGGTTATTGCTGTCTATCTCCGGATATATATTTTGTAGCAGCCTAATGCTTAGACAGGCAACTTAGTTTCAACCTAAGTTGAGCGATTCTTCAAAAATAAAAAAACCTTTTGGGTTATTACAGTATTGTTATTACTTTAGTTATGAACAAAAAAAATGACAACAAAAAC